>Ga0181536_10006622_pt1 | contig 11572 bp, 7 predicted proteins | sample PEATcosm2014_Bin_41_FD_121105 | JGI IMG/M metagenome (GOLD analysis project Ga0181536, IMG submission 121105) | Peatland microbial communities from MTU Mesocosm Facility, Houghton, MI, USA - PEATcosm2014_Bin17_60_metaG | ecosystem: Environmental > Terrestrial > Soil > Wetlands > Peat | place...
AACAGATGATCGACGGGAATGTTGAAGAAGCCTTGGATCTGTGCGGCATGCAGATCGACGAATAAGGCGCGGTTGGCGCCCGCGGTGGTCAGCAGGTCGGCGATGAGTTTGGCGCTGATGGCTACGCGAGGGCGGTCTTTGCGATCCTGGCGCGCGTACCCGTAGTAGGGCACCACCACCGTGATCCGGGCCGCCGAGGCACGCTTCAGCGCATCGATCATCACCAAAAGCTCCACCAAGTGCTGGTCCACCGGATAGCAGGTAGGCTGCACCACAAAAACATCCACGCCGCGCACGTTTTCGAGCAGCTGAAAGTAGACCTCGCCGTCGGCGAACCGCTGCAGCTTGGCCTCACCCACCGGAACCCCAATGTGCTTGCCAATGGCCTCGGCCAGCTTGGGGTTGGCCGTGCCGCTGAACAGTTTGAAGCGCTTGTCTTCGCTCAGCTTCATGGCCTTTTTGCGCTCTGGCGCCGGATTCATCTTGCCGTCTTTCGCTTTCGCCGCGTCCTGCGCCGCCGGCTCTTTTTGCGAGCCTTCACGCGCCGCGGCGGGTTGTTTTTCCTGCTGCTTGCCTTCCACCAGTGTTCCCGTTTCCATCTGAAGCACCTCCATGCTGGTTGGCTATGGCTGCGTTTCCTAAATGCAAGCTTCTAGCTTCTAGCCTTTAGCTTCTAGCTCGTTCCTGCCGGAAGCGACGAACTCGCCTCCCCGTGGAATAGCTAGCAGCTAGAAGCTAACAGCTAGTAGCTGTTTTTCTGGCTGGGCGACCAGGATTCGAACCTGGATAAATGCCTCCAAAGGGCATTGTCCTACCATTGAACGATCGCCCAGCAATACGGTCAGCCGTGGGCGAGTTTCGCTTGCCCAACAAGCGACTGTCAAGATTCAGCTTCTAGCTTTTAGCCTCTAGCTACTAGCTCGGCTGCGGTGAACCAACGAGCCTCGTTCCCGCACGATGAAGCTAGAGGCTAGCAGCTAACAGCTAGAAGCTGCTTTTCACCATCTGGTCCCAATACGCCGCGCGGGGCAGGGTGCGAGTGACCACCGTGTTCCGCACGTTCAGCGCTTGAGACTCTCGTTCGATCCGGTCTTGTGCCGCTTGCGCGTCTCCGCGGGTCTGGTACAACCCGAAGAGCGCCGAACCGGACCCTGACAGCGCAGAAGAGACGGCTGCCCCCGGAGTGCCCGTGGCCGCAAGAAGATGCTTGATCTCAGCAAGGGAAGGATGCTGGGGAAAGACTACGCGTTCGAAGTCGTTCTCGACCCAGCTCGTGATCCCGGTGCGGACAAGCCCAGACCCCTGTATCGTTTCTTGCGGTCCGGCCAGGTCTTCTCCCACGGAGAAGACACCGGAGGAGCCTGCTTCTGGCCCACCCTCGGGAATCGCTCCCCGAAAGGCGCTGGCATAGGCACGGCTCAACTCTTTTAGTCTATCGGCACTTGCCTCCGGGGTCAAACCTTCCGCGGCGCACAGCGCGTCCCAGTCGCGAAAGGCCTGCGGCGTGGAAACGCCGATCTCCGGAACCACCACCACGCACCAGGTGGGCTCGAGATCGGGAAGCGGAGAAACCTCCTGTCCGCGGTCCTGCCCCAGAACCAATCCGCCGATCAGAAAAAGCGGCACATCGGAACCCACCTTCGCGGCAATGTCCATCCATCGCCCCGCCCAGTTCTCTCTTTCGAGCCCTGGAAACACGCCAGAGGCCCGGGGAGCTCCCGGCCCGATCTCTGATCTCTGATCTCTGATCTCTGCCTCTAAACCCACCAGCGCCGCAACCGCATTTCCCGATCCCGCGCCCAGACCGCCCTGCACGGGAAGCCGCTTGTCGATATGAATATCGACTGCGGCTCCGGCGCCCATCTCCTCCAAAACCAGCGAAACCATCTGCCAGGCGGTGTTGCGCTCGTCCGTGGGCACGCGGGCATCGTTGGAGCTCAACCGCAGCGTGGTCTGTGCCGCAGGCGTGGCCGTAACCGTAACGATGTCATGCGCTTCCAGCGTCTGGTAGGCGGTGACGAGAGAGTGGAAGCCGTCGGCGCGCGGCGCGCCCAAATACAGCCCCAAGTTGATCTTCGCGTGCGATCGAACCGCCGTCGGCATACCGGTTCATTGTAGAGGGCTGAAAAGCGACAGGCGAACGCCGGCGAACCTTAGGAGGGAGCCACTCGCTGAAAGACACTTCCCGCTTACTCGCCGCGGCGCAAAGCGCATGGCCCCGCACAAACCACGCGGGCGTTTCTTGCGCCGCCACGCGCGGCTTGCGGGAGATGTGTCCAGGGACTGCCGTTGCGGCTGCCCCAGTCGTGCGAGCAGAACCTAGGCTTCCTTGTACAGCCACGCTCCGACGATTGTGCCCACGACGACTTCTACCAAACCTCCCAGCGTCGTGTAGAGCGTGAGGTGCTTCGAAAACAGGTGAGAAACGTACATGAAGGAGGCATTGGGCACGAGCGTCCCAAGAATCCAGACCACCACGCCAGCACGGATCGCCGTCTTCAATCCCGCGCCGAAGCGGGGACGAATCGCTGCGTAGAGCCAGACGGCGACGATCCCGCCGACGATTCCCAGCACATCGAACCCGATCCACTGGTGGTTGGAAAAGCCTGGGTGGTTGAGGGCTTGCATCCCGTCAGCCCAGCGCTGCCCGAGCCACAAATTGTCTACCAGAAAATCCAATAGATCGGCAACAATCCCGGCAACAATGCCACCGAGAATTACACGGCCCATATTGATCTTGCCCATGACACCTCCTTGATTGAGTTTCGGGGGACGACGGGAGTATACGCGCGCACTCCAGGGGGCGCAATACGGAATTTCGGAGCGGATTCAGGGAGCTGGCGCGGTGGGGATGGCAGCTTTTCTTCTACCCTCGCATGAACATGACCCGATGGAACGGCAAGGACCTATGCACGAGCCGATCTACGGTCTTCTTTTCATCTTCCGCTTGCCGGATTGGGCTTAATTTGCCCTCCTGGGTCGCTCTTTTCAGGCGCTTCAGCGTGACAGCCGCGGAAAACCGTCTGGATATTCTTCGAGTGGCAAAGAATGTGGTGTACACTCGTACCGACTTCACCTTTCATTGGGAGCCTGCAGCGGGACACTTTCCCTGCGCGCAGGACAGGCCATGAACGATCAGCAATGGAACACGCTCGTCTCCGTCGTCCGCGGAGAACTCTTTCACCCCCTTCCTACCGCATTCATCATCGATAGTCCCTGGCTGCCCAATTGGGCGGGCCACACCATCCTCGATTACTTCACCAGCGATCGCATCTTTCTCGACGACAACTTCAAGGCCGTCAACGCTTTCCCTGAGACCATCTTCCTGCCCGGCTTCTGGTCGGAGTACGGAATGTGCACCGAGCCTTCAGCGTTCGGCTCGGTTTCAATCTGGGGCGAGAACGACTTCCCCTTCGCCATGAAGGTGTTGCACGCGCCGGAGGATGTCGATCGGCTGGCCGCACCCGACCCGCGCAAGCACGGGCTTCTGCCCTTTGTCATCAAGCGGCTTCAGCACGCGCTGCCGGAGATCGAGAATGCCGGTCACAAGATCCGCTTCGCCGTGGCGCGCGGACCGTTCAACGTGGCCTCTTTCCTGATGGGCACGCCGGAGTTCCTTGAGGCGCTCAAAACCGAGCCCGAGCGCATGCATCGGCTGCTTAACCTCGTCACCGATTTTCTCGTGGCCTGGATTGCGCACCAGCGCGAGCAATTCCCTAGCATCGACGGCATCTTCCTGCTCGACGACATTGTGGGCTTTGTGGGGCGGCGGGACTTCGAGAGCTTCGCTCTACCGTATTTGCAGCGCATTTACGCCGCCGATGTCACGGTCAAGTTCTTCCATTGCGACGCGCCGTTGAAAGCCGCTGCGCCCATGCTGGAGGCGGCGGGGATCAATTTACTGAACTGGGGGGTTCAGCACACGGTGGCGGAGATGCAGCAGTGGACCCACCACAATATCGCGCTCCTGGGAAACATACCCCCGCGCGATGTGCTGGCGGAAGGCACACCGGCCGATGGGTCGCGGGCCGTGCGCGAGATGCTGCAGCCGCCCCAGGGCCCGGCGGTCGACCGCTCGCGGCACATCGTCTCCTGCGGGGGCGGCATGCCGCCCGGTGCACCGACGGAGAACATCCAGGCATTGATCGCAACCGTCAACGAAGAAACGAAGTAAGAATCTTGCCCCGCGTCAAAGTTGACCTAGAGCGGATTAGGCAATGGTGCAGGGTTTCGTGAAAGGGCACGACTTCAGTCGTGCCGCAAAAGGCCCAATTTTAGCAGCGGGCTTTAGCCCCGGAGGGAGGCTTCTTCGATGCCGTGTGCTTTCCTCACATCTTTCTCTAATCTGCTGTAAATCCTCAAGGAAATGTGGGAACTCCGGCCGGCCGCTTTGCGTAACAATCAGGGAACCACTGTGGGGGCTTCAATGCATGTTCTGATCTTCCTGGGCGTCCTCTATTTTCTCCCCGCCATCATTGCCGCCGCGCGGCACACGCATAACGCCACGGGAATCCTGCTTTTGAACATCTTCCTTGGCTGGACCGTGGTGGGCTGGTTCGCTGCCCTTCTCATGGCGTTCTTCTCCGTGCCCTGCTGCGCCTATTACTATCATCGCGGATGGTAAGTAGAGAGCCCGAGCCAACAGAATCGAATCTGCCTGAACTCGCCCCGCGCTGGGCGCTGCGCGACTCGTTTGCGGCTGTGGCGCTCTTTGCTGCCACTGCCGGCGTGGTGCTTTGGCAGAACGCGCACGTCGCGGTTCTCTTCGACCTCAGCTACATCCTCAACACCGCCGAGCGCATCGCGCTTGGCCAGGTTCCCTACCGCGACTTTCCCCTGGCGCACGCACCCCTCACCTTTCTCATGCAAGCCGCGATCATCCGCATCACGGGCCGCGTCGTTTTTCACCACGTTCTCTACGTCGCGATCACCGGCGGGCTGGGCACCGTGCTGGCGTGGAGGATCGCGCTGGCTTCGTTGCGCGGGCGCGTGTCTGCTGCTTGGTCCGTGGCTCTTCTGCTCGCCGCGCCGCTCGTTTTCCTGGGTATCTACTGCATCGTGCCCAATCCTGAGTACGACTGCGATTGCGGTTTCTGGCTGCTGGTCGCGTCGTGGGCGTTCGTGCAGCTCGATCAACGAAAAGGCGCGCTCTTTGCCTTTGCCGCGGGCGCCTTGGCCTGCGTTCCCATGTTCTTCAAGCAGAATATGGGCCTGCCGTTTCTGCTCGTGGCGGTGGGCGCGGTCTTGCTCCTGCTTGTCCTCAAAAGTTTGCCGCGCGGACTGGCTCCGGCAGCGCCGAAGGCTCGGTCGCTGCTTGCCTTTCTTGCCGGCGCGTGCGCTGCTTTATTGGCCGCACTCCTGGCGCTTCAGTGGACCGCGGGTCTCGGCAATTACTTTCACTGGACCATCCAATATGCAGGGCAACGCCGCATGCCCGGACTCAGTCTCATGCTCGGCATTTATAGCGATCCCTCGCTCGCGTGGACGCTGCCCTGCGTAGCCGTCGCCTTGGTGCTTCTGTGGTTGCCCCATCCTACGCGCAGCTTCAACGCGCGAAGAGTGGGAACCAAATTCCTCTGGCCACAGATCGCTGCCTTCGCGCTGCTCGCCGCCCCGTTTCTCTTCACGCTCGCCTCGCTGCTGCTCTACGACGACGCCGACGAGCGCGGCGACAGTCTGCTCGCGCTTTGGCCGTTGCTGCTTGTGCTTGCCGCCGCATTGGCCCTCGCCAATCTTTTCGCATTGCGGCGCCGGGGTCCCCGCGGACAGGTCTTCGTCCGTGGGGTGGGGCGCCGGGGTCCCCGCGGACAGGTCTTCGTCCGTGGGGTGGGGCGCCAGTCCTCTCTGCGTCTGTTCCTCCCGCTCATCCTGCTCGCCGCCATTCACGGCACGTTCATGTCGCAGCAGCTTTGGGGCTCGACCTACGGCATTTGGCCGCTGCTCATTCTGCTCCTCGCAGAGCTGCTGGCATTTCTCGGCCCTTTTACCGCGCGCGCCAACGTCGAGCGCTGGTTCACGCCGGCGCTGGCCGCCGTCATTTCCATCACGCTGCTGGTTTGCGGAGGTTTCTACACGGCCAGCGAGGAGCGGCTTTCCTACGCCAACCTTCCCGACGGCCCTCCCGCGCACTCCGCGTTTCCCGCGCTCGCGGGCCTCGCCACACCGGGGCCATATGTGCCGGAGATCGACGAACTGCTGCGCTACGCCGCGGCCAACATTCCCTTCGACGATGGAATCGTGCTTTTGCCGGGAGAAGAACCGTTCTATTTCGCCACCGGCCGCAGTCCGCGCTTCCCCGTGCCATTCTTCGATCCCACCATCGACCCGTACTCGCCGAACGAGATTGCCGATCTCGTTCGGGCGCGCAACATTCGCTGGCTGATTGTGAAGACCGATGTGCAAACCAAAGAAGACCCCACGCCCGATCGCGCGGAATTGATGCAGTTGCTGATGCAGGAGTTCACGCCCGCGGCGCACTTGCGCGGCTACGATGTCTACCGACGCTAATACGCTGAGTCAGAAGTTCGCATCACAATGAAGTTGTCATCCTGAGCGGAGCGCGTTCGGGGCCCCATGATTGCCACGCAATCATGGGGCAAGCGGAGCCGAAGGATCTGCGGTTGTCTTTGAATCACCTGGCCTGGGTGCCCCAGGTCCCGATTTTGGGACGTGGAAAACTGATCTGCACAAGTGCGAACCCTTGCGGTCACAGGCCTGGCCTCGCTCAGTAGCCGGCCTAAGCTTTTTGCTTTGCTTTCCCCGACTTCTTCAACTGCTCCCAGTCCTTCACGGTCTGGTCGGCGTAGGCCACGCCAAAGCTGGCGATCGCTTCAGCGCAAGCGGTGCCCGACCCGATGTAGCCCGCAATCACCTGCGGGTCGCCGGAGCGGCCATGGCCGCGCGCCAGCAGTTCGCCGCACACCTCGCCGTAGGCCTTCAGGTTCGCGCCCGCCAGGTCTGCAATCTCGATGGTTCCCTTGTGATCGTTGAGTTGGCGCACCAGATACTGCCGCCCGCCGATGTGCGTCCAGCCCAGGAATGGATCGGTCTGAATCTGCATGGCGCGTTGTCCTTCGACCACGCGTTGCCCGTTATGCGGCGCAGGGTGCGCGTCGGGCAGATACGGCGCGTAGGCCGACGCGGTCTCTTCCTTGATCTGCAGGAACAGCGGATCGCCCGGGCCGTTGCCCTCAAAGTAAATGCAATAATCGCGCAGGCCCACCGATCCCGTACCCACCACTTTGAAGGCCACGTCCACCGGCCGGTAAAACGAGAGCAGGTGCCGCCGCTGCGGCTCCAGCATCTCGCGATAGGGACCGAGCGAGGCCAGCACCGCTGCGGCGCGGGCTCCAGTTATGCGCGTCAACATGGGCTTCGATTCCCTGAAGCGGCGCGGCATGCCGGGTACTGTGAGTTGGTCAAGCGTGTGCTGCGGCGTGGCGCGCTCGGCTTTGGCCAGCGCCACGTGCACCGCCCTTGCCAGGCCCAGGCGATGCACCTGGAACCGGTTCACTTCCAGTTGCGGCATGGCGGCAAAGGCGCGCATCTGCGCGGCATAACGCTCCACGCACGCCACGGCGGCCTTACGCGCCGCGCCGTCCTTGTGTCCCGCCGCGCGTCCCGCCAGCACCAGCGAGGCGGCCATGCGCTTCAGGTCCCACTCAAAGGGGCCGTGAATGGTCTCATCGAAGTCGTTGATGTCGAAGACCAGCCGGCCGTCGGCCGCGGCATAGGCGCCCAGGTTGCGCACATGCGCGTCGCCGCACAGCTGACTCATGATCCCGGTGGATGGCAGTTGCGCCAGGTCCGCCGCCATCACCGGCGCCGCGCCGCGAAAATACCCGAATGGCGACTCGGTCATCATCTGGTACTTCAGCGCAATCAACGCGGGCACACGGCCGCGCATCGAGCGCTCCACAAGCGCCGGCGCCGGAATCGGCCGCTGCTTGGGCAGCAGCACTTCGTGCTCGTGGCGTCCCACTTGCTTGCGCCGCGCCTGGCCCAGTGCACGGCGCTCTTCTGGAGTTGCCCAGTGCATACTGCGGAACATACACCGTTGCCCCACGCGGCAACAACTGGCGGCGTCTCCGTCCGAATTTTTCAGAAACCCTCAAAGAGACGGGAACGCAGAAGGAGTTCGACGTCAGTCTTCGCCGAAAAAGCGTTTCCTGGCCGCTTCGTCCACCGGCAGGTCGGGTCCTACGAACAGCGCGTCCGGCTGCCGGCTGGGGTCTTGCGCGATGAGGGGCATGGCCCGCGCGCGGCGGGCATCGGCGTCCGGGCCCGTGGCCAGATACATCGCAGTCATCCACTGGTGGAAGGTATGCATGCGGCCTGCATAGCCATCGTGCTCTTCGGCGTAGGCGTGGCCGGCAGCATCCCAGTCGTCGCTGTGCATCAGGTGATTGCGTAACACGCGGGCATCGCGCATGGTAAGGGAAAGGCCCTGCCCCCAGGTGGGGTCGCTCGATGTGGCCGAGTCGCCGACGAGCGCCACTCCATCACGGTAGGGATGATCCACCCAACGGTGCGCGCAAGCGAAGGTGGCAAGTGGGCCGACCTGCCGGGCATGTTCGAAAAGCGTGGCGCTGGCGCCGGTTTTCTTGCAGCCGTCCACGAATCTGGCCAGATCGCCGGGTCCCTGAAAGCGCGCCTGCGTTCGATCGTGGTAGCACAGGTACATCCGCGCGCGTCCACCGCCCTGGGGACCGACGATCGCGAGATGCCCCAGCGCAAAGTTGTAGATGCCCTGCAGGGTGTCTTCCGCTGCGGGAATGTCTTCCAGCAGAACTCCGGCGATCATCATGTCTTCGAGATCGCGCTGGACCGGGAAGCGCGCCGAAGAGCGCACCACGCAGGATCGTCCCCCGGCTCCCACCACCAGCCGCGCGGCGATGGTTTCAACCCGGCCATCCCCCTCAATCACCATCGCGGGCGGCGCGCCCGGCCGCACCTCGCGAACCGCCGCGCCCCGTCGCACTGTGGCGCCCGCGGCTGCCGCCGCTTGCAACAGCGACTCCTGCATGGCGGGGTGATAGCAGGCCAGGCAAGGTAACTGATGCTTTGTGCTGGGGACAAGTTCGCGATGTTCTACGCGATCGCTCGCGACATACGTGTCGATCCAGCTGAGGTGGTGCCTGCCAGATTCGGCGAAACAATCGGCGACTCCGAGAGCCTGCACTTCAGCGTAGCCCCAAGGCATCATCACCCCGCCGCGGACCCGGTCCTTGAATTGCCGCTCGTGCTCGATAACGAGAACCTTGGCGCCCTGTTCCGCCATGTTTTTGGCCAGGGCTGCGCCGCCCAGGCCGCCGCCGGCGATGGCCACATCGTAGGCTATCGACATGCTTTTACCTCCCGGGGAATCTCCAGAATATACGTGGCTTCGCCGGAGTCGAGCAAGCGTTAATTTCTTGAGGAAATGGCCGGCAGGAAACGGTGGATTCCCTGTCAGAGGCGGTGATTTACACTCTTCTCTACAGCGGTTCCAGAGTTGCAGTACGCAGGAACCGGGTTGCCAAGTGGCGTTTTCCTTAAGAAAACGCCACCTTTCGATGAAGCGCATAGGGCACATGAACTCTGGAACCGCTCGAAGCCCTGCCTGTTTCCATCACGGCCTCGAAACGCTCTCCCGGGCTGCTCTCCAGATCTTCGGCTTCAGGAGGAACTCTCTTTGACACGCGCCGCTGCTCTTTTGTCTGCCTTCCTCGTTGCCATCCCTCTCGCTTCTCACTCCGCCGCCGCACAGGCGCCGCAGAAGCAGCTCACGGTTGAGACCATCTTCGCGCACGGTCCGCTGGTGCCCAAGCCGCCCGAGACGCTCGACTGGTCTCCCGACGGCAAGCATCTGACCTATCTGGAGGCCGGCGAATTGATGGACGTGGATCCCGTTACCGGCAAGGTACACGTGATGGTGAGCGCCGCCAAAATGGCATCGCTCGACGGCAACCACGGCTCCGAGCGGGACCGCGATCATCGCGAGCGCTACAACATGGCCAGTTACCTTTGGTCGCCGGACTCCGCCCACCTTCTCTTCGACGCCGACGGACGCCTGTGGCTCTACGATCTGCGCAACGGCACGGGCGTGCAGATTGGCTTTACGGGAGCCGCTTCCGGCGACGACCCCAAGTTCTCGCCCGACGGCTCCTGCGTTTCCTTCATTCGCGATCACGGGCTTTCCGTCATCCGTCTTCGCGACCCCGGCACGCCCGCCGTCGCCGTGGCGCCCGCGCCCAGCGCTTCAAGCGGCAAAGGGCAATCGATATTGAACGGTGAGGTGGACTGGGTCTACGAGGAAGAGCTCGACGTGCGCAGCAACTACTTCTGGTCGCCGGATTCAAAGAATCTCGCCTATCTGCAGATGAACGAGACGGCCGTGCCGCAGTATCCGCTCACCGACTGGATTCCCACGCACGCGCAGGTGGAGTGGCAACGCTATCCCCAGGCCGGCGATGCCAACCCCGAAGTACAGGTGGGCGTGGTGAGCGCCAAGGGCGGCAAGACCACGTGGATGAACATTCCCATCCACGCCGGCGACTATATCCCGCGCTTCGGCTGGGTCAATCGCAATACCCTGTGGATCGAGACCGTCAGCCGCGATCACAAGCATCGCGCCTTGTATTTCGCCGGCGCCGAAGCTGGAGACGCGCGCAAGATTCTGGAAATCGGCGATGACAAGTTCATCGACGAAGACTACGACGTGGCCGTGGGCGATGGCGCCGTGGTTCTCACCAGTTGGAGCGACGGACATACCCACCTCTATCTCTACAGTTACAACGCCGCCAGTCCGCTTGCCGCTGACGCCAAACTCGAGAAACAACTTACCCAGGGCGATTTCGAAGTCGGCGATGTGTACGCCGTCGACCCCGAGCGCAAAGTCGTCACCTATGCATCGAATGAAGGTAATCCGCTGGAGCAGCAGATCTGGGAGGTTAACTTCAACGGCGAGCGCAGGCAGTTGAGCGCAGGCGCCGGATTTCACGATGCCACCTTCGCGCCCGGCGGCAGAACCTTCACCGACAAATACTCCACGCGAGCGACGCCGCCGGTGATCCGGATCTGCCATGAAGAGGCGGGGCCGGCTTCAGCCGAAAATTGCCGCGTGTTCTGGGAAACCCACGTGCTCGACTCCTATCAGCTGACATTGCCGCAGCAACTTGAGGTCAAAGCCCACGACGGAACCACGCTCTACGCCACGCTGTTGATGCCCTCCGGCTCGTCCCTCCCCGCGACCGTTCCGCTCATCGTCAATCCCTACGGCGGACCCCACGCCCAGGAAGTCGCGAACCAGTGGCACGACAACCTGCTCTTCGACAATGTGCTCGCGCAGCACGGATTTGCCGTGCTCCGCGCCGACAATCGCGGCATGGGCTACCGCAGCCGCGCCTTCGCGCAGGCGGCCTATCGCAACTTCGGTCCCGTGCAGCTTGAAGATCAGTTGACCGTGGTCGATGCCGCGCTCGACCAGGTTCCGCAGCTCGATCCGCGGCGCCTGGGCTGGTGGGGCTGGAGCTGGGGCGGCACTTTCACGCTCTACGCAATGACGCATTCCGATCGCTTCCGCGCCGGCGTT
>Ga0181536_10006627_pt1 | contig 11568 bp, 9 predicted proteins | sample PEATcosm2014_Bin_41_FD_121105 | JGI IMG/M metagenome (GOLD analysis project Ga0181536, IMG submission 121105) | Peatland microbial communities from MTU Mesocosm Facility, Houghton, MI, USA - PEATcosm2014_Bin17_60_metaG | ecosystem: Environmental > Terrestrial > Soil > Wetlands > Peat | place...
GAAGTTATGGGCCACCATATCGTTGTTGCGCCTCTCCGAGACGGTGCCCGCCGGCGAGATCGAGGCGCTTGCCGCGTGCCGCCTGGTTCGCATCTCGCTGTGGGAGCAATTGGGCAAACTCGGTGCCCGCCCGCTGATGCCCGCCCGGTGGGCCGCGCCCGAGGCCCTCGCCGAGTCTGCCCTGTCGCAGTGGCTGAACTATCCCACCGAACTGGGCACATTTCCCGAGGAGGTTGAACTCGTCCAGCGGTTCCCGATCGAAGATGACGCGGGTGTCGTGGAGTATGGGTTTCTTTTCCGGTTCCGAAGATCCGTCAGTCCGCTGGAGCCCGGAGAAGGGTGGATGGCCGGCATTGCCGGGCCCTACCGGAACGGAGACGCTCTGGACTCTCCGTGGAGTTCATTCAGACGCTGGGACTCCATGACGCCAGCCGAACACATCAGCCTCCTCCATGACCGGTGCGGCGGCGAGTGCGCACCCAAATCGGCTCCGGCACACGAGGACCGTGAGAGGCTGGCGGCACAAAGGAACCTGTGGGACGCGCCGAAACGAACACTGACACCCGAGGACCGCGAGAAGCTCGCGGCCGAACAAAGAGCGCGTTGGGCCAAACAAAGAGAGCAGCTGGCCAGTCGGCGAAAGCCCGACGAGACTGCCGGCGGAAACCGGTGATCGGCGACGGCAGGCGCCCCGGCAGCGGCTGGACCAGCCCGGCGAGCAGGGCCCAACTCGGCGACCGCTAAGAAGACAGAGGCATATTTGAACGTCCCTCGCGGGCGTTGGCTAGCGGACAAAGGCGTCTCACACAGACAAGCGGGCGTTATTTCGGGTTATCGGTAGGCTTGCGGCGACGTTGGTTTGGGCTTTCAAGAGTTGTCATCGATGCTCATGGTCATGATTGCGTTAAGTGGTCGAAAACGACATGCCACCCACAGTTGGCTGCGCATTAGCCTTCCGCTTCCCAGCGGAAACGCACCATGGCTAGGGCGCCAAACACCGCTGCAAACAGAAGCAAAGCAGTGATCGGAACTATGGCGGCTTCTAAGCCCAGCCCACGCCATGTCATAGCTTCCAGGCCTTCCATCGCCCAGCGCGTGGGCACCACTACTGTGAGCTTCTGGAGCCATTGCGGGAATAGAAACATGGGAATCCAGGCACCGCCCAGCATCACCACAATCAGAGTGGCGAATATGGCGAGGCCACGCGTCGCCTCCGGCGTTTTACCGATGCTGGCCACCAGCATTCCGAATCCTGCCGTCATTAATGCGAAGGCGGCGCTCACTCCCAGAAAACCCACCATGCTGCCTTCCACCCGCACGCCGAAGATCAGCCGGGCGAACAGGAAGTTCACCTGCACCACGAGAAATGCAAGAATAGCCGCACTGACGGCGCGGCTGCCGAGCAAAACTCCGCGCGACAGAGGCGCCGCTCGGAATCGCTTCCACAAGCCGCGCTGCCGTTGCTGTAGCAATCCGATGCCGACGTCAATACCCAGAAACAGGACGAACTGCACCACCATCCCGGCGAAGGCGTGAGCGTAGCCGTTGTACTGGATGTTCTGGCGCGCGGTCACGGCTTCTTCGCGCGTGGTGTAGGGCACGGTCAAGCCACGCGATAGACCGGGACCGGCGCCTCGATCCACCTGCTGGTTCCAGCGGTCCACGCTCCGCAGCAAATCTTCCAGGGGCTTCTTGTCCTCCGCCGGCAGATGCTGATTCTGCTCCACTTGGGCCAGCGAGTCCTTAACCATTTCGCGTCCGGTCCGGCCCGCGAACATTTCCTTGCTCACGGCTTGCATGACATCGCCAGTGAGGATTCCTGCCACCATGGAGCGCTCCGCCGTATGGGAAGGATCGAAGAGCACGCCGATCTCGGGTTTCTGCTGGGGGCCGAAGAAGGCGCTCCCGGCGTCTCGACCGAAATTCGGGGGGATAATCACGGCCACCGTGGCGGTACCCTTGCGCACGGCCGCGCGTGCCTCGACAGGGGTCGAGGGCTTCACGTCGAGTGCCTTCTCTTCGGACAGCCGGGTGACGATTCCGCGGGAAATCGCGCTGTGGTCTTGGTCTACTGTCAAAACGGGAATCTTACTCGCGTTCGCCTGACCGCCTGACCCTCCCAAAACGTATCCAAAAAAGGAGCCGATGGCGATAGGGACGGCAAAGCTCATCAGCAGAGCACGCCGATCCACGAGGAACAACAGGAGGTCCTTGCGGACCAAGGCCCGAAACGAGATCATCATGCGTCGCGCAAGCTCCTTCCAGTCAGTGTCAGAAACACGGTTTCCAGATTGGCGCGCTCGCTCGCCACGTGGTGGTAGAGGTGGCCTCGCTCCACCAACCACTGCAAGACGCGCGGGGTTTCGGTGGCCAGATCCTGAACGCCCACCCGTAAGGTCCCGGCTTCGAGTTTCGCGGAACGGACGCCTGGCAGGGCCAGCAAATCGTCCAGGCGGAGGCCGTCCTGCCCATCTACGAGCTCCACGGCTAGCAGGTTCGTTACTGGCAGCAGACGATAGAGCCCGGGCAGGGTGTCATCAGCGACGACCTTGCCGTGGTCGATGATGATGACACGATCGCAGAGGCGCTCGGCCTCCTCCATGTAGTGCGTGGTATAGAGCAGAGTCTTGCCCCGGCGTTTGAGGACCTCGAGGTTATCGAAGATAGCATTCCGGCTCTGGGGGTCAACCCCGACGGTGGGCTCGTCCAGAAGGAGGATCTGCGGGTCGTGCAAGAGCGCGGCGGCTAGGTTGAGACGCCGCTTCATGCCGCCGCTGTAGTTCTTGACGCGCTCTTGGGCGCGGTCCGTCAGGCCGACGAGCTCAAGAGCCTCGCCGATAGCACGCTTGGCGGCCGTTCCATCGAGATCATAGAGTGCCGCGAAAAGCTCGAGATTGGCTCGCGCCGTCAACTCGTCGAAGAGCGCGAGCTCCTGCGGAACTAGCCCGATGCGCCGCTTGTTCGGATCGGTGTCGCCGGCTAAGGGGCGGCCTTCGATATGCACCGAACCAGAGTCGGGACGGATTAAGCCGGCGATCATCGCAACGATAGTGGTCTTGCCCGCGCCGTTGGGCCCTAGCAACCCGATGGTTTCCCCCGCCCCGGCGCGCAGGGAAACGCGGTCCACGGCCACCAGACCGCCGTAGCTTTTCTTGAGAGCGTCAACTTGCAACATTAGCTTTTCCAGCCGCAACACCAAGGTCTCACGTATATACGCTGAGGAGCAACGAAACGTTCAAAATCGGCACCTGGCCATTCGCCCCGGTCCACGATCAGCGTCGCGCAACCGCACAGGGACCTATCGTGGTGCTCTGGCGGCTTTAGGGGAAGGCCGAAGCCGCGATCAACGAACCGGGCCGTTAACTGCCATCCCTGAAAGTGCTGCACTCGTCGAGTTTTTTTCGGTTAATTGTGTAGATCTACGCCTCCGGCTACACTTCTAAAGCGCGGAGCGGAGGGCCCTGCTGGGAGGCAACCTGAGCGCCGAATCCGGGGCCAAGCCAGGTTTTAGGCGGGAGCGTTAACGCGCCTTATCGGAAGCCATCCCACGGCTGCCAGCGCGCCGGCAGCCGTGTCGCGGGATCAGCACCTGCGAAACCCGGATCGGAGTGATCTCCCGGAACGGACTTGGGGAACATCCGCTTCGGCTGAGCGCGTCAATGTGATAGCGATTGCTACCGAGACGTCGCGTTCCCACATCGGGCGCGCACGCTCAGTCGGTTCAGGCCGAGTGCTAATATTGTCGCCGATGACACGTTTTCTGCTAGTTGCATGTCTTCCTATGGCGTTTGCGTGTGTAGCAGTCGGGATCGTCTGTCACGCGCAGGACCGCTCCGGGCTCGCGGAGATCCTCAGCTTCGAGGCGAAAAGCACGGGCTCGGTCCCGACCGGTTGGGCCGCATATCCTTCTGGAAGCGTCTCTCTCGACGATAGAATCGTGCACGGCGGGCATTGGTCGGCTCGCATCGAACGGCAGCCCGACACCGCCAACGCGTTCTCCGGGATCACCAAGAGCCTCCCGATGGATTTCAAGGGCACAGCCATCGAGCTGCGCGGCTTCGTCCGCACCGAAGCCGTCAGCGATTTTGTGGCTCTGTGGATTCGCGAGGACGGCGAGTCCAACCCGGGCCTGGCCTTCGACAGCTTGCAAATGCGGCCACAGAAGATCAAGGGAACCACCGACTGGACCGAGTACTCCGTTTCCGTGCAGGTACAGCCGGATGCCCGCCAGCTTTTCATCGGGTTCCTTCTGGCTGGAACGGGCAAGGCCTGGGTGGACGACATGAGCCTGCTCGTCGACGATAAGCCCATTTGGGACGCTCCCAGGGTTGTGCGTGAGACAACCGTTCTCGATACCGATCATGAATTCGACGCCGGTTCCAAAATCGCGGTGGCGGAACTTTCGACTGTCCAGATCGAGAACCTGGCCACGCTCGGCAAGGTCTGGGGCTTCCTCAAGTATCACCATCCGCAAGTCACTTCCGGCCAACGCCATTGGGACTACGATCTGTTTCGAATCTTGCCGGCAGTTCTCGCGGCGCCCGACCATGCGGCCGCCAACGCCGCGCTTGCCAGATGGGTCACCGCGCTAGGCAAGATCGCCGAATGTCAGCCCTGCGCGAACTTGAACGAGACGGAACTTCACCTCCGGCCGGAGGTGGCTTGGATTAACTCCGAGGAGCAACTCGGAGGCGATCTCAGCCGGATGCTCCAGACGATTTATCGTAACCGCCCGGCCGACCGCAAACAGTTCTACGTTTCGCTGGTGCCGGGGATCGGCAATCCCGCGTTCCAGCATGAGTTGGGTTACCGGGCGGTGAAACTGCCCGATCCCGCTCTCCAGTTGCTCGCGCTTTTCCGCTTCTGGAACATCATCGAGTACTGGTCTCCTAATCGCGACGTTATGGGTGAGAACTGGAACCATGTGCTGGTGGAATTCATCCCGCGAGTCGCACTGGCCAAGACCACCGAAGACTATGAGCGGGAGTTGATGGCGCTGATTGCTAAAGTTCACGACTGCCACGCGAACCTGTGGAGCGCGCTCCAGGTGCGGCCGCCCACGGGCTCCTGTCAGATTCCCGTCACGGTGCGTTTCATCGAGGACCGCGCGGTCGTCACCGGGTACGCCGACGCGGCCGCCGGGCCGGCCACCGGCTTGCAGGCTGGCGATGCCATCGAAACGTTGGACGGCGTTCCGGTCCCTCAGCTTGTGCAGAAATGGAAGCCGTATTACGCCGATTCGAACGAAGCGACCGTGCTGCGTGACATGGGTCGGACGCTCACCCGCGGCGAGTGTGGCGATTCGAAGCTGAGCGTGCGCCGCGGCGATCGGACGCTGGAGTTTACCGCCAAACGCCTGCCTGGGGCGGCCACCTCGGGCAGCGGCCTCGCCACACACGACCTGCCGGGCGACACGTTCCGCCGCCTCTCCGACGACGTCGCGTACCTGAAGCTCTCGTCCGTCAAAGTGGCCGATGCGGTCCAGTATGTCGATGGCGCCACCGGGACCAAGGGCCTCATCATCGACATCCGCAACTACCCGTCCGAGTTCATGGTCTTCGCGCTCGGGTCGCTCCTGATGGACAAGGAAACGCCATTTGTGCGCTTCACCGGCGGCGACCTGTCGAACCCGGGCGCTTTCCACTTCGGTGCGCCTCTCTCGATCGCCCCCGGCAAGCCGCACTACAGTGGCAAGATCGTGATTCTGGTGGACGACGCCACGCAAAGCAGCGCCGAGTACACCAGCATGGCGTTTCGCGCCGCCCCGAACGCATTCGTCATTGGCAGCACCACGGCTGGGGCCGATGGTAACGTGTCGCAAATCGCTCTTCCCGGCGGGCAGAGCACGATGATCAGCGGCATTGGCGTCTTCTACCCCGACAAGCGGCCCACGCAGCGCGTGGGGATTGTTCCCGACCTCGTGGTGAGGCCGACGATCGCGGCCATTCGCGCCGGCCGCGATGAAGTCCTCGAAGCTGCGATTCGCCAGATTCTCGGGCCGGGTGCACCAGCCGCCATCATCGAGAAGCTGGCCAAAGGCGGCAAGGAGTAGCGTTCCCGCCGCGACGAGCTTCCTGCCGCGCGGCGGTGTCGCGTTAAGGTTCAATATCGGACACTGTCTTCCGGCAGGGAAGCTCTCGACCGAGGGCCCGCGTGCGCCGGCGTAGGAGCCGAAAGTCTGGCGATCCGGCTCGCGCGCGTAGGGCGGGATACGACCAAACGGCCAACGCCAAGGAGCGACGGCCTTTCCTAAACCCCTCACGACTTTCGGGGGGTCGCACTCAAACGTGTGCAGCATCCGAAACCCGCTGGCGGGAGCTGCGGCCCGGTACATCCTCGACGCGAGTGCGCCATGGCCGTCCGCTCTCCCATCTCCGGCGTGGTACTCCGGTGGAAGGATCTTAAGCGCCACCGGCCGGCGGAGTTGGTAGTCGTAGGCGCGGTACACAGCCCCCATGCCGCCTTCGCCCAGCTTCTGCTGAATCTCGTAGTGCGCGACCCGCTGCCCGACGGCTGGCCGGGCCGCGCCCGAAGGCATGTCCCCGCCACCTGCCCCAGGCACCCACGTGGGCCGGTCGAGCAAGCCTTTCGCCGACGGCTGCGCCAGCAGGGTTTCCACCTCGTCCTGCAGTTCTTCATCCCCGCCGCAAGCCCCCACAAGAAATGCCACCCATTCTTCCGGCTTCCGCTCCGCCGCGGCGTGGTAGATCTCCTCGACGCGTTTCCAGCGGGCTAGATCCATGGGCAGCCTGGGCGAATCATAGCACTCCAAAACCCGAAATCCCATGGCCTTTGGCACGTATAATTGCCGCCCGATTTGTCCATGCAGCGGCTATAATTCCGATGGGTGGATTCTCGAACGGCGCAAGTCACGGGCTTACTGCAAGCTTGGTGTGGCGGCGACCCCGCCGCGTTGGAGCAGTTGATGCCGCTCGTCTACGGAGAGCTGCGCCGCATGGCCCGGCACTACATGCAGCGGGAAAAACCAGGGAACACCCTACAAGCGACCGCCCTGGTCAACGAAGCTTTCCTGCGCCTGGTGGATGTCACCGGCGTACACTGGCAGGACCGGGCCCATTTCTTTGCTATTTCCGCCCAGATCATGCGGCGCATCCTGGTGGACGCGGCTAGAGCCCGCGGGTCTGGCAAGCGCGGGGGTGGGGTGGCGCGACTGGATCTGAACGAATCGATCGACGCCCTGCCCGAACTGGACAGCCGATTGGTGGATCTGGACGAGGCGCTCGAATCCTTGGCGCGGTTCGATGTCCGCAAGGCCAAAGTGGTGGAACTGCGTTTCTTCGGCGGCCTGAGCGTGAAGGAAACCGCCGAAGTGCTGAAGATCTCCCCGGTAAGTGTCAAGCGCGATTGGAGACTCGCTCGCGCTTGGCTCATGCACGAGTTGTCACGGTAAGACGATCCTCTTAAGTTTTTCTTGCCTGCCTTAACCTTACCCGTACCCGTTTGCGCATTGCTGGATGCAGGCAACTTAAGGTCGGCCTGACAACGAACATGAGGAGGTTCGTCATGAAGTCCATTCGAAACAACACACTGCTTCGTACCTTGGCGCTGGGCGCTCTTGTATCTTGCCTGGCCGCCGGAGTTGCGAACGCTCAATCGTTCCAAGGGAGATTCTCACTGCCAACCAAGGTTAGCTGGGGCATGGCGACCTTGCAGCCGGGCGACTACACCTTCAGCCTGGAGGGAGTGAGAAGCGACGATACGCTGCAGCTAATGCAAAACGGAAAAGTGGTGGCGCGGCTGCAGCCGCAGAGTCACAATCTGGCGGCGGCGGGCCCGGACGCGCTGGTGATCTATGGCGACAAGAGCGGCAGCACGGTGCGCGAAATCCGCTTGCCGGATGTCGGCGTGGTCCTTTACTATGCGCCGCACGCACCTAAGCACGGAACCGCCACCGAAGAGCGGGAAGTCACACAACTGATTCCTATCACTGTCACCGATACGACACGGTAATGTGCCACGGGGTCAACCGGGGGCCAGAGCGCGGGGCTCTGGCCCTTCTTAAGTCTTGTCAACTGTGCCGCCGCGATTCTTCGCCGAAAGTGCCCCTCTAGAATGCTCCCAACAGTAAGGGGCAACGTCATGATCTAGCCACCCACGAAACGACCCACGCACGTGAGAAGACCTGGCCAATCCTGATACTTACGGCAACTCCCATTCCAGGGCATAGATCTCCTCAGTTCCGGCTTCGACTGCGGTGATGAGTGAATTGTTTGGAGCGGCCGCAAACCAGCCCCACCCTGCTACCCGGACGTCGTTCAGTTTCGCAACTTGTTCCACCTTCCGGTCGCGCATCCGCACCCGGCAAATCCCCTCACCGGCAAGATTTAGAAATTCGCCGTCCCAGCTCCAGTTCTCGGATCCGCAGTGTTGATCGACAAGCTGGTCTGCTTCCGCGTCCGGAGGTCGTACAGCATGAGCCTGGCTAGTCCCGCCGAAAGGCCAGCAATCACGGATCCGTCTGGCGACCAGTGGGGAGACCACATTCCCTCAGAGCCCGGCAGAATCGAGACACGGTTTGTCTTCAGGTCAAGCACACGGATGAACGCTTGGCTGGGAGAGTTGTCCCAGCTGGCTCCAAAGCCAAGTGTGCCGAAGGCAAGCGACTCCCGGTCTGGCGACCAGGACGGATCCCAGTCACCGGCCTTCCCGCTCTCCCCGTTGGTTACCTGCCGGAGCCCGCTGCCATCAACGCCGGTCATGCAAATCCGCGCCGGTCCATCTGCGAAGTTTCCGATGAAGGCAATTAGTTTCCCCTCGGGAGACCAGTGAGGCATCTGTGCTGCTAGGGGAGGCCAGGTGAGCTGGAGGCGCTGGCTCCCATCCGCAGCGGCTCCATAGAGCGATCCTCCGGGTACACCCAAGAAGCTCGATGTCCCACTGGGCCTCCTCGTGGCTTCGGTTGTCCATGAGGCGATACGCTTTGACCTGGGCCGGCGTCAGATTGTCGGCGACGTGGACGGGCACCTGCGTGAGGCCCAGCTTCTTCGCCGCCAGCAGCCCCATTTCTTCCAGTTAACTCCCTGCCCCCTGGACTCGCGGGAAATGGCCAATACTGCGAGGAACGGGGCTCTCTCCGGGGTTGCGCGGAGAGTTGCCGACTAGATAGTGTCGGCACTCGTGCCGACGCAGGGCCGGGGGCATACCCGGCCCTGATGAGGCCATTATCGGGGCGATGCACAATCGGGGCGATACACAGCTCAACCCACACCGGCGGCAAGACAACACCGCCGGCGTTACGATACCGTCTGCCCTATTGCACCCACACCGTCACGCCGCTTTGGCTGATCTGCTTGCCCACTTGCACGGTGATCGGGATCGCGCCGGCGCCCGTTGTGGGCGGCACTACCGCGTCTATCTGCAACACGCCGGCCACCAAGCCCGGCGCTTCGCCGACGAAGGTCGTCTGCACGGGCAGGTTGCCGATTAACACCGATACCGCGAGCTGTGGCGCCGGCGTTAAAGGCCCGGAACCGGAGGTGTTCACCGTAGTTACCGCTCCGGTGGCTTGGGCGGGAGTGGTCAGCCCCTCCCCGGTCAGGAAAATCTGAATAATGCTGCCCGGGGCTGCCGGGTTCCCCTTGGTGTTGACGGTGCTATCGCCATTGAGAATGGCGCCCGGACCGGTGCCGCTGGAGTTCTGCGTGAAGATTCCCGGCGCGGAGGTCGCGAGCTGCAGGCCGAAGTCGTTCGATCTCTGCCCGGCGAACTGCACCTCCACGAAAGGCTCCTTGTTCCCCGAGAGCCCATAGGGCACGATGGCGTTGATCTGGGTTGCGCCGACGTAAGTCAGCGGCGCCAGATAGCCGCTGAAGCTAACCGTAACCCCGCCGATCGAGGTCGAAACCCTGCCGGTTGAATCCAGCGTCAGGGTGGCTGGATTCGTGGGGCCAATCGAGGTTCCGAAGATAGACACGATCTCACCCGGCGAAACCGGCCCGCTCGCGTAGCTGCCAGCGTTCAGCACCGCCGTTATGGTGGGCAGCGGAGCGCTCACGGTCAGCGTAACATTCACCGTGGCCGATCCCTCCGTGCCGTTCACCCCGGCGATCGTGATGGTGCCCGTATAGGGCGCCGTCTGGGCCGCGAGCCCCGCCGGGTTCACTTGCACCGTCAGCGTGGCCGACGTAGACGTGGACCCGGATGTCGGCGTTACCGAAAGCCAGTTGCCCGAGCTGCTGGCGCTGGCCTGGAAACTGGCCGTGCCGCCGCTCGCGGTCACGGTCAATTGCCCCGGCGTCACGGAGCCGCCGCTGCCGGCCTGGAAACTGAAACTGAGCGACCCGGGGCTCACGGTTACCCCCGGCTGGCTCACCACGTTGATGGTCACCTGCACCTCCTGGGCGGTGCCACCTGTCGGCGTGACCGTGATGGTGCCGGTGTGATTCCCGGCACTCAGGTTGGCCTGGTTCACCGAAACGGACAGATTGGCCTGCGTCGTCCCAGAGGTCGGGCTGACCGACAGCCAATTGCCGGTGCTCGAGGCTGCCGCCGTGAACCCAACACCCGCGGACCCGGCTGCGCTCGATACCGTCAGCGTCTGGCTGGCCGGCTCGGCGCCCCCGCTCACCGCCGAGAAGCTCAGCGTGGAAGGGCTCAGCGTGATGTTGCCGGCCAAGCCGGTGCTGCCGACCACCAGGTTCACCGGCACGGTCAAGGTCGCGCCGTTGGCGGTCAGACCGATATCGCCGCTGGAAGTTCCCGCCGCCAACCCGGACGTATTCACGGTCACCGGGAGGTTCTGAGGGGTGGTCAGGTTGCCGCTGCTGGGCGTAATCGAAAGCCAATTGCCGCCAGACGGGGTGTTCAGTAATCGCCGCCGCAAACACAGTGCCGGAAGGACTGGAGCTGACCGTCAAGGTCTGAGCGGGCGCGCTGCCGCTCACCGCCGCGGCAAAGGTCATCGATGACGAGCTGAGAGTCAAGCCGCTCGGATTGATCGCCCCCGAAACCACCAGAACCACCGGCACATAGAGCGGCTGCTCGCTTCCTCCCGTGACGATAACGTTGCCCCAGTATAAACCGTTGGACAGCGAGGTTGAGTTGGCCGTCACCAGGACGGTGGCCGGCGTGTTGGCGGCGCCACCTTGGACCGTCGTGCTGATCCAGGAGGGTGCATCGGTTGTCACGCTAATCGGCAGCGCGGTGCTGCCGCTGGCCGTGATCTGAATCGGCGCGCTCTGCGACGCCTCGCCGTTATTGAACAATACCGTGCTTGGGCTGCCCACCAGCGTCTCGCCCGACGTGACGACTAAGGTCACCTGCAGCGAAGGAGGGGACGTCAGCGGCACACCGTTTGGCGAGAGCCCCAAGAATACGGTCGCGGTGTACGTTCCGGGCGCCAGATACTTGGGAATGGCGTAGATCGTGACCGCCGTGCCTTGCGTGCTCATGTTTCCTTCGAATTGCGATGTCTCCAGCCACGCCGTGCCGTTGGAGCTATATTCCGGCGAATTGTCGATCGTGAAGCCTCCGGCGCCCGCGAAGATGACCTGCTGCGTTATAGCGGGGCTTCCCGATTGCGCCACAAAGTTCAGCGTGGTCGGCGCC
>Ga0181536_10006632_pt1 | contig 11563 bp, 9 predicted proteins | sample PEATcosm2014_Bin_41_FD_121105 | JGI IMG/M metagenome (GOLD analysis project Ga0181536, IMG submission 121105) | Peatland microbial communities from MTU Mesocosm Facility, Houghton, MI, USA - PEATcosm2014_Bin17_60_metaG | ecosystem: Environmental > Terrestrial > Soil > Wetlands > Peat | place...
GGCGCCAATCCGTTCGCCTGCATCGCGGCCGGCATCGCCTGCCTGTGGGGACCGGCGCACGGCGGCGCCAACGAGGCGGCGCTGAAAATGCTCGGCGAGATTGGTACCGTCGATCGCATCCCCGAATACGTCAAGCGGGCAAAGGACCCGAACGATTCGTTCCGGCTGATGGGATTTGGCCACCGCGTCTACAAGAACTACGATCCGCGCGCGAAGCTCATGCAAAAGACCTGTCATGAGGTCTTGAAGGAACTCGGCGTCAACGATCCGCTGTTCGATGTGGCAATTGAGCTCGAGCGTATCGCGCTGCACGACGATTATTTCATTCAGAAGAAGCTCTATCCCAACGTGGACTTCTACTCGGGCATCACGCTGCGCGCCATGGGCTTCCCCACCACGATGTTCACCGTGTTGTTCGCGATCGCGCGCACCGTCGGCTGGATCGCGCAGTGGAAGGAAATGATCGAGGATCCGCACCAGAAACTCGGCCGCCCGCGCCAGCTCTATACCGGGTCGCCGCGGCGCAATTATCAGCCGATCTCAAGGCGGAAGTAGTCGCCGCGCGTCGTTATTCAGCGCGGGTCGTACGCCCAGGTCAGGTACACGCCGCCCCAGGTAAAGCCGCCGCCGAAGGCCGCGAGGATCATGCGATCGCCGGCCTTGAGCTTGCTCTCGTAGTCCCACAGGCAAAGCGGGATCGTGGCCGCGGTGGTGTTGCCGTATTTGTGGATCGTGATCATCACGCGCTGCGCCGGAAGCTTCATGCGCTCCGCGGTTGCCTCGATGATGCGCTTGTTGGCCTGGTGCGGCACCAGCCAATCGATCTTGTCGGCGGTCAGGTGATTGCGCTTCATCAATTCGGTGGCGACTTCGACCATCCGCGCGATCGCGAACTTGTAGACCGCGGCGCCTTCCTGATGGACGTAGTGCAACCGCTTGGCCACCGTCTCCGCCGTCGGCGGCATGCGGCTGCCGCCGGCTTTTTGATGCAGGTGCGGCATGCCCGCGCCGTCGGAGCGGATCAGCGTGTCGATGATCCCGTATTTCCTGCTCGGCTCTATGAGCACGGCGCCGGCGCCGTCGCCGAACAGGACGCAGGTGGCACGGTCGGTGTAATCGATGATCGCCGACATCTTGTCGGCGCCGACCACCACGATCTTGCGGAACTTTCCAGTCTCGATGAATTGCGAGGCGATGGTGAGGGCGTAGACGAAGCCCGAACAAGCGGCCTGCACGTCGAAGCTGCCGATGTTGCGGATGCCCACCATGTCGCAGATCAGATTGGCGCTCGAGGGGAAGACAAAATCCGGCGTGGTGGTCGCGCAGATCAGGAGGTCGACGTCTGCGGGCGCAGTCCCCGTCTTGGCCAGGAGGCCACGCACGGCTTGTGCGCCCATGTGCGATGTACCGAGCCCCTTGCCCTTGAGAATCCGGCGTTCTTTGATTCCGGTTCGTTCGAAAATCCACTCGTCGGTGGTATCGACCATCTGCGCCAGCTCGGCATTGCTGAGCACATCGGGCGGCACGTAGCCGTACACGCCGGTGATCGCAGCGCGGATCGCGGACTTCCGGATCGTTTTCTTGATCTTGCTCACGCGGGGTGCTTTGCAGTTACGCTTCTGGCCGGCAGGATGCCTGCGGCATTAGCAGGATGCTCGGGGCAATGGTAGGGCCGCGACGGACGAGCGGTTAACACAGCCGTGGCGCCGCATTCACGGCCGCCAGGTCGCGCCGACCGCGCTGGGCTACGTCCAGGATGATGGCGGCGGCCTTGGCGCTCGGTGCCGTACCGCCGATGCCCATGATGTCATCAAGCCGCCGGAAGGCTTCAATCTGCCGCAGCCGTTCGGGACTATCGGCGATGAGCGGCGCGAGCGCATCGGCGAGATGTTCGGCAGTACAGTCTTGCTGGAGAAACTCCGGAACCACGTTCACGCCGAGAACGAGATTGGCAAGGATCACGGAGGGGAGCCTTTGCCGCAGCCGTATGCTGCGCGCGACGATCGCCTCGATCGCGGACAACCGGTAGGCCGCGACCATCGGCACGCCGGCGAGCGCAAGCTCGAGTGTCACCGTGCCTGATGCCGCCAGCGCCGCACGCGCCTTGCGAAAGGCGGCCCATTTCTCGGCCGGCTCGGTGAGGACGCGCGGCGGCACAGTCCAGGCGGCGCTTGCCTCATGCACAAGCGATGCGAGGTGCGCAGGCGTCGGCAGCACAAGCTCCGGCGGTCCGGCGCGCTCGGCAACGCGCGCGATCGCGGCACCGAATATGCCGAGATGGTGCCGGATCTCGCTTACCCGGCTGCCCGGCAACACCAGCACAAGCGGCGGATCCGTGCGCCGACGCTGCGCTTCGTCCGCATTGGGACGCAACTCGGCGATGCGCTCGATCAGAGGATGGCCAATGTAAAGACAGGGCGGCCCGCCAAGCTTGACGTGCGTTGCCGGCTCGAACGGCAGGATGGCGAGGACATGGTCGACATATGCGCGCATGGCGCGAGCGCGCCGCGGCCGCCAGGCCCAGACCGACGGCGAGACGTAATCAAGAATCGGAATCGCAGGGGCCAAGCGCCGCACCCGCCGGGCCACGCGATGGGTGAAATCAGGGCTATCGATGATGACGAGGGCGTCCGGACGCTCGGCAATGACCGCAGCCGTCGTCTCGCGAATTCGGCGCAAAATCGTCGGCAGCCGCCGCGGGATGGCGCTGAGGCCGACGATTGAAAGGTCTTCAATGGCAAACGGGCTGGTAATGCCGGCGGCGGCCATGGCGCGCCCGCCAACGCCACTAAGTTTCAATGCACCGCCGTGGCGCGCCGCAAGCGCCTGCATCAAAGATGCACCCAGCGCGTCACCCGATTCCTCCGCGGCGACGATGTAAATCGAAAGCGGTCGCGGCGCGTGCTTCATCGCGCCGTGTCCTCGGGAACGCCGATGACAAAAATCCTCGCGCGGTCGGCCGCGGCGGTGACCTCAGCGGCTTCGGCGATGATGGTGCTGCCGGCCGTCACCGCAATCCCTGCAAGACCCGCGTGCGCCACGTTTTCGATCGTTCGTGGACCGATCGACGGCAAATCGAAGCGGCGATCCTGACCGGGCTTGGGCGCCTTCACCAGGACGCCCAGTCCGGGCGGCGACGTGATGCGGCCCTGCCGTCGCAATTCGGCGATCCGTGCGAGCATATTATCCGTGCCTTCCGCGGCTTCGACCGCGAGCACATTGTTGTCGGCGACAATCGCCGCCTGACCGACGTCGAACGGCCCGAGCGCTGCGATCAATTGAAGCGCGCGCGCAATGTCGGTGCAGTCGCGTTCAGACGGCTGATAACGGCCGAATACGCCTTCGGGAACAAGAATTTCCGGCGCCACCTCATGGGCACCGACGACCCGCAGGCCGAGGCCTTCCATCATGCTCGCCACGGCGGACAGCAGCCGGTCGTCGCCGCCGCGAAACGAGCGCGCGATGCGCGGCATCAACCGGATCGTCTGCCAATCGAGGCGAATTTGCGTGAGCGGCGGGCGGAACAGCGTGCCGATAAACAGCGCCTCACGGCAATGCTCGGCATTGGCAAAACGGAGAAATCGGCCCAACTGTCCGATTGCGATCCAGTAATGGGTATATTGCTCGACGACCTTCGGGTCGGCCCAGCCTTTAATCGCGAACATCACTGGCCGCCGGCCGCGGCGCGCGACGGCATCGGCGACCGCGCCGGGAAAGCTGCCGCCGCCGCAGATGATCGCAAGTGGCTCGCCACCGGGCCGCGCGGCAGCCTGTATCGGCTCATTGGGCTGCATCATCGCCGTGCTCATCGGCCAGCCGTCGCGCCTTGGGCCGCATCAACGCACGCTTCCCGTCCGCGCGAATGAACGCGATGATCTTGCCGACCATCGGGTCGTCAGCGAATTCACGCGCGACGGCGTCGATGCGGTCGGCGGCCCGGCCTTCGATGAAGAACAGGGAACGGTATGCACGGCGTAATCGATGCATTTCGGCTCGCGTTGCGCCGCGCCGACGCAAACCAACCGTGTTCAATCCGACCAGCGCTGCGGGATGACCGAGCGCAAAACCAAAGGGAATGATGTCGTCGCGGACCGCCGATGAGCCGGCAATCATGACACCCTCGCCGATCCGCACGTATTGATGAAACCCGGCGTGGCCACCAAGGAACGTGTAATCGCCGACCGAGACGTGACCGCCGAGGATGACGTTGTTGGCGAAGGTCACGTCGTTGCCGACTTGGCAATCGTGGCCGACATGGCAGCCCACCATCAAAAAGCAGCGCTCGCCGACGCGGGTCACGCCACCGCCGTCTTCGGTCCCCGTGTTCATGGTAACGCTCTCGCGCAGCTCGCAGTTTGCGCCGATGACAAGCCGGGTTGCCCCGCCGCGGTAGTGGACCGATTGCGGCGGAGTTCCTAGTGAGCAGAACGGATAGACGACAGTGTCTTCTCCGATCGTAGTGACGCCGGTCGCGTTGACGTGGGATATCAGGCGTACGCCGCGTCGGAGCTCGACCTGCGGCCCGACGAGACAATACGGCCCGATCTCCACGCCCTCGCCAATGCGCGCGCCGTCGGCGACGCGCGCGGTCGGATCAATCGCCATCTAGTCCTCGGTAATGATTGCGCCGACTTCGGCCTCGGCGATGAGGACGCTGCCGACCTTGGCCTCTGCCCGGTACCACCACATGTTGCGGCGCTGCGCTATCTTATTGACGTGATATTCAAGCGTGTCGCCCGGCACCGCCGGCTTGCGGAACTTGGCTTTATCGATGGTGAGAAAGTACATCGAACGGCGCTGCTCTCGCGGCGTCATCAGCCGCAAGCATAATATGCCCGCCGTCTGCGCCATTCCCTCGATCACCAGCACGCCGGGCATGACCGGATTTTCCGGGAAATGGCCGAGGAATTGCGGCTCGTTGATCGTGATGTTCTTGATTCCGATGCCATGTTCGTCGCCGCGCATGTCGATGACGCGGTCGATCATGACGAAGGGGTAGCGATGCGGCAACAGCCGCAGGATGTCGCGTATGCCGGCGACGCCGAGGGTTTCGGCGTTCATGTCCCCTCCCCTTCGGCCTTGCCGCCACGGCGCACGAGGCGGCGCATGACGGCGGCGCTCTTCAGCCAGTCGCGCGCAGGCTGTGCCGGCGAGCCGCCCCAGCGCTCGCCGCTCGGAATATCCGACCCGACGCCGCTCTGTGCCGCGAGCATGACGCCGCTGCCGATCATAAGATGGTCGGCAATGCCCACCTGCCCGCCCATCATGACGAAATCTCCCACCTTCACGCTGCCGGATATGCCGGTTTGCGAGGCAATCAGGCAGTGCCGCCCGATCGAGACGTTGTGCGCGATTTGCACCAGATTGTCGATCTTGGTGCCCTCGCCGATGATGGTGTCGCGGGTCGAACCGCGGTCGATCGTCGTATTGGCGCCGATTTCCACGTCATCTTGAATGATGACGCGGCGGGTTTGCGGGATTTTCTGGTGGCCTTGCGGGCTTGGCAGAAAGCCGAAACCGTCCTGGCCGATGCGGGCGCCGGGATGGATGATCACGCGATCGCCGATGAGCGCTTGGAGGATCGAGGCGCTGGCGCCGACCGCGCAATCGCGGCCGATGCAGACACCCGGCCCGATGATCGCGCCGGCCGCGATCACGGTACCCGCTCCGATCTCGGCGTGTGGTCCGATCACCGCGAGCGGATCGATGGTCACGCCCGCCTCGAGCCGCGCGGTGGAATGCACCCGCGCGTCCGTGCTGCGCCCGCTCACATCGAACAGTGACGACGGGCGCAAGGCGGTGGGAAACAATGCCCGCGCGACCGTGACGAAGGCCCGATACGGCTCAGATGTCATAAGGACCACGGGTCCGTGTGGCGCTGCGGCCTCGAAACGCGGCGCCACAAAGCAAGCTCCGGCACGCGTGCCGGCCAACGCGTCGAGATATTTGGGGCTGTCGAGGAAACTGATGTCGGAAGCGACCGCGGTGTCGAGCGGAGCGATGTTTTCAATCCGGCGATCGAGCGGATCGCCCAGACGCGGCTTGGCGCGGGTGAGCTTCGCGATCTCCTCGATCGTCAGCTTGCGGTTTGGTCGGAGGATATTCGGCATGCGCCCGTCAAGAGCTACAGCCGCGCTCAGAAATGCGTTCCGCCGCCGAAGGCGAAGAATTGGGTCCGGTCGTAACTCGTCTTCAGAATCGGATAGGCGAAATCGAAGCGCAGTGGGCCGAAGGGTGAGTCCCAAATAATGCTGGCGCCGACCGACATGCGGACAGCTGCGTCGTCGGCATATTGCATCCCGCACTGGCAGTAGAAGCTGGTGCCGGTGTTGGTCGTTATCAAGCCATTGACTTCTCCGGTCGCGGCGTTCTGCGTCTCGCCCTTGTAGCCCCACACCGACCCGGAATCGGCGAATACCGCGCCGCGGAAGCCAGCGTCCTTGGGTAAGAAGTAGAACGGATATTGGAACTCGACACTCGCGCCCCAGTAGTTCGTGCCGCCGATCGCATCGTTTGCCGTCCCCGGCGTGATGTCGCGCGGGCCGAGACCCGCCGGCGCAAATCCGCGAACGAGATTGGGGCCCATCTTGAAGTCGTCGAGCAAGCGCACTTCTTGGCCATCCAAACCCAGCATGTTGCCGGCTTGCAGATGCACGACCCCCACCAAGTCGGGGGCAACCTCGTAATAGCTGTGAAAGTCCACGGTCGAGCGCATATAGGCAACGTCGCCGCCAAGACCCGCGAAATCCTGCCCGGTCGAGATGAGCAGACCGTTGGTCGGGGACTTATTATTGTCGAGCGTGTTGTAGGCAAACCCATATCCCGCCATTGATGTCAGCGTAGCACCATTTGCAAGCTCGACCCGGACCGGAAGCGAGGCCTGACCGTATGTTAAGCAGTTTGTGGAAGTGTAGCCGGGATAGGCCGCAGCAAGAACGCCAGCCGCATTGGCGGCCGTGATGGCTGCTATACTTGCGAAGGTCGACGCGAAATCAGGATCAATATTGTTGCAGTCATCCAAATATGACGGCAGGGTGATCTTTTGCGTGTAGAGCGAGTATCGCAGTTGCAAGGTTAGGTCTTCGCGCAGCGGAATGCCAAATTTCAGCGTGCCACCGAGCGATTCGGTCCCGTATGAGAGATAACTGTTGGCCAGGGTCTCCTTAGCAAATAAATCGATGCCCGCGCCGATCCGCTGATCGAGAAAATAGGGCTCGGCAAAATTGAGTTCCACACCGCGAACATATTCGCCGTACGTAACAGACGCTTTTGCGAACCGACCGGTGCCGAGCAGATTGCGTTCGGAGACCGACATCTGGGCCATCCAGCCTTCCGCAGTCGAATAGCCGCCCATGATTGAGAAATCGCCGGTCGATTGCTCCTCGACGTCGACATTGATCACCACCCGATCGGGCGCCGAGCCGGGTTCATTGGTGACCTTCACCGACTTGAAGAAGTTGAGGTTCTTGACCCGTCGCTCGGCCCGATCGATCAGCGCGCGGTTGTAGGGATCGCCTTCCGCAATGTCGAACTCGCGCCGGATCACATAATCGCGAGTGCGGATATTGCCCCGAATATTGATGCGCTCGATATAGGCGCGCGTACCCTCATCCACGATATAGGCGACACTGATCGATCGTGTCTGGGTATTGCGGTCGCCGCGCGGCCGGACGGTGGCAAAGGGATAACCGCGTCGAGAAACTTCGACCGTGACATCCTCGACTGTCTTCTCGATTGCCTCGCCATTGTAGACGTCGCCCGCGTGTGTCCGCAGGATGGGTCGCAGCGACTGGGAATCGACGGCGCGGACATTGGATTGAACGTCGATCGTACCGAAGTGATACTGCGGCCCTTCCTCGATCGTGAAAGTGATGATGAAGCCCTTCTTGGCGGGATCGTATTCACCGGTCGCCGAGACAACCTGTACGTCGGCGTAGCCGTGTTTCAGGTAGAACCGCCGAATCAGGTCGCGGTCGGCTTCGATGCGATCGGCGTCGTAGACGTCCGTGGTCTGCAGAAAGCTGAGCCAATTCGACTCGGCGGTCTTGATGACCTCCTTCAGGCGCCAAGCCGAGTAGGCTTTATTGCCGACGAAGACGATGGACTTGACGCCGGTCTTCTCCCCCTCGTTGATTTCGAAAAGCAGATCGACGCGGTTGTTTGGTCGCTCGATCATCTTCGGCATGACCGTGACGTCGAAACGCCCGTTGCGGTGGTAGACCTCGATGATGCGCTGCGTGTCCGCCTGCACCTTCGCGCGTGACAGCGAGTCGCGCGCCTTCGATTGGATTTCCTGCTGGAGCTGTTCATCCTTCATCCGGTGATTGCCTTCGAAGGCGAGCCGATCGATGACGGGCGCTTCCACGACGGTGACGACGATGTGTCCACCCGATTGGGAGATGCGGACATCCTGAAAAAGACCCGAGGCATAGAGCGCCTTCAGGGCAGCGTTGATCTTGGCGGCATCGAGGTGCTCGCCGGGCGCCACCTTGAAATACGAGCGCACCGTGTCAGCTTCGACACGGCGGTTGCCCTGAACGACGATGGAACCTGCGGTCATGCCGCTCTCGGCCGGCGGCGCCGCAAATGCCGCGCTGGCCGAAAAGCTAACAAAACTCACTCCGAGGAGCAAGCCGGCCACGACAAGCCCTCGTCTCACCCGCACACACATGCCCATGCGCAAAGCGCCTTTATTTCCCTCGTGGCCGCCCCCAGTGGCGGGTTCCTCCGAATCTCCCTCGGCTCTTTCTGCTCAAGATCTTAAATCTGCTGGCATTTTTCCCCACATTCACACCCCCACTCATTCTCGCCCGGACGAATGCATCCCCCGCAATTGCGACGCTAAGACGTCGCCAAATGAACTATGTCGTTGAAAGTTGCAAATATCATCAACATCAAGACAATTGCGAGACCGATGCGGAAACCGACTTCCTGGGCGCGTTCCGATAGGGGCCGACCACGCATGGCCTCGATCGCGTAGAACAAAAGGTGACCGCCATCGAGTAGAGGGATCGGAAACAGATTGAGCAGCCCGATCGACACCGAAAGGACGGCGGCGAGATGGATGAGCGCCACGAAGCCGATGGTTGCCACTTGCCCCGACATCTGCGCGATCCGAATCGGGCCGCCGAGCTGGTTGGCCGCCTCGCGCCCAACCACCACTCCGCCGATGTAACTCAGCGTCCGGTCGATCACGAACCAAGCCTCTTGCGCCCCCATCCAGACGGCCTGGGGCGGCGACACCGGTTGGAATTTCAAATCCCCCGGGGCTGTTGAACGCTTGATGCCGAGCATTCCAAGGCGATGGACGTTGCCGAAAACGTCCTTTTCCTCGGTCAGTGTGGGGGTCGCCTTGAGTAGGCGTTGGGCGCCGTCACGTTGCACAGTGATTTCAAGGGTTTCGCCGGCGCTTTCGCTCACAATGCGCTGCATATCCTCAAAGCTGTCGACGGCGCGTCGATTAATCGCCACAACCAGGTCGCCTGGCTGAAATCCCGCAGCGGCCGCCGCACTATTGGGCTGCACAGCATCCACGCGGGCACTCATAGTTTGCCTGCCGTAAAGCATGAAGATGCCGGCGAAAATTACTACAGCTAAAACGAAATTCGCGATCGGCCCGGCCACAACAATGGCCGCACGTTTGGCCACGGGTTGAAACACAAAGCTTTGCGCTTTCTCGGTTGCATCCATGGTGGCCAAGCGAGACCCATCCGGAGTGCTTGCCGCACTCTCATCGCCGAAGAATTTTACGTAGCCACCGAGCGGGACGGCGGCGATTTTCCAGCGTGTGCCGTGGCGATCATTGAAACCAATGAGCTCAGGGCCAAAACCGATGGAAAACACCAGAATCCGCACGCCGCACCGGCGCGCGATCAGAAAATGACCTAACTCGTGAAAGAACACCACAAGACTGAGGACAAACAGAAAGGGCACGACGTAGCCCACCACGCCGCCCCCAAGCGCGTACACATGCGACAGAAAATATGACCCCATGACGCTGCTCTGACGCCCCCGTTATTTCGTCCCAATTCTTAACGCTAGGATGCCATTGCGGCAATTTCGGGCAAGAGATCGGCTGCCAACCTTCTCGCATTATGGTCAATAGCGAGCGCCTCCTCGACGGATTGCGGTTCGGCCATCTCGCCGCGCCGTTCCGCCGCATCGAGCGTCGCCTCGACGAGGGCGGGAATTCCGGTGAAGCCGAGACGCCGGCCGAGGAATTCGCGCACTGCGATCTCGTTCGCCGCGTTGAGCACGGTCGGTGCAGCGCCGCCGGCTGCGAGCGCCCGCCGTGCCAGCGCCAGCGCCGGAAATCGCACCGGGTCAGGCTCCTCAAAGCTCAGCGTGGCGACGCGGGCGAGATCAAGTCGTGGCGCTGGCGTGCCGATCCGCGTCGGCCAAGCCAGGCAATGGGAAATAGGGATGCGCATATCCGGCGACCCGAGCTGGGCAATCACGGAGCCGTCGCGAAATTCCACCAGGCCATGCACGATCGATTGAGGGTGCACGATGACGTCAAGTTCGTCGGATTGCAGTGCGAACAAGTGATGAGCCTCGATCAATTCCAGGCCTTTGTTCATCAGCGTCGCGGAGTCGATCGTGACCTTCGGTCCCATCGACCAGGTCGGATGCTTCAGAGCCTGCTCCACCGTCACCTTGCGCAGTGCTTCGAGCGGCCAGGTGCGAAATGGCCCGCCGGAGGCCGTCAGTACGACCCGGCGCACATCTTCGCGCCGGCCGGCGCTTAGCGCCTGGAAGATCGCATTGTGCTCGGAATCAACCGGCAAGACCGTGGCGGCGGCGGCCGCCGCCCGCCGCATGAAGAGCGCGCCGGCACAGACCAGGCATTCCTTGTTGGCGAGCGCAACCGTTGTGCCACGTTCGGCGGCGGCGAGTGTCGGCTTGAGACTGGCCGCGCCCGTGATCGCCGCCATGACCCAATCGGCTGGCCGTTGCGCAGCCTCGACCAAGGCCGGCGCACCGGCGGCTGCCTCGATGCCGGAACCGGAAAGCTCAGCCTTCAGTTCGCCGTAGACATCGGGGTCGCCCACCGCGGCGAAGCGCGCGCCAAGCTCGCGCGCAAGGCGCGCCAGCGCCGCAGCATTGCGATGCGCGGTGACCGCCTCGACGCGGTAGCGCGCAGGCTCACGCCGCAGCAAATCGACCGTGCTCGAACCGATCGAGCCGGTGGCGCCGAGCAGCGTCACCGTGCGCGGCACGCGCGCCAGGTCGACTCTGGCCAACGGCTGTTTCTGTTGCGCATGCTTCATTGCGCCTACCATACCAGCAAGCCCTGGGCCGGCGCATCAATTCCTTGCCTTAGAATTCCGATCAGCAGTGCGGCCAGCGCGGCGACCAGAAAGCCGTCAAGGCGGTCCATCAGCCCTCCATGGCCGGGGATGAGCCGGCTCGCGTCCTTGGCACCAAAACGCCGCTTTACCGCGGATTCGAACAGGTCGCCGGCCTGCGTAAGGACAGAAAGCAGCAATGCGATGACCCCTACTGCGGCGAGTTCACCGAGACCGCTCGCATAGGCGACGCCGATGCCGGCGACAACCCCCCC
>Ga0181536_10006637_pt1 | contig 11557 bp, 14 predicted proteins | sample PEATcosm2014_Bin_41_FD_121105 | JGI IMG/M metagenome (GOLD analysis project Ga0181536, IMG submission 121105) | Peatland microbial communities from MTU Mesocosm Facility, Houghton, MI, USA - PEATcosm2014_Bin17_60_metaG | ecosystem: Environmental > Terrestrial > Soil > Wetlands > Peat | place...
AAAAGAGAAGATCGTTAGTTCTCTGAACAAAGCCGTAAGAACCGCGGGCTTCCCGGTCGAAAAAACCTGGGGAGAGACCATTGAAGATCGTGGAAGCCAGATAACCTATTCCGCACTGGGCCAGCAAGCACCGTTGGAAGAGAAAGAGAAATGGGATGCGGATTTCGCCAAGCGGAAGAAGATTAAGACAATCCTCGACACTCTGATTCCCGAGTTTTCAGTGCGGCTCGGTGGCGCGACATCCATCGATGTCACTAAGCCCGGCATCGACAAAGCCTACGGGATCAAAAAACTGCAAGAGACACTCGGCATTTCTGTGAAAGAAATGATTTACGTGGGAGATGCCTTGTTTGTAGGCGGGAATGACTACCCGGCTGAACAGGCAGGCGTCATCTCCATTCCAGTTCGAGGCCCTAATGAGACCAAGCGGGTGATCGAAGCGATCATCGCTTGCTTGGACGACGGCGAACAGGCGCGGACCTTTGAGGTGGCAAGTGCGACTCTTTGAGGAGTACAGATGAGCGAATTCACTCTGCGCCGCCTGGGGATGTTGATGGAGCCGGAACCCGACAATCCGATGGAAGTTGAAGGCGTCCTGAATCCAGCGGCCGTTCGCGGCCCAGATGGGGAACTCTATCTCTTTCCGCGGATGGTCGCGAAAGGAAATTACTCGCGCATTGGGATTGCGCGGGTGCAATTCAATGAAGCCGGCGATCCGGTTGGCGTCGAGAGGCTCGGCATCGCACTGGAGCCGGAAGCCGATTATGAACGGCGACCCGATGGCAGCGGTGGCTGTGAGGATCCCCGCGTCACGTTCGTGGAACCTCTTCAAAGCTACATTATGTCCTACACCGCATTTTCGCCTCAAGGTCCGAGAATCGCCCTGGCACTATCGAAGGATCTCTTCCACTGGGAACGTCTCGGCCTGGCAACCTACGCTCACTGGCACGGCATTGAATTGGGCAACGTGGATGACAAGGATGCGAGCCTATTCCCTGTCGCAATCCCTAACTCCTCCGGGAAACTGGAACTGGGTATGCTCCACCGTCCGCTTTTTCCGGGCACTCGTCCAGAGGAGACCGCTTGCCATTCGACGGCCCGTGAGGTTGATCTCGATCGAGAGAGCATCTGGATCTCCTATTGCCCGCCGGTCTTGAAAGGCCATGAACCAGATCGCCTGGGCCGGTTTACCTCTCATCACAGACTGGCGACTCCAGTCTCGCCCTGGGAACGTCTCAAGATTGGCGCTGGAACCCCGCCCATGCTAACCAAGCACGGCTGGCTGATTGTTTACCACGGTGTCAGCGAAGCGGCAGGTGCGGGCAACAACGGGCATCACCTGTGCTACTCGGCCGGGATGATGGTGCTCTCAAAGCAACATCCGCGCGTGGTACGTTATCGCTCGGTGGAGCCGGTGTTGACGCCGGAGCTTCCGCAAGAGCGCGACGGGATCGTCGCCAATGTTGTGTTTCCCACTGGCATCGACCGGCGCGATGATCTTGGAACTCCGGATCGCTTCGACATCTACTACGGGATGGCCGACAACCGTATTGGTGTGGCTCGTCTTGATTTGCCGGATCAACTCCCGGCAGGCGCAGATGCCGACTCACCGGCTGCAAGGGTGTAAATCCAGGGATATTGAGGAATCGAAATCTCGAAGGGCCTCCTTCGGCTGGGCTAACGGAAGGATAGTTGATGAAGAAAACGACTGCGATCTCTTGCGCTTTTCTTGATATTGGCGGTGTCCTGCTGACCGATGGCTGGGACCATCTGGCCCGCAAGCGGGCGGCGGCTAACTTCAAGCTGGAGTGGGCCGAGATAGAGGAACGCCATCATCTCATATTCGAGATATACGAGGAGGGAAAGATCACGCTACAAGAATATTTGAGTCTTGTGGTCTTCCACAAGAAGAGGTCTTTCACTCGCAATCAGTTTCGCCGCTTCATGTTTGCGCAGTCGAAACCTTTCCCGGAAATGATCGCGCTGGTTACGCAGCTTAAGTTCCGGCTGGGGATGAAGATAGCCATAGTCAGCAACGAAGGGCGCGAGCTGAATGCATATAGAATTCGGAAGTTCAAACTGGATCGGTTCGTGGATTGCTTCATTTCCTCTTGCTACGTTTACATCCGCAAGCCCGACGTTGATATCTTCAGGCTTGCTCTGGACATAGCTCAGGTGCGGTCCTCGCAGGCAGTCTTTATCGACAATACTCCGATGTTCGTTCAGATCGCGGAAGGGCTGGGAATTCAGACTATCCTTCACACGGATTGCAAATCCACCCGAGCCCGCTTATTTGCACTCGGACTCAATGTTGCTGGAGGTCCTCAATCGCCAGACTGCCTGTGATTCGCGGGATTCGCAAGAATCTCGAAGGTAAAAGGATCGGTAGATCGACTTTCATCCTGTAAACGGGGTCGTGCTCTTCAGCCTGCTTCATCTCTCGATTGTGGCCCTGTTCACTCATTTCAGCCTGTGTCTTTCTGCACAGAGAGCGGAGGGCAAAGCAAACGGGGCATTGTGCGGTTCTTGGTATCATTCATCCATGCATCCAGACCACAGAGATCGCCGGCGACTCACTCCACTCTGGAGAGCAGCGATTGAAGTCGCGTTTATCGTGTTTCTCTTCTAGGGCGTGTTAACACTAATCATGCTATAATTGGAGTCAATGGAGATTACTGCGGAGCAGTTTGAGAAGATCAGAGATAGCCTGCCTGTTCAGCGCGGCAATGTGCGCCTGACGAACCTTCAGATACTCAACGCAATCCTGTATGTTGCCGAGCAGGGCTGCAAATGGCGCGGCCTTCCGGGCCGGTTTGGCAACTGGCACACGATTTACACGCGGATGAATCGCTGGTCCAAGAATGGCGTTCTGGACAGAGTTTTCGAGAAGTTACAGCAAGAACAGATCGTGCGCATCAAAATCGAAGCCTTCTCGCTGGACTCGACCTCGGTGAAGGTGCATCCGGACGGAACCGGCGCGTTAAAAAAAACGGTCCGCAGGCCATCGGCAAATCCCGCGGCGGATGGAACACCAAGATTCATATGGTTGCCGCGGATGCTCGAACGGCCATAACATTTGCCCTGTCGGCCGGCAACGACCACGATGCACCGCAAGGCCGGCTTCTGCTGGAGGAGTTGGGACCGATGCCGGAAGGCCTGCCATTGTTGATGGATCGCGCATACGAGGGCGATGAGACACGGCAGCTGGTGCTCGATCTCGGAATGATTCCGGTGGTCCCGCCGAAATCCAACCGACTCAATCCCTGGCAGTACAACCGCGAACTCTACAAGAAGAGAAACGAAGTGGAACGCCTCTTCAGGCGGATCAAAGGGTTCCGGCGCATCTTCTCCCGCTTCGAAAAGCTCGACGTCGTATTCCTTGCATTCCTCAACTTCGCCTTGATCGTCGAGGCACTGAAGGTAGTGTGAACACGCCCTAATTCAATCTCTTGATGGGAGAATTCACCGCTGCGAATGGACAGGGGAAGAGTTTAGCGTTCGCCTTGAACGATATATTTTCGGGTATGAATTCCCTTATGGCGGTAATCTCCGCTCTGATTGGGTATGTAGTCTTTGAATACCTCCGAAAGAAGCTATAGAGTTGCGGGCCGCGGCCCGAGCGGGCCATTTCTGTATGAGCACCGAACTGAGGCCCGCGTGTAGGCCAGAGTTCGGCGTGCAACTTTCGTACCGGGAATGAAAATCTTCATCCCCTACCGCCGTAGCGTTCAACCAGCATCTCTGCTGCTATCCCTGGTCCATCCCACTGCGCAACGATTCTGGAAAATGCTGCCGCTTTTGCTTTTGCCGCGTCATCGTGCAGCAACTTCTCAATCGCGACTTGAATTCTGGCGGACGGATCCTGTGATTTCGGAACACGGATCGCGAATCCCAAGCGTTCGAGCGCGGCCAAATTCGCGACCTGCTCCATCTGCATGCCGACACCAACGACAGGTTTTCCCGCCAAGGCGGCGGTCATGACGGTGCCGATGCCCCCGTGAATAACAGCAAGGTCCGCCATCTTGTTGACCTGAAGCGCAGGAACCCAGTCCGCAACAAGGACGTTGCCCGGGACACGAGTTCCGCGGACCTGCGCGAGCAGAAACTTCACCGGAGCGATCACCTGGTAAGGTTTCCCTGCGAAGCTCTCGACGACCTTGGCAACGATCTCGGGAGTGCCTGAGCTTCCCATGGCGAAGTAGATCAGGGGCTTGTCCTTCGGAATATCCGCGAGCTCATCGGGCAGCGGGAATTCGTCCCGTGGGATCAATGGACCGATGAAATAGTGGTTAGGCGGCAGTTTGGCTCCGGTGAACTCTGGAGGCTCTGCCACGAGGGTGATGTCGCCGCACCAGAACTCGAAGATTGAGCCGAAGCCAGCTACTCCGAAATGTCTCGCCGTCCGGTTAATGGTGTTCAGGAATCCGTACCTGATCCAGAAGTTAATAAACGCGAAGACAAGCAGGTCTGCAACCGCCTTGACCGGAGCGGGGCGGAAGCGGTCGGTCATGCCCGCGCCGTGCTCAAAGAAATCCGGGAGCCAGGTTGACTGCACAACCCATACAAGAGGAACGTTGAGCACGCGACAGGTAACTGGAATCGACGGATACGACCCGGTAACGACCGCGACGGGGTTAAGCCGCCGGAGAACGGCGGCTTCGTTCTCGACACGCTGGATCATTTCTGCGTCAGTAAAGGCGGGCGTGAACTTTTCGCCGCGATCCACCTTGGCGATAAGTTCGATTTTCTCCTGCGTCAGGCGGGGTTCCATGCGCGTCAAGGCAAAGCCGTGCTTCTCGATCATGGACTCGAAATCGCCGCCGTCGGAGATGAAATGGATGTCGAAGGCCTGGCTTGCTGCGGGATGGCGCTCGATGGCTTTGGCGATCTCGACCATGCGGCTAGTCTCCGCCAGATTAAATGCGCAAGGGGCGAAAAGAATTATCTTCTTCGGCATCGTCATGCTCCAAAACCTAAATTCGAAACGTCCGACCTATGGTACGCATCTCTGCGTAGAAAAACGCAACTTCAGGAAGACGACCGCTGAGATCGGTGTGCGAGCCATCGGAACGCCCGCTCCACGAATGGCTTTGCATCTTGCTCGACGCACGCGCCGTGAGCGATGATCAGCTTGTCGAAATCCCACGAAAGCAGCTTTACGAGCGATCGCCGCGCGAGGTCTCGATTGGTGAAGGACAGCCGGATGTCGAGCGCAACACCGCCATGCGGAGATGCGACGCCCTCCAGCTTCCACAGCGCGTTGCGAAAAGGCTTGCCCTTCACCATCGGATGAATCTGGATGAGATCATCCAGGATGACCGTTCGCGACTGCTTATGAAAGAAAACAATTTCTTCGATGAGAGGGTTGCCTTTGAAGGCCAGCTGGTCGAAGTCGTCCTTCCAGGCTTGAGGCGGCTCGTCGCCCAGAATGCCGGTGAACGGTAGATGCCCTTTGTTCAGCGTGAATGGGGTGGTTCGCGGCGCCCATAGCTGTGCTGCCGGAAATAAGGCGTGCCACGCTGCCAGTCGCCAGACGTGCCGCGGCGTCGCCGCAATAAGGTATCTGACCGGCCCCAGTTCCGTGATGCGCTTGAGCGTATCGAACGGTACGGACACGGGAGAATTCACCCAGAGTGAACCGTCGGAGAGCCTCACGACGGCCATGCGGGTCGTGAACATGACACCCATGTCGCGAACATCGGGACCGTCGACGATCCAAATGTTTTCACCGAATACCGAGAGAGCGGCCATAGATTTGCCTCTCTCAGAATATCAAACCCTCAATGAATGGCATTCCGAGAAGCGAGTTCATCAGCATTCTCTTCCAGCGATTTGTCTTCATGAAGCGTATGTGAAACTATGTTCGCGTAAACTGTACTCATGTCCTCTCCTCCCACCGCTGAGAACCTGCAAAAAATGAGGTGGATCACTGCCCTCCGGGCGCGCTTGATAGCTCATCTTCAACAACGCGAGGAGCAGGTATTTCTTCTTCTGTCGCTGCTGATTGGGGCTCTCACCGGACTCGCAGTGGTCGGGTTTATCGTGGTTACGGAGCGGTTGGGAATGCGCCTATATCCGCCGGATAGCGCCGCGTGGAGGCGTGTGTTGGTGCCAGTGGCGGGATCGCTGGCCATGGGTTTCCTTCTCTACCGGTTTTTTCCTAACGCAAGGGGTAGCGGCGTACCCCAGACCAAGGCCGCCCTCTTCGCTCGGGATGGGTTCATCTCCCTGCGCACCGTCCTGGGCAAGTTTTTCTGCACGGCGACCACGCTGGCGAGCGGGATTCCACTGGGCCGCGAGGGACCATCTGTCCAGGTAGGCGCCGGAATCGGATCGGTCCTCGGCCGATGGCTCGGATTGCGCCCGGAAAAGGTAAAGGCTCTGATTCCCGTGGGAGCGGCTGCCGCCATTGCCGCGGCATTCAATACGCCGATGGCGGCTGTGTTGTTTTCCCTCGAAGAGGTGATGGGCGATATGCGCGCGCCGATTCTGGGTTCGGTCGTGCTCGCCTCAGCCACATCCTGGGCGGTCTTGCGCCTCCTGCTCGGTAATAACCCGCTGTTTCAAGTGCCGCAATATACTTTGGTGCACCCGCTGGAACTTGCTATTTACGCAGTGTTGGGCATCGCCGGCGGTTTTCTGTCCGTAGCCTTTACCCGGCTTTTGTTGGGAATGCACAGGTTCTTTCTCCGTCTTCCCACGAGGACGCGCTGGTGGCATCCCGTCGTGGGCGGTGTGACGGTTGGACTGATGGGCTGGTTTGTGCCCCAGGTCCTGGGCGTCGGGTATACCTACGTCGGCAGCGCTTTGGATGGAACGATGGCGCTCAAGTTGATGCTGCTACTCGTGGTGCTCAAGCTCTTTGGTGTTACTGTCAGCTATGCCTCTGGAAACGCCGGTGGAATCTTCGGTCCGAGTCTATTTCTCGGGGCCATGCTGGGCGGGGCCATCGGCACCGTAGCCCATGGTTTGTTGCCGGGGATGCACCGCAACCCCCGGCGCTTACGCGCTGGTCGGCATGGGTGCACTCTTCGCTGGGATTGTGCGCGCTCCCATGACATCGGTATTGATGATTTTTGAAATGACGCGTGACTACGCTGTCATTGTGCCGCTGATGATTGCAAACCTGACCAGCTTCTTCATCTCTTCCCGGTTTCAGAAGCAGCCCATCTACGAGGCTTTGGCTCATCAGGGTGGCATTCATTTGCCCAGTCGCAGCACTCGCGACGAACCTAACCAGCGAACCGTGCTTCAGGTAATGCGGAGGACTCCGGAGATTCTCCCCGCTGAGATGCGTGTCCAGGATGTGTTCGAACAGACTCGTGCCAGTAAGCTCCGTACCTGGCCTGTGGCCGAGAAGGATTACTTCCTGGGAATGCTGGCCAGAGAGACACTGGGGTGCGCCGTTGTCGATGGGAGAAAAGAACAGCCGCTAAAAGACCTTGTGGAAACCCTCCATGTTCCGCACCTCCACACGGATCATGCCCTGCATCTCGCTCTCGAACGCATGAGTAAGTACCATCTCGATGTCTTGCCGGTCGTTCACCGGGCGGATATTCACAAACTCGAAGGCGTCGTGACGCTACAGGATGTGTTGAACGAGTATGGAGTTGACTGCATCAGCGGGTTGTCCGACTCCTCACACTAGAATCGGGATGCCCCAGTTCCGGATCTTCGGGCCTGGGATAGTTGCCAAATCACTTGGCGCTCAGTTCACTCGTCCAGCTCAGCTCGTTACAGTAGAATTGTGGCTTTTGCGGATCGGTCCTGGGAAACTCGGATTGGACCGGGAACCGCTCGGCGTCTAGGAGAGTCCGATTATTTCAGCGATTTTTTCAGTTGAGAAGTATACTCGGCGACCCAATCGCTTGCGCGCTGCATTGACTTGGCGCGAGAACTCCGTGTCGGATCGAAGGCTGATGCGCAGCCCTTCTTCGGAACGGCTCAGGATTTTGGCAAGCTGCCCAGTAGTCAGCAGTGGCCCCGACGATTTGAAAAACTCCTCTTTTGCGCTAGGCACCGTAATCTTCCCCCTCGGTTTCGGGATCTAGGAGATAGGGTAGCGATCACGTGAGATTGATTATAGGGCAATTTCCTGGCCAGAAAATCCCGGCAAAAGACGCCCCGCTCAGTTCGCCTTATGTGATATAATAAATGTCAGTGAGGTTGGACTGGTGTAACGCTCATCTGGCCGTGGTGTGCCGCTGAGAGCAATTGACGAAAGAGGGCACTCGTCGGGTCCATCAGCTTATCCGCTTCGGGCCTTGTGATGCACGAAACTCGATCAGGATCATCTCTCATTCTCCCCTCTGGGTATATGGCCCCTGCGATTTCGTTATCGTTGATTTTCATTTTTGGATTTCGGTGTAGGGCTGCTTCGATGTCCACATGAAGTTGCAGGTCGATGTATGGAAGAACACCGTTTGTCCTCCACAAGGCAAACAGTTCCGGCTCTATTCTCTTGGCGTTCGTCTTTTCCTGGCACGTCTTGTAGTACTTTTTGAAATGGATTTCTGCTTCGGTATAAGGAACATTGGCATCCATTGCGAAGAATGAAGTAAAACCTTCTGGAATGTGGCATCCAACTGAATCACTCATGAAATCTCGGTCGGCCTCTACCGCATCGTTGCCAAGAATAGAATTATGGAAATAAATCTTGGAATCCTTTGCCTTCCATAGAGATAAGAGGCTCTTGAACTTTTCCAAGTATCTCGCTATCGCTCCGTGCCCGTGAGAGATGCGAGGAGGCTTCGAATTGGATTTGTATCCCTCTGTATCATCACGTCTGGCATACCATATCCCGTTGTCCGGAAATGGCGCATCGTGTTTGATGCGGCCAAGAACATGGTCCATGAAATCTCGTTTTTCGGAATCCAAGAGGGCATATATTGAGAGAAAATCCGTTACTGTCATTGGTCGAACTGGATCACGTCCTCTTTTGACAAGATTTACCGTCGCAAAGTCAATGATATGGCTATACTTCTTTACCAGTGCGTCAACTGCGAGGATTGGGACTTGCTGGAGTTGCATAAGAATCTGATCAAATCCAAGATCACGTTCGAATGGAAAGCGTTTATCTGAGGAGCGCGCCACGTGTCCATCCGCAATTTCTTGCCAGAAGAGTTTCAGGTCAATACGGAATGCAAGCTGCATCAGCCAATCAAGAGGCAGGGTTAAGTTCGAGAGGCCGTCATAGGCTTCCAATCTAAACCACGCTGGAATAGCAAGTTTCTCGCAGCGCTTTCGATTTGCCATCTTTCTTCCTTTCGTTCTGCCAGCTATTTCAACGACCTTTTCTGCTCGGAAGAAGATCGAGCTTTTCAACCAAATCCTCTGCCCGCAGATGCGTGTAGCGTTTGAGCATCTGCATCGACTTGTGGCCGCTGATGGCGGAGACTTCCTGGTCAGAGAATCCGGCTTCAACGAAACGGCTGACGGCCTCATGGCGGAGATCGTGAAAGTGTACGTTGACCAGCTTCAATTCACGTTTGATATTCAGCCATACCGGATTGAACTGGTAGGAGCGGCGCTTGCCATCCCGCCCTGGCTCCCCGAAAAAGATCAGATCTGTGTCGATTGGACGCACGGGATGATTCAGTGCCTCGCGGAATACCGCCGTGGCCTCTGCACTCAACGGCACAGTGCGCGGCGACGTGTTTTTGGTTTCGAGCAGACGCACGACGCGGCGTTTGAGGTCCACTTGCGACCGGCGCAGAGTCACGATCTCTGATGCGCGCATTCCGGTGGTGAGTGCCACGCGCACAATCCAGCGCAGCATTGGATTCGAGTGCGCATCGACGGCGGCCAAGAGCCGCTTTTCTTCGTCCTCTGTCAGTCGGCGGTTACGCCCTGGCCCCGGTGTTGGCCGGCGAATGCTCATCACCGGATTCACCACCAGGCCGATGCCCCATTCCTTGATGGCAATGGTGAACAGGTGGCCGAGCAGGGCCAGTTCCAACCGGACGGTGTTGTTGGCGCGGGGAACCGGCTTCCCATTCTCATCCTTGCGGTCTTCCCCAGCAAGGCGCATATCGCGAAAGCGGGCGATGATCTCTGGATTCAGGGCGGCGAGAGAGTATTTGCCGAGATGCCGCTCCAGAATCGCGGCGCGACGGAGTTCGCCTTCCTGAGACGATGGCCGCTTGGTGGGCGTGACCTCGGCGGTGTAGCGCTTCAGCGCCGCCGCCAGCGTCATGCGCTCGGCAGTGGCGCGGACGATGTGAACGCCGCGCACCATCTCATCCTCGGTGCGGCGCGCCCAGTCTTCCGCGTCTCGCTTGGTTCGGAATGTCTTTGCTTTGAGCGGCCAGCCAGCCTTGCGAATGACGGCCTTCCAGTTGCCCGAAGGTCTCTTGATAATCGTCGCCACTGTACCTCCAGAACAGTGCTCACGTTCTGGCACTGTACCCAAAAGTGTACCCGATGACTGTATCAAGGCGCAAGCATAGCGAAAGCGAATTCTCGCCGGAAGCCGGGAATTCGTCGTAATATTGTTTATTTTGTTTTGTTTATCTATTTATTTTTTGGTGGGCCCGGAGGGATTTGAACCCCCAACCAAGGGATTATGAGTCCCCTGCTCTAACCGTTGAGCTACAGGCCCTTCAATGACTTACGGCGATTGCCCGCGTGAGAGTAGTGGTATTGTAGCGGGTGACCGTCGTTTCGGCACAATTTCGGCGAAATCGCTGGACAATAGCAGCCGCTCGAAAGCTCGCTCCTCTGCCTCCGGCGCCGGGTGGATATGCTGTTGCGAGACCACGATGCTGCTGTGTCCGGCAATCCGCTGATGATGAAAGCATCCAATCCCGATTTCCCAAGTCTTGTAAGTATTGTATGACGTAGCGCGTGAAGCACAAAATCGGCCGGACTGGAAGCGCGGACCGGCGCTGTTGTATCGGTCCGGTATTGTCGGGCTGACCCTGCTCTCAGAACACGTATCTCTTAACCGGCTGGAGGTTGAGGTTTTAATTCATCCTCGTCGTCGTGGTGGTGGGAATGCGGGAATCGGCACCATCGTTTTCCGGGCATTCCATAAACCGTCATTTCCACGGCCTGTTTCGATCACCTTGAAATCTCAGGCGGCGGTCTTCACGTTGCATTTATCCAGTCTTGCTCGAACTTCATCGGGATGACATAGTTCAGCGTCGAGCGCATTCGTATTCGGTTATCCCAGACCACTAGCGTCCGGCTAAAATCGAGCCGTTCGCTGTAACCGTCACATATTGGAAGCGATAGCAGATAACTCTCATTTTTCGATTTGAAATAGAAGGCAGCAGGACCGGGTACCAGCCTTGATTGGCATTCGATGACGCCCATGGCCGACAATGAGGGATGAATGCCGGACAAACTGTCTTCTCCCAGCTCGTCTTCTCCCAACTCGTCTTCTCCCAGCTCATCGCTCACCTGCCCTCCTACGAGTTTCAGAAGTGCGTCGAGAGTTATCGCGGAGATGCGCACCACCGAGGCTTCTCCTGCCGCGACCAGTATCTGGCCATGGCTTTTGCGCAGTTGACCTATCGCGAGAGTCTGCGCAACATCGAAGCCTGTCTTGGCGCCA
>Ga0181536_10006638_pt1 | contig 11556 bp, 6 predicted proteins | sample PEATcosm2014_Bin_41_FD_121105 | JGI IMG/M metagenome (GOLD analysis project Ga0181536, IMG submission 121105) | Peatland microbial communities from MTU Mesocosm Facility, Houghton, MI, USA - PEATcosm2014_Bin17_60_metaG | ecosystem: Environmental > Terrestrial > Soil > Wetlands > Peat | place...
CCGCCTCGCCGCCTCAGTCCCCAGTGCCACACTGGGCTTTATGTCGAAGCGGTCGAGCACATCCAGGATCCGGAAGATGCCGACGCGCGCGCCGTAAAGCCGGTGACTCCAGGTCAGCCAGTCGGGGAAGAATTTGCCCAGCGGCGAGACGATCCTTGGATCGGGGCTTTCGCCTTCCGGGGCCTCAAGTTCCCAATAGTCCAGCATCAAGGTCACGGTGAAGGCAACGCGGGCACCGCCTGGCCAGATAAAGCGCGGCGCGTCCGGCAAAGCGCGAAACGGATAATGCGCGTGGTCCATCCCGGGTTCACGAGTCTCATTGACCGGTGGTACCTTGGCGGGAACGAATTCAACCATTGGCGGCCTCCCGCGCGGCGAGATGGGACTCGAGCAGCGGCAGGTAGTTCGCGTTGTACCAATCGACGATCGACTCGCCGGTGGTTTGCCAGACGCCCTGATGCGACAGGATATACTCGAACGCGGCGCGGATCGCGCGCAGCCGGTGCGGCTGACCGACCCAGTACGGATGCAGTGCGACACACATCACCCGGCCTTGCTCGGCGCCCTCGGCATAGACCGTGTCGAAATGATCCTTGATCTGCCGGGCGAATGCATCCGCTTCCTCGCCGCGCCGGTGCAGGATGACGTCGTTAAGGTCAATCGTGTAGGGGATCGACAGCAGTTTGCCGGATTTGACGTTCAGCGGAAACGGCTGGTCGTCGTGATAAAGATCGGCGGTGTAGTCGTAGCCACATTCCGCCGCCAGATCGAACGTATTCACCGTGTTGGTGATCGCCGGGCTGAACCAGCCGCGTTGCTCGCGTCCCGTCAGCCGGCGATGGATGTCGCGGCTTTCCAGCATCGCCGCGCGCTCCTCCTCCGGCGTGAAATTCCAGTGGTAGCGCGTGTTGTAGATGCCATGCGACATCAGTTCCCACTCGCGCTTTTCCATTCCCTCCAGGATCGCCGGGAAATGCTGGATGACCGTCATACTGAGGCTGACGGTGCAGCGCAGCCCCAGATCGTCCGCGAGATCGAAAAACCGCCAGAGACCAACCCGGTTGCCGTAGTCGCGTTGCGAGTAGCCCAGCACATCCGGATGCGGCGACCGAGGCCATGGATCGCGCGTGCGGATATATTTCGGCAGGTATTCATAATGCTCGATATTCGGCACGATCCACAGCGCCACGCGGGCCCCATTCGGCCAACGCAGCGGCGGCCGTTGCGTGATCGGCGAGTAGGCGATCAGGTCGGAATCCATCGCGTGGTTTTCCTCTCAGCGCGGCTTCACCTCAGGGTTCGCCAGTCGTAACGGCTTACCCTCGGCGAAGGCAGCGATTTGGTCGAACGCCTCGGCGTAATAAAGTTCGAAATTGTCCCACTCCGCCCATCCAAGATGCGGCGTGCAGATCACGTTGGGCATCGAGAGGAACGGGTGGTCGCCGTGCATGATCGGTTCCTTCTCGTACACGTCGACGGCGGCGTAACCAGGCCGGCCGGCCCGCAAGGCCGCGAGCAGCGCGCCCGGCTGGATCAGTTCGGCGCGTGAGGTATTCACGACCAGGGCGGTGGGTTTCATGCGCGCCAGATCCTCGGGCCCGACGATGCCGGTCGTGTCAGGGCGCAGACGGATATGCAACGACAGCACATCCGATTGCTCGAACAGCGCCGCCTTGCTTTCGGCGACCCCATAGCCCAGTTCCGCCGCGCGTTTCGCGGAATGCGCCTGCCCCCACACCGACACCTTCATCCCCAGCCCCGCTCCCGCCTGGGCAACCAACGAACCGATATTGCCCAGGCCGAAGATGCCCAAGGTGGAGCCGCGCAAACGGTGCGACAACGTGTATGGCCATTCGCCGCGCCGCATCCGTTCCGCCTCAATGACAACGTTCCGGCGCGAGGCGAGGATCAGCGCGACCGTCAACTCCGCCGGCGAGGTCGGCGAATTGCTCTGGCCGCGCGAGACCATCACGCCGTGCTCGGTGCAGGCGGCGTAATCGATCGTGGTCGCGTTGCGTCCGACCAGCGCGATGAGTTTCAGGTTCGGCAGACGCTCGATCAGCACGCGGTCGAAGGTAACGCGTTCCCGAATCGCGACGATCGCGTCGGCCGGCCGCAACCGTTCGACCAGTTCCTCGAACGAAGCCGCCGGCTCGCGATAACGGGTCACGTCATGCCCATCGAGCTGGGTGTAACACGCGAGGCGTTCGATCGCGTCCTGGTATTCATCGGGAATGACGATGCGCATGGCTCAGTACGGCACCGTGCCTTTCACCACGGTTCGGTGCGGCAGGCGCCGTTCTTTGTCCATGTCCGCGTGCGGCCGAGGCCCCGTCCGGGGAATGGGTTCGATGGTCGCGCGCATGATCTCCGCCCTTTTTCCGCTCGCGCGGACTGTTTCAAAGCCACCCCGGCCTGTCAAACCTTTCCAGCGACGGACGATCGGCTACCATGCGAGGACATGAGCGACTCGCGAGACATCATCGTCCCGGACACGTCCGGATGGCGCCGGACACTTTGGGCCATGGTGGGCATTCAAATGCTGATGACCGGGTCGTTCAGCTTTCTCAGCCCGATTGTCCCGCTGATGTTGCCCGGCCTTGGCGTGAAGACGGTCCAGGGCGTGGATATCTGGAGCGGTGCGATCACCGGCGCGACCTCGTTCGTGGCGGCGTTCGCGTCGCCGGTGTGGGGCAGGATCGCGGACCGGCACGGACGGAAATTGTCACTGTTGCGTTCCAGTTGCGCGATCGCGGTGTTCACGGCGGTGATGGGACTGTCCACCAACGTCTGGCAGTTCTTCGCCGCGCGCGCCCTGATGGGGATGTTCGCGGGCTTTTCCACCTCGGCCATCGCCCTCGTCGCGAGCCAGGTCCCCGAGCGCCGGTTGGGCTATGCGCTGGGTTGGTTGGCGTCCGGGCAGATGGTCGGCTCGCTGGTCGGACCCGTGCTTGGCGGCATCCTCGCCGACGCGACCGGGAGTTATCGCATCCCATTCTATATCACGTCGGCGGTCACCTTCGCGGGTCTGGGTTTGGTGTGGTTCGTCGTGCGGGAAGATTTCACACCGCCGAAAGAGGGGGCGAAATCGCGATCCATGCTATCGGGGCTAAGCTTGCTGCTCGGCTCGACGAGCCTGATGGCGCTGTTTTTCGTTTTGTTCATGGCACAGTTCAGTGTGCGAACCGTGCAGCCAATGGTGACGTTATTCGTGCAGGAACTGATCGGCTCGCCGCCGGAGATCGCGACATTGGCCGGGATCGCGTTCTCCATCACCGGCCTGGCGAATCTGATCGCGTCACCGTTTCTTGGCAATCGCAGCGACGTGATCGGCTATCGCCGCGTGCTGCTGATTTGCCTGCTTGGCGCGACGTTGACCAGCGTGCCACAGATTTTCGTCCACAGTTACTGGCTGTTCGTCGCCGAGCGATTTGCCGTCGGCCTGTTTATCGGCGGCATCCTGCCCACCGCGAACGCGCTGATTGGCCGTGGCGTTCCGCGCGAAAACCGGGGAACGGTGTACGGCATGACCGCGTCCGCGACGTTCATGGGCAACTCGCTTGGCCCACTGTCCGGCGGATTCATCGCCGCCGGCCTTGGGATTCGCTTCGTGTTCGTGGTGACCGCCGCCTTGCTGCTGGCCAATTTGATCTGGGTTTATCTCAAGGTGCCGGAATTCAAGGATGGCCCGGTGAACTCATGAAAGGCCGGCGCTGGACGGAGGCAGGATCGCCTCGCAGGACCTCGCAGGTGGATTGCTCGCCGTCACGGACGAACCGTAATGAGAATCGTTCCGCGCCCAGGGGAATGTCGAGCAGGGTGATGTCCGGCAGCCAGGATGGCAGAGCGGGATCGATCCACAGCCGTTGGTTCGGCGCGTCCTGCTCGATCCCAAGGATGGCCTGCAGCAGCGCGAACGCCGAGCCGGCGGCCCATGCCTGGGGGACGTTGGCACCGAGGTACTGGATGGGGAAGGGGGAGGCGGCACGGTCGATGCCGGCGTACAGTTCGGGCAGTTGGTTCGAGTCGAAATGGCTGGCGGCCTCGCTGATGCCGCGGGCGATGGCGGCGACGTCGGCGGCGAAGCCATAGCGTTTGAAGCCGAGGGCGATCAGGCTGTTGTCATGCGGCCAGACCGAACCGTTCTGGTAGGAGTATGGATTGTACGCTCCGTGCTGGCTCGACAGCGTGCGAATGCCCCAGCCGGTGTTCATCTCCGGCGCCATCAATCGGGCGACGACCCGTGCCGCGCGGTCCGGCGGTACGATGCCGGACCACAACAAATGCCCGGCGTTGGAGGTGATGGTCGGGACCGGCCGTTTGTCGCCGTCCAAAAGATAGGCGTAGAAGCCGAGCTCCTCGTTCCAGAAGACTTCGTTGAATTTTCCGAACAGAGCCGCTGCTTTGTCCCGCAAGGCGGCGGCGCGATCCGGTTGCCCCAGAGCATCGAACACTTCGGCCATGCGCCGCCATGCGTCGTAAACGTAGCCCTGCAGTTCGCACAACGCCTTCGGGCCGCGCACGAGCGTTCCGTCGGGCCACGTCATCGAGTCGCCGGAATCTTTCCAGGACATATTTTCATAGCCGTCTTCCGTTCGCTTCTGAAACTCCTGGAACAGATCGCCGTCGCGGTCGCCCTCTTCGTCGATCCAACGCAACGCCGCTTCGGCGTTTGGCAGGAATGTCGCCAAAAGCCCGCGATCGCCGGTGGCCTTCCAGGCGGCATGTAGGGTGATCAAATAAAGCGGGGTCGCATCCGCGGTACCGTAGTACGGAGTGTGGCGGATCAGGCGGAAATGCGCCAGTTCCCCGTAACGAAGTTCGTGCATGATCTTGCCAGGCTCGGCTTCGCGCCAGGGATCCCGCGCTTTCGCCTGCCAGTGGCCCAGTACATCCAGCGCGCCGCGGGCGAATTCAGGCCAGATGATGATGTTTTGCAACGACGAAATCAGGCTGTCGCGGCCGAACGGCGCCATGAACCAGGGCAGACCGGCGGCGGGCACGAAAACCTGGCCATGTGCCCCTTCGACGGGCAGACGCAGGGCGCCCATGGCGTCGACCGCCTGGCGATACATCCGATAGAATTCTTCGTTGCTGGTGCGGATCTTCACCACCGACTCACGCCAGTCCTCGGCGAGCACCTGGTCGCTGGCATGGGCCTCCGGGGCCGGAAACACCCGATCGCCGGCGGTGAACGTATAGAGCAGACAGGCGTGCCAGCTTTGGCCAGGCGCGAGTTTGACCTCGAAGCTGAGGCGGCCGTTGGCGTAAACCGCGTTCAGCTCCGCCGGCCGCACGCCGATCGCGACAGCCCGCAGAAAGTCCTGGTTGCGGTAAGTGGTGGTAAGGGTCTGACCCTCCGACCAGTTGGAGCTGATATGACCGCGCCGGATGTTGCGCTTCGCCTTCACGTCGAACACATCGGCGAAGTCGGAGCGGATCAATACCTCCAGGTTGAACCGGATGCCGGTGCGGCCGTGATTGGTGATGTCCAGATCTTCGTGCAGCCCGCCGTCGATGTGGCGTGACAGCACGAGGGACAGCGTGCGCCGCGGGATCGTGCCGTCTTCGGTCGGGAATTCCCGATTGGTGAGGTAGATCCGCGCGGTATCGTGCCGCACGGCGCCGCCGGTCAACAAATCCCAGATCTCGCCGTTGGCCTGCACCGACCAGGCACTGATCAGCCGTGTATCCAGCAGATAGAGTCCCTGGTCCGAGGGCCACGTCATCTCGCCATTGGGCTCGGTCACCAGCACCGTACTGGTGTGGTGGATGGCGATCCGCGGCGGCCCGACTCGCACCTTGAAGGTCATGCGCGTCCCCTGGTTGCGGCGGCGACGGTGGCCCGGTACGTTCGCTCGGCGCAAGTGAGGGTTCGCCGTGACGCTGGACGCCTGGACGTTGCAACAAACCGGACGGCGGCTGCTCACCGCCGAGGCGCGGATCACTGCGGCAACAACAGCACCGCCGGTGGCGCGGGCGGCAGGGACCCACGCGTTATCAGCCTGAACCCGAGGGAGAACGTAGCATGCCCGACAGCAACACCGTGCTTTATGCGAGCGTGGGCGCCGAGCTGATTCATTTCGACATCGACGTCGCCGCCGCGGCGTTGACCCGGCGCGGGACAGTCAGCGTCCCGGCGAACGTGCAATACGTGTGGCCGCATGCATCCCGCCGGTTTCTTTACGCGGCGAGCAGCGACAGTGCCTCCGGCATGGGGCCGGCCGGCACGCAGCATCACGTGAGCGCATTCCGGATCGATCCCGTGTCGGGCGCGCTCAGTCCGCATGGCGCGCCGATCCCGTTGCCGTACCGGCCCATTCATATGTCGACCGATATCCCGTCGGAGCATGTGTTGGTCGCGTTTAACAATCCGCCGGATGTCAGGGTTTACCGGATCAACCCCGACGCGACGCTCGGCGCCGAGGTTCGGCAACCGCCCGAGACCGATCCAGGCATCTTCCCGCATCAGGTGCTGGCGATGCCCGACAATCGTCACGTCATCCTCGCCGCGCGCGGTCATGACGCGGCCGGCGCCAGGCCGGAGGACCCCGGTGCGCTGAAAGTGTTCCGCTACGACGCCGGCGTGCTGCGGGACGAAGTGTCGATCGCGCCCAATGGCGGCTACGGATTTGGACCGCGCCACCTGGATTTTCATCCCACGAAGCCGTGGATTTACGTGTCGCTGGAGCGGCAGAACGCACTCGCGATGTTCACTCACGACGCGGGCCGGTTGGCACCGGGGCCCGCGTTTCAGGAAAACGCGCTGATGGAGCCGGACAATATCCGCGGCCACCAACTCGTCGGCACCGTGCATGTGCATCCGAACGGACGGTTCGTTTATGTCGCGAACCGGGCGAGCAGCACCGTCGACAAAGACGGGAAGAAGGTTTTCGCTGGTGGAGAAAATACGATCGCTTCCTTCGCCATCGATCCGGCCAGCGGCAAGCCGGTGCCGATCCAGCACGTCGACACGCATGGCATCCATTGCCGCACGTTCCACATCGATCCGACCGGAACGTTGATGGTGTGCGCTCATATCATGGGGCTGCCGTTGCCGGATGGCAGCGAAATCCCAACGCGCCTGACGCTGTTCCGCATTGGTGACGACGGCAAACTGACCTTCGCGCGATCCTATGACATCGAAACGGGCGGCCGGTTGATGTGGTGGATGGGGATGGTCACACTGTGACATGACGCGGTTTCGATGCCAATTTGTCATGGCCCGCCACGCGCCGGAACATAGCCGCTGTCATTGCGAGCGAAGCGAAGCAATCTCCATCCCCCCGCGCATGGAGATTGCTTCGCTTCGCTCGCAATGACAGCGAGAAGTCGTACTGGGCCGTAACGACCTCGCGGCGTTACTCCGCCGCCATCGCCACCACGGGCGGACTGGTCAGCGCGGCGACCAATTGTTTCCGCCGCGCCGCAGCCTTGGCGCGCGCATTATCCTTCACCGGTCCGAACCCGCGGATCGAGTCCGGCAGCGACGCGAGGCTTACGGCCGTCTCCATCGTCTCCGGCCGCAACCCCGCCAGCGCGGTACGCAGATCCGCGATATAGTGCTCGATCGACGCGCGTTCCGCCTTGCGCTCGGCCTGATAGCCGAACGGATCGAGCGCGGTGCCGCGTACGGCTTTGCCGCGCCGCAGCAGCCGGAACAACGGCAACGCCAGCCAGCCCGGGATCGCGACCTTGTTCTGCCGGCCGGTGCGTGTATCGACGCGAGTAATCAACGGTGGCGACATGTGGAACACGGCGCCTGGCGCGTACGCCGCGGCGGCATGCAGCCGTGCCACCTCATATTCGTCCTTGTACGCCATCAGGCGGAACAGCCCCTCGGCCGCCGCCCGGGTCAGCGCACCGGCACGGCCGGTCACCGCCGCTTCGCGCGCCTGAACCTCCTGGATCACCGAGCGGTAACGCGCGGCGTAAGCGGACGATTGATAGTCCACCAATGCCGCCGCCCGCGCCTCGATCAGATCAGGCAGTTGCAATGGAGCCGGATCCACCTGACCCAGAATTTCGGCCACCAAATCGGGACGTTCCGCCAGGATCCGGCCCCACAGGAAGGCGCGCTTATTCAGGCCGACCGCCGCGCCGTTCAATTCGATCGCGCGCAGGATCGCCGCCTCGCCGACCGGCACCAGGCTGCGCTGCCATGCCAGACCCAGCAGCAAGGTGTTCATCGCCTGCGTGTTGCCGAACAGGCGTTCGGCCAGCATGACGCCGTGCAGCCACGTCGATCCCTTCGCGTCGGTGACTTTTTCGATCGTGCGACGGTGCAGCAACGCATCGATCGACAGCAGCGCATCGCGTTTGAACTCGGCGGTCGCCGCCAGGTCCAGGTTGCCGATCACCACCGCGTCGCGCGCGTTCCGCTCCAGCACGCCCGGCGAGCACCCGACCGCCAGATCAGCCGCCAGCATCAGGTTCGCGCTACCCAGCGGAATGCGCACGACATCCAGCGCGTCCGGATCGGTCGCGATTTGCACATGCGCGACGACCGCGCCGTTCTTTTGCGCCAGGCCGGTGAAATCCAGCGTCTTGACGTGGCGGCCTTCCAGATGCGCCGCCATCGCCAAAATGGCACCCGCCGTGACGATGCCGCCACCGCCGATGCCCGCGAACAGGCCGCGCCACACGTCCGGCTCGCGAACCACGGGCTCCGGCAGGCGCGCCGCCAGGTCAGCTTCGCGCGCCTGCCAGGTGGGATCGGCGGCGGGAGCCACCGGCGGCCCGGGCAACGTCACGAAGCTGGGACAAAATCCTTTCAGGCAGGACAGATCGACGTTGCAGGCGCTCTGATTGATGCGGCGCTTGCGGCCAAGCGGAGTCTCCACCGGTTCGATCGCGATACAACCCGATTGCGTGGAACAATCCCCACAATTCTCGCACACCGCCTCATTGATCATCACATGCTTCGTCGCCTGGGCCATCGACCCGCGTTTCCGGCGGCGGCGTTTCTCGGTGGCGCACACCTGGTCGTAGATCAGTACCGACGGGCCCTCATAATCGCGCAACGACCGCTGCACTGCGTCCAGGTCGGCGCGAATATGTGTCGTCACGCCCGGCGGCAACGCCGACTTCGGAGGCAACCGCTCGGCCTCATCGGCGACGATGGCGATGCGTTTGATGCCCTCGGCGGCGAGCTGCGCGGCGAGCATCGGCACCGTCGGGCCGCCCTCGACGGGCTGGCCGCCGGTCATCGCCACCGCGTCGTTGAACAGCAGCTTATAGGTCATCCGCGTGCCGGAGGCGGCGGCCTGACGGATCGCCATGATGCCGGAATGTTGATAGGTTCCATCACCGATATTGGCGAACATGTGTTTGACGTCGGTAAACGTGGACAATCCGACGAACGGCGCACCCTCGCCGCCCATATGGGTGAAGGTTCGCGTCTGGTCGCCGTCGTCCAGCGCCATGAAGTGGCAGCCGATGCCGGCGCTGGCGAAACTCCCCTCCGGTAGTTTGGTGGAGGTCGCGTGTGGGCAACCGGCGCAGAAGGCGGGCACCCGTTTCAGCAACGCAGCGGGCCGCTCGATCACCGGCGGCGCCGGTTGATCGGGCAAATTCAGCCCGGCGAAGCCCAGAAAGCGGGTCATGCCGGAGGCAACGATCTCCGGGGATAATTCCATCAACGGCGACAACAGCGGCTCGCCGCGCGGGGTGGTTTTGCCGCTGATCTCCGGGCGTTCGTCAGCGGGGAGGTGATACAAAGTGTCGCGGATCTGCGACTCGACGAAACCGCGCTTCTCTTCAATGACGAGAATGAACCGTTTGCCGCGGGCGAACTGCCGCAGGCCCTCGGTCTCCAGCGGCCAGGTCATGCCGATCTTGTAAATCGCGAGTTGCGGGTGCCGGTCGAGGCCCATGCGTTTCAGAGCATGCAGCGTGTCCTCGTGCGCCTTACCCACGGTGATCAACCCGATCGGCGCATCGTCCGCCCCGCGGATCAGCCGGTCCAGCCGGTTGGCGCGCGCCCAGGCGAGGGCGGCGGGAAGCCGTTCCTCGATCATGCGGCGTTCGAGTTCGGCGCGCTCGGCCGGGAAGCGCAGCGTGTGGTCGAGGTTCAGACCGTGCGGCGGCAGCACGAAGTCCGGGGTGGTGAAGCGAGGGGCGGAATGGACGATGGCGGTGGCGGCCTGCTCCATCGTCTCCGCCGTGGTCTTCATCGCCACCCACAGGCCGGAGTAGCGCGACAACGCCCAACCGGCGAGGCCCAGATCGAGCACGTCCTGCACCGAGGCCGGGTTCAGCACCGGCATGAACACGTTCTGGAACACGTATTCGGTCTGATGCGGATAGGTCGAGGAGTGCGCGCCGTGGTCGTCGCCCGACACCGCCAGCACGCCGCCATGCGGGTGCGTCCCCGCCATATTGGCGCAGTGGAACGCGTCGCCGGAGCGATCGACGCCCGGCCCCTTGCCGTACCACATGCCGAACACGCCATCGAATTTCTTGCCCGGGAACGCGTCCAGTTCCTGCGTGCCCAGGATCATGGTGGCGGCGAGGTCCTCGTTGACGCCGGGCTCGAAGCGGATGTCGTGCGCCGCCATCAGCTGCTTTCGCGCCCAAAGCTCGCGGTCGAGACCGCCAAGCGGGGAACCGCGGTAGCCGGAGACGAAGCCCGCCGTGTGCAGGCCGGCGTCGTGGTCCAGACGCTGTTGCTCCAACAGCAGGCGCAGCAATGCCTGGATGCCGGTCAGCAGGACCGGTTGGTCGCGGTCGGCAAAGCGCGATTCCAGTGTGACGGCGCTTCGGTCGACGACCATGTCCATGGCGCTACTCCCTCGGTTAATATGATGGTGGCGCTTTTCCCCCCGGTTTTCCACCACCCAATCCGATGCGGGCGGGGGAATGGCGAAGTTCGCAAGCCTCGCACCGCGCAATAATATTACGCGCAATTTTCGAACCCGGGCGACCCAATTCGCGCATGATCCTGATCAATGCGCTTGCGCCCATCCCTGCCATCCTCCCTGCCATGTGGTGTCGCGGACGGCTTTCCGCCATTGTAAGGGACGCAGATTGCCGCGACCGGAGTTTCCGAAATGCCCGTCCCTTCGCCCGAAATCGTCGACGCCGTGCTGCGCCATGCCGACGCGCGGCTGGACCAGTCGCGGGAGACCTTGTTCGCGCTGCTGCGGATTCCCTCGATCAGCGCCCAGGAGGCGCATCGGGAGGATTGCGCGCGCGCCGCCGGCTGGGTCCGGGATCGCCTGGTCGCCCTGGGGTTTCGCACCGAGATCCGTCCCACGCCAGGTCACCCGGTCGTGCTCGGGCATTTCGACGGGCCGGCGGATTACAAAGGTCCGCACGTTCTGGTCTACGGCCACTACGACGTGCAACCGCCCGATCCGCTGGAGTTGTGGAACAGCCCGCCGTTCGAGCCGCAACTGGTGGACGGCCCGCGCGGCAAGCGCTTCGTCGCCCGCGGCGCGGTCGACGACAAGGGCCAGACAACCATGTTCCTGGAGGCTCTGCGCGCCTGGCACGAAGTGGGTGGCGGCATCCCGGCACGGCTCACCGTGCTGATCGAGGGCGAGGAAGAGGTCG
>Ga0181536_10006642_pt1 | contig 11551 bp, 10 predicted proteins | sample PEATcosm2014_Bin_41_FD_121105 | JGI IMG/M metagenome (GOLD analysis project Ga0181536, IMG submission 121105) | Peatland microbial communities from MTU Mesocosm Facility, Houghton, MI, USA - PEATcosm2014_Bin17_60_metaG | ecosystem: Environmental > Terrestrial > Soil > Wetlands > Peat | place...
ACCTCGCCTGCGCGTCTTCGACATTTGTCGTCACGCCGGGCGCGTCTGCCGGTTGCGCTCTCGTTCACGCGAGCGCGCGTCTATATACCTGCACTCGTATGGAGAATTGGCGTCCCGGAAGGGAATCGAACCCCTGACCCCAGGTTTAGGAAACCTGTGCTCTATCCTGCTGAGCTACCGGGACACTGTTTGTTTTCAGGTAGTTAGAAAATCGCCTCTTTCTCTTTGGCACCTCGTTGGCACTTCAACACTCTTGCATGGGCGCGCGGCGGCAGTTGGATCAAATCAGGCCGCGCCTGTCAATTTGACAGCAGCCGCGTCGATTCTCAATCGTTGCGGTCGGAAGGGAAGAGCGCCACGAGATTGCGGCGGCTGTCGACGGCGCGCATGAAAACCAAAGACCCCTAACGGGGTCTGTCAGCGGTCTTTGGTTTTCAAATTATAGCACCACAAATCCGCCGACGCTCCCCGGCGGATTTGTGGTTCCGCGGCGACTGCTGCAATCGACTCACGCTCGTCGGCGTCTTGCGCGTGTCGCGTGGTCGAGCTGGCGCATAAGGCGAGCGGTCAAGGGAGGAAGCCCACTGGAGACCCGCCGCAAGCCGGGGACGCTGCGCGGCCCTTGACGGCTCGCCGCGCCGGCTCACCATCGACGACGCGCGCAAGACGTCAGTGGGCCGGCGCAGGAACGCGGAATCCGCGGCGGCTAGCAAGCCGCACTAGATGGAGCCGCCTCCTTCATGGAGAAGGAGGGGCGGCTTCCTCATTGCGATCTCCATCGGTCGCACGATGGTGGGTAGGCCATCGCGAAGCGTGCGGACGCTGGCGTGACCACGCGAGAGCGTGGCCGCCACTGAGGCCGACGAGGCGATCGGTTCCCCTCGACGAGGAGTTAAGCAGCGCCGGCCGAACTGTCCGTCGTCGCCAGGCGTGCGATGAGTTTCGATCACTGGCGAAGTCCGTCCGGTAGGACGGAGAGGACGCCAGAGAGCCAAGAGGGTCGGACACCCCGGAGGGGTGTTCCGCAGCCTCGGCTCTCTGGTGTCCTGGCGAGACTGAGAATCAGCTCGCGGTATCCGCAAGATAGAAAAACAACCCAGAAAAGAAAATAGTCGCGCTGCGTAACGCGCGGTTAGACGCGGCCCACGCGCCAGAATTCAGGCGACTTTTCCCGATGGGATTGCCCTTACGAATTGCGCTTACTGCAAGGGTATATGTAAGGGTAATCGAGGGGTCGGTAAGGGTAGCTGGTAAGGGCAATTCGTAAGGGCAAAGGACGGCCCCACTGATGCGCGGCCAAGGGTTCCGAGAACGATCGCCGATGATTTGGCGTCGGCATTCAACGCTTCACGAAAATGAAAGCTCAGGCGGCGGCGCGTCGCAGCGGATGCGGGCAACCTCCGCCGGCACAAGTATGCAGGACAGTTTCCGGCGACTCAAAACAGCCGCTTGTTTTGCTCATAGAGCATCGGCAGGGCATCAGAGCGAACCCGGAATTTGGTCCCGTGATTGTGGCCGCTGCGTGCGTCGAAATCGACGTAAACGACGCCCGCCTCGATGCCCGATAGCAACCGCTCCAGGCTGAAAGTTGTCAGCATCGTTGCGTGGCCATAGCGATAGAGCTCGTTGCCAGCCTCGCGCCGCACGTCGGCCTCGACGAAGAACGAATTGTGCAGTTTGGCCCCGGCGTCGTGTTCGAGGTCGTCGAAGCCCCAATAGGGCTGAGGGTCGAGTTCGCGCAAGCCAGCGCGCTTTTTCACCGCCGCCAGCCAAAGGTGGTGACGCGGATCGACGCTGAGCGCGTCGAAGGAAATGAGCACCTTGCGCGCCTGGCGATCGACGACGACTTTGAAGCCGCGATCGCTGCGCCCTGCGCCGCTGATCGTCTGGCGAAAGCTCATTTCCACCGCGGGATATTTCTTGCCCGCTTGCTGATGCGGCCAGCCGTAGAGGGGCAATAGCGTGCGCGGCACGAAGCGAACGGCGCGCGGCGATGGCTCGCTGTGAAAGAGGGTGACGAGGCTCGCCGAGCCGACTTTGTGGGTCTTCAGCTCCCATTCGGCCGCATTTGGGATCGGCAGATTGTTCTCCTCGATGCCGAGCAAGTCTTCGAGGGTGTTGCCAGCGCCGCCGTGATTGCCGCGCCGTGCGTTCGGCACAAAACCCATCGCCGCGATCTCGCCGAGCTTTCGGATGAGCGAATCCTTGGTGAAAATCTCCTGGCCGCGCGGCATACATCAATGGAGCCGCAGCTTGGCCTCGTGTTCGGCGATGCGGTTGCGCGCATCGCGGCAATAGTCGGGGGAGAGTTCGAGGCCGATATAATCGCGGCCGAAATTGAGCGCCGAGATCGCCGTGGTGCCCGAGCCGACGAACGGGTCGAGGATCAGCTTCGCCGTCGTCGAGCTGATGATGCGGTCGATGAGGGGGACAGGGAACGGGGCAGGGTGAAGATTGCGCGTCTCCTGCATGAATTCCCAAACGTCGCCCTCGCCGCCGCGCTTGGGGGCCAGGCGAAATTTCGGCTTGGCGATGAGGTAAATCACCTCGTAGGTCGGCAGAAAATAACCGGGGTTGAAATTGATCCCACCCTTGCGCCGCCAGATGATGATCTGTCGAACGGGGAAGCCCGTCACGATGTCGGCGCGATCCTGCAAGAGTCCGTTCTGAACGCGCCATTTGTGATTGTAAAAGATCGCGCCGTCGTCAGAGATCAGTCGCATCATTTCGCCGAGGCATGCGCGCTGCCACGCGACATATTCTTCGTGCGGCATGCAGTCGGCGTGATGCGAATAGCCGTTCTTGAGCGCCGCGCGCTCCCACTTTCCGCCGCGGCCGTCTTTCATGCCGTTGCCGGTGGAGTTTTTCAAGTTGTACGGCGGCGAGGTGACGACGAGATCAACACAACCATCGGGCATGCGTCTCATGAGGTCGAGCGCGTCGCCGCAAACGATCGTGTTAGTAAAGTCGAGAGGGAATTCGGGTTGGTGAGATAAAGGAAGTGTCTCAGACGAGGACGAAAGACTCGGGCTCGCGAATATCTCCAATTGCATATGCGAAAGATGATACCACGATCAAGCGATATTGTTGTGCCTATATTGACAACTGCCGGTAATCATGTCGCAAAACAGATATTGTGCGACCATGAAAAATTGATTCTGTCAAGTGGTCGCCTTTTTCTATGGTGCATTTGGTATTTCGCATTTAGAGAATTTATGTAAATCGTATTCCTTATATTAGTCTTTTTCTCTTCGTCTATTCAATGCGTCTTCTTATATAGAGTGACCGGAAGTTTGCGTCCGCTCTAGACCGGGCAATTTCTTCCGCTCTAGACCGGAAGTTTTCTTCCGGTCTGGATTCTTGGTCGATGATCGCGCTGTGAGGTTCAGCTCGTAGATGTTGGTCTTGCCCTGTCCCCTGCGCTTGATGACCAAAAGCCCTTGCTCCTCCAGCGCCTTCAGATTGGTGCGCACGCTGCGGTCCGTGAGGCCGAGGTCTTCGGCCAAGCGCTCCTGGCCGGGGAAGCAATAGTCGTTCTGCCATGCGTAGGAGAGCAACATGGCGAACGCCATCTTGTCGCCGCTGCTGAGCTTCTTCGATTTGAGGATGAAATTCGGAACTTGCGTGAAGCCCTGCCGCGTCGCGGCGTCGGCTCCCTTGAGGACGATGTTGCGCTCTTTGAGGATGTCGCCGATGTGCCGATCGGTTGGGAAGTCCATGGCCGCATTATAGCGCACGCTTTGCCGTCAAGACGCCTTATCCCCTATCCCCTGTCTCGACGGCGATCGACCGGCTACAAGCTGTTGTCCGCGGGCTGGTCGCCCTCGGGACGATGCTCGGCGTTGCCTCCCCTTCCGAGCAACGGCGCGAGCATCGTCTGCAATCCCCTGACGATGTAATTGGTCTCCTTGTCGCGCTCCAACAGCGCGTCGATCTGCGTGTCCTTCACGTCGACTTGGCGACGCAAGAATTCGTTCTGCTCGCGCAAGCCGACGTTTTCTCGTTCGAGCACTGCGACCAAGCCCGACGTGTCGGGCTCGGGCGCACTCTGTCGCTCCGAAATTGTCTCGGCGTCGTTGTCGCGGCCGGCCGCGCTCGGGCGCGGTGTGTCGGGCATCGGCGATGGCTCTGCATCATGAGCGACAGTGTGCGGCATTTCTTCCGATGTCGTGCTGTGTCGCACTTCGTCGGTCAATCCATGAAGCTGCGCGAGCTGTTTGATCGCGCGTTTTACGGAAACCGGGTCGACAAAATAGGCGAGGCCGGTCCCCGTCTCTTCTTTGATGCAATCGAGGCGGCCGGCGGCGCAGTAGCGCTGGAGAGTTCTGACGTTGCGGGGGAGGCCGGCTTCGTCAAAGAGGCGCGACACGTCTTCGAGGGTTAGGGGATACGTTGTCGCGGTCGGCCGCGCTGTGTCAGGCGCATCGTGTCGGGCTTCGTCGGGCATTGTCGTAAGTGTAACATCGCCAAATCGTGAACAGGCTTGTTGTCCCCAGCCGCTATTGTCCCCACACGATCTTGCCGGTCGCGTCGAGGATACGAACGACGCGGTAGGGGTATTTGCCGCTGTTGCACTCAAGCGCCCATGCCGCCACTTTTCTTGGGGAGTGCTGAATTTCTCGGCGCACGCCGTCGGAAAAAACGACCTGATAGGTTTGCAGGCCCGCTTTTTGGGCGTTGTCCGGCTCCCAGTTCTTGGCGGCATCGAAGGCGGCTTGGAGCGCCGCCTCTTCTGCATCGTCGTCAGATAGCGGGACCTTTGTCATAGCTTCATTGAGAACGACGCAAACCTCGGCGGCAGACGAGCAATGCCACATGGCATTGGAGAAGGCGGTTAATACGGGGTTGTTAAATGACAACACCGGAATCTGTTCGGGAAACATGATGCTCAACGCCCGCGCGGTTTGAGCATTTTTGTAGACGTCGCTTTGATTGTACAGTGTTGGGCCAAAGAAGTTGCTTACAAGGTTTTTCAGATAGCCGCCCCTTATATTTATCAATCGCACGAGGACGCTGGTTTGAGCAATTGATACAAAGACGACGTCCTTATTATCTAACTCGATGGTCGCTCCACATCCGGCGGTTTCGCTGGACCTCAAAAGCTTCGGCATCGCCTGCCCCTGTTCCGATCGTGAGCCAAAGGTTAGCACCGGCCTCGAAGAAGATCGAACGGCTGCGGGACAAAGATGCCGTGGTGCAAAAATCAAGAATTGCGCGCTCGCGTTTTCGAGCTGAAAACCGGGAGGTTTTGAGAGAGGGCGTGACCCCTTCGGGGTTGGGCTCTACGGGCATGCGTCCCGCGCCGGAGGCGTCGCGGCCAGCCGGTGACGATCCCTAACGCGCTTCATGAGGCCGCAGACGCGGCCAGCTCTCCCGCCTGCATGGGGGCAGGACTTAGGGGCTCTGCCCCTCGGCGCGCCGCAAGGACAGTCAGCGCGACCGTGGCTCGCTGCGCTGCGCCCGCACCACTCGCGCAGATTCTCCTTACGGCTTGCACTCCCCGTTCTCGGCGAAGCGAAGGTTGCATCAGCAGATGCAACCCAATTACAAACAAAGAGTGGTAAGCAAAGAGCGAGCGGAATCATGGGCAAAAGATACTGGCGCATAAGAGGCATGAAAAACGTCGTCGACATGATCTTCGATGAGACAATTCCCCTTGGCTCCATTACGGACGATCAGCTCAAGGAATTGCTCAAATGTCTTGCCGCGGTGGCCAACGGGCTACCGCTTGGCGAAATCGTTGGGGCCTACGTGAAGCGCAAAACCAAACGCGCCAACGAGGATTTGTCGGTACGCAGCAATTTTCCCGGTACAGGGTGGCAATGCGGTCCCAACCATGGCGCAACGTTCATAGCCATTGTCGTTGACGAGGAAGGCAAACGCATAGACCCGCCTCGACCATTCGCCTAGCCCGTCGCGCGCGCGGTTCTCATCAGAGGTGCCAAATTCAAGAATTGTGACCGCGGTTCGAAGCAAGATATTTCGGGGTGTTAGCATGTGCAAAATTCAGGGGCGAAATTCGCCTCCCGTTGGTAGCGGGAACTTCCGCTCTCCACCCTTTGCGGAAGTTCGAGTTGACTGGTGGTAGCAAGAAAGTGAGCCCGCTTGCGCGGGCTCAAAACATCTCCAAATGTTCGCACTTTCGCTCGTCCATGAGCGCGGCGAGTTGTTCAAGCTGTAGCGCTGTCACGTTCTCCGTGAAAAACGCCACGACGTTCTCGATGCCGCTCTCATGCGCTGTGAGCACCTGGAGCGGATCGCGGACAAGGAACAAATCGCCCTCCACAATTCGATGCGCATTGAAGATCGCGTCGCGCGGATCGAAGCCGTTGGGGAAAATCAGCGTTGGGCTCTCGTCCTTCACTGCTCGGCCGCAATAGGCGAACAGCGCGCCAGATCCGTCATGGATCGGGATGGCGAACCGACCGCGCATGATGCCTTTCGGCGCGAAGCCCGCCCCGAATTGCACGCATGTCTCCGGCAACACGCCCAACGCCTGCACGGCCTCGTGCGAGGCTTGCAGATAGTCGAGCGGCCTCAATCCCTTCTCTGTCACGGGCTGGGGGGAATCGTTGCGGGAACTGTCGCCTTTCGCTGGTGACGAACTCGCCCCGCCCTTGCCAGCCAAAAATTCGGCCGCCTCGCGAAGCGAACAATTGCGGACGTTTGCCGCCATCGTGATCGCGTCGCCGCCCTTGCCACACGCGCCAAAGCAGTAATAGAGACCCTTCGCCGGTGTGACGACGAAAGCCCGATCGCCGCCCGCTTTGCAGATGGGACACGGGCCTCGCAATTGCGCCCCGCTTCTCGTGAGCTTGATGCCGAGCATTTCGGCCGCACGCTCGATGCTGACGCGCTGTTTCAATTCGCCAAAGTCGATCGCATGGGACATGACGTCCTCCTCTCCTTGCCTGAGCGAATTGTAAGAGGGGGAAGCGGGGCGGCCGGGGGTTATCCCCATGCCGCACCGGCACCTGATCGGCCGGCTATTTCGTTATCGAGTCGAGACGCCGATCCTCATGCCCAACCCTTCGCCACGGCTCCCGGAACATCCGCCCGTCCGGGGCCGGCGCGCGGGTGAAGCCGGCTAAGTCTGGCCGGCAGGCGAAGCCGAACATCGTGCTGCGTCCGTTGCGCGCGATCGACTCGACTGCCCTCATCAAGTTACGCATGCGCTTCTCGTTCGTCGTCACGAACAGCACGTGAAGATTATCGATGCCGAAATGATTGTCGATCGTGCCGGACGCCACGATCTCGCGATAGGCTCTGATCTTCGGTTTGATGACGGCCTCGATGCTCTCGGTGCCCATGTCGGCCTCGAGCGCAAAGTAGCGCGTGCCGACGGCGAAGAGCGCGTCCGGCTCGATCCATCTCGGCGCGTCGCCGACCGGCGGCACCGCAACGTTTAGAGGATTGGGGAAGGTCTGCGTCCGCGCCGGCGACGCACTGATGATCTCGATGTGATTGCGGAAACGCACGTGCGACGGAGCGCGCGCGCCGATCTCGATGTCGAGCGCGATCTGCGAGGCCATGTGGTCGTGGGCGAGGCGGAGGATGCGCGACGGCGCGGCGCTGTTGCCGCCGATGCGTGTCGCGCGCACCCAATCTTCCGCCGGAATGATCCCGCGCCATTGCAGCAAGTCCTCGGCGTCTTTTCCGAGGCGATACATCTCATCGACGAAAAGTGAGTTTGCGAATTTGATGTTCTCGCTCAATCGCTCCAGCCACTCGCCCTCCTCGTGATAGAGGTCGGTCAGTCGATTACGGGTCTTGCTCTCGTAGCGGCGATCGAAGGCGACGATCTGCTTGGTGGTGAGTTGGGCATGCCGGCTCAACGGCTCGAAGATGCCGAAGATGTCGTTGTCGGTGATCGCGGTGCGCTTGCCGCGCGGCGTCGGTTGCGAGCGCGGCCGGTTCCTTCTGAGGGGCGAGGTCTCCATGATGGGATTGCAAGCGCGGAATGCCGGCGCTGTAAACGTGCATCCATGTTGCGCCACGCGCAGACCCGCGACACAGTGCGACAGCATGTTCGCGCGATCAAATTCTATCATGTGTCGCGGTCGGCCGAGGTCTGTCGCGGTGTGGCGGGGTGGGTCGCGGCTGGCAAACTGAGAGGTGGGTCAGATGATTGGAGCGCATGCGAGTGACACCAACTCTTTCGATTACAAGGAGGTGGTCGTCGCTTTCATCGACGTGCTTGGCTTTAGTGAACTTGTCACTGCAAGTGACGCAGACCCGATAGCGCGGGCCAAGCTCAACAGGCTAATCGCCGCCGACAAATTGTTTGAGCAGTTCATGGGTAAGTTTCTTGATTTTGCGGAGGCTGATTTCTTTTCGGACTCCTTCGTCCTCTCAATGCAAGCCGATCGGGTTCTCTATCTGATTAGAGAAACTGGATATCTTTGCCGATATCTCCTGCTGCAAGGGGTCCCGTGCAGAGGGGCTATTTGTTCGGGATCACTTTATCATCATGACCGAGTTGTTGTCGGCCCGGCACTCGTGAAGGCTTACCGACTGGAGCAATCTGTTGCCGTCTATCCGCGGGTTATTTTGGACGACGGTGCAATGGAACACTGGAGGGAAGAATTTAGGCCGGGCTCGGCTCATGCCCACCTTGAACCTTTGGTGAAGCGTGACCGCGATGGACAATATTTCATCGACATTTTTAGTCCGGAATGGGGGTCGAATTTTATTCCGTGGACTGAAGTTATTCCGTCCGCCGCCTTGGTCCCGAGTGATCCTGCGGATTTCCTAAAAGATGCACGGAAATGCATCGAGGAAGGCCGTGCTGCAAACATTGGGAATGCGAAGGTTCTCGCTAAATATGAATGGCTCGCCACGGAGTGTAGCGAGCGCGAAACACGGGCCTAAGCAAGCGTTCACCCTCTATCCGGATCACGCTTTCCCCGATGTCTCAGCCGCCTCTTTGGTGCCTTCGGAAACGACGCGGCAATGCTTTCCTCGACCGGCTTGCGCGGCATCATGTGGCGCGCATGCGCGAAGGCGACGACGTTCGCCAAGCGCGCGCCCGGCGGCGGGGGAGCGAGCGTATCGATTAAACGCGGCTCGGTCGGAGCGCCATCGCGCATGAGTTTGATCCAGGCTCGATAATTGTTCGTCTGAGTCAGCGTCGCCGGGCTGCTCATGCCGAGTTCGCCCGCGAGACGCTCGGCGTCGTGTGCGCCGACACGAAAGACGACGAGTGTTCCAGCATTGCCGAACACAGATTGCTGTAAACCGTCCGGCAACTGTGAAATTGTTTGGTTCGCCGCCACGAGCGCCAAGCGCCACTTACGCGCTTCCGAGAGGATCGATGCAAAACTCTCGGTCGCAAAATTTTGGAACTCGTCGACGTACAGCGTGAAGTCGCGGCGCTCGTGCTCCGGCATGTGCCGCCGCGCCTCGGCTGCCTGCGAGCAAGCGGTGATGAGAAGCGCGCCCAGGAGATGCGCGGGCTCTGTGCCGAGATTGCCCTTCGACAGATTGACGATGAGCGCCTTGTCCTTGTTCATCACGTCCCGAATTTTGAGCGTCGAGGAATTCTGACAGAGGATCGATCGGATGAATGGGTTGGCGAGAAACGCGCCGACTTTGTTTTGGATCGGCGCAATCGCCTCGTTGCGGAATCGAGAATCGTAGGCGGCGTACTCGGTCAGCCAGAAGGCGCGCACGACCGGGTCTTGGCAACGGACGACCAACCAATGGCGATAGTCGTCGTCGACCAGCAAGCGGGGAAGCCCGAGCAATGTCTGATCGCGTGTGTCGAGCAAGAGTCGTATCGAATGACCAAGGATATATTCGAGGCGTGCGCCCCACGTGTTCGCCCAAATGTTTTTGAAAGCGGAGACGATGTTCGCCGCGACCGTCGCGCGCTCGGCCTCGGGGACGCCCGATAGGGGATTGTAGGCGAAGGTGTGCGTCGGGTCGGACGGGTCGAGATAGATCACGTCCGCGCGGCGCTCGGCCGGGGCGAGGCTCGCGATGTGCTGGCTCGCATCGCCGTGCGGATCGAGAAAGCAGAAGCCCGCGCCGGCCGTGAGGTCGGCGTGCATGAGGTTGAGTAGTAGTCCGGTCTTGCCGGTGCCGGTCATGCCGACGACGTAGACATGCCGGCGGCGATCGGCTTGCAATAGCGGCACGCCCTCGCCAGTCGAGAGCGTGCCGAGAATCGTTTCGTGGTTCGTGAGCATGGGAGGGCCGCCGCGCCGTGCCGAGTGTTCGCGCGCTTGGTGCAAGCTTCGGTCGGTTGGGGAGGCCCGCCATTGCCCGCGTGGTGAGCGCGAGCGAAGAGCTGCCTGCGGATATTGTAACGCAGGGCTGGGGGGAATCGTCGGGAGCGGTAGGGAACGGTTGGAACCGTCCGCGCCAGTTCGTCGTGGCGCGCTTACGCGCGCCCGACCCAATAGGTTTTCCCGCAGCGACGTCCGTTAGGCGGAGCAAGTGGCTCGCTGATGTCCGACAGGCAGAAGAAAAGCTATTGGGTCGGGCGCGATAGCGCACGCGAACTGGCGCGGAATCAGTGTGCTGTCGCCATTCGATGGGGGAAACAGTTTCCCCCACCGTTTCCCCCTGCGCATATGCCACTTGCTGTGGCATTGGCGGCGCTAAGGCGGCGGCGGGGAAGCGTCGGCGCTGTCAATCTTCCTTTGCGCGAGGATCACCGAGAGGCGCTTTTCCCAAGCGCCGATCGCCGCGCGCATCTCGTCCATGTAGGCATGGCGATTGTAGATCGCCGCCACGCCGGAAATGGTGCCGGTGACGTGGTTGATGAGGCGCTCGACGATGTGCGGCGCGACGCCCATCTGGGCGAGGTCGGTGGCAAACGTTCTTCGTAGGTCGTGCAGTGTCCACGGCGCGATGTTCGCTCGCTTGTCGAGCGCGACCTTGCCTTTCGACCAGCCATTGAATGGCGTCTCAGATTTTCCGCGGGCCGGAAACAATCGGGACGAATCGTCTTTCGGCAATACATCGGCGAGGATCGAGGCGGCCAACGCAGCGAATGGGAACACGTGCTCCCGACCGTTTTTCGTTGCCTCCTTCGGAAGCGTGATCGTCGAGTTCTGTATCCATGAAGTTCGGAGGGCCGCGCATTCGCCGCGACGCATGCCCGTGAGGATGAGCAACCGAACGATGACGCCGAAGTGTCCCTCGGCTTCCTCGGCCGCCGTCCACACGGCTCTAAGCTCGTCGTCGGTAAGGACGCGGGAGCGGGAGACGATGGTGTGCGGGGTGAAGCCGCTCGTCGGGTTGTCGACGATGTACCGCTTCTTTAGCGCCCACGTGAAAAACGTCTTGGCGCACGAAAGGCGGTGATTGAATTCAGAGCGCGCGAGATTTTTCATTCTCCGTGCAAGATCGTCCGGACTGATGTCGACCAGCGGACCCTTGAAGCCGAGGAGGCCAAGGTGGCGTTTGTGGTCGGCGACGGTGATGGGACGCCGCCGCGTCGCCTTCTCCTCTAGGAACTCCTCGACGGCCGCAGGGAACCCTATGGAATGCGGTCGCAGTTTTCCTAGGGTCTTCTCAGCCAAAAGCCGCTTCGCTTCCGTGC
>Ga0181536_10006644_pt1 | contig 11550 bp, 9 predicted proteins | sample PEATcosm2014_Bin_41_FD_121105 | JGI IMG/M metagenome (GOLD analysis project Ga0181536, IMG submission 121105) | Peatland microbial communities from MTU Mesocosm Facility, Houghton, MI, USA - PEATcosm2014_Bin17_60_metaG | ecosystem: Environmental > Terrestrial > Soil > Wetlands > Peat | place...
AGGTCCTGAATGGCCGCGGGACCTTCCTCAACGAGCGTACGCACGGCATCGGGATCGCATAAACCGTCGCCCGCGTAAAGCGTATCCTGCTCGTGCAGGGCGACCTCATCGTCGTCGCTCAGGGCCACCGCGATGCCGCCCTGGGCGTATTCGGAGGAAGACTCCCGCAGCGAGTCCTTGGCTATCACGAGAACCGTGCCGGACTTCGCGAGTTCGATGGCCGCGCGCAGTCCGGCGACGCCGGCGCCAATGACGAGAAAGTCGCAGTCCATCGCACTGCGATTCTAACAACTGGCGGAGCTTGCCGCGTGACAGAATAGCGTAATGCCTGTAGCGCCGCATGGATCACTCCCCACGCTCTCCGTGTTGCCCGCCCAGCTTCCTCAAAGTTCGCGAGCGCCGCTTCCGCCTCTCGGTTCGAATCTGAAAGTGCTGCTCGTCTGGCCGCGATTTCCGCCGTCGTTCTGGGGCTTCGAAGGCGTTCTTCAAATGCTCCCCGAAGCCGCGATGACTCCGCCGCTGGGTCTGATCACCGTCGCGGCCCTTTGTCCGCCCGAATGGACGCTTCGGCTGCTCGACCACGCGTTCGACGAAATTCGCGACGAAGATCTGCGCTGGGCCGATCTCGTGATGGTCAGCGCCATGCACGCCCAGCGCGCCGACGCAATCGACGTCGTCCGCCGGGCAAGGGCCGCGGGCACTCGAACGTTTGTCGGCGGTCCGTGGGCCAGCAGCGATCCGGACGCGGTTCAGCTCGAAGCGGACCACGTGATGGTGGGGGAGGCGGAGGAGGTTTTCGCCGGCATCGCGCGCGAGCTCGAACAGGGAACGGCGCAGGCGGTTTATCGCGTCGCGGATAAGCCCGACATGTCGCACAGCCCGATTCCCCGTTTCGATCTGCTGCGGCGAAACATGTATACGTCCATGCCCGTGCAGTTCTCGCGCGGGTGCCCGTTCCAGTGCGAATTCTGCGACATCATCACCATCTATGGCCGCAAACCGCGGCTCAAGTCTCCGGCGCAACTGATCGCCGAGCTGGATCTGCTGCGCGAACTCGGCTGGCGCAACGAAGTGTTCATCGTCGACGACAACTTCATCGGCAATTCGAAGCACGCCCTGCAGCTGGCGATCGAGCTGGGCGACTGGGGCGAGAAGCACGGGCGTCCGTTTTCCTTCTACACCGAGGCGTCGATCGATCTTGCCGACAGGCCCGATCTGCTCGCCGCCATGGTGCGGGCGAACTTCATGTACGTCTTCATCGGCATCGAGACCCCTTCCGCCGAAGGACTGAAGGAATCGAAAAAATTCCAGAATCTGCGCAAAGACAACCTCCAGCAGGTCCGCGTGATTCAGGAAAGCGGGCTCTGGGTGCTGGCGGGATTCATCGTCGGCTTCGATTCAGACGATGAGACGATCTTCGACAGGCAGCGCGAGTTCATCGAGAGCGCCTCCATCGCGTGGGCGATGGCCGGCATGCTGCAGGCTCCGCCGACCACCGCTCTCTTCGACCGGATGAAGAAGGAGGGTCGGCTGTTTGAAGACAGCCTCGCCATCACGAACTTCAGCGCGCCCAATTTCCGGACGATGCTGCCGCTGCCCGTGCTGCTGCGGGGCCTGAGCCGGCTGCTGTTCTGGCTGTACGAGCCGAAGCCTTTCTTCGACCGGGCGTTTCGCTCTCTGGAGGTCTGGCGCGTCCGGCCCACGCAGAAGGCGCCCGCGCTGCCGCTGGCTTACAACCTGCGCATCCTGGCCGCTTCCATGTGGACGCAGGGCGTGAAATCGGGCTACCGGCGAGCCTATTGGGAATTCCTGTGGAAGCTGATCCGGAACTTTGCGCGCGACGACACCAGGATGTGGATGGGGATCATGGTCCTTTTATCGGCGCACCATTTCCTGATCTACGCTCGCGAGGTCGCGGACGAACTGGAGCGCGAATGCAGAGGTATCGAGAGACAGACCGGAGCCGTTCCGACGCCGGAATTCAGCCAGGTCGTCTGAGCCGGCGCAGGCCCGGAATATATCGGTTAAGATGTCTGATAGCCCAGACCATACACTGAGGACTATGAAAATGAACATACCGCGACTGAGCATTCGGTTCCTTCTCCTTTTGGCCACATCTTGTTTCTGCATTGGCCCGATCTGTGCCGCCGACCTGCCGGAAGGCGAGGGCAAAGCAGTTATCGAGCAGGAATGCACCGCCTGTCACGACGCGACTCGCATCGCTGCGCAGAAAAAAACGAAGTCAGACTGGCAGGACACGGTGGATCGCATGGTCAGCAAAGGCGCGGGACTCAGTTCCAGCGAATACGATGTGCTGATTGCATACCTTGTCAAGAACTTTTCCAAGGATGAGCCGGCCAAGCTCGACAGAGTCGCAGTGGTCAACCACAAACGCTGAGTAACCCGGCGGGAACGCGCCAGCGCTCGACCTCGTCGAGTTCGGCCGCGGGCCGCTCGGTGACAATCTCGCGCTGTCCGAGGAAAACGCCGCCGCTGTCGCCATCGACGGAGATCCAGTCGCCCTCTTCGACTACCCGGCCGGCAAAGCAGGCGCGGCGCGCGGAAGGTTCCACCGAGAGGCCTTCGCAGCCCACCACGCAGGGCAGCCCCATGTGCCGCGCCACGAGTGAGGCGTGCGCCGTCATGCCACCGGTGGCCGTGACGATGCCGGACGCCGCCCGAAAGCCGGCGATGTCCGCGGTGCTGATATCCGGCCGGACCAGGATGACCGGATCGCCGTGCGCAGCCAGCCGTTCGGCCGCCGCCGAATCGAATGCGGCGTGACCCACAGCGACGCCGGCGGATGCGGCAACACCTCGCGTAACCGGGTCTTGCGCCTCGACGAAGCGGCTGACGGCAAGCGACGCCAGATCCAACCCCGCCAGCCGGCGCAGACCTTCCTCCGCGGAAATGCCGCCCTCCCGAACCTGATCGACCGCGATCCGCAGCGCGGCGCGGGGCGTACGTTTCGCGACGCGGGTCTGGAGCAGCCACAGCTTTCCCTCTTCGATAGTGAACTCGACGTCCTGCACATCGCCGAACTCGCGCTCGATCCGGGTGAGAACAGTCCGCAGTTCGGCGGCGACCGCGGGCATCAGCTGCGCGACGGACGCTTCGGTGCCTGGGGTTCGCCGGCCGGACACAACATCCTCGCCCTGCGCTTCGAACAGCACATCGATAACGGGCTCAGGGGCGCCGGTGGATGGATTGCGCGAGAATGCGACTCCGCTCCCGGACGATAGCCCGCGATTGCCGAACACCATGGCCTGCACCGTGACGGCCGTTCCGGACAAGTGATCCAGTTTCTCCAGCTTTCTGTACGTGCGCGCGCGGTCGCTCATCCAGGATCGGCAGACCCCCTGTACCGCGGCATCCAGTTGCGCCATCGCATCGTCGGCGAAGCCGGCGTCGTCGATCAGGGACGTGTATTCCGCAACCAGCCGTTCCAGCGCTTCACAGTCGAGATCGCGGTCGCCGGCGACGCCTTCCGCGGCGATAAGACGGTCCAGACGCCAGGCGAAAGACGATGCATCGAGGCCCAGAACGGTTTCCGCATAAGCTTCCAGCAAACGGCGGCGGCAATCCCAGGCGAAGCGCGGATTTCCGGTCGTGCGTATGAGGCCGTGCGTGGCTGCGGCGGTGCAGCCAACATTGAGCACAGTGTCCAGCATGCCGGGCATCGACTGGGACGCCCCCGAGCGCACCGAGACCAGCAGCGGTCTGCGCCGGTCGCCGAATCGTTTGCCTGTGGTCTCTTCGAGGAACCCGATGCCTTCCGTCAGCAGGTCCGGCAAATGCCGCTTTGCCTGTGCATCGCCCGCCGCGATGCTGGCGCAAAAAGGAACGGTCAGAACGAATGCCGGAGGAACCGGCAGTCCGATGGCCAGCATGCGTGCCAGATTCGCCGCCTTCGCGCCGATGTCTTCCGCGCATGGCAACGGGCCGGAAGCCTCGCCCAGCCGAACGATATCGATCCTGTCCGAAGTTTCCGTCATATCGATAAATCCGCCATGACATGGATGTGCAAAAGATTCGCGGCCATCGCCATGCTGTCGTTGGCGCGCTCGAGTACGCGCGTCAGCTCAACGACTGCAAGCGCCGTTTCGGTCCCGAAATGGCCGCGAAGGACGCACGCCGTCGCGCTTCGCTCGGCGAGGTCGGCCGCGTGTTCGAGTTCGGCGAGGCGCGTGATGGCCGCGAGCGCGTCTTCCGTGTCTGCGTGCTGGCCCTCCGGAACGTCAACCGCCGCTGCGAACCCGGAAGCGAGCGCTTCGGCTCCGCCCACCGCAGCAGTGCAGAGATCGGCAATCAGCCGCAGGATGACGGGATCGAGATCGGCGGGGAGCAGCGAGGCGATAAAGGCCGCCTGCTCGAGTTCGTCGATCGTCGCCTCCATCGTGTTCGCAAGTTGCAGGATCGTCTGGCTGGCTTCCAGCCTGGCAATGGTATTCCGCGTGTCTACGATGAGGCGGTCCGCCTTCTGCTCGATGCGCTGGGCGAAAGCGGCGAGCAAAGGTCCGTCGACGGTCCCGCCGGCTTGCCGATCGGCGATGTAACGCCCGATGCGCGCTGCGATCTCGCGCGCCAGACCCGCCTGGCGAATGGTGGCCGTCAGCAGCGTGTTATCCGTTCGTTCGAAGCGCCGGACCAGATCGGCTTCGATCTCGTCGCGGACGACGCGGACGGACCACCCCTGCAGCAATGCCTCTTTCGACACGCGGAGGACGGTCTTCAGGAAGTCGACCGTTTCCTCGCGTCCGAGCGCGTCCGTGAGCTGCTCCCCGAAGCCGACCCTGGCCGCCGCCGCATGCCGCACCGCCGCCGCGACCAGGTTACTTCCCCCCAATTCGAGAAACGCACGGTGCCCGATTTCGTTGCGAGCCGCCCAGTCCAGGATGCGGACCGCGTCGCGCTTGCCGGTCAACGATCGAAGATCTTTACGCGCCTTGTTCCAATCGATGAGAAAAACAAGCGACGCGCCCAGAGCTTCGAGAAAGGCGTCGCGCCGCTCGCTGCTCTCGGCTTCGTACTGCCCGGTGATCAGACAGAAGCCGCTGCCGTCGCCGATTCCTTCCGCATTCTGCCGGTCCAGACCGCTCCAGCGCACGGGAAAATAGTCGAAGAGCGACGCGAAAAACCGGGCGCGTTCCTCATGAACATCGGTGTGAGTGACGACTACGGCCGTTCCTTCCACGGTGACGACGATGATGTGAGCGTCGGTCGTCCCGATGTCGTTCTGAATGGCCAGGCGCTGCCCGGCGCGGACGGCCGATGTTTCGAGACCGGGATGATTGAATTTCAGAGAGCGCGTGCGGTCGACGCCCCGCATGAACGCAGCGACCATCGGCCGGTCTTCCGGGGAAAGGCCAAAGGCGTGAGCGCCGTTCAGGGTCTCCTCGGCGCACGCCGCCGACAGACGGTTCAGATCTTTGTGGAGATCCATGACCAGGCGGTGCAGGCTGCCATCACCGTCGTTGGAGGAGACGGAGATCAGCGCCGCGATCTCGTCATTCGTGATCTCATCGTCCGCGGCGACCGCGGTGGCCTGAATCGCAGACCATCGCGCGGCGGCTTTCTCTCCCGCCGTCGCGTCGCCGGCCGCGACGGCGTCCATCATGGCTTCAACATCGCTCCGGAGCTCCTGGGTGAACTTCGCGAGACCGGGAGCCGTGACCTTGCCATCGACAGCGCGGGCCTCGTCGATGAGAGATCGAACGGCCCTGGCATCGACGCCCGCGGCGCGGCATTCCGCCGACAAATCGATCGGTTCGGCCCCGGGATCAAGGGCGTGCCGGATCAGCGCCTGAAGCACCGTCATGCGGACCTTTGCGCGGTCGTTCGCAGCCAGACCTTTAGCGATGAGACTCGGCAGGATCAGCTCGCCATGCCCCAGATGCCCGACGATGAGCGATTTCATGCTGGCTTCCAACCGGACGCGTGCATTCGGGCTGCCATCCGCCGGGAAGGCTGATTTGGCAGAAACCTTCTGATGTCATTGATTTGTAATGCCCCGTGAGCCTTTGCTGACACGAGAGATCTTTTTACTGCGTGACGCGTTCCGAGCGCCCGCGGCGGCACGCCGGATTGCGTGCGATTCATACTTGCGGAATTTCGCGCAGGGCGCAGATGGGCGAGATACCGCAATCCGCCTCGGTCCACAAAACTCGGATGTACGCTGAAGACCGTCACGGGGGACGTGCATGTGCCCATTTCCGCCCGCTGGATCGTGCTGCCCCTCATGGCTTCGCCCCGGCTGCTTTTTCATAAGATCAACAGCTTAGGCGGATCCGAGTGACCGCGGCGGCCACGGTTAGCCGGCTTTGGAGTGGAGATGTCGCCATGCCCGAGCGCCGACGTTGCCGCCCACAACACGCTAATCTGTGAGTATGCCGCTTTCGGAGCGTATCGTCGTGGATCCAGAAATCCTGGCGGGCAAACCTGCGGTCCGGGGGACGCGTCTGGCGGTCGAATTCATCCTTGAGCTCCTGGCGGCCGGTCAGTCCGAGAACGAACTCCTGACCAACTATCCTGGTCTGACGCGAGAGGATATTCTCGCCTGCCTGTCATATGCCAGGTACCTGGCCCACGAGCACAAGGCCTATCCAGTCCCCGTATAGATGCGTCTCCTCGCGGACGAGAACTTTCCAAAATCAATGGTCGAGATGCTGCGAGCCGACGGTAATGATGTGCTTTGGGCTCGTACCAGCTGCTCCGGACGGGACGGAAGGATGCTTCGCTGTTGGACTTTGCTGAATCCGAGGCTCGCATCGTGCTCACGCTGGATAAGGACTATCGATTTGGCCCTCCGCCGGAAGCCACGCTACGCTGAAGAAGTCTCCTCGTTCTCAATTTCCCTCCGATGATCTCTTTCTCCGGCATCAATAAGCAGTACGGCAAACAGCTTGTCTTCGTGGACGCTTCCTTCCAGCTGAACCCGGGCGAAAAGGTCGGCCTCGTCGGACCCAACGGCGCCGGCAAGACTACGCTCTTCCGCATGGTGGTCGGCGAAGAAGCGCCCGACGAAGGCGAAGTCTCGGTCCCGAAAAAGCTGACCATCGGCTACTTCCGCCAGGATGTGGAGGAGATGAAAGGCCGCTCGGTCCTCGACGAAGCCATCGCCGGCAGCGGGCGCGTCGGCGATCTGCACCACGAACTCGAAGCTCTCCAGCACGCCATGGGAGATCCCGCGCGCGCAGACGACCTCGACCGCATTCTCGAGCGCTTCGGCGAGGTGCAGGAGGAATACGACCATCTCGGCGGCTATGCCCTGGAAGCCCAGGCGCGCGAGGTGCTGCACGGCCTCGGGTTTGACGACGGCCAGATCGACGGCGACGTCGGCGCGCTTTCGGGCGGCTGGAAGATGCGCGTGGCGCTGGCGCGCGTGCTGCTCGGACGGCCCGACGTCCTGCTGATGGACGAACCGACCAATCACCTCGACCTCGAGTCGATCATCTGGCTCGAACAGTTCCTCAAATCGCTGCCCGGCGCGCTTCTCATGACCTCGCACGACCGCGAATTCATGAACCGCATCGTCTCGAAGATCGCCGAGATCGACTCCGGTGAGATCGTGACCTATTCGGGCAATTACGATTTCTACGAGCGCGAACGCGCCATCCGCGAAAGCAATCAGCAGGCGGCCTTCGCGCGCCAGCAGGCCATGCTGGCGAAGGAACAGCGCTTCATCGACCGCTTCCGGACCCACGCGGCCAAGGCGGCGCAGGTGCAGAGCCGCATCAAGGCGCTGGACAAGATCGACAAGATCGAACTGCCGAAAAAACGCCAGGTGGTGAAGTTCGAGTTCCGCGCGCCGCCGCGCTCGGGCGATCAGGTCGCGGTGATCGAAGACCTGCGCAAGAGCTTCGGATCGCGCGCGATCTACGACGGTTTCAACCTCACTATCCGGCGCGGCGAACGGTGGGCCGTAATGGGTCGAAATGGTGCAGGCAAGACCACACTGCTGAAGATGATCGCCGGAACGCTGGCGCCCGACGGCGGAGACGTGCGGCTGGGAGCCAGCCTCAAAATGGGATACTTCGCGCAGCAGGCGCTCGATGTGCTCGATCCCGATCTGACGGTGATCGAGCAGCTCCGGAACGATTTCCCGCAGGACGGCCTCGGCTCGCTGCGCACCCTCGCGGGCGCGTTCCAGTTCTCGGGCGATGACGTGGACAAAAAGATCCGTGCGCTTTCAGGCGGCGAGAAATCGCGGCTCGCGATGGCGCGGATGCTCTACGACCCGCCAAACTTCCTCGTGCTCGACGAACCGACCAATCACCTCGATCTGGCCACGAAGGAAATGCTGGTCGAAGCGCTCAAGGGGTTCGAAGGCACGATGATCTTTGTGTCACACGACCGCACGTTCCTGCGCGGTCTGGGCTCGCGCGTTCTCGAACTGGGCGGCGAGAGCGGCAAGGACCGCAATCCTCATGTGTATCCCGGGTCCTACGTCGAGTATGTGCAGAAGACCGGGCACGAAGCGCCGGGCATCTACGCCTGAGGGGCGGACGGGTAGTGTCCTGAATGTGTGCGCCTGAAATTTAATTCTCCGACGGCCTCTCCACGTGGTCGATGACGAGCACTTCGACTGGGCCTTTGGCGGGTTCGAGTTTCAGTCCGAGTTGTTCCTGTACAGCGGTAAAAATTGACGGGCCGGTCGCGTCGTCTGATTGCGGGACTGTGGCTTGGTCCGGGGTCCATTCCAGGTGGAAATCAAATGTTCCGGTTAACCCGGTCCGGTCAATGATGGGCCTGCGTAGCCCTGAAGGGCTGTACTGTCGGGACAGCACCGTGGCCAGTTGCGTAATGCTGACCCCTGTCCCTTCCAGCGTCCCGTTCAAACCGTTGACTCCGGGTCGGGAAAAACCACAGTAATGCGGGCCGACCTCGCCTGGCGCAGGCGTTGACGGCGGCGGCGAATCCGCAGAATAGGGAGTGCATCCGCCTTCCTTCACCCCCTGCAATTTCGCACCGCTCTTTGCGATGGTCAGCTCATATATCGGGAGCTGTCTCGTCTCGCGATGAAGCACCAATTTAAACCGCTCTTCAAGAAGCGCCTTAAGCATCGGACCCTCCATCTCCTGCACAGACGCCTTGCCCTCCGCTGTGGCCTGGATGTCGTACTGCTCAGAAGCAGTCCAAGAGGGGTCCCCGGAGATTTGATAATCCTGGACATCATAGGCGGACAGGATTAGACGTTTCAGCGCAACGTTTGTTATCACAAGTCTGCCAGGAGTGGCTTGTAAATATGCCCTGTCGCTACCGCTGAAATTGCGTTTGACAGACGCAACTTCGAACGCCGGGCGTGGCGCGGGCGATTGCGCATGACTACACATTGCGCTGGCCACAAATGCCAGAGCGACGAAGGTCATCCAGCGCGCCATACTCCACTCCTTTACCGAGGAGCATACAGGAAAATACTCACGCTGCCAGCAGTTCCCGCACATCCCTGGAGACCTCCGTAAAAGTTCACGATGGTCCGGATCGGCGACCAGCCGTTCGATGGATTCACGGAACCAGACCGCGCCGCGGACGAGGAAGACCGCACGATGTTTCCAGCGCAGTAAGCACTGCCTCCTTTTTCTATAACACTAAGTGTTACACTGCTCAAATAAGGGTAGGTGCAGATATTCGCGAACAAGGCCTTCCTGCGCTTTGCGAAGAAGACCGGTATTGGCGATGCGGCGCTGTGCGAAGCGATCCGGAACGCCGAACGAGGATTGATCGCCGCCGACCTCGGAGGCGGAGTCATCAAACAGCGCATCGCAAGCGAAGGCCAGGGAAAGTCCGGAGGTTTTCGGACATTGATTGTATTTCGTGCAGGGGCGCGTGCTTCTTCGTTCACGGCTTCGCGAAGAACGAGAAAGACAACATCGCCAGGGACGAGTTGGTCGCCCTCAGGAAGCTCGCATCCGAATTGCCGGCCTATGACGACAGGGCCATCGCGCGAGCGGTTGGGTCCGGAATGTTGATGGAGGTGATATGCGATGAGAAAGCAATACCGTAGTCCCGTGACGGCGTCAGTTCACGAGACGGCCGAAGGCCTTCATGCCGCCGGCGTCATGGACAAGCGCACGATGCGTGAGTTCGACGACCTGTGCCTGACGCCGGTGCGGCCGTTGAAGCCCAAAGAAATTCGCGCGCTTCGTTTGCGGGAGGGCGCCAGTCAGGCGGTGTTCGCCCGATATCTCAACGTGACGATGGGTCTGGTGAGCCAGTGGGAACGCGGTGAAAAGCATCCGCGCGGAGCGTCGCTGAAGCTGCTCACACTCGTGGACAAAAATGGCCTTCAGGCTGTTGCTTAATCAGCGCCTTGATTAGACTCCGTTGCTCCTGTCCGTTGCTCCTATCCTAAAGGTTGCCGCGATTTCCGACGATTCTGTATCTGAGCGGTTCCGGCATGCGCCGGCGACCGCAGGAGGCGAAAACAGACGTGGCACAATTCCAGGCTTTCTCACCGCAGGTGATGGTCAATGGGCAAACGGTTCTCTCCGTCGTAACCGGAATGGGGCATTCCGAACTTCGGCGGCACAAATTCTGCAGCGCAACGGTATTCCTAATCCCGAGAGCGCAGCGTGGTATCCCCAGCAGGCATGGCTGAACGCTTTTCGCGAGATTGCGAAGACGATCGGCGCCAGCACGCTGCATCAGATCGGCCTGAGTATTCCGCGCAGCCGCATTTCCACCGGGGATCGACACCATCGAGAAGGCCCTGGAATCCATTGACGCCGCTTATCACATGAACCACCGGGGCGGTGAAATCGGGCATTATTCGTTTGCGAAAAACGGTCCGTCGCAGGGCATCATGACTTGCCGGAACCCTTATCCCTGCGAATTCGATCTCGGCATCATTGAAGCGGCTGATTTCCTGGTAAGCCGAAACCGGCGCCAGGGAACGATCCCGGGCTGGCCGGATGATAGAATCCCGTTATTAACCAGCCCGGATCAGACATGCGCAAGCTCGCCGCTTTTCTTCTCGCCGCTTCGGCCGTCGCGCAGGCGCCGGTGACGCCGCAGCCGGTAGGCAGCATGATCGAACTCATGCGCGATGTCATCTATCCAACTTCAGACGCCATCTTCTACATCCAGCGCAATCCTCCGAAGAACGATCAGGAGTGGAACGCGCTGCGCGGCACCGCCCTCACTCTCGCCGAATCCGGCAATCTGCTCATGATGCCCTCCCGCGCGCGCGATCAGGGCGACTGGATGCGGGATGCGAAACTTCTTGTCGACACCGCAACCGACGCCTGGAAGGCGGCGCAGGCAAAGGACGTCAACGCCATCGCGGCCCTCAACGATCGCCTCTACACGGCATGCGTCACCTGCCATGAGCAATACCGGCCCGGCTACCGGAAGAGGCTGTAACCAATCCCGCCCGCGCCCGCCGTCGGGCCCGTTCATGGCAAAATATGGAAGGACCTATCGCAACCGAGGTGCATGTTTTGAAAATCCGAATTCTCGTTCCTGTTGTCGCGTTTGTGCTGGCGGCCGCGGGGCCGCTTGTCGCCCATCATTCGTTCGCCGCCGAGTTCGACGACCAGAAACCGATTAAGG
>Ga0181536_10006645_pt1 | contig 11550 bp, 10 predicted proteins | sample PEATcosm2014_Bin_41_FD_121105 | JGI IMG/M metagenome (GOLD analysis project Ga0181536, IMG submission 121105) | Peatland microbial communities from MTU Mesocosm Facility, Houghton, MI, USA - PEATcosm2014_Bin17_60_metaG | ecosystem: Environmental > Terrestrial > Soil > Wetlands > Peat | place...
CAAGCACGCCGATCAAGAGAGCGGTTCGAAGTACCTTCCGCATATTCTCACTCCGGCAACAATCATATTCTGGCCAACGCCCCAAGAAAAGCCCGATGAACTTGAGCTTCGACCCGAAGTCCCGGCGGCTGGGGCGGCTTCGAGATTTTATCGCCCCGACCCTGCGCTTCCCCGGTAGCACACTTCCTGGAGCCGGCACGCCGGCGTAGATGAAATCGTTGCGGCTTGCCTTGACCGAACAGGTGCGGCAACTGCCCGGTGTGGCGAGCGTCGCTGTTGCGAGCCGTCCCTTGATTCGCGGCAGCGGCATAAAGATGACCGTGGTCCCCCAGGGCCAGCGCGCGACGCCAGCCGATTTTCTGAATACCAGCACCAATTCGGTTACACCAGGATATTTCGAAACCATGGGTCTGCGGCTTCTGGCCGGCCGCGACCTGACGCCGGCGGACGAGCCCGCGAAGAATACCACGACGAAAGTTGTCGTCAACCAGGCCTTTGCCGCAAAATTGTTTTCGGGGCTCGACCCTGTCGGCCGCCGCTTTGGGAACTCATCCTCGCCCGGCGCCTATGAAATCGCCGGCGTCGTGAGCGATTCCAAGTATCGTTCCCTCCGCGAGCCGATGACGCCGACGTTTTATATCGTCTGGTCGGATGGCGCGATTCAGCCGATGCAACTCGAAGTCCGCGCGCGTACGGCTGCAGTCAGTCATTCAACCGGTACGGCAGGTGCTCGCCGCACTCGATCGGGTGCTGCCATTTACCGAAATCGAAGTGATGTCCGATGAAATCCACGCGAGCGCCGCGGGAGAACGATTGACGGCGGCTCTTGCGTCCATGTTCGGCGCGCTGGCGGCGTTAATGGCCGCGATTGGAATCTACGGCCTGCTCGCCTACGCAGTCGCGCAGCGGCGGCGTGAGATCGGCATCCGAATGGCGCTGGTCGCGCGGCCCGCGGATATCGGGGAAATGATCGGCCGGCAGGCGTTGGTGATTGTGGCGATCGGAGTTGCGCTGGGGCTGCTTGCCACGCTGTTCGCCGCGCCGCTGATCCATTCCCTTCTGTACGGAGTCGGACCGTCGGACCCGCTATCGCTCACTATGGCCGTCCTATTTGTCGTTATGGTTGCGGCGTTTGCGACCGTGATTCCGCTCGGTCCCGCGACCCGAATCGAACCCGCCGTGGCCCTTCGACAGGATAATTAGCTGCCAGTTGAACAGATCGTCATATCTCGGGCGCGATCTACGGACAGGAAAGACTACCCATGAATGCCCAGCGTTACGTCTCAGTCGTAGCGTAGTGCCTGGACGGGATCAATCTTCGTCGCTCGGCGGCCCGGCATGTATGACGCGAACAGACCGCCGGCCACTATCACTCCGAGAGTGCCACCGATCCCCACCGGGTCATAGGTCGAGACTTCATACAGCATCTTCTGGAGAAAGTGAGCTGCCATTAAAGCCAGCGGCAGGCCGATCAGTATGCCCGCGGTGAGTAACAGCATAATCTCGCGGAGAAACAGCCAAAGCACATCGATCGGCTGCGCACCCACGCTGATGCGTATGCCGATCTCGCGCGTCCGCCGGGTTATCGAGTAAGAGATCAGGCCGTAAATGCCTACCAGGGCAAGGGCGGCGCCGAGAACTCCAAACAAGGTGGATAGGAACGCCAGCAGCCGGTCTTGCGCAATGAGTCCGTCGCGCAACATTGTCATCGTCGAGATGCTGGACACCTGGTATTCCGGCGCGGCGGATTTGACGATCTGCCGGACTTCCCGCTCGATTCCTGCAAACGCGCCGCGGCTGCGAATCGACAATGTTGCTTCCGAGCCCGGCATCTGGTCAAAATCCAGATAGGCGATGGGTTTTGTCTCCTCGCGAACATTCTGATATTTGCTGTTTCCGGCCACGCCAATGATTTCAATGTCTTGCACGCCATACGCGTCAAAATATTTTCCAATCGGGTCCTGGCCCGGCCAAAAATGCGATGCGAACCGTTGGTTGATAATGGCGACCGGTTGAGATCCGCGGCGATCGGCAGTACTGAAGTCGCGTCCACGCAAGAGCGGAATGCGCATGGTCGGCAGGTAGCCCGGACCCGCAAACAGAATGCCTGCGCCGGTCTGCGCGCCACCCGTGATCCCCTTGGTTGTGATGTCACTCGCCATATAACCCCCAGACAGCACACCGGGCTCCGAAAGGGCCGCGGACTCGACGTTGGAGAGCTGGCGGACGCGGGCCAGCACATCGCCCAGAGGTGGCGGCGCGGTCACTTGCTCGGCCACTTTTCCTGGCCCACGCTCGCCGATACTCACGGTAATGACGTGGTCAATGTCATAGCCCAGATTGATCACCTTCAGCTTGCGAAGACTGTGCGCAAACAGGCTCGCTCCGAAAACCAGCACCACAGCCAGCGTGACTTGAACCACGATGAGTGTACGACGCACCACACTCCGGCGGGAACCATCTAGCGATGCTCCTTTGAGGCCCGGACCGGGATCCGTACGGGACGCCTGCCACGCGGGATAGAGACCCGCAATGAGTGAAGTCAAAATGCAGGCGCTAAAGGTGAACAGCAGCACCCCTGCGTCGGGTGCCACGTGCAGACTCTGGTGCCGGTTGCCTGCGTTGAAAAGGTCCAGTAGAAACCGGGTAAGCAGATGAGACAGGATGATGGCCAGCACACCTCCGCTCAGTGCCAGCGCAAAGTTTTCCACCAGCAATTGGCGGAGAAGACGCCACCGGCCGATACCAATGGAGAGCTTGATGGCGAATTCCCGATGGCGCTCATTCATGCGCGCAAGCAGCAGATTGGCCAGGTTCGCGCACGCCACCAGCAACACCAGGGCGACTGCGCCCATCAGAATGAACAAGGGGTCGTGGAGCGTGGAACGCCAGCTATCGAATCCCTTGCTCGCGTCGAGCAATTGGTAGAGGGCGCCGGGGTTTGCCCGCTCCCTGGGCAGTGCAGCTTCGATTGCCGGGCTCACGCTTTCCAAACGGGCCCTGGCCTCCGCAAACGAAACGCTGGGCTTGAGCCTCGCCATGATGCTAAGCCAGATCCAGATTGGCGTCTCTCGCGGATTGTGGGAAAAATCGGCGGTGAGGGATGTGGGCACCCAGACATCGAAACGCCGTTGCAGTTCGGCCCCCACGAATTCGGCTGCGACAACTCCCACCACTTGTAAGGGCACGCCGTCAATGTAGATCTTGCGACCCAGTACCTGGGGATCCCCGCCGAAGTGTGTCTGCCAAGCTTGATAGCTGAGAACGCAAACAGGATGAGCGCGCTCTACCCGGTCGTCCTCTTCATCCAGTAGCCGCCCGAGTTCGGGCCGGGCGTCGAAAAATGAGAAATAAGAGCCGGTGACCAGCTCCAGACCAATCGCATGCGGATCTCCGTCAACTGCAAGAACTGCGATCCGTGACGAGAAACCGATGATGTTGGCGAAAATCCCGCGTTGGCGGCGCAGTTCGCGGAAAGCCGGAAAGTTGAACACCGAGTTGTCAAAGTCCTTGTAGTGCGCGTTCACCTGCACGATACGGTCCGGGTCGGGCACCGGCAACTTTTTCAGCAGAATGCCGTTTACCAGCGTGAATATGGCGGTGTTCACGCCGATGCCGAAGGCCAGCGACAGCATGGCTACCGCGACAAAGCGTGGACTCTTGCTCAGACTGCGATACGCGTGGCGCACGTCCTGCCACGCCTGTTCCAGCCAGAGGAAGGAACGCTCGTCCCGGTGCAGTTCCTTCGACTGCTCGACGCCGCCATACGCCCGCCGGGCCGCCACCCGCGCCTCTTCTGGAGTCATGCCGCGGCGTTGATAATCCTCCTCGATCAGCGCCAGGTGCGCAGCGATTTCGCGGGCCATCTCGTCTTCCGCGCGCTGGCCGCGGAACAGATTCGCGAACTTGGCCAAGAATCGACGCACTGCTTAAGCTCCCTCGGAGAGCAGCTTTTCCACCAGCCCGGACATCTGCCGCCAGCGCCGCGTCTCCTCGGCCAGCGCCTTTTCCCCGGGCTTAGTGATCGCGTAGAACTTCGCCTCCCGGTTGCTCTCCGTTTTACCCCACGTCCCTCTGATCCGGCCTTGCTGTTCCAGGCGGACCAGTGCCGGGTACAGTGTGCCCTGATTGAGCTGGAGCAGATCCTCGGAGACTTGTTGGAGCCGCGTCGCGATGGCGTAAGCGTGCTGCGGCCCCATACTTTGAAGCGTCCGCAGGACGATCAGATCGAGAGTGCCCTGGAGGACGGCGATCCGGTCCGAACCTTCACTTGGCACCCTAGTGAGCCTCTGCATCGAGTATGGGCCGACTTCACTTGGTTGTCAAGTAGAACAGCAGCCAAAGGCTGACCCGAACACGTCCATCGCGGTTCCACAAAGAAATCCGCCGCTGATTCGTTTTCTTGCGAACCAGTTGGCAGTCGATGGTCGACACTCTTACGCGGAATAGGAGTGAGATCGTTAGTCATGCCCCGAAGAAATCAATTCTGGCTGGGCCGCCATGGGTCAGCCAGTCCTCGACGATATGAAATGCCCTGGCTCGGTATAGGCCCTTCGGATCGTGATGCAGCTCGATGTTCGACAGAACGAGGGTCAATTCCTTACCGTTCGAGAACTTCAGCATGAACCAGACCTGGTCGCTGATCTGCCCACTTGACGGAGCCGCGTCCGGATCATTGCGCACGGTGGCAGTGACCGGCCCCTCCGGGGTGGCAAATTCTCGCCCGTGGATGGGAAACAGGTCGTGCTGGGATTGACGTGTCATAACGTCCTTTATGATACGCCGATGGCCAAGGCCGTCAACTCGCAAGCAGCAGAATCAAAAGGATTTGTAAAGGCCGAATTGTCCACAGGGTCGGCGTTGGTTTCTGCGCAACCCGGGGTAGGTAGCCGAGGTGTACAGGCGGCCCCAGGAATTCGCCTGCTGCTTTGGCCCAAGCGGTTGCGGGTGGGCGATGTTCACGAGAGCTGCGGCCATCAACCATCCGGCGCCGGTCGATCAGACGCACTTGTGCGCGTTGACGTGACCGTAATACGCACGGCAAGCCTCGACTTCCGTGTTCTTAGCAATCCGGATCCTTTCATCTAAAGTGGCGATGCCTGGGTGCGCATCCCTGATCGCGGCTAGCTGCTCGTCCAATAGCCTTGTCACCCGGTTTGAGCAATCAGTCCAAAGCGAAAGCAGCAGCTCGCGCTCCGGGCAAATGTCAATCGATTCTGCCATATATCACGCGGTGTTGCCCGGCCCGCGCGGGAATGCCGACGACACGGTGAGGGTGCCGTCGTTTGGGTAAGTTGATGGCGGACCGGGCTGGAGGTATTATGCGCCCGCCTCGAATTTGCGCACGGGTCCGGCAGAAAAGCCTTCTAGGCCGCGCTCACAATGCGCTGCTCTGTCATAGCGGACGCCTAACGCCGTCTCCCGCGTGATCCTGGCAACCGATTCGGCCCTTGCCGGTGATTATCCGGTTACCACGAGTCCGTGCCAGCGCTCGTCGTTTCTGGAGGGTAGGGGTGCAGGTCCCGCACACCTCACTGCAGCGCGTAATACCTATTGGTGATTTACCCCCTCTCTGTGCCAGGCGTATACTTCAATCGAATCTGAGTTCACGAAACTGCCCAAGTCACCTACTTTTGGCGCGGCCTGATGTGACACTTACCCACAACGCCGCTTGTGGCGCCGGCAATCTAAGGAGAAAGACATGGCAAAGAAAGGAGAATCGGCAACAAGGCCCAGCGCCGGATCAGTCACGGCAGCCTACGACGCCAGCCCAGAAGCCGAATATGCGGTTTCTGCGGACGACCACGAGGCAATCGCCCGGCTGGCATATTCTTACTGGGAGGCCCGTGGCTGTCCCATTGGTTCACCCGAAGAGGATTGGTATCGCGCTGAAAACGAGTTACGGAGGCCGATTGCGGCCACTGCCGCCGCATAGCACCTCAAGCCACACCGCTGAGAAAGGGTTGATGGCCCCAGTCCTTAGGGCCGCGTTTAGCAATCCAGGTTGGCAGAGCTGGCGCGGCGCGCAACTAGGGCCACAAACCAGAGAATGCGGGCGAGACCGCTTTCTCTGACATGGGCTGGCGACTTCCGCCAAGTCAACCCGGTTTAAGGAGAACCGGGAGTCTTCAGTCGCCGCCAGCCCACTGTAATCATGCTCGACACTGTAGAGATTCTCAACACCCCATTTGGGGGTAGTGTCCTTGTCGCGGACTAACCCATGCTGCCAAAACCATGGCGGCAGGGTTATTTCACCCAGACCGTGGATGTGCGCCTAGGTCATTTCACACCCCTTGCTCTAAGTTATTTCTGGACATTGCTTTGGGTGTGGATGAAAACCTGCCCCGAGAGAGCAAATCCAATGAACGCCGAACAACTGGACGCGGTGAGGGTGATATTTGCCGGGCCAACAGGTACGTATGACCTGCAGGACCACATTACGCTGCAGCGTGCATCCGGCCTACAGAAATACATCCACGGGTGCGCCCAGAGAGTCCTTGTGGATGCGATTGCGCGTCGCGGTTTCTTTGCCGCAACGAGCGCCAGCTCGACCTTCCGAGTTCTTAGCAACCCAGATAGGCTTCACTGACTGGAAGCCAGAACCGAGCCCGGAAATGACATCCATGAGGTACAATCCGGCGGTTTCATGTGGCGCGGAGAATCCTAAAATGCTCTGGGTTTAATTCTGTTCGGCTGGCGATACGGCGGCGCAGCATGTCCGTGCGGATCGCAACCACGAATTCGCCCAATGCGGTTTGTTTCTCGGCAAGGTCGAGCGACTTTGTAAACGCATTTCTCGCTCAGGGCACTAGCGAGGCTTTGCCTCAGACCAACGAGCATGTGACGTGCGGTTCCCCTAAGCTTTGATTTATAACTGGGCCATGCGTGGCAAACCAACTGGGCCGTCGAAACTCGGAACGCCACAGAGCGTGGCGGAAGTATTGCGTGATCATGTGGTGCTCGAACTGGAGGGCATCGATCGATCGGCGCGCTGTTAACTACAGGGTGGGCAGATTTGTTTGGGTCCCCAAACGATTTAGAAAAGCCCCCCGCTTGTTAACACACCCAACGCGCAGCCGCTGATCTAATGAATGATACTGACCACGTTTGCAAACTCGGGCTCTGCAACGACATGTGGAGGATGGACATTGATTGCAAACGACTTGTGCTCGGGATCGTGAACTATGGCCGGACCAGGATCCAGCAAAACGTGTGGGTCGTCCCTCAGATCTGCCCGTTAACTAGCGGGTGGGCTGACAAAATCGTTTGGGGACCCAAACAAATCTGCCCACCCTGTAGTTAACAGCGCGCCGAAACGGCGTAGATCACTTGTGCGAATCGCTTGGCCTGCCCGACCACCCGCCCTACTGCAGACAACAGCTTCTCCTATCCCTGCTGCAAGCGCTCCCGATTCGGTCGCTAGGAAACGTCGCTCCGCATGCGGATCTGGTTTTGGCGACGGTCAGGTCACTTCATGATCCCAGGGAGTTCCTTCGCTACCAAGTCCGCGAAAAACCGCCGCAGGGGGTGATTGGGACTGATGCGCAACCTAGCTCTTCTTGGGCGTAACGGCGGAGAACGCCACTACCTCTTGGGTCACGCGCTTGCCGCCGCAGTGCGGGCAGACTATGCCGCCCTTTTCGAGATCAGCGATGTGAAGAATCCGGGTAAACTCTTTGTTGCAATCCTGGCATAGAAAAACGTATTGAGGCATGGTCGCTTCCTCCTTGACCCGTCCTCTCTACACAGATAATAGCGCGCCTGGTTGTCTGTGGAAACCCAGGTCGTTGTCCCCAAGTCGCGATCTCGTAACGTCCGGAAATCGAACGCTCGCCGCTCGCATCGGCGAGGTGTGCCCGACGCCACGAGACTGCGTTCGAATAGCTTCCGTTATTGCCTGATAACGGTCCGGAAGCGCGCGGGTCACCCGCGCAGCAATTCCCTCAGGCGGCTCTTCAGCGCCTGCTCATTGGGTTTCCCCGCGCTCTGAATCCACGTCTCTATCTTGCCCCACTGCACTTCGTGAGACGTGGCGGGCGCCTTCACGGTCACCGTCAGGCGAGTTGCCGATCCGGGCGCGCTTTCGGTGAATCCACAGCGTCTGAACTCAGCCACGGCGAGCGTTGCCGCTTCGTATAGCGTGCTAGCGGGTACCTCAACAGCGTGCTCGATGTTGTTCGTATCGACGAACGAGACGCGGCAGACGCGCGGATTTGGCACCAGAAGAATTCTGCGGACGCCGGGCCAGACTTCCTTCGCCTTCGATCTCGCGCGAACCGTGGACAAAATGAAACAGGAGATAGGAGCGAGCGAACGAAAGCCTCCCGCTCGCGCGTCGGCCTCCCAACCTGTTCGTAAACCTGCAACGCGGCGCGCAGCTGACGCTTCCACCGCTCCCGAACTTCACAGCCACAGGTCCGTACGGCTGGAAGTGCGCCCTCACGAAGACAATTCCCTCGCCCGCCTCAAGCGCCGCCGCCTACTCCGCCCACTTCGAACATCAGGTCGTGGAAGACTCCCAACACCAGACAACTCGCTGAGGAATAGAATGGTTGTTCTCGGATAGTGAGCGCAAGCAGCGGATTGCTGCGGCTATGCAGTGGTTTGCCCGCGCGATGACCGTCGCGTGCTGCCGTTGGCGTGGGTCGCAGGAAGGGTGCGGGCCCAAGCAACAAGAGATGGAGACTTTGGGACTTTTGGCGACGACATGAATGTATTCGAACTTCGTGAGCGACTGATCAGCGACTATTCATCATACATCCGAAGTTTCATTAGAATTCGAGACGAGCGCGTCGGGGCCCTTGTCACTTCTTGTCTTGATCAAGGCCGCCTCTGGCCTGATCCGCTGATCCAGCTAAACCCGTCTTTTCAGTATGCCGGCACAATCGATGATTTAGTAGCCGAGGGAGTCCTGCATTCCGAGTGCACCAGGATTTTTCGCGCGGGCAAGGACAAGGGCGAAGGCAAGCCGCTGCGGCTATATCAGCACCAGGCGGATGCGATTCGCAGGGCGCGCGCCGGCCGAAACTACGTCCTGACAACTGGAACCGGATCAGGCAAGAGTCTCGCGTACATTGTTCCTATCGTCGATCATGTGTTGCGGCATGGGAGTGGGCGCGGGATACAAGCGATCGTCGTCTATCCGATGAACGCCCTTGCGAATAGCCAATTCGGGGAACTGCAGAAGTTCTTGCAGCTTGGATACCCGGATGGCAAAGGACCCGTCACCTTCGCGCGCTACACGGGCCAGGAGCGTGACGAAGAGCGCAACGCGATCGTAGCCAAGCCGCCAGACATTCTGCTGACGAACTACTTGATGTTGGAGTTGATCCTGAACAGGGTTTACGAAAAACAACTGGTCAAGGCAGCACAGGGCTTGCGCTTCCTGGTGCTGGACGAACTGCACACATACCGCGGGCGCCAGGGGGCCGATGTCGCGTTGCTCGTTCGACGCGCTCGAGAATTTTTCGGCGCGACGCACCTTCAAGTCGTCGGCACATCGGCAACGCTGGCCGGGCCTGGAACCTATGACCAGCAGCAAGCCGAAGTCGCTGAGGTAGCTTCCGTTCTGTTCGGAGACGAGGTGGCTCCGTCCGATGTAATTGGAGAGACGCTCCAACGCTCGACGCCCGAGGAGTACGCGGTGGACGACGCCTCGCCGCTTATTCCTTCGATCATGAGCTTGCATCGAGTTCGGGGGCAAAAACCCTTGCTCTTGCGAGGCTGAACGTGCATCATATGGCCATCATGCGTGCGACGGCTCTACTTTTCATGACGGCAGTGGCTTTGGCGGAAGCGCCACACGGGCCGGTTCGGTTTCGCGAGCACGTGATCGAATCGAAGATCGCAGGCGGGTACTCGGTCATGGTGGCTGACCTGAATCACGATGGCCGACCTGATGTGGTCGGATTGACGCTGCAATCCACAGAACTTGCCTGGTACGAAAACCCAACCTGGCAACGTCACGTACTTGTCAAAGACATGCCCGGCCTGGTCAACATGGCGGCCGAAGAGATCGACGGCGACGGGATTCCTGTGATCGCCCTCGAAACCGGATTCAGCATGGTTGCGGTGGAGAGCCCAGGCCTCGTTTGGCTGCTGCGTCACGATGGCGACCCGCGCGGTTTGTGGAAGGCTACCCAGATCGATGCGCTCACCACGTCGCACCACGTGGCTTGGGCGGACATCGACGGCGACGGTAAGAAAGAGTTGATCAATGCTCCGCTGATTGGAGCAAAAGCCTTGGCGCCAAAGTACGAGGACCACGTCTCTTTGGTCTACTACCGCCAGGAGGACTGGAAGCGGAGGCTGATTGACGATCAGATTACGGGCATCCTCCATCGGGTGCGGCCCGTGCGATGGGACGCCGGCCCTCGGGAGCAACTGCTCACTGCGGGCTTCGACGGGATCGGATTGTATTCCTCGACCGGTACGGGAGACAACCTTCAGTGGAAACACGAGTCGTTGTCCAAGGGGCACGAGGAAGAAGCGCCCCACAAAGGCACCAGCGATGTGCGATTGGGCCAGTGGCACAACCGCCGGTTTTTGGCGGCCGTGGAACCGTGGCACGGCAACGAGGTTGTCGTCTATACCGAAGACAGCGCCCATCAGTGGCGTCGCCACGTGATCTTTTCGGAAATGGCGGAAGGGCACGAGGTGGTGGTGGGCGATTTCAACGGCGACGGGCTGGACGATATTGTCGCCGCAGATCGCGGGCAAGGAAAGAGCGTGCACGTCTTCTACGCCCAGGATGAGCGCGGCGAACGTTGGGAGCACCACGTCATCGATGATGGCGGCATGGCCGGCTCCGGCTGCGTCAGCGCGGACATCAATGGTGACGGGAGGCTTGACGTGGTGTGCATTGGGAGTACAACGGGCAATTTGAAGTGGTACGAAAATCTCGGGAAGTAGACTTTTTCGGTCGACGTTGGAGCATCTGCCAGACGACCTTCTCGGACGTGGCCTCGCCCTTTGCTTTGTCGCCTCGATTTACAGGGCGGAATACGCAGCCATCTGACAAGCCTGCCGCTGACACCCAAGCATCGATCGCCACTTTTACCCAGGTCGGCATTCAACGTGGAGGGCTTGCGCGCCGCGTATCGGGATGATTCGGCAGCCCGATTACGGGTGGATCATTTTGGGAGACACCGCAATCAAAGCGTTTCACCAGTTGAAACCCTGGAGCGCGCGCCTGACGCTGCAGGGACGCCACTAAAGCGACCCCTCATCATTGATGCCCTACGGCGACTCGACCCGTTCGGTGTCGGCCGCTTCATCCCAGGACGAAAGGGATACCCGACCGTTTTCGATTACGAACTTCCCTTCGGACGTGGACGGAAGTATCTCGCCAGCAACCGCGCGCTGGATCTTGCGTTCGGCGGCTGGCATCTCGGCGGAGCCCAATCATGAAGGGTTGCTGGAAGCGCAGCTATATATGTGCGCATAAATAATTCGACATCCGAATCAAAAAAAGGGATTGAGCAGGTCTTCGATCTCCTGCGGATGGTGTCGCACGTAGTCAAATCTGCTGAAGAGCGCGTTACAAAGATC
>Ga0181536_10006647_pt1 | contig 11547 bp, 9 predicted proteins | sample PEATcosm2014_Bin_41_FD_121105 | JGI IMG/M metagenome (GOLD analysis project Ga0181536, IMG submission 121105) | Peatland microbial communities from MTU Mesocosm Facility, Houghton, MI, USA - PEATcosm2014_Bin17_60_metaG | ecosystem: Environmental > Terrestrial > Soil > Wetlands > Peat | place...
GGCGCGCGCCGCGCCGAAAGCTCCACCCGCGCCCAAACCATGGCGGCGCGCCCAACGCGCAACGGATTGCAGCGGCATCCTGACCTGCCCCGCGTCTGGGTATCGAATCCCATTGAATTCCTCTCCACCGAAGAGGTTTGGGCCTACCTGCTCCAGAATCCCAACCCCTGGGGAGGAGACAATCGCCCCCTCTACAAGCTTTACGCCAGCGCCAGCAACGGTGAGTGCCCAATCCAAATCGACACCAGCACTCCCAGTTGCGGCAACAGCCGCTTCGGCTGCTGGACGTGTACTGTGGTTGATCGCGACAAGGCCAGCGAAGGACTGCTGGCCGGCGGCGACGAACGCATGGAAAAACTGATCGAATTCCGCGAAACGCTTCTGTTTTACCGCGATCCCGCCAACGGCAAACGCGACACGCGCCGCATGAACGGCAATCAGGGCCCCGGGCCACTCTTGATCTCCGCCCGTCGCGAACTCCTATCCAAGTTGCTTGCCTTACAGGAAGAGGTTCAATTACAGCTCATCAGTCCCGAAGAGCTCCTATTAATCCAGCAAATGTGGAAGGCCGCCCGCGACCCCGACGACGGGCGTGGCGTGGCGCGCATCGTCAACCGGCAGAAAGGTGTCATCATGAACGCCGACTTGAGCGAACTTAGCCGGTTACGCGAAATAGAAGACAAAGTCGCGGCCGAGAAGGGCATTAGCGCTGAAACCCTCCGGCGCATGGTCGCCAAAGTGGAAGAATACAGCGAAAGCCACCGCGCCCGCGGCCTCCCCGATGACTTGCTGAATATTCTTAAGGATGATTTGAATCGCGAAAAATCTATGATCGTGGACAACTAAATGATGACTGGCCCTCTCACCTCAGCGTCCCCAGAGTGGACGCGGTGGCTTGAGCGGATAACATCACTTCGGCCCGACAAAGCCCATCCAGCGCTCGGGGATGCCCCGCAAAAACCAATCCTCCTTCTTGTGCTCTGCGACTTAGTGGAAGAAGGTAAGCTCGATGGCGGGCTTCTAAAACGCGATGGCGATCTTGCTTTTCGATACAGTTCCTACTGGCGAGTCGTTGCGCCGCGACGCCAGACAAAAGCTGATCTGACTTTTCCGTTTTACCACCTTAAATCAGAGGGCTTCTGGCAGCCGCTCGATGCAGGGGGACACCCTGCCACAGATCGGCATATCTCAGAAATCGCACAGTTGGATGTTTCATTTCTTGTTTGCCTCGCTCAAGCGGAGTTTCGTTTGCTGGCTCGGCGCACGCTGATAGCAAAATACTTTCAACCGGAGGAAAGGGCGGAGCTTTACAGCCTTGTCGAACTTCCGGTTCCTCCAGAAGACGTAGTTGGCGCAGATGCCAGCCGGTTTATGCCGGACAGGGAGTCCGAGAGCCAGCGAGACGCCAAGTTCGCGGTGCGCGTGCTGCCCGCCTACGACTACACCTGTGCCTTAACACGTTACCGGATGATCGCGTTGAACGGTAAGACTGTGCTCGACGCCGCCCACATCCATCAATTCAAGCAAGGCGGCAGCAACCACCCCACGAATGGCATCGCGCTATCAAAAACCGCCCACTGGCTGTTCGACCAGGGTTTTTGGTCAATCAGCAACGATTACAATATTCTAGTAGCAGAGGACCGCTTTGATGAACGTGGTGATGCCGCGCATCTTCTGAAGCCCCGCGCGGGCAGCTCCATACTTCGCCCCCAAAACCAGCACTACTTGCCCGACTGCGAGTCTCTCAGGTGGCACCGCCAACGCCACGGTTTTGAACACCAGTAGTCTTTTCTTCCCGAATCGCCCCCCCTCAGCTCGTAGATGACTTCAGCACGCTCGGTGCCGTTGACCCGGACGACCTCCAGCGAGCACAGGAGCGGCGGAACGAACTGACCAAGGCTAAATCAGAGCTTGAGACAAAGCTTGGCGGCGCCTGGGAGCTGGCAATTCCAGTCTATTTGCTGGGAAACTATCGCACCGACCTCCACGACTATCTTTGCTCAGAGGAACGGCGGCGGGACTGGGAAAGTGCAAGGTCTGCCGTTGAGCCCAAAATTCCCCAAATCAAGAATGATGTCTTCGGGGCTGTGCCGGCGGAGTTTACGTTGCAGCCCGACATTGAATCGTTCTATCTGAAGCGGCTCGAAGATGCCTTACACCGGCTATTTCATCCGCCCCCAGAAGGGATGTCTGAGAGAGTGTTTGTCGCTGAACGTAGCGACACGAGCGCACAGATTCGTGCGCGGCTTGCGACCGCAGGTTCACTCGGCGAACTCGCCGAGATGTGCGCACGTATCGAGTACATGGACGCGGAGCTTCGTTAGCTCGACCAGAAAATCAAACAGATGCAACAGGACACCGCTGCCTTTAAGCGTGGTGCGGAACTATACGATAAACGCGGAGAACTTAGGAGCACGCAAAACCAAATCGTGAAGCGTCTCAGTGAGATTGCTGCGGAGGTATCGCGGCTTGAGGTTGAATTGGCCGAGCTCAAACGCCAGGAAACGAATCAGCGCGAGGTCGTCGAGCGCGCCGAGAAAGGCGAGAGTCTCGCCTCGCTTGCCAGCCGGTACCGCGAGGCTGCGGGGGAAATTAGGACTCAAGCTGCCATCCGGCTAAGGAAGAGAATCTCCGAACAGGTCGGGGAACTCTGGTCAGAAATTACGGAACGCACGCGCGAGTTTGAGGGTATGGAGTTCGATAGCCATTGGCAATGTTTCCTAATTCGGAGGGACGGCAGACGGGTTACGTGGGAGGAGACGAACACCTCGGCGGGCCAACGCCAGGTTCGCATGCTTGCGTTTTACGAGGCGCTGCGGCGCTTGGCGAAACTGGTTCCGCCCCTTGTGGTGGACACTCCACTGGCGCGGCTCGATAAAGAGGTCCGCTCCAACGTGCTCGACCAGCTTTACCTGAGCGGCCACCAGTCCGTTATTCTTTCCACGAATGCCGAAGTCGATCCTGAAGGACCGTTATTCGAAAGGATCCGGGACCGCCTGGCGCGAGTCTACACTTTGCACCCGCATGGTGAGGGCGAGAGCATCGATTACCAGGTGCGCATCACGAGTGACTACTTCGGACAAGTTGTGTAAGCGAAAGGGAAGATTATGGACGGATATGAAAAAGACATCATCGAAGTTACCGGTTGCAGCCAGGAGGACGCGGTGATGATCGAGCACATTATGCGCGAGGAAATTTTTCACAGTACCCTGGATTGGCAGACGGCAGCAGAGTTCAACCGGGCAGCACGAAAGGCGGCCAAGATGCTGGTAGCCGACCGCGGCGTTTATGAGGAATATTTCCGTTTGACGCGTGAGGCATACCAGCGTATGCGCGCAGAGAACGAAGCCGAAACGAGGGGCAAACTTCGGTGAAATTTGACACGAGTGAAGAAGCACACAATTTCATAGAAAACGTTTTCCCCCGAGTCGGTGCACGCAATCAAGCTGTCCTGGGGCGCGCTGCGCTTTTCCTTGCCTTAGGTGAGGGCGTACCTCCAGAGTTTAAGCCCAAGGATTCAAAGGGGGTCACGCTCAACGACGAGCAAGTGGTCGGCGACGAGCTTAAGGATGTTGTCCGGGCAGCCCTAAATCACCGCAGTGGGATCGCACTCGATGAGGTGGGTTATCGCCAGGAATTCCGGAGGCATTTTGAATTCGGTTGCCAAAGGTTGAAGCAGATGTGGGAGTACTCCGGCAACGACCAAGCGAAATTCGTGGCCGAGCTGCTCAAGGTCGGAACGGGTACCTACGTCGGCGAGCGAGCGGCGCAGGCAATTGTTTCCCTGCCGGTGGTGGAGGCTGAAGTAAAGCTGAAAGTCCTCATCGATGCGCCGGAATGGTCCGTCAATGGTCCGGGAACTAACAATGGATTGCTGGTGGTCTCCGGTCAGCCGGGAACGGGCAAGAGCCAGCTTGCACTCGATCTCCTAGCGCAACTGGCCACCCAGGGCGTCCGCTTCGTCTTCTTCGACATGAAAGGGGAACTCGAGGACGATCCGAACAATCCTCAACAGCGCCAGAACCGCACGCGTTTCCTCGAACAGACCGGCGCCCGGCACGTCCGACTGATCCAGCAAGCTTTGCCCATTAACCCGCTATACCGGCACTCGAATCCAGCTCAGAACGCACAGGTAGCTTACGCCATTGCGAGCCTCATTCGCTATTTTGCTCCCCAATTAGGCGCAAAGCAGGAGCGCAACATCGCTGATGCTTATGAGCACCTCGCCTCGCCGGACTTTCAGTCATTGGAACAGGAGTTAGCGAACAGCGGAGCGGATGGAGTTGATCTCGCAATCGTCCAGAAGATCGAAAGATTACATCTATTTGCCGATGCAGATGAGGCGATTAGTGCGGAGGGGTGGCTGAACGGCTCGCTGGTGATCGACTTTAAAGAGTTTGGTAACGATACCGACACGAAGGCTCTGGCGGTCGCCTTGATTCTCAATTTGTTAATCAATAAGCTGAACCAGAATTTGGGCGTGGTGAACGGGGTTCAGCCCATTAAGATGGTGTTGTTTGTAGACGAGGCACACCTTCTGCTGCCGAAGGAAAGCAAGGCCGGATTACTGAGCGCTCTCGCCCGGCAGGGCCGGTCCTGGGGATTCCCCGTCTGGCTGGCGTCGCAAGATGCTGACAAGTTTCTGACGACCGGCGCGAACGAAACCAACTTTGCCGAACTCGCCGAGTGCGGCGCCCACTTCTCCCCGCAGACGCTGAACGACTCCGACCAAAAGATGATTCTCGGGGGCGTCATTCACCAGAAGTTCGATAAGGGCGAAGCCGTCCTGCGGTTGCAAGGAAAGCTCGTTACCGGTTCCGCAAGACAGTTTTGGAGAGATGGAGGCAAGTAACTGCATGGCACCTACTTCATCCCCACAAGGCGAGCAGGGGCTCATCGATGCGTCCCCCACCAAGGAGTTCTTCATTTCCATGCTCACCCGCGACATCCCGCTAGAACGAGCCATTATTGACCTCACGGACAATTCGGTTGACGGGGCGCAGCGGCTTCGTCCCACCGGCGATTACGACCGACTCTGGGTGCGGATCGAACTGGACTCTAAGCACTTCCGGATTGCGGATAACTGTGGCGGAATTCCCGTTGATATCGCGCGCGACTACGCGTTCCGCTTCGGGCGTCCCAAAGAAGCTGTGGGCACGCCCGGCTCAATGGGACAGTTCGGAGTGGGCATGAAACGGACCTTTTTTCGACTTGGGCGCCATTTCGTCGTGCGCTCAACAACGGCGGAGTCGAGGTTTACCGTCGATGTCGATGTTGATGAGTGGATGGCCGACGGCGAATCTCCTGAGAAGTGGCATTTCAAATTCGATAAGCTGGAAACGGGTTTGCACGTTAAGGAGAAGGATACCGGTACGGTCATCGACGTCGACCGGCTGCTGCCAAACGTGGCGGATACTTTCGCGTTGGAAAACTTTAGAAGCAGGCTTGCAGCGGAGATGAGTCACGCGCACGCTTTAACGTTGGGCCGCGAGCTTGGGATTGCGTTGAATGGCCTGCCGATTAAGCATGATCCGCAGGAGCTTTTTGCTTCACAGTCGCTCAAGCCGGGTTACGTGCAGAAGTCTTATGCCAGCAAGGAGCTGGTAGGCGAGCCAGGTCCGCCGGTGCGAGTGAAGCTTTACGCTGGCGTGTCGGAGCGTAGTCTGCACGATGGCGGCTGGTACATCTTCTGCAACGGTCGCCAGATTGTGCGCGCTGACCAGACTCCAAGAACTGTCTGGGAGAAGCGCCACCAAATGCCGGCCTATCATCCAAATTACGCCTATTTTCGCGGGTACGCATATTTCGACTGCGATGACGGCGCTTTGCTCCCGTGGACTACGACCAAAACAGGAGTTGATGCTGACTCACCCATCTATAAAGCTGTCCAGCAAGAGATGATCGCGATGACGAGACCTGTTCTCACTTTTCTCACCAATTTGGAAAAAGAAAGAACCGCCGCTCCTGCAGTTAGACCATTGCAGAGTGCGATTAGCGCGGCGCAGGCCACGCAAGTGCAAGTGGTTGTTCACCCACACCCGTTCGTGGCCCCGCTACCGCCCCCTGCGCCTTCTGGCCCGAGAATGCAGAGGATACAATACAGCAAACCCGTTAAGGAGGTGGAGAAAGCCAAACAAATCCTCAAAGTGAGGTCATTCACAGCGGTGGGAGAGAAAACCTTCGAATACTTCATGCGCTACGAAGGAGAAAAAGGGTAATGCCACCCAGCTACCGAATCATTAATTACGCCCTTCGACCGGCGAAGGCGATTGAACGGAGAATGCTATGCGCAGCATTCGAACGCCTCCATCCCTTTCAGCGGATTCAAGATTATCGTTACGTGGGATTCGGCTCAATATATTTCAGCGATTTCCAACTCCTCCATCGGCAACTCGGAATAACCGACATGCTGAGCATTGAAAGGGATATCTCAGCGGAGGCGTGCTTTCGGTTCAACCGTCCTTACAAGTGCATTCGGTTGAAGTTTGCTGCGTCTTCGGAAGCTCTGCCAACTCTAGGTTGGAAACGGCGGACGATCCTTTGGTTGGATTACGACGATCGACTCAATGTGAGCGTCTTGCGAGATATTGCGACCGTTTGCCTGCGCGCCGCAAGTGGCAGTTTGCTCGTCATTTCGGTCAATGCGCAGCCCGACGCAGAGCCTAGTAAAGAGGGCCGCGATCTTTACGAGGAGGAAACTCGAAGGCCTTTTGATCTTGCGGACTATCGACTGCGCATCGCGAAGCAGCTTATCGGTGAGAAGCTGCCTCCCGGCACTTCGGGAGCCGATTTACGGGGGCAAGATCTCGGCAGAGTTTTCCGGGAGGTTATAAACAACGAAATCGCTGAACAGCTTTCCATTCGCAACGCGGTACTGCCAGACGAAAAAAAGATTTTCTACCGGCAACTCTTTCACTTTCGCTACAAGGACGGAGCTTTCATGCTGACTGTGGGAGGGATCTTATACCGGACAGCGGACGAGCCGATCGTCAGGGCGTGCCGTTTTGATACGCTGCCGTTCATCCAGAACGGCTCCGATCACTGTAGCATCAAGGCTCCCTGCCTAACAGCGAAAGAGATCCGGCACCTCAACTCGCAGCTTCCGACAACACCCGCCGTCAAACTGCGTGCCCCCGGCGTGCCCCCCGGGGATATTCAACAATATGCAGAGGTGTATCGCTACTTTCCGACATTCAGTGAAATCCTCTTCGCCTGACACTTCTTATCTAACCGCTGCTCTCAGGGTTTCAGCAAGGCTCTTTGCGCGACCGCAAACATCCGCGAGTTGCCCGCACGTTGTTTCTGAGCCAAGGGAAAAACGGATCATCGAGCGAGATTGTTTGGCCTCCGGTTTCATCGCCTTGATCACGTGTGAAGGCTCTTCCGAATCCGCCAGACACGCCGAACCGGACGAGGCGCAGATGCCTTCCTTATCGAGAAGGATTAACAGCGCTTCGGATTCGATGCTGCGGAAAGAGATGTTTACAGTGTTGGCCAAGCGCTGCGTTTTGTGGCCGTTCAATTCGGTGTCGGGGATCGAACGCAAGATCCCTTCTTCCAACTCGTCCCGCAGCGGACGCACCTTCTTCTCGTATTCAGGCAAATGTTTTCGGGCCAGTTCGGCGGCTTTCCCCATGCCCACAATCAGTGGCACGCTTTCCGTGCCACCTCGCCGGTTACGCTCTTGATGCCCGCCGTAGACCAACGGCGAGAATGGCGATTTGCGCCGGACGTACAGCGCACCAATCCCTTTCGGCGCATGAAACTTGTGGCCCGTCAGCGAAAGGTAGTCCGCCGGAATCTTTCGCACGTCAATCTCCACTTTGCCCGCTGCTTGCACAGCGTCGCAGTGATACAACACGCCGCGCGACCGGCAAATTTCCGCGATCCGTTCGACAGGGAACAGCACGCCCGTTTCGTTGTTCGCCCACATGAGCGACACCACGGAGGTCTCATCCGTGATGGCAGTTTCCAAGTCGGCCAAATTCAATAAACCCTCGCGGTCAACCGGCAAGTAGATGACGCGGTAACCCTCTTTTTCAAGTGCCATGCAGTAATTCAGCACTGAGGAATGTTCCACCTGGGAAGTGACGATGTGTCGCTTGGCTGGGTTCGCCTTTAGCGCCGCTGCGATGGCAGCATTGTTGCTTTCCGTCGCGCAAGAAGTAAAAATCACGTCCCGTGAGGGCGCTCCAATTAGGTCCGCCACCTGTTCGCGGGCCGTTTCGATAACCGAGTTGAGTTTTGCGCCGAATTTGTATGCGCTGGAAGGATTACCCCATTCCGTCGTGAGGTAGGGCATCATCGCTTCCAGTACCTCTGGCAGAATGGGTGTCGTTGCGTTATGGTCAAGGTAAATCACGGAATGTTATCGTAGCGACCACTGGACAAAAGCGCAAGCTTCTGGCAATCCCCTCTGAGGTTCATCCACTCAAGGCCGTGAGTCAGGCTGCTTAAACCGCACCCGCTACCAGAAAAAGAGGGGCAGGCGGTTTACGGCCGGGGTAGGGTTCTCCTTGTGGCGGGCATTTTGGATTGGTGCGGGCGGAGGGATTTGAACCCTCACAGGCCTTGCGGCCCAACGGATTTTCTTACCATCTGCGGCTTTCGCCGCCGCCGTCCGGCGTTTGTGGTCTGGACTATCCCTTCACCCTGGCCTCTCGCCGTAGGTGCTGCCCGTCTAGTCTCTACACCTTCCCGGACGGATGCGCTCCGTCCAGGCTTGGCTCGGGATTGCCATTTTACAGGTTTCCCCGAATTTGAGCAGTTCTGCATCGCCGGTTTCCCGGTGAGCACTCAAGTTTGTGTCAAGTCCGGTGCGTCTGCCGAATTCCGCCACGCCCGCGTGGCAGTTCATCTACACATGTCTATGATAGAGCAACGAAGCGGAATTTACACGTCAGTTTCCGGGGCCGATGGTGGTGGTCGATATTGTGTTCTTGTTTCTGTTCTAGGCTGGTTTTTGCTTATTTGTTTTGGCTTTGGCCTCATGATGTTGATCGCGGCGGCGTCGAGCTGAGTCTTGATGTGCGCCGCGTAATATTTCTCGATCATCTCGACGCTGGTGCGGCAGTTTTTGGCGATCTGGTAGATGTCGGCGCCCTCCATCAAGCGGAAACATATGTATGTGTGCCGCAGGCTGTAAGCCGTTCGAGGCCGGCCTTCACGATCAAACCTGAGGTTTTCTTCGTCCAGGATCGTCTTGAAAAGCTCGCGCTGCCACTTCGGAAAGATGAGGTCTGTCGGTCCCGGAAGGCGCAATTCTTCGGACCCGTTCTTAATGGCGTTTGGTCCCCTCCCCTCCTTGCGCGTGTGGTCCACGCGTGCCGGGCGGAGTCTGGCCCTCAGTCTCTCAAAGGGGCGCACGGCGCCGGGCATGCTCTTGCAGTAGCCGACACCGCGCTTGCCGCGCACTTCGATCTCAAGGATCGTTTGACCGAGCGCCTCGTCTTCGACAATCGTCACGTCCCGAAATTGAAGGCGCCGGGCTTCGTCAGGCCGCAGGCCGGTGTTGGCCGAGAACAGCACATAGTCATGAAGTTGTTCCGATTCCCATTTGTAACGCTCCTGCTTCGGCTCGTGCGCGCGCTTTCTTGTGGCTTCGTAGAGCTTCTTGTATTCCTCGGGAGAGAACCACGCCCGGTGCGAAATTTTCGGGGATGATCTGTACGGCTCGGAAAGATCGGGAAGGTGATCAAGCCATCCATGACGGATGGCGGTCTTCAACGTCTGCCGCAGAGCCACGAGCTCCTGATGCATGGTGTTGTGAGCCGGCGGCTTGCCGCGCTTCGCCATCGCTTCTTCGTGGCGGTGAATGCGGTATTCCTGGATTTTGCCGGCGGTGATTTCCGAGAGACCCAGGTGGCCGAAGAACGGCACCAGATGCACAGTCGAGCGCCAGTGCTGACCTTTGAGGTAGTCTTTGCTGCGCTGGCCCTGCGTGATGATGTCGTATTCACGCAAGAAGAGCTCTGACGCTTCGCGGAAGGTTTTTTCGGTTTTGATTTCTCCGCTGCGGAGTTTCCCTCGAAGCTGAAGGTACCAATCCTCGGCGATCTCTTTGGCCTTTGAGAGGCTCTCTTCCTTTGTGCTGGTCCGGCGATTCTTGCCGGCGAAATAGCTGGAGCACTGCCAGAGGCTGCTGTTCGGGCGTTTGTAAACGTGAACCTTGCCGCCGAGGATGCTGTATTGTTCCGCCATCGCGGATGCCCTCCCCTACTCCTTCAAAAATCCGAAACTGTGAAAGAGTTGTGTAAGAGTATCAGATGCTTGGCGTTATGTCAATATATTATGTAGATTCAGTATGTTAATGAGATTTAGAGAAAATAAATGTACGATTTTAAGTCCCTTGCGTCTACCAGTTCCGCCACCCCCGCACATGCACCAGAAAGAACTTAGCACGCTACCCTTTTTCACTCAAGCCCCCAGTGTCCATACCGTGACCCTAAGACTCACTATTTTTCGCCTTCTTCCTGCAAAAGGTCCATTGTGCTCTTCGCCCCAACTAACACTGAATCCAACGCCCCTGGAGGACTAGCATACACGTCGAGGCTACGCTCGCGAATTGATCTGAAGGCTCTTATTCTGGCGAGCCGTGGCTGCTGGCCTCGTGCTCGTGTGCTGCAATTAGCAAATGATACCGAACCAGGCGCCTCAGTATAGCCCTCCCCCGTTCCTCCAGTAAATGCTGGACATCGCGTAGTTGTTGCCCAAAGCCTTCAGCGGCGAGTTCAGACCAGTACACGGGCGGGCGGTGGCTCGTGACCCCCTCACCCGGCCCGCCCCGGCTGAAGAAAACGCCGGCGGCGGGCCACCCTCTCCCCCAAGGGGGAGAGGGCGGGAATCTGTGCAGGGCAAAAAAAACGGCAGCACAAATGCTGAAGCTCCAGATTCCCGCTTTCGCGGGTAATGACTGCGACAATGCAATATAGCAACATAGGGCGTGAAAACAGGCCCACCGATCCCTATCGCGCTTTGATTTCGGTCCAGTACCGATCGTAAAGCTGCGCGACGGAGCCGATATCACGCATGAACTCGCAGTGGACCAGGGACGCGGCGTTGGGAAAGACGGCGGGATTGCGCAGCAGCCAGGGTTCGATCTGGTTCTTATCATAGCGATTGGGAGTGTTAAAACCCGAATCGTTCACGAAGAGCGCGGCAACGTCGGGACGGTGGAAATAGTTGATGAACGCTTCCGCCAGCTCCTTGTGCAGAGCCTGGCGCGGGATGCAGGTGCAATCGACGGAAATCGTGCAGCCTTCTTTGGGGATAATGTACCGGAGGTTCGGCTCATCGCGCATCACGAAGGTCATGTTGCCGTTGTAAGCTTGCGCGATCCAGGCATCGCCGGCGGCGAGGTCCTCTTGGAAATTGGAGCTGTTATACCCCTTCACGAGAGGTTTCTCGCCGAGAAGCAGATCGCGGGCTCGCCGGATTTCATCGGGGTTGGTGGAATTGAGCGAATAGCCAAGCTTCTTGAGGGCCATGCCGAAGACTTCGCGCGTGTCGTCGAGCAGAAGGATGTGGCCGGCGTAACGAGAATCGAAC
>Ga0181536_10006648_pt1 | contig 11546 bp, 11 predicted proteins | sample PEATcosm2014_Bin_41_FD_121105 | JGI IMG/M metagenome (GOLD analysis project Ga0181536, IMG submission 121105) | Peatland microbial communities from MTU Mesocosm Facility, Houghton, MI, USA - PEATcosm2014_Bin17_60_metaG | ecosystem: Environmental > Terrestrial > Soil > Wetlands > Peat | place...
ATCAACGGCGAAAAAGCAGGGTTGGGATATCCTCCAGGCAATAACCCGCGAACCCGGGTACCTGATCGCCGAACTGCGGACCGTTTGAACGCGGCCGGGGGCGGGGTAGCTAGGCAGTAACAATTTATGTTTATCGCAATGAGTGTTCCCTCGATGATACCGATTGCCGTTGCTGCTATTATGGTGACGGGATCGACTGGCGATTTCTCTATCTCTCCGGGATTGAATATATGTACGGTTTCCAGGCTTATTCCCAGGCGCTCGAGATAGGACGGGAATATGCTGTGTAGCAGGTAAAGGATGAGATAACTCGCTACCCCATACATGAATATCTGCAAGAATATAGTGGTATTGTCTCGTTTTCGTTTGTCCCCCAGGGCCGCAACCAGCCCGTAGCAGACGATGCCGGGGATGAATATTAGGATCAGCGCCAGGACTGCTCCATTGATGGGGAGTGCGCTCTCTCCTAACGCTTCACCGTGCATGGCCCACCTCTGGTTTCCTATCCGTCGTCACGTGACCGACCAGACGGCGGCGCAGCGACGGTGGCGCCGCTCAAGCCTCATCGCTACCGACCCCAGTCGAGCGGGCGATGACGGGGAGCGGCGACGGCGGGACGGAACGGGCGGTGCGCGGAAGCGCCGCCCCCGTCTACTCCGTCGGCTTCAGCCCAAGACCGGCGAACCGCCGGTTGAACTTCGCCACCTGGCCGCCGGTGTCCATGATGCGCTGGATCCCGGTCCAGGCCGGATGCGACTTCGGGTCGATATCCAGCCGCAGCGTATCCCCCTCTTTGCCGTAGCAGGAGCGGGTCTTGAACGTGGATCCATCCGTCATGACGACGTTGATCTCGTGGTATTCGGGGTGGATGCCCGGTTTCATGGCGATCGTCCTTGGCTGGCGCCACCGATCCCGACCGGCGGCACGAAGGCGCGGTGTGTAGCCGCCGCCGCCCCCGGAATCAAGCCGCTTCCGTCACTCCGCCGCCTGGGCCGCCGCCTGGGCCTCGACCGGGGCCCCGGTCAGCCGGAAGCCGGTATACCCCTTGGCCGCGATCTCGGCGCACTTCTCCCGATAGGCGTTGACGCCGCCGATATAGGGCATGAACACCCGCGGCTTACCCTCGATATTGGCGCCCATGTACCAGGACGCGGCCTTGGGATAGAGCGTTTTGTTCGCCACCTCGATCCCGTGCAGCACCCAGTTGTCCTCGGCTTCCTGGGTCGCCTCGATCCGCGCGACGTGGTTGGCGCGCAGATACGTCAGGCAATCGGTGATCCAGTTCACGTCCTGCTCGATCGAGACGTGCATGTTGCTCAGCACCGAGGGGCTGCCCGGCCCGGTGACCATGAACATGTTGGGGAAATGCGCGCACATCAGGCCGAGATAGGTGCGCGGCCCATCCTCCCACTTCTGCTTCAGAGTCGCGCCGTCGGTGGCGTGAATGTCGATCGCGGTCAGCGCGCCGGTCATCGCGTCGAAACCGGTGGCGAAGACGATGGCGTCGAATTCGTAACTGGCGTTGGCGGTGCGCAGCCCGGTGGGGGTAATTTCCTCGATCGGTGCCGAGCGAACGTCGACCAGATGCACGTTCGGCCGATTATAGGTCTCGAAATACCGCGTATCGACGCAGATCCGTTTGGTGCCGATCGGATGGTCCTTCGGCGCCAGCAGTTCGGCGGTCGCGGGATCCTTGACGATCTCCCTGATCTTGCCGCGCACGAACTCGGCGGCGGTATCGTTGGCTTCCTGATTGAAGATCAGGTCGTTGAACGCGGCCATGAACGTGGTGCCGCCGGACGCCCAGCGCTCCTCATAGATGCGGCGGCGCTCCTCGGGGGAGACGGACAGGGCGGAGAAGTCGTTCGGATTGGCGAGAATGCCGTTGCGGGTATTCCGCGCCTCGGCGCGGCGCTTCGCGTATTGGTCTTTCCATTCGCGCGCGTAACTGTCCGCCAGCGGGCCGTTGCGGGACGGGATGGAGAAGTTTGGGGTCCGCTGGAACACGGTCAGATCGGCGGCCTGCTCGGCGATCACCGGTATCGCCTGAATGGCGGAGGAGCCGGTGCCGATGATGCCGACCCGCAATCCGGTGAAATCGACGCCCTCATGCGGCCAATTGCCGGTGTGATAGGTTTTGCCCTTGAATGTCCCCAGACCCTTGAAGTCCGGCACGCGCGCGGTGGACAGGCAGCCGGTGGCCATGATCATGAAGCCGGCGGTGAACGTGTCGCCGCGGTCGGTGCTGACGGTCCAATGGCTGGTGGTCTCGTCGAAGCGTGTCTCGGTCACACGGGTGTCGAACAGGATGTCACGGCGCAGATCGAGCTTGTCCGCCACGTGGTTGGCGTATTTCAGGATATCCGGTTGGGCGGAAAACAGCTCGGGCCAGTGCCATTCCTGCTGCAATTCTTCGGAGAACGCATAGGAATACTGCATGCTCTCCACGTCGCAGCGGGCGCCCGGATAACGGTTCCAGTACCAGGTGCCGCCGACGCCTGATCCGGCCTCGATAACCTTCGCCGTCATGCCCAGGGCACGGAGGCGATGGAGTTGGTAGAGGCCGGCGAAACCGGCGCCGACGATGACGACGTCGTACTGGGCGGTGACGGCTGGGCGGGGTTTGGTCGCGTCGGGCATGCGGGCTCCGTGGGGAAATGTCGGGGTTGGGGGCGAGATAACTGGTCAGTCAGAAAAGTCAACTGGTGAGTAGGAAATGCGACTGAGGGGTGAAGCGACCCTCGGGTCGAGCCGCGTGGGCGCGAAATTACTGGCCCAACGCCCGCTTTTCGCCATCATTGGCCAGATAGTCATGACCGCGCGGGCACATCCGCGTTCATCCGCGGTTGAATCCTTTTTTGCCGGAATACCGCATGAGCCGCGGCCATTTCCGCTTCGGCGAAAGCGAATTTAACCGCGGATGAACGCGGATAAACGCAGATAAGCACAGATGGATTGGTGGACCTGGGGTGAACCGATGAACTGAGACACGGAAATAAAGCACGCTGTTCACCAAGGAAAACGAGCATCGCGGCGGCCGGCGGAAGCGGGCCTGTGGTATCATGCTACCACACAAAGAAACCCTTGACGGCACAGACCTTCCCACCGATAACCCGCGCCTTCATCCATACGGACCACCAAGGGACGCACCGTTCACCATGCTCAAAACCACCCAATCGCTGAAACCGGCGGAGGTGCGGAAGGACTGGGTGCTGATCGACGCGGATGGCGTCGTGCTCGGCCGCCTCGCCGTCGTCATCGCCAACCGGCTGCGCGGCAAGAACAAGCCGCAGTTCACCCCGCATGTCGATTGCGGCGACAACGTCATCGTCGTCAATGCCGGCAAGGTGAAGATCACCGGCAACAAGACCGAGAACGAACTGTTTTATTACCACACCGGCTATCCGGGTGGGATCAAAGGCCGCACCTTCCGCCAGCGGCTGGAATCGAAGCACCCCGAACGGGTGCTGGAAAAGGCGGTGGAACGCATGATCACCCGCGGTCCCCTGCAGCGCCGGCAGATGAAGCATCTGCATGTTTACGCCGGTCCAACCCATCCGCATGACGGCCAGCAGCCGAAGCCGCTGGACGTCGCCGCGCTCAATCCGAAGAACAAGAGGGGCTGAACGCGATGTCAGGCACCCAAACCGGCACTCTGGCCGATCTGAGAGAGGCTCTGGCCACCCGCCAGGCCGCCACCGCCGCGCAAGGCGGCACCGCCGCGGCCGAAGCCGCCGAGCAACCAAAGCGCGAACCAAAGCGGGACGCCTTTGGCCGTTCCTACGCCACTGGGCGGCGCAAGGAATCCGTGGCCCGCGTCTGGATCAAGCCCGGCAAGGGCGAGATCCTCGTGAACGGCCGCCCTGTCGTGCAGTATTTCGCCCGGCCGGTGCTGCGCATGCTGTTGACCCAGCCGTTCCTGGTCTCCGATCGCTACAATCAGTTCGACGTGATCTGCACGGTCAATGGCGGCGGGTTGTCGGGCCAGGCGGGTGCGGTGCGGCATGGGATCAGCCGCGCTTTGACCTATTACGAGCCCGACCTGCGCGGCATTCTGAAGGTCGCCGGGTTCCTGACCCGCGACTCCCGCGCGGTGGAGCGGAAGAAATACGGCAAGGCGAAGGCCCGCCGCAGCTTCCAGTTCAGCAAGCGCTGAAGCTGGGCTGGCGCACTGGAAATGGGGTCGCGATTTTGTCGCGGCCCCTGTTTTCTCGCCTGGATTTCTCCCATACAGAGCGTCGAACGAAGCGACCCACCGCTGGCTCCCCGACCTTGCCCGACGCTCTCTCGGTCGTGGCCCGACGCTCTCTCCGGCACCATGACGGATAGAGCGTGAAGGCCGGAGTGGAGCGCGGGGCAGCGTGCCAACAAACGGAGGACGACCATGGACGATCGGCTGACGCTGTATGGCAGTTTCACCTCCAGCTCGTCCTATAAGCCGATGCTGTATCTGGCGCTGGCGCGGCTGCCGTTCAGCTTCCGCACCGTGAACCTCAAGATCGGCAAACAGAACGAGCCGGAACATCTGGCGCGCAACCGCTACGGTAAGGTACCGGTACTGCAACACCGCGGGCTGACCATCGTGCAGTCCAACGTGATCCTGAGTTACCTCGCGCAAACCACCGGCCATTTCGAAGGCAACACCGAGCAGGACCGCTGGACCGCGCGCGAGTGGCTGGACTGGGAAGCCGACGCCATCAGCAATGTCGCGAAAGTCCGCCATTACAGCCGCTTCCGTCAGGTCGATCCGGCGGTGATGGCGTATTTCCGCCCGCCGGCCGAGGCCGCGTTGAGCTTCGTCGACAAGTCGCTGGCGGGTCGCGACTGGCTGGTCGGCGACAGCCCGACCATCGCCGATATCGGCTGCTGGGGCCGCATGGTGTTCATGGCCGAGGGCGGAATGAACATTGAAAACTGGCCACATTTGCTCGCCTGGTCGAATCGGCTGAAGGCGATGCCGGGCTTCGCGTTGCCCTATGACCTGATCCCGTCGAAGGATCGCGAATTCGACCCCGTCTAAGGGAAGCCACCGATGAGCGCACCCACCAGCGAAGAACTCGAAGCGAATATCATCCGATTTCAGGACATCGGCGCGCGGAAGTCGCATTACCGCCCGCGCGACATGTTACTGCCGCGGTTCGAGCGCGACCGGTATTCGGTCATCGGCCGGCCGGGTGAGGGCAGCACCCAGGGGAAGGCCCTCGGTGACGTGAAGGCGTTCTCGATCGTCTATCTGCGTTGCGAGCCGGGCAAAGGCCTCGCCTCGCACGCGCATGCCTCGGCCGAGGTGTTCGTTGTCATGTCGGGTCAGTGGGAGATCGATGTCGAGGGCACGAAGACGGTGCTCGATCCGTTCGACGTGATCTCCGTGCCGCCGGATTTGTTCCATGGTGCGCGCAATATCGGTACTGGGCCGGCGGTCATGATGGCGATCAACGAGGGTCAGACCGGCGTGCCGATCCGTCTCGATCCGGCGATCCTGGCGGAACTCGGCGCGGCCGGTCATGTCGTAGCCGATCCGGAATATCCGCCGGGAGTGGGTGGCGCACCGCCGCGTTAAGCGGTGGACCGATCGCACTGAGACCAGCCGGCGTTGCTGGTGACACGCACTCCGCCCTTCGTGGTCCAGGCTGATTGCGCGGTCGGCGAGAACACGAAGTCGCGGCGGATAGCTCCGTCGAACTGAGCCTTGACGGCAGGATGCGGCGGCGGCCGGGTGACAAAACGCCAGGCTCCATGTACCGCTCCCGCCCATCGGCCGTGGCCGTAACAAGGAGTCCAGACATGAAAATCGCGGTGATCGGCGCCGGTGGCGTCGGCGGGACGTTTGGCGCGGCCCTGGCCAAGGCCGGAGCGGATGTGTGGTTCCTGGCGCGCGGCGCGCATCTGGACGCCATGCGAACCAATGGGTTGCGCATCATCGGCGGCCGCGGTGAGACCCATGTCGTGCCGACCCAGGCGACCAACGATCCCACCGTCATCGGGCCCGTCGATATCGTGCTGTTCTGCGTCAAGCTCTGGGACGTGGAGAGCGCTGGCGAACACATCAGGCCGCTTATCGGCTCCGGCACCGCCGTCATCCCGTTGCAAAATGGCATCGACGCCGCGGAGCGGTTGATCCCAATCCTCGGTGCCGGCGCGGTCATGGGTGGGGTCGCCCAGGTGAGCGCGACGATCGAGGCGCCGGGGGTGGTGCGGCAGACCGGGACGTTCATGAAGCTGATCTTCGGCGAACTCGCCGGGGGACGCAGCGCGCGCGGCGATGCATTTCTGGCGCTATGCCGGAAGGCGGGCTTCGACGCCGATCACAGTGACAGGATCCTGACCGAGCTGTGGCTCAAATTCATTATCCTCGCCACCAACAGCGCGATCACCGCCGCCACGCGGCTCCCGTTCGGCAAGCTGCGCGGCGACCCGGACATCATGGCGCTGTTCGAGACCGCGACATGCGAAGTGGTCGCGGTGGCGAAGGCCAAAGGCATCCCACTGCCGGACGACGCGGCGGAGCGGAACCGCGCTTTCGTCGCCGGGGCGCCGGCGGCGATGATGGCCTCGATGGCGCATGACCTGATCCGCGGCAACCGCATCGAGTTGCCCTGGCTGTCGGGCAAGGTCGTTTCCATGGGGCGCGAATTGGGCGTGCCGACGCCGGTGCATGGCGTGCTGTATGCGATCTTGAAGCCGTTCACCGAGGGCACTGGCGCATAACACCCATCGCGCGGCGGGCCTTGCAATCCGCCGGCCAAACCGGGAAGTTGCGCCGCGAAAGGAGCCCTGGTTCATGAAACAGGCAAGAATCTTCATCGACGGCGAATCCGGCACCACGGGTCTTGGCATCCGCGAGCGTTTGGCCGCGCTGCCCTCCGTCACGTTGAAGAGCCTGCCGTCCGAGCGACGCCGCGACCCCGCCGCGCGCCGCGACATGATGACCGAGGTCGACCTGGTCGTGCTCTGCCTGCCCGACGACGCGGCGAAGGAATCCGCCGAACTCGCCGCCTCGCTTGGCAACGCCGCGCCGAAGCTATTGGACGCCAGCACCGCGCACCGCGTCGATCCCGCCTGGGTTTATGGTTTCGCGGAAATGCTGCCAGGCCAGGACAAACGCATCGCCCAGGCGAGGAGCGTGGCGAACCCGGGGTGTTATCCGACGGGGGCGATCGGGTTGATCCGGCCGCTGGTGGATGCCGGCATCATGCCGAAAGACTATCCGGTGACGATCAACGCGGTGTCCGGTTACTCGGGCGGCGGCAAGTCGATGATCCAGGCGCATGACACCGAGCACGGCCCGGCGTTCGAACTTTACGGTCTGAAGCTGGAACATAAGCACGTGCCGGAGACGCAAGTTTATGGCGGGCTGACACGGCGGCCGATTTTCGTTCCGTCAGTGGGACATTTCCGCCAGGGCATGCTTGTTTCGGTGCCGTTGCATCTCGATACGCTGACGGGCCGGCCGACGGGTGCCGATCTGCGGAACGTGCTGGAGCAACGTTACGCTGGTTGCGACCTCGTGCGGGTCGTTTCGCCGCGGGACGATGGCAAGCTGGAGCCGGAGGCGTTGAATGGCACCGACCGGCTGGAACTGTCGGTGCATGCCAATGAGAAGTACCGCCAGGCCGTGCTGGTCGCCCGCCTCGACAATCTCGGCAAGGGCGCGTCCGGCGCCGCCGTGCAGAACATCGGGCTGATGCTAGGCCTGTTCGAAGGCGTCGGGCCGCGGGAAATGGCGCATGCCTGACCTGCCGTACGGCGGGTTCGGCCCGGTGTTCTCGCTGCATGGCGTCACGCCGACCATCGCGGCGGACGCCTTCATCGCGCCCACGGCGGCGGTGATCGGCGACGTGGTGATCGGGGCGGAGACCGGGATCTGGTTCCATTGCCTCGTGCGCGGCGACATGAATTCGATCCGCATCGGCGCGCGCACCAATATCCAGGACGGCACGGTCATTCATATCGATTCCGGGGAGTTCTCGACGTTCATCGGCGACGATGTGACGGTCGGGCACAACGCGGTGATCCACGCCTGCACGCTGAAGAACCGCGCTTTCGTCGGCATCAGCGCGACGGTGCTGGACGGCGCGGTGATCGAGGAGGGCGGGATGCTCGCCGCCGGCGGGTTGCTGACCCCGGGGAAAGTGATCGGCCCGAACGAGTTGTGGACCGGTTCGCCCGCGAAACTCCGCCGCGTGATGGACGAGGAAGAACAGAAGCGGTTCGCTCGCAACGCCGAGGTGTATCGCGCGCTGGCGAAACAGTACCGCGTGGGACTGAAGTCGGTCGGCTGACGTCCCGCGTCACTGGCGTCCGCCGCCGCGATAGTGAAAGCATGCCAGCCGGCCGGGCCCGCGGCGAAAGTGTTCCACGTCATCAACGTTTGATCCAGGTCAAAGCCTGGCCGTTCGGTCTCTGCCTTCCTTTCCGCGGATGCCACAACGGCGGCATACGGACCGGAGGAGCGAAAATGGACGTCCAGGCGAACGGCTCAACGATTCCCGCGAGTACTTCAGCTCTCTACAGCCTGCTGGAGGAACGCATCGTCACGCGCGACCAGGTCGGCGCCAGCGAGGTATTCTATGATCTGGTTCGCGCCGGCCGCCCGCTGAACGAGATCGTCGCCGAGGGGGTCCGCATGCACGCACCGTACACCCACGTTCCCTATCACGAGCGAATCAACGACGGTTATCCGAATTTCGTGAACAACGACCACTGTCTTTTGTCGGCGCGGGCGACCATCAATCTGACGAGACTGTTGCCACCGGAACTCGCGATGCTGCCAATGGCACAGACCATTTGGTACATCCCCACCGGTCTCGACATCTGGAATCAGAAAATGAACAAGGCCCCTGGGCATTACACCCGCGGGTTCACCGGGAAAATCGACAATCCGCCCGCACCGGTGGTCTATTGGCCGGACCAGGCGCCGGCGCGCTCCAACGCTCCGTTGCAAGACCGTCTGGGAGAGTGGCTGACCCTCGTGCAGCGCGGTCAGGTGATCGATGCGTATCGTTGCTTCCTCGGGCTGATGCAGAACAAGGCGGACCGGCCGGAGGTGCTGGCCGAGCTTTGCTTCGCGGGCATGATCGACGTGCAGGACCGGATGTATCAGAACCGGTCCTACACCACCGGCCACAAGGCCTACCGCGCCCGTTCCACCGTCGAACTGGGGAACGCGCTCGGCTGGGATAACGCGCACAACGTGATCTACGCCGGGGCGTTGGACATCGCCGTGGGACCGCGCTGGTACTCGCTGTACGAGATGGCGTGCAATACGGTGAAGAGCGAACTGGAAGGCGTCGCGCTGCACGCGGTGCCGTACGGCGGCGTGTCGGACGCGGAGGCGGCACCGCTGCGCAACAAGGCACCGTTGACGAACGCGGAAGAGGCGGACCTCGTCGACGTCCTGCTGCACGAACATTCTCCGGCGAACCTGGAACGAATCACCGCGCTGTTACGTGCCCCCAAGGATCCGCGCCGCATCGTGGACGCGATCCAGATCGCGGCGGCTGAAATCGTGCTCGCCACGCACGGGATCAACAATTTCTCGATGCCGATGCACTGCTACCAATACACCAACGCGCTCGGCTGGTTCTATGACAATTTCGACCATCCGCGGCGGTTGCGGCTGCTTTATGTCGCGGCGGAGTTTGTCAATATGACCGCGTGGCATCAGACCCTGACGAAGGAACTGGTGGCCGCGCCGATCCCGACGCCGGCGATCGCCGCCATGCTGAACAACGCGCAAATCGCGGCTGAGGTGGGCAAGGCGATTTGTGCCCTGAATGGCCCCGACAGTGTCGCCTGGACGAAGGCCTATGTCGACCATTTCGGTGCCGATGAGACCCTGATCCGCACTCTGGCCCTGTGCTCCTGCAAGCTGGGCAACGATCCACACAACCAGGAAATCCCCCAGGGCATGCTGGAGGACTTCGTGAAGAACCGCGGCGCGGGGCGCGGGCGAATTCTGCTGGCCGCCGCGCAATTGTTGTCCGCGCACCGGAAATACGGCGATCCGTTCGAGGCGGCGAATCGTTTTGGCACGGCCATGAAACTGGCGGTCTGAAGCTGGCGGATGCAACGGCGTTCGTGACGCCAGATCAATTCGCCGCACCACGACAAGGGAGACGTCTTATGAAAGTTGGCATGGCCCTCAATATGTTAACCCAGGCTGGGCGGCCCGACGTCGCGGTGGTGACCGAGCACATGGCGATGGGCGATCTGGTGGAGCCGCTCGGCTTCGATTCGCTGTTCGCTTTGGAGCATCACTTCACCGGCTACGCGATGTCACCATCGCCCGCTCAATTGCTGGCTTACTATGCGGGAAGGACGAAGCGGATCACGTTGGGGACGGCGGTGATCGTGCTGCCCTGGCACGATCCGATCCGGGTCGCGGAAGAAATCGCCCTGCTCGATATCATGTGTGGCGGACGCTGCGTCTTCGGCTTCGGCCGCGGCGCCGCCAGCGTGGAATACGAGGGCTTCCGTATCGATCAGGGTGAAGCCAGGCCGCGTTTCATCGAGGCGGCGAAAATCATTCAACGCGCCCTGAGCCAGGAGAGTTTCGAGTTCAAGGGCGAATACTATCAGATTCCCCGCACCGCGATCCGGCCGCGACCGATCTCGCATCCGGAGCGGCGGTTCTACGGCACCGCGGTCAGTCCGGAATCCGTCGATGTCATGGCTCAGCTCGGCTTTTCCATGCTGGTCATCATGCAGAACGAATGGCCGAAAGCGGCCGCCGACATCCATCGCTTCAACGCCGTCGCCACCGCCGAGGGCTTCCGGCCGCGGCCACCGATGATTCTGACCAATGTCTCGGTCGCGGAAACCCGCTCCGAGGCGACGGAACGCGCCAGCGAATATCTCGGGCGCAAGTGGGACTCGATCGATGATCATTACCATTTCTCGGATGGGCATCTGAACGTGGTGAAAGGTTACGAGTCCTACGACAAGGTCGGCACGACCTATGCCAAGATGAAAGACCCGGTCCGTCGCGCGAAGGCGACCGACTTCTATGTCAGCATTCAACTCGTTGGTACGCCGTACGATTGCATCCAGAAGCTGGAGGAGTTGCAGGCGCTGACCGGCCTCGACCATCTGATCACGGAGTTTGCCTTCGGCGGCCTGCCGCACGAGGAAGCGGAGTTGAACATGCGGCTCTTCGCCGACAAGGTTTTGCCGGTTCTACAACACGATCCGGCGTTCGCCAAACCACCGAAAGTGTTGAAGTCCGCCGGGAACACCGGGGCGGAGAACGTGTTCGCGCCGGCCTGATACCAGCTGGCGAAAACGGTGACTCTAGCAGCCAAAACGTCATGGCCCGGCGCGACCGCATACGCATCAGGTTCAGGTCGGGGCGTGGCTGAAATCACCCAAACCGTCATGCTCGGCCTTGTGCCGAGCATCTCTGGCCGCGCGGAAATCGGCTCGAATTGATGTCGTGCGGGCGTCCACAGATCCTCGGCTCAAGGCCGAGGATGAGTGCGTCCGCGAGGACGTTTCGTCTGCACGGTGCAAGTCCGTGCCTGGGTTGGTCGCAACCCGGAAATCGA
>Ga0181536_10006652_pt1 | contig 11541 bp, 12 predicted proteins | sample PEATcosm2014_Bin_41_FD_121105 | JGI IMG/M metagenome (GOLD analysis project Ga0181536, IMG submission 121105) | Peatland microbial communities from MTU Mesocosm Facility, Houghton, MI, USA - PEATcosm2014_Bin17_60_metaG | ecosystem: Environmental > Terrestrial > Soil > Wetlands > Peat | place...
CAGAAGGGACGACCTCCCAAAAAGGGTCGTCGGTTGCCAAAGCTCTCCCAACGACTCGAAGATAAGAAGACGCGTTGGACCCGACTGTCGATGCCATATTGGTATGGCGATGAACGATGCATCCTCGAGATCGCGACCGGAACGGCGGTCTGGTATCACTCCGGATTGCCGCCGGCGCCGATCCGCTGGGTGCTCGTGCGCGATCCCACCGACGTCCGCGATCCGCAGGCATTTCTCTGCACAGATCTCGATGCGACGCCCGTCGCTATTCTCGGATGGTTCGTCAGCCGTTGGTCCATCGAAACGACGTTCCAGGAGAGCCGCCTGCACCTCGGCGTCGAAACGCAACGTCAATGGTCCGACCTCGCCATCGCGCGAACCACCCCAGCGATATTTGGGCTCTTTTCGCTCGTAACACTTTGGGCGGCAGATCCCAAGATCGCCGCCGGCCTCCGTCCCAGATCGGCCGCATGGTATGATAAGCGCCAACCTTCGTTTAGCGACGCCATCGCCGCTGTTCGAAGGATATTCTGGAGCGCGCCGAGTTTTTCAATGTCTCGGAATCCGCTGGACACAGTGAAAATTCCCATAGTCCTCATGGAGCGACTCACCGAGGCGCTTTGCTACGCGGCATAAAATCCGCAAAGTCGAGCTTAGATCCTCTCATCGTTCGCGCCTGAAGCGGACAATTTTCATTGGACAGAAGTCACCAGCTGGCGGCAAGGCAGAAAAATAGTCGTTTAAGCGATTGCTGGAGGAAATTTTTTTATTCTTCGGCGCAAGCGCAGGCAAAATCACGCGAGATCCAAAATAATACCCGCTGAGATACGCGTTCTCGTCGACATAGCTGCAGCCGAGGGATTCAACGTAATCGATTGTTTCCAATTCATTGAAAAACGTATTATGCCAAGACTCTTCAATCTTAGGCAGGTCCAGCTCGGCGCGCGCCTCATTGAGATTATTTAGCCCCGATATGAAAGACTCATTCATAATATATTCACCACCTACCTTGAGTGAGGCAATGACATGCTTGAGCGCGACTTTTTGCTCCTCCCAATTAAGTAAATTCTGAACGCAACGTACGGAATATATGATATCAAACTCCTCACTCTTACTATAATTTAATATGTCCCCGACACCAAAAGACACGGTACCCCGCGCGCTACCGACAGGCTGCTGCGTGGCGAGGCCAATAAGATCTGCTGAAAAATCGAAAGCATCAAGCTCAATATTAAATTTCTCAATCATCTTTATTGCTAAGAATCCATTTCCACATCCAACTTCAAGAACGCGAGCACCATCACGCAGGTAAGTTGATATAGCTTTTAGTTCTAGATTTCGTGTTCGGATATCTTGAATAGTAGAAGCACCATCGAGGCCGTGTTTCTGAGCCTCCTCCGCGTAGAGTTGACGGATATTTTCCCTGGTGAACCTGTTTGACGCCACGATTCGCTCCTCAGTTTGTCTGGCGCTGAATTTGCGCATAAAGGGACGAAATTACCTGATCGCGATCTGTCGTCTTCCAAAGACGGGGTGATTCCGAACCGGCGATAGGGTCATTCGATTCCCAGCAGGAATCTAGCCTTAATTTGGCCTATCAGCTCTCTGAGCCCATCCTCTCCAACTGGCGCCCACAAGGGCGCCGCGCCCTGTTCGCGCCTAAAGGGACCGGTAGCCACTTCGTGAATGACCACTATATCATCAAGGGGGATCACTGTATGCCAATGCGGAGCAGCAAGCCGATAGAGCACAGGCAGGCCGGTCCCGGCTGCGCCAATCACGAGGTCGCGAGTGATTGCTCCCTCGTCGTCGAAGAAGACGATCAGGGCGCGCCCTTCGACAGCATGCAGCGATTCGCTTTTGCCTATGTGCCGGTGCGGTGGGCTGAGCGAGTCACCGCAAAAAGCAATCAGCATTTCCTGCACAGCTTCATCTTCCGAATGATGGAGGTTGAGCCGCGCCCGCCGCAGCGGCTCGGCGCGCGCCACGTTCTTCACGCGCTCGATCCAGCCCTCGTCAACGACGATGACATCATCACTATGTCGGAATACGGAAGCCATCAGGCGGCTGCCCGACTAGCCGCAAATTCGATCACCGCGTCCGCCACCCGTTCCAGTTGAGCGTCGGTCAACTTTTCGTTGGACGGCAGGCAAAGCACACGTTTGATCAGGGAGTCCGCCCTGGTCCACTCGCCTCGCGCGCGGCCTACGTAGATCGGGTGCTGCGGCAAAAGAAGCGGATGCTGGATTTTGGTCTCGATGTTCTGTGAGGCAAGGAACGTGCCGAGATCTTCGCGGCGATCGGTCTGAATAGTGTAAGTGTAGTAAATGTGACGCTGACCTTCCGGCTCCCACGGCACGGAGACGTGGTTTTGAAGCCTTCGGTTCAGATAGAGCGCGTTTTGACGACGCCTGTCGATCACGCTGGCAAGCCGCTCAAGGCGCACCAGAAGGACCGCCGCTTGGACAGTGTCAAGTCTGCTATTTTGTGCGAGCTCAGTGCAGAACTCTCGATTGACTAGGCCGTGATAGCGAAGCGTGACACAGCGCTCACGCAACGCCGCGTCGTCCGTGACTAGAACGCCCGCCTCGCCGAGCGATGAAAAAACCTTCATCGAATTCATACTGAAGCAGCCGATCACACCATAGCTTCCGGCCTTACGCGGACCGATCGCGGCGTCAAATGCCTGCGAGGCGTCCTCGACCACGTGCAGCCCGAATTTTTGCGCCACAGCGATTAGCGAATCCATTTCGCACATGCGTCCCGCCCAATGCACGGGGATCATGGCTTTGGTCGCGGGCGTAACGAGGCGCTCGACGGATTCCGCGGATATGTTCAGATTGTCGTCCAAATCCGCGAAGACGGGCGTAGCGCCTACGAGAGAAACGGCGTTGGCTGTCGCGATGAATGAGAGCGCCGGAACAATCACCTCGTCGCCCGGGCCAATCTGCAAGGCCCGCATGGCGATAATCAGCGCATCGGTGCCTGAATTGCAGCCGATCGCGTGCCGCCGACCGACCCGAGCTGCCACCTTCTGCTCGAATTCGTCAACCTCCGGTCCAAGCAGCACGCGGCCGTGCATAAGAATCCGTTCGATCCCAGAGAGAATTTCTGCCCGTTCTCTCTCGTCGGTCACGCGCAAATCGAGAAATGGCACTTTCAGCATGGCGTTCCAAGCAGGACGGTTTGAGAAAACAGGTGAGAAGCCGGACTCAGCGCCCGTGGCGCCAAAGCTCCTCGCGATTTTGGTCGAAATTTGCTCCAACTTCTCGTCAATATCAAGCAGAATGAGCTCGTGGCTGCAAGGATGGTCATTGGCAACGGCCCAATTCTTGGCCAGGTTCGGCAGGTGATGCTCGAAATTGCCGAGGAGGTCGATCTCGAATTCATAGGCTCGCATGCAGACCGCCGCGAGCGAATCGTCGAGAATACCGGAATGCGCATGCGGCGCAGGATCACGCCACGGTCGATTTCCGGATCGATGACATGCAGGGCGATGCCGACGGGCCACTTGTTCACGACTGACCATTTGAACGCATCCACTCCGCGGTTCTGCGGCAGCAGGCCAGGATGGCGTTTGAGGATCGTGCGGCCGGCGATGAAGGAGGCCGGAACGATCTTGGCGATGCAGTGCAGATAGACGTCGGGACTGTCGGGCTGCCCGGGTGCGCCGATACATGCGGCGAATTCGTCGCCCCAACCCTCGACTGGGACGTAGCCGACGCCGTAGCGTCGGTAGAAAGACGGGACGTCGAGATCGATGAGCTGATCCGGCCGATCCTTGTAGCGCGCCGGCCCCGGCTTCGGCGGCCGGAGTTCGAACGGGAAGGCGTAGACCGTCACTCGATAGCCTTTGGTCAGAACCTTCCTGATCACCTGCCAGGTCTTCAGATGGCCGGTCTGATAGGTGATGATGCCGACATGCATTTTCCAATCTATCCCTTGTTGGGAAGCTCTGCTGCTTGGCCCCTCATGCGACGCGCACGTGTGCGCCGCGCGTCGCGTGCATCCAGATCGCCATGGCGTCATAGGGCGTCACGCGTTCCTGGCCAAGAATTTCGTCGGCCGCGAATACGCGCAAATCCGCGCCTTCGCCAAGCGTCATGGTCGCGACTTCGTCCGAGCCGACGTGGACTTCGTAGTATCGGCGGATCACGCGGCGTCCGCCGTGCGGCGCGAAGTCGAAGGCGAATTCCGTGAAATACGAGATTTCGCGCGGCGCGAAGCCGAGCTCCTCGAACAATTCGCGGCGGAGCGCCACTTCCGGCGTCTCGCCGAGGTCGAGCGCGCCGCCGAACAGGCCCCAATGGCCCGGATAGAAGATGCCCGACTTCTGGTCTCTCAGCTGCAGCAGATATTTCGCGCCGTTCACGACGATCAGCGCCACCGACGCGTCGCCGGGGCGCAGCCGCCCTTCGTGCAGGAAAAAATCGGGCGCGGCTTCGTTCATCCGAGAATGCGCCGGGTCATCTCTTCGACCGATAGGCCGTGCGCATCCAGCAGGTCGTCATGGTTGCCGTAGCAGTGGATGAATTCGTCCTTCAGCGTGAACGTATGGATTTTCGCGCGCGCGCCGGAGTCCCAAGCGATCTCCTTCACCTGCTGCGACAGGCCGCCTGTCGGCGCGCATTCCTCGATGACGACGACCGTCGGAAATGCGCGCAGCAGTTCGGCGACGCCCGCGGCGTCGAGCGGCTTCAACGTATGCGCCGACACGAGCGCGACGCTGTTGCCAGCGGCCTCCAGTCGTTCGGCCACCTCGAAAGCGCGCTTCATGATGCCGCCATAGGCGACGATGCAGACGTCGATGCCGGCGCGCAGCCGGCGCAGCTTGCCGAACACCCACGGGTCGGGCGCATCTTTGGACAGGTCCGGCTCGCCGGCCTTGCCGAGGCGCAGATAGACCGGCCCTTGCTCCTGCGCCGCGCACCAACGCGTCGCCGCCTCCGCCTCGGACGGATCGCAGGGCGCGATCACCGACAGGTTCGGCACTGCGCGCGCGATCGATACGTCCTCTTGCGCATGATGCGTTGCGCCGAGCGTCGAATAGGTGACGCCGCCGCCGATGCCGACCACGGTCACCGGCAGATTCTGGTAGCAAAGATCGTCGCGGACGAATTCGAACGGGCGGTAGAGCGCGAAGGTGGCGATCGTGTAGGCGAATGGCCGCAGGCCGCGTTGCGCCATGCCCGCGACCATGCCGATCATGATCTGCTCGGCGACGCCGGTATTGACGAAGCGATCGGGAAACTCGCTGCGAAATTTCGCGATGCTGCCGGCCGGCGAAATGTCGGCGACGACGATGGCGAGCCGCGAGTCGGCCTTTCCGAGTTCGTAGAAGGTATCGGCGAAGCGGTTTCTCATGCTGCGCCCTCGAGTTCGAGCAACGCCTGCTCGTATTCTGCCGGATTAGGCGAGCGATAATGCCAGATCGGCACGTGCTCCATGTAAGACACGCCCTTGCCTTTCACCGTCTTGCAGACGACCAGCAATGGCCGCGCGCCGTCCTGCGCGAGCGCGGCGTCGAACACGGCGCAGCCGTCGTGCCCGTCGACCTCGCGCGCGACCCAGCCGAAAGCCTCCGCCTTCTCGACGAGCGGATAGAAGGCGCGATGGCCTTCGCTCATCCGTTCGAGACCGGAGAAATCATTGTTGTCCATAAGCACGACGAGATTGCTCAGACCGAGATTGGCGGCCGTCAGCATCGCTTCCCAGGTCGAGCCCTCCTGAAACTCGCCGTCCGACATGACGCAGAAGACCCGCGTGTCCGTCTTCTTCAGCTTTTCGGCGAAGGCCTGACCGACAGCGATGCCTAGGCCGTGGCCGAGCGAACCGGTCGAAGCCGCAATGCCCGGCGTGCCGTAGTCCGGATGCGCGCCGAGCCTCCCCTCGGGCTTGCAATAGGAGTCGAGATCGGCGCGCGCCAGCACGCCCAGCTGTTCGAGGATCACATATTGAATCATGCAGCCGTGTCCCTTGGACATCAGGAACACGTCCCGAAACGCGGCCCGCTCGCCCTCGCGACGCATGACGCCGTTGTAAAGCGCGTCGACGATCTCCACGCAAGAAAAGGCCGGGGCGATGTGAAGCGCCGTCACCTGTTGGGAAATGTCGAGAATGCGACGCCGGTAGGAAAGGCAACGCGCGGCCGCCGCCGCCCTGTCGAACGCGTTGCGGCGATGGCCTGCTCGATCTGTTGACATAGCCTCGTTCATCGTTACGCCCACGGTCGACGGATGTAATCAGCCACGCAAAGTATAATCGCGCGGCGCGCGCTTCAGCGCATCGAGATTGGCGCGCTCCCAGGCGACGACCTCCGCGAGCCCTTCGGCCCAGCCGATCTGCGGCTCCCAGCCGAGGTCGCGCTTGATTGCAGAGGAATCGAGCCAATAGCGCGAATCCTGGCCGAGCCGGTCGCCCGTCACTTCGCACAATTGTTCGAACGGCACATTCACGGCCTCGGCGCAGAGTTCGACGACGCGCCGGATCGATGTCGGGTCTTTCGGTCCGACGTTGTACACGGTTCCCAGCGGCGCGCCGCCTTCCGCGACGAGGTGGATCGCGCGGGCGAGATCGCGCGCGTGAATATACGACTTCTCCGCCTTGCCGCCGCCGTGCAGCGGCAGCTTGTCGCCGACGAGCCCGCACAGGATCGCCTTCGGCACCACGCGATGCAGCAATTGCCCGGAACAATAAGCGTTGGACGGCCGCAGGATCGTCATCGGGAACTTCAGATATTTCGCGACCGACAGCAGATACATGTCGAACGCGACCTTCGAGGCCGCGTAGGGGCTCGACGGTTTGATCGGCTCGTCCTCGGTCACGGCGCGATTTACCGACCCATACATCTCGGAGGTGCCGATCTGAATGAAGCGCTCCAGCCAGTCGCGCTTCATCAATTCCTCGGACAGGCGCGCGAGCGCCATCGAATTGGTTTCGAAGAAGCGCCAGGAGTGCTTCCAAGAGACCGCGCCTTCACCTTGCGCGGCGAAATTGACGATGATCTGGGGTTTCTCGCGATCAAGCAATTCTAGCAGCAGGTCGAGTTCATAGGTCACGTGGCGCGCGTGATATTCGTAACCGTCGCGGCGGTCGATGTTGAGCGAGAAGGCCGGCTCGCGCAGCGGATTGCGGCCGATGCCGATGACCTTGCTCGGATTGGCGTGATCGAGCAGATACGAGGCCGCGTGAATGCCGAAGCTGCCGCCGCCGCCGAGAATTGCGTATGTCTTGCCACTCATGTCCGTTCGCTTCGTCGGTTGGAATTATGTCGCATCGTCATTCGACGATCGTCCAAGCATAGTCGCCCTTATAGCCGGCTTCCTCGAAAAGCTCGATCCATCCCTGTGGGTAGTCGTGGAATTTCGCCGTCAGCACCCAGCTCTCGAACAGGGCCTTTTGTTGGGGCGTGCGATAGGAATCGACCTGCACGAACGCGCGACCCTTGCCGACGCGCTCGATCTCGCGCAGTGCGCGCAATACGCCGGCGCGGTCGAAATTATGGATCGTGTTGATCGAGACGACGCAGTCGAAGCTGCGATCGGGGAAGGGCAGGCGGTCGCCAGAGCCCAAATGCAAACGGCCGACGACGTCCGGCAGGCAGTTGATCATTGCATAGTGCGAAATGTCGAGTCCGAACGCGTCCAGCCCCGGACAGGCGATCATCAGGTCCTTGACCAGAAAGCCCTTGGCGCATCCGACATCGAGCACGCGCATGCCGGGCTCGAGACCGAAGTGCGCGACAATGTCCCTGGCGACGGGAACCCAGCGCCCGTCATAGCGATAGCCGCCATAGCCATAGTCGCGCGGCCCATCGAAGTAGAGTTCGCCATAATCGCGAGCGGCCGCGATCACCTCGGGCGATTTCGCTTCGCCGCGCTGCGCGATGTTGCGCTTCGTTTTCGGCAGAGCGCGTAAGAGATCGACTTCGGGCATATCAGGTGCTCTCGGCCTGCCGAACCTTGCTCAGGCCATCGGCGAGTTGCGTGTAGTGGAAGTCCGGAAAAGCGATGCGCGTGGCGGCGACGTCGAACGGCCGATAGCCGTTGTGCGGCATCGGCCCGGAGCGCGGCGTATCTTTGATCGCGACCTTACGCGGCGAGGCCGAAACGACAAGGTCGGCGATGGCGCGGAAGGAATGCGTTGCACCGCTCGCCAGATTGAGAACGCCGGTCGAGCGGCGCAACAGCACGCGTACGACGATCTCCGCCACGTCTTCGATCCATACGTGGTCGCGTCGCTCTTCGCCGGCGCCGAACAGGACGATGTCCTCGCCTTTCGCCACAAGCCGCCGGAACCGGTTGGGGCCATAGCCGTTGTGCGGATCGTCGGCGCCGTAGATCAACGTCGGCCGGAGAATTGCCAGCGGCGCCTCGACATCGCTCTGAAACGCGATCTCGCGCGCGAGATGCATCACCCCGTGAAAGGAGGCGGGCGCGGCGGGCGCGGATTCCGTCAGCGGAACCGGTTCGTCGCCGTAGACTGCGTCGGAGCTGATGTTGACGACGTGCGACGCGTTTTTGCGACCGATCGCGGAGACGAGGGCGCGCGTGAGGCGCATGTTCTCGATCAGCATATCGATGTTCTTGCACGGCGCGATCGCGCTCGCGGCGACGATCGCGTCGCCATCGCGCAATAGACTCGTCAATCGCTCTATCGCATCCGGCTTCAGCAGGTCGCACTCACTGCGCGTCACCGGCAGAGTCTCGACGCCGGCCGCCACGAGCTGGCGGCAGACGGCGGCGCCCACGAAGCCGGCGGCGCCGACGACGACCACGCGACGCGGTTTGACCGGCGCTGGCTCGAGGTGGCGCAGCATCAAGCTTTCTCGTGAGCGGCTTGGCGCGGCGCGCCGAGGCAGTAATGGTCGAGGCCGGCTTCCTTCGCCGCCTTCGGCGCGAGCACGGAATAGGGATCGACGACGATGCGTCCGCGCATGTTTCGCGCGACGGCGTCCGCGGTCAGCGCCCGGTACTGCGGCCACGGAGTCAGGATCAGCAGCGCCTCGGCGTCGGCCAGAATGGAGAGCGGATCGTCGCCGGCCGCGACGTGGGCATGCGGCACTACATCGGCGCTGACGACGGGATCGTGAACGATGAAGTCCGCCTCCGGCAGCGCCGCGATCGTCGCGAGCGATGGCGAATTCTTGATCGAGTGCGTGTTCTCTTTGTATGCTAGGCCCCAGACCGCAATCTTTGCGTGCGGTTTGGCGTCGAGCAGCGCGCTGCGAACGGTGCGCGCCGCCCAGTCGCGGCGCAGTTTGCTGTTGGCGATCCATGCGCGCACGACGCCGCCGTCGGTATGATGACGCTCCGACAGCGCGACGACGGTGGCGAGATCGCGCTCGAGATTGCCGCCGGCGATGCCGAGACCGGGCGCCAAATAGGCTTGCGGCCCAATGCGCGCGTCGAGCTTGAGCGAGGGCACGATTTCCGACCAGTCCGCGCCGATGTTCTCGCAGATTTCCGACAGGGTGTTGGCGACGCTGATCGAGGAGACGAGGCAGCAATTGATCGCAATCTTCGCCAGCTCCGCGCTCTCGTAGCGCATCGGCAGGATTGGGCAGCCGAAAGCCGAGAGGACGGCGAGATATCGCGGCTCGATCGGTGCGGCAGGATCGGCGCTGCCGACGATGGTTCTCTCGGGATGCAGCGCGCGCTGCACCGCGCGGCCGAACACCAGCGTCTCCACCTGATAGTATAGTCGTGCGTGCGGCGCGACGCGCAAAGCGCGCGAAAAACCCGGCGGCGCCTGAAACAGAATGACGAGAACGGCGTCGGGCTTCAGCACGCCGCCGACTCGGTCAAGCAACGCGAGGATCCTTGTCAGATCGCTCTGTCCGGAATTGTCGGTCGGAACGTCCGTCGAGATATAGACGACGTCGCATTCGGCCAGGCGCGCGAGATCCGCGGTGAAAACCTGCCGCGCGCCATTGGCGCGCACGAGATCGTCGAGATCAGGCTCGGTCACAGGAATGTCGCCGGCCGTGAGCCGCGCGATCGTCCCGTCGTCTGGATCGTAGCAGACCGTGCGAAAGCCCTTGGCGGCGACCGAGGCCGAGGAGACGATGCCCAGATGCGTCATGCCGGCGAAGCCGACGACGACGGATTGCGCGGACGTGGTGTGCATCTCAGACATTCCTCTGCAGCGCCAGCGCGTCGCGGCCGAGCCGTTCCAGCGTCCGGCCGAGCCATGCGTCTGTCGTAAGGTCGGCCGTCGCGGCCCGCGCGCAAATCTGCTTGAAGTGCGCGTATTCGGCGGCCCATGTCGGATCGTCCTGCACGAGCGTAACCGCTTCCTCGGGCGGTCGCCCGCTCGGCAGCACTCGACGGCGCAAAGTGAAGGTCGAGGGCCCCCATTTGCACAGCGACTCGATGTGCGCGCTGCCGTTCTCCGCGAAAACATCGCAGGTGAAATGGTTGCGCCACGACAACAACGTCATTTCCAACTCGAGTCGCGGCGACACGCTTTCGTTCTGAAGAACGACGTGATCTGGAGAGCGGTTCTCGAAACAATTGGCGGATGCGACGACGTAACCCTCGTCGACGCCGCCGAACCAGAAACGGCACGTGTCGAGCAGATGCGATCCGAGGTCGGGCAGCACCCCGGCGCCCTTGTCGCGCCATTCCGAATTGCGGACAAGTCGGGCCGTGCCGTTGCCGTAAAACATGCGGCATGAATAGATGCGTCCCAATTCGCCCGAGGCGATCAGATCGCGCATCCGCACGAAATGCGGTTCGAAGCGGTGGTTGTACGCCGTGTAGCAGACGACGCCCGCCTTGCGCGCCAGCGACTGCAGAGCCTCGACGCCGCCGTCCGTCATGGACCATAGCGGCTTTTCTACGAGAACGTGCTTGCCGCGTTCGAGCAGGTAGCTGAGGACTTCGAACTTCGGCTCGTCTGGGATGCAGCACAGCGCCGCATCATACGCGTCGAGCGGCACGTCGCGCACCGACTTGAAGTCCGCGTCCGGATTTGCCGGATCGACGCTGGCGACATAATCCGCGCCGGCGAATTTCCGACGCTTGTGGCCTTGTACGCCCAGTCCAACAACGATTGCGCGCATGGTCATGCGTAATTCATCCGTCTCTCGATTTGGTCCAGCTTCTTGTGCACGTGGTCCGGCGTGACCGGAACATTGCCGTCGAACTCGCATTCGCAGCCAGCCGCCAGCGTTCCGATGATCGTCGACTGGATCGTATCGCGATTGACCAGCATCGTTAGCGTCGAATAGGCAAGCAGCGCATCGCCGGCGCCGACCGGATCGACGAGATTGTCGACGAAAGAATCGATTACGAAGAAACTGTCAAGAGAGGTGTGGTCCGTGCTGTTGCAGGCCAGCACGCCGCGCTCGCCGAGCTTGAGAATCAGGAACTTGCACTTCGCCTCGTCGTAAAGCTTCGAGGCGAGCGGTCGAATGCCAGAATCCTGGTCGGCCAGCGCGAATCGTGCTTCGCGCTCGTTCGGCGTGATCATGTCGAAACCGCAGAATTCGGTGATGTTGCCCCAGCGGCTTGCGACCTGACTGTCGGCGACGCGGAA
>Ga0181536_10006656_pt1 | contig 11537 bp, 9 predicted proteins | sample PEATcosm2014_Bin_41_FD_121105 | JGI IMG/M metagenome (GOLD analysis project Ga0181536, IMG submission 121105) | Peatland microbial communities from MTU Mesocosm Facility, Houghton, MI, USA - PEATcosm2014_Bin17_60_metaG | ecosystem: Environmental > Terrestrial > Soil > Wetlands > Peat | place...
CTCGAGGGCGGCGTGGACGCGCGCGGCGTCGGCGAGCGGCGCGCGGGCCGTCACGCCGATCTTGACGTCGCCCGAGGCGACGACGGCGAACAGATCGCGCGCCATCTTGTCGAGCCGCTCGCGTTCGGCGAGGAAGGTGAACAAGGTCGGCCGCGTGACGAACAGCGAGCCCTTCTGCGACAAGAGCGCGATATTGAACGCCTCGATGCCGCCCGAGGCCGAGCCGTAGCTGGCGAACATGCCGAACGGCCTGAGGCAATCGAGCGAGGCGGGGAAGGTCGCCTTGCCGACGCCGTCGTAGACGACATGGCACTTGGCGCCCTTGGTGAGCTCGCCGACCCGCACCGCGAAGTCCTCCTCGCGGTAGAGAATCACGTGCTTGGCGCCGGCCTTCTTGGCGAGCTTGGCCTTTTCGGCCGAGCCGACCGTGCCGATCACCGTCGCGCCGAGCGCCTTGCCCCATTGGCACAGGATTTGCCCGACGCCGCCGGCGGCCGCGTGCACCAGAATCGTGTCGCCGGCCTTCACCTTGTACGTCTGGCGCAGCAGATATTGCGCGGTGAGGCCCTTGAGCATCATCGCCGCCGCGGTCTCGTACGAAATCGCCTTGGGCAGTTTGACGAGATGCTTGACGATGACGTTGCGCTCCTCGGCGTAGGAGCCGAGCGTCGAGGCGTAGGCGACGCGGTCGCCCGGCTTGAAATCCTTGACGCCCTTGCCGACGGCGACGATTTCGCCCGCGCCCTCGTTGCCGGGGGTGAAGGGCCGCGGCGGCGGCGGATAGAAGCCCGAACGATAGTAGACGTCGAGATAATTGACGCCGATGGCGCGATGGCGCACGCGCGCTTCCCCCGGCCCGGGCGGCGGGAGCTCGATATCCTCCAGACGCATGACGTCGGGCGCCCCGGTTTGGTGAATGCGAATCGCGCGCATGGCTCGTCTCCCGCCAAAATCGCGCCATGATTGTCCCGGCGAAGCGCCCGCGCAAGCGGCGTTCCTCGAAAAAGCGTTGCAAAACCGCGTTTTCCACGTTTTGGCGGGCGTATCGCGTCAAGCGGCGCGCGCGGGCGGCGGCAAAGAAACCGGCGACAATCGACGAGCGCGGCCTTGCCAGCCCGGCGCGGCTTCCTTATAGCAGGCGCCGTTCCGGCCGAGCCGAAACGCAAGGCCAGCGCCCATCGTCTAGCGGTCCAGGACGTCGCCCTTTCACGGCGAAAACAGGGGTTCGATTCCCCTTGGGCGCGCCAAGTTATCAGATATAAATCAATAGCTTGGCGATTTTACCTGATAACGTGCGTGGTAGGTGTCCACTAGATGTCCACAATTCCGGAGCGCACGTGCTAGACGGCTACCCTGCCTAATCCCCTTTGCCTTCGCGCCGCGGGATTACGGATTACGGGATTCGATTACGGTGACCGATTACGGTGACACATGCATATTTATACTTTTACGAATTCGCGAACACCCGGTCGAGCGCTCTGCGCAAGTGAGCGATGGTAGTCTCGGGATACTTGGAAATAGGAAATTATGCATGTGTCACCGTACACGGCCTACGAGAACCGCGAATGCGCCAACAAGGCGAAGGCGCTGTTTCGCGCGGCGGAGGAGGCAGTGCGGTTCGCGACGCGGGCGAAGCGCGGGCAGTAGGCATGGCCGCCGAGCCGAGGCGTCACGCGTTTGGCGACAGCGCGGAAACTCACCCCGCCCCTCACCCTGCCTCTCCCCGTAAACGGGGAGAGGGGAAGAACGGCGCCGCGCGCCCCTCTCCCCGCTTGCGGGGAGAGGCAGGGTGGGGCTTGGGGGATTGGCCGCAGACTTCGCCGAGATGCGCGTATGCGTGAGGACGCCGCCCGAGAAGCGGTCGCCCGGGATTGCTTCGCTCATGAGGAATGCAAGGCGCTGTCGGCTGCGAGGCGTCGCGCGTATAGTGCCTCAATGACCGCCATCGATCCAAAGACCGAACGCGCGATCCGCGACTTCCTCAAGCGGATCGCAGGCCGCTATCCGCTCGCCGGCGCGCGGCTCTACGGAAGCCGTGCGCGCGGCGATGGCGACAAGTACAGCGACGCCGATTTGGCGGTTTTCCTCAAGGGGCCGCGCGGAGACGCGATGGGCGCCGGCATCGACATGGCGGGCGTGGCTTTCGACGTGCTTCTGGAGACCGACATTCTCGTCTCGCCTCTGCCCATTTGGGAAGACGAGTGGGCGCACCCGGAGACCACTTCCAACCCGCGTCTGCTGGAGAACATCCGGCGCGAAGGCGTTGCGTTGTGAAGCCCGCGGATTTCATGAGCAAGGCCGAGAGTTCGTTAGGCGCCGCTCGCCTGCTTCTCGACAACGGCTACACGGACGAAGCGTGCAGCCGCGCGTATGACGCCATGTTCGACGCGGCGCGAGCGGCCTTGCTCATCGCGAACGCCCCGGTCGAGGCGGAAGTTGCCCCCACACACAGAGGGATTTGATGTCCAAGCAACAAATTCGTAATTGCGGTTGTTACCGCAATACCACCAAATACGGGTTTCTCGCAGAGACACTATATCCGACCCAGGCGATCCTCAAACCAATCAAAGGCCTTTCGGTGGCTCGCTATGTCAGCCAGGTCAAGCTCCTTCGCATGAGCGTCTGGGCGTTCATTTACTGTCGCTGTATGTCTTTCCAGCTCGCTCCGGTCCCCAAAGAGTTTTTCGAATAGCGGCCCTTCCTTTCTTACAATGGAAATGATTTCTAGCCAGAATAATTTTCCCATTATTTCGTCCAGATCGAGCCGTTGTAAATCGCTCCGGCGCTTTGCATCGATGCATTTCAATACTCGCTCTTTGGCGGTGCCGGAGTTTTGTTGCGATAGAGACGAAAACCGAACAAAATTCGCAACAATATTGCGCAACTTCCGTTCAATTACATTGCGTCGTCTCGATATTATCGCCAGTTCATCAGCCCACTCACCGTAATTCGAAGCGTTGGTTCTGTCCGAGAGTTCTCCTTGCACGGGACTATCGTTGCCGCCGTCAGATACAAAACACTGAAGACCCGCTGCCATCATTTGCCCACATACTACGAGATTCTTCCCTCGTCGCACGATACCATATTTCTCAAGTGCGCGGACCGTTCTCGCATCCAGACCGCTAATATCACCTTTAACACATTTCAAAGCGGGGACCCGCAGTTCAGGATAGACTCGAAATAAATGCGACAGGGCCACTTCAGACATTGCTGCACCATCAGTCGCCACGAATTCCTTCAGATAGTCGCCTATTAAAGCCTGCTGCGGCTCGAACGGCCGCAAACCGATGTCAATTCTACTGTGTATGAAGCTACAGGACTTTCTGATCCAAAACGGCATATCGGCGCATGTATCGGCAATTTCCTCCGCCACTCGGTCGGTGAAACCTAAGCCTACAGCCTTACCGAGTTTGCGTATCATAGCACTTGCTGCACCGCGCGGCAGCGGACTTAGGTATTCTTCGGGAACAAACATAAGTGCAGCGTTTTCAACACCGTCGATCGACTCTTGCGCGAACCACTTGCTTGAGCCCCCTGAAATCAGCATCGACAAATTACGGTTTGACGCCGTCGACGACTGATAAATAGCCCGAAGGTTACGCCAAAACTTATTAAATTCCGATCGCCAATGACCGGCTGTTGGGCTTGTTGGGGTACGATAATCTATCTCGTCGAACACAAGTACTACCTGCTTGCCATGATTAGCCACAGCAGTTCGGAGGCGCTCCGATGCCATCGAAATATCGACATCTTCCTGATTGATTACCATAGCAATCTCGGATCCTTGCGACCTGTCTTCCAACGATTGCGCCAAAGAATTGAGTAGTTTCGCAGCGTTCAGTTCGAATACAACGTCTCGTTGTGCGTCAATCAGAATAATTGTACAATCATAGTATTTCCGAATTTCGTTAACTATCCGATACAATATCGATGTCTTTCCAATTTTTCTAATACCAAAACATGACCGTATCTGACCGCTTTGCAGTTTTTTTTGCAAGCTCAATGGCCTCTTCGCGGCGGCCGTAGAATTGAATGTCGTCCGCAACTGGTCCAGTAATATCAAAAATGTCATATGAATATAGCTCATGCGCAAGAGCGCGCAGAAGATCGTTTCCCTGAGGGAGGGTTCCACTATAATATATAGGTAGAATCGCCAACCCCTGCTCACGTCCCCATTTTTTCAATTTTGCATTCCCCCGCGGGTCGCAATGTACGATTATTGCGATCGAAGAGTCTAACCGGCCCTCCGCCTCTCCAATAACATCGCGGGCGGTCTGAATAGTTCGTACTTGTTGATCATGGAAGGTCGTGATTAGTACAAGCACCTCCTTATCGACGGAAAGTGCTGCGCGCACCAACTTGGAAGGTACGGCAAAACAAATACCATAATAACCTTTTTCACGTGTGACAGATGACGCAGACGTTATCTTCAAGGTGTCTCCAAAAGACGCCCGAAGTTGGTCCTTTATTGCGTCGGTCTGTTCGATGGGGGTGTCTGTACTCTTCATACGTCACTCTTTCCCGTGAGATATCAATGTTTACCGAGGAACGAAGATAGATTGCATCTTGGCCCGGCTGCTTGCAAGCGTGAACTGGCAGCGAGGAACACTGCCTTGATTCATTTGCGGAGCACTTACGGCGACAGGCGCGAATTTCCTCTTCTTGCATCCCGGCTCGGGTGGCCCGCTCAAGCGAGCCCACGCGGCGGAAATTCGCCACGCAAGCTCATGAAACAAAACGATCACGAACGAAAATGGCGCCGGCGCCGGCAGTCGGGTCTCCCGTCGCGCACTCCTCACCTGATCGGCGGCGCATACTGCAGCCCGCCTTTGTTCCACAGCGCGTTGAGGCCGCGCTTGATCTTGATCGGCGAGCCCATGCCGACGTTGCGCTCGAACGACTCGCCGTAATTGCCCACCGCCTTGACGATGCGGTAGGCCCAGTCGTTGGTCAGCCCCAGGCTGTGGCCGAAGTCGCCTTCGACGCCGAGCAGGCGGCGGATTTCCGGGTTGTCGGATTTCAGCATCTGATCGACGTTGGCCTGGGTGACGCCGAGCTCCTCGGCGGTGACCAGCGCGAAATGCGTCCATTGGACGATCTCGAACCAGGTGATGTCGTCCTTGCGCACCGACGGGCCGAGCGGCTCCTTGGAGATGATTTCAGGCAGCACGACGTGATCGTCCGGCGCGGACATTTTCAGCCGCTCGGCGTAGAGGCCGGAGGAGTCGGTGGTGTAGGAGTCGCAGCGGCCGCTGTCATAGGCCTTGACCGCCTCTTCGTCGGTGGCGAAGACGACCGCCTCGAACTTCAAATTATGGCTGCGGAAGAAGTCGGCGAGGTTGAGCTCGGTGGTCGTGCCCTGCTGCACGCAGATCGAGGCGCCGTCGAGCTTCAGCGCGGAATCGACGCCGAGGCTCTTCCGCACCATGAAGCCCTGCCCGTCGTAATAGTTGACGCCGGTGAAGAACATGCCGCCCGTCTCGCGCGACATTGTCCAGGTGGTGTTGCGCACGAGAACGTCGACGTTTCCCGAGGCCAGGATCGTCGGGCGGTCCTTGGCGTTGACCGCCAGGTATTTGACCTTGCCCGGATCGTTGAAGATCGCCGCCGCGATCGCGCGGCATTCGTCGACGTCGAGCCCCTTGTAGACGCCCTGATCGTCGGGCAGGCCGAAACCCGCCAATCCCGGATTGACGCCGCACACCAACGCGCCGCGCGCCTTGACCTGGTCGAGCGTCCCCGCCTCGACGGCGGAAACGCCGGCGCAAAGCAGGGCGGCGGCGAAAAACGTCACGAGCGATCGCATGCGAAGACCCCCATTTTTCGAAGCCGAACCGGCCCTGCCGCCCTTTTTCATGCGCGCGGCGGCGCCCGGCGAGGACGCCAGTCTCGCGGCGAACCCGGCCTCGAGTCAATCGCCCTGCTTCGCGCGCGCGCCGAATGCTGCTAGGACAGGCCGCACGCGTTCACCTGTAAGCCGACGGACCGCCCTCATGCACGCTCGATGGCCTTCCTCCGCTCTTTTCCTGTTCGCGACCGCGTCGGCGGGCCTCGCCGCGCCCGCCACATCGGACGGCGCCAAGGCGATCGAACAGGGCTACGTCGAATATTTCGGCAAGGCGGTCGTCGACAAGGGCATCGTTTCGGTCACGCCGGACGGCGAGGACTACCTCGTCAGCTGGGACCTGCAGAAGGCGTTCGATCTCATCGGGCCGCCCGAGGGCGCGCTGCGCATCGCGCGATTCTCATATACGCTCACGCCCGAGGACGACGGAGACTGGACCGCCAAGGCCGACGGCTTTCCGAGCTTGGCCTTCGACGTGCCGACGGACAAAGGCAAGGTGACCGGCACGCTCGATCTCGGCGGCTTTCGCCTGGAGACGGCTTATCACGCCGCGCAGGCGGATTTCCTGCGCTCGCTCCTCTCGGCCGACACGCTCGCCGCCAAGTTTCACGTCCCCGACGGCGCTCGCGGCGACGATCTCGATCTCGCCGAATCCGGCATATCGGTCGAGACCCGCGCCAAGACGTCCGACAGCGGCGCCGGCGTCGACGTCGCCCTCGCCCAATCGGTCAAGAACCTGACCGAAACCGTCGTCGCGCCGCCGCCGGACGATCAGGGCCCGCCCGTCGAGGTGACGTATACGGTCGGCGGCTTCGGCGGCGGCGCGGCGATCTCGGGACTGCGCGCGCGCGAGATCGGCGATTTCTGGAAATTCGTCGTCGCCCACGTCGCAGACGCCGACCCGCCCGCGGAGTTGAAGCAGAGCATCCACGCCATGCTGCCGCTATGGAACTCGCTTCAGGCGAACGCCGAAATTCATGACCTGACGCTGCAGATGCCGATGATCGAAGCGACGTTGAAGACGCTCGACGAGACGATCGCCCTCAGCGGCTTCACCGCCGACGGCGCCGCGGAAATCGGGGTCAAGATCGACCAACTGGCGTTCAAATCGCCGCTCCTGCCGCCCTGGGCCGGATCGCTCTCGCCGGCTTCGTTCGCCTTAGACCTGCGCGTCGCCGACAAGGGCCTCGACGAGGTCGCGCGGCTCGCGCTGGACGATCCGAGTTTCGGCGGCAAGCGCGATCTGTCGCCCGAGACGCAGGACAAGATCAGCGCCGTCCTCCTCGCCGGGCGTCCGAAGCTCACCCTCGCGCCCGGGCGGCTGACGACGCCGACGCTCGATCTCGCCTTCGAAGGCGAAGCCTCGATGGACACGGGCGCGCCGAGCGGCCATTTCGTTTTCAGCGCCGACGGCCTCGACAAGACGATCGCGCTCCTCGAAGACGTCGCCAAGAGCGAGCCGGATTTGCAGTCGGCCGTGCTCGGCGTCACGTTCATCAAGGGCCTGGCGACGACCGGCGCCGACGGACGGCTGACGTGGAACGTCGACGTGAGCGATGCCGGCGACGTCACGGTCAACGGCACGCTGTTGCCGACCGCCAAGTGATCGGCGACGCTTGAAGAGAATTGCGGCGCGCGAGGCCGGTTGACGCCGGCCCCTCGCGTTTTTTCATTTTGCCCGTCCCCAGTCGCGGAAATCACGATCGATGAAAAAGCTGACCGACGAAGCCAAGGCCAGATTGCGCCCCCGCTCGCGCCTCGTGCATCTCGGCCGCGACGCGGAGGCCTCGCAGGGCTTCGTCAGCGTGCCGCCGTTCCGCGGCTCGACCGTGCTTTTTCCCGACGTCGCGACGCTGAAGAGCCGCAAGCAGCGCTATGTCTACGGCACGCACGGCACGCCGACCACCGAGGCCCTGAGCGAGGCCTGGACCGCGATTTCAGGCGCGGCGGGAACGACGCTGGTCCCCTCCGGGCTCGCCGCGATCGTCGTCTCGCTGATGACGGCGCTGAACGCCGGCGATCATCTGCTGATGTGCGATTCGGCCTACCAGCCGGCCCGCATCTTCTGCGAAGCGACGCTGAAACGCATGGGCGTCGAGACCACCTATTACGATCCGCTCCTCGGCGCCGGGATCGGAGCGCTGATGCGCGCCAACACCAAGGCGGTGTTCGTCGAATCGCCGGGCTCGCAGTCGCTGGAAGTGCAGGACATCCCGGCGATCGCCGCCGAAGCCCACGCGCGCGGCGCCTGCGTCGTCGCCGACAACACCTGGGCGACGCCGTTGTTCTTTTCGCCGCACGCGCACGGCGTCGACATGGCGGTGGAGGCGGGCACCAAGTATCTCTCCGGCCATTCCGATCTGTTGCTCGGCCTCGTCTCGGCCAACGCGCAATGGTTTCCTCGCCTCGCCAAGACCGTCGATCAGATGGCGATTCCGCCCGGCCCCGAGGACGTGTTTCTCGCGCTGCGCGGCCTGCGCACGATGGAGCTCAGGCTTCGCGAAGCCGAGCGCCAGGCGCTCGCGCTGGCGCGCTGGCTCAAAGGCCGCCCCGAGGTCGAGCGCGTCATCCACCCCGCCCTGCCCGACGATCCCGGCCACGCCATCTGGAAGCGCGACTTTACCGGCTCCTCCGGGCTATTCAGCGTCGTGCTGCGGCCGGCGTCGGAGGCCGCGGTGGCGGCGATGCTCGACGGGCTCGAATTGTTCGGCATGGGCTACTCCTGGGGCGGCTTCGAGAGCCTCGTCATCCCCTTCGACTGCACGGCCTACCGCACCGCGACGCGCTGGGCGCCGGGCGGACCGACGTTGCGCTTCACGGTCGGGCTCGAAGACATCGAGGACCTGAAGGAGGACCTCGATCGCGGCTTCGCCCGCCTCGCCGCCGCCGCCTGAACCGGAGCGCCGAACCATGCGCACGTTCCTCATCGACACCGACACGGCGTCCGACGACGCGGTGGCGATCCTGATGGCGCTCGCGGCGCCCGACGTTCGCGTCCTCGCGCTGACGACGGTCGCCGGCAACGTCGGGCTCGAACAGGCGACGCGCAACGCGCTGACCGCCGCCGAGATCGCCGGTTCGGACGTTCCCGTGTTCAAGGGCGCGGGCGCGCCGCTGACGCGCGCGCTCGAAGACGCGCACTGGTTCCACGGCCGCGACGGTTTTGGCGACCAAAACTATCCGCAGCCGCGCCGCGCCGCGGAGCGCCAGCACGCGGTCGACGCCATCATTCGGCTCGCCCATGCCGAACCGGGCCTGACGCTGGTGACGCTGGGTCCGCTGACCAACGTCGCGCTGGCGCTGGCGCGCGATCCCGACATCGCAAGAAAAATCGGCCGCTGCGTGGTCATGGGCGGCGCGCCGTGCTGCGAGGGCAACGTCACGCCGGCGGCCGAATACAACATCTGGGTCGACCCCGAGGCGGCGCGCGTGACGTTCCGCTCGGGCCTGCCGATCGAGATGGTCGGCTGGCACGTCTCGCGCGGCGCCTCCGTGCTCGACGAAGCGGAGATCGCCGACATCCTGGCGCTGGGGACCGCCAAGGCGCGTTTCGCCATCGAGTGCAACAGCCGCGCCAAGCAGGCCTATTTCGTCCAGACCGGCGAGACCGGCCTGTCGCTCGCCGACCCAACCGCGATGGCGGTGGCGCTCGACCGCGCGGTCGGCCTGAGCTGGAGCCGCCATTACGTCGAGATCGAGTGCGCGAGCGAACTGACGCGCGGCATGACGATCGTCGATCGGCTCGACGTCGCCGCCGACGACAACAATCGCGAGGCGTGGCGCGGGGCGCTGAAGGCCGGCGCCAAGGCGGACGTCTTATGGACTTTCGACAGCGCCGCGTTCAAGGCTATGCTGAGGCGGGTGCTGGCGGGGTGAACGACGGCTGCGAGGAGACCGCGATGCCGCCTGACGGAAATCGACTGGGCGGCGAGACGTCGCCCTATCTCATCCAGCACGCCGGCAATCCCGTGCATTGGCGGCCCTGGGGCGCCGAGGCGCTCGCGGAGGCGAAGCGGCGCGACTGTCCGATCCTGCTCTCCGTCGGCTACGCCGCGTGCCACTGGTGCCACGTCATGGCGCACGAATCCTTCGAGGACGACGACACCGCGGCGCTGATGAATCGCCTGTTCGTCAACGTGAAGGTCGATCGCGAAGAGCGGCCCGACGTCGATTCCATCTACATGAGCGCGCTGCACGCGATGGGCGCGCAGGGCGGCTGGCCGCTGACGATGTTCCTGACGCCGGGCGGCGCGCCGATCTATGGCGGAACCTATTGGCCGCCGGCGCCGCGCTGGGGCCGGCCGTCGTTTCGCCAGGTGCTGCAGGCGGTCGACGCGGCCTGGCGCGATCGGCGCGAAGCGACGCTGGCGCAAGGCGCCGACCTCGTCGCCCACTTGACCGCGATCGCCGCGCCGCGGCCGGGGCCTGACCTCGCGCCCAACGACCTGACGCGCGTCTGCGAAGCGCTGCTGCGCCTCGTCGATCCCGTCCACGGCGGCATAGGCGACGCGCCGAAATTTCCCAACGCGCCGATCTTTCGTTTCTTCTGGAACGAGTTTTTTCGCCGCGGCGACGCGCGCTGCCGCGCCGCGGCGCGCGGCCTGCTCGACGCACTCTGCGCGGGCGGCGTCTACGACCATCTCGGCGGCGGTTTCGCCCGCTATTCGACCGACGCCGAGTGGCATGTGCCGCATTTCGAGAAGATGCTCTACGACAACGCCGAGATTCTCGAATTGCTCGCCCTCGCCTACGCCGAGGCGCCGACGCCGCTCTATGCCGCGCGGGCGCGCGAGACCTTCGGCTGGCTGATGCGCGAGATGCGCGCCGACGTCGCCTTCGCTTCGTCGCAGGACGCCGATTCGCAGGGCGAGGAGGGGCGCTTCTATGTCTGGAGCGCCGACGAGATCGATGCGGTCCTCGGCGAGGACGCGGCGCCGTTCAAGGCCGCCTACGACGTGCATCCGAGCGGCAACTGGGAGGGCCGCAACGTGCTGCGGCGCGTGACGCGGCAAGGCGACGCGGCGGCCGAGGCGCGGCTCGCTTCCGCCCGCGCGCGTTTGGTCGCGACGCGCGAAACGCGCGTCAAGCCGGCGCGCGACGACAAGATTCTCGCCGACTGGAACGGGCTGGCGATCGCGGCGCTGGCGCGCGGCGCCGCCGTCTTCGAGGCGCCCGAGTTTCTCGACGCGGCGCGCACGGCGTTCGCTTTCGTCGCTGGGACGTTGCGCGACAGCGAAGGCCGGCTCGTTCACGCCTGGCGCGCCGGGCGCTGCGGCGCGGCCGGCATGCTCGACGATTACGCGGCGATGGCGCGCGCCGCGCTGAGCCTGTTCGAGGCGACGGGCGAACCGGAGTATCTCGCCGCGGCGACGCAATGGGCCGGAGCGGCGCAGAATCTGTTCGGCGTCGAGGACGGCGGCTTCTACCTCACCGCGCGCGACGCCAGCGACGGCCTGATCGTGCGCCCGCGCCCGCCCCACGACGGCGTGACGCCTTCCGGCGCCTCGCTGATGGCGGAGGTCTTCGCCAAGCTCGCCCATCTCACCGACGAGCCGCGCTGGCGCGAAGCGGCCGAGCGCCTGATCCGCGCCGCTTCGGGCGCGCTCGAGGGGCTGGCGCAGAACCCGCTGCTGCTCGCCGCGGCCGACCTCTTGGAGCGCGGCGGCTGCGTGGTCATCGAAGGCAAGCTGGA
>Ga0181536_10006658_pt1 | contig 11536 bp, 5 predicted proteins | sample PEATcosm2014_Bin_41_FD_121105 | JGI IMG/M metagenome (GOLD analysis project Ga0181536, IMG submission 121105) | Peatland microbial communities from MTU Mesocosm Facility, Houghton, MI, USA - PEATcosm2014_Bin17_60_metaG | ecosystem: Environmental > Terrestrial > Soil > Wetlands > Peat | place...
CACCAGCCAGTAGCCGTTGCCCGAGGGGGTGGAGGCGATCCCGATGATGTTGTCGACCGAGACGCCCCTCCCCGGCAGCGACCCTAAGAACGGCACTGTGCCGAAGGCGAAGACCCCGCCGTCGCGTCCCACCAGGAAGTAGCCCTTGTCCCCGTTGGCGGCGACGATCCCGGTGATGGGCTCGGTGGGCTTCACCCCGAGGCCGGGGAGCGAGCCCAGGAACGGGGCGTTGCCGAAGGCGAAGACCCCGCCGTCCGAGCCCACCAGGAAGTAGCCCTGGTCGGTCGAGGTGGGGACCATGCCCACGATGTCGCTCACCTTCACCCCGAGGCCGGGGAGCGAGCCGTAGAAGCCGCCGGTGGTCCCCGGCGGGGAGAAGACGAAGACCCCGCCGTCCTTGCCCACCATGTCGTAGCCGGACTTGGTCACCGGCGGTGTCGTCTTGGGTGTTGTGGTCGACGGGGCCACGAAGGTGAACGCCGAGGGTTTGGACCCCTGCCCGCCGGCGGCTGTGACCACGACGGAAACGGTCCCGGCCGAATGGGCCGGCGTCTTGGCCGTCACCCTTGTGGCGCTTGTCACGTGCACTGTCGTGGCGACCGCTGTGCCGAACTCGACCTTGGTCGTGCGGGTGAGGTGGCTCCCGGTGATGGTCACTGGGGTGCCGCCCGCCGTGGTCCCACTCGACGGTGTCACGGAGCTGATCGTCGGTGCGACGGCCACGAAGGTGAACGATGTCGCCACGGGCGCTGTGCCGTGCGTCGTCTCCACGGTGACCTCGACCTTGCCGGCAGAGTGCGCGGGGGTCTTCACCGTCAGCTTCGTCGTGCCTGTGACCGAGAGTGTCGACCCCGGAGCTGTGGCGAACTCGACCTTGGACGTCCCTGTGAGGTGCGTCCCGGTGATCGTCACCTTGGTCCCGCCTGTGATGTCGCCACTGGGCGGTGTTACCCCAGTGACCGTCGGCTTGGGCGTGACGAAGGTGAACGCCGAGGACTTGGACCCCTGCCCGCCGGCGGCTGTGACCACGACCGGGACCGCCCCGGCCGCGTGGGCCAGCGTCTTGGCCGTCACCTTTGTGGCGCTTGTGACCTGCACTGTCGCGGCGACCGCTGTGCCGATCTCGACCTTGGTCGTGCGGAGGAGGTAGCGCCCGGTGATCGTCACCTCGGTCCCGCCTGTGGTGGCGCCACTGGGTGGTGTCACGGAGCTGATCGACGGTGCGAACGCCGCGAAGGTGAAGGATGTCGCCTCGAGCGCTGTGCCGTGTGTCGTCTTGACGGCGACCGTGACTCTGCCGGTGGTGTGCTCTGGGGTCTTGACCGTCAACTTCGTCGTGCCTGTGACGAGAAGTGTCGACCCCGGGGCTGTGCCGAACTCGACCTCGGACGTCCCTGTGAGGTGCGTCCCGGCGATCGTCACCGTTGTCCCGCCTGTGGTGGCGCCACGGGGCGGTGTGACCCCAGTGACCTTCGGAACCGGCGTGATGAAGGTGAAGGCCGAGGTGTCGGTCGCGACTGTGTGTGTCGTGACCACCGAGACCTTGACCAGGCCTGCGGAATGCGCGGGGGTCTTGACCGTCAACGTGGTCGTTCCTGTGGCCCGCAGTTTGGTGGCCGGGACTGTCCCGAACTCGACCTCGGTCGTCCCTGTGAAGTGCGTGCCCGTGATCGTCACTGTTGTGCCCCCTGTGCTGGTGCCGCTGGGGGGCGCGACCGACATGATCGTGGGTGGTGGCGTCACGAACGTGAACGCCGTGGCGTCGGTCGCTGTGCCGCGGTCGGTCACGACCGAGACCCCGACGGGGCCGGCCGCGTGGGCCGGGGTCCTCACTCGCAACTCCGTCGACCCTGTGACTCGCACTGTGGTGCCAGGTGTTGTCCCGAACAGGACGCCGGTCGTCGCTGTCAAGCCGACGCCCGAGACGGTCACTGTGGTGCCACCTGTGGTGGTGCCGGTTGTGGGTGTCACCGAGTCAACGACCAATCCGGTGGCGATCGACCAGGTGTCGGACTGCCGTGTCGGTGTGCTGCTTCCGCCGAAGAGGAGCAGCTCGCCTGTCGCCGGGTTGTAGGCCATCGAGGGACCGAGACGGGCCGGCGGGTGTCTTCCCGTGGAGAGCGCCGACCAGTCGGTGCCGCTCCAGGCCCAGGTGTCGGCCAGGTCGCTGGTTGAGTCGTTGCCGCCGAAGAGGACGACGTCGCCGATCGCCGGGTCGAAGGCCATCGAGGCGCCCTTGCGGGGCGAGGGGCTTGTCGTGGGGTGCAGTTCGGTCCATGTGGTGCCGTTCCAGGTCCAGGTGCCGCCCAGGCTGCCTGTTGTGCCCAACCCGCCGAACAGGACCACGTCGCCGCTGGCCGGGTCGTAGGCCATCGACGAGCCGAGTGCGGCTGGCGGATGAGCGACGGGCGAAGCCGGCGTCCAGTTCGACCCGTTCCACGTCCACGTGTCGTCGAAGTATGTGTGGCCGTGCGGGACATCGCTGCCGCCGAAGAGGACGACCTTCCCGATGGCCGGGTCATACGCCATCGAGGCCCAGAAGCGCGCGGTGGGAGCTGTCAGGGGATGCAGCTCGGTCCAGGTGGTGCCGGTCCACTCCCACGTCTGGCCGGTGACCACTGTTGTTGTGGTCAGACCGCCGAAGAGCAGCAGCTGACGGGATGCCTCGTCGTAGGCCATCGACGCCGCGCTGAGCGGCGGCGGGCTCGAGACGGGTGTGAGCTTCTTCCAGTCGCCTCCCTGCCATCTCCACGTGTCGTCGAGGCTCTTGGTCTGCTTCGCTGTGGTTGTGCCCCCGAACAGGACCACGCTCCGTGTGGCGGGGTCGTAGGCCATGGACGCGACGGCGCGAGCCGAGGGGCTCGTGACGGGATGGAGATGGGACCAGCTGATCGCGGGCTGAGGGGATATGGCCCAGGTCCAGGTGTCGGCCAGGTCGCCTGCCGTGCCGTCGCCGCCGAAGAGGACCGTGTCGGCGGTCACCGGGTCGTAGGCCATCGACGCGCCGTAGCGGGCTGCGGGGGCACTGCTCGGATCGGACTCGATCCAGTTGGTGCCGTTCCAGGCCCAGGTGTCGGCCAGGTTGCCGGCTGTGCCCCTGCCGCCGAAGAGGACGGCGTCGGCGGTCGCCTGGTCGTAGGCCATCGACCCGTCGTAGCGAGCGGGCGGACTTGTGCTCGGGTGGGCAACGGTCCATGTGGTGCCGTTCCAGGTCCAGGTGTCGGCCAGGATTCCTGTTGTGCCATTGCCGCCGAAGATGACCACGTCGCCGGTGGCCGGGTCGTAGGCCGTCGACGCGCCGTACCGAGCCGGCGGGCTGCTCCCCGGTGTGCGCTTGGTCCATGTGGTGCCGTCCCAGGTCCAGGTGTCGGCCAGGTTGCCTGTTGTGCCGATGCCGCCAAAGAGGACCACGTCGTCGGCGGCCGGGTCGTAGGCCATCGACGCGCCGTACCGAGCCGGGGGGCTGCTCCCCGGTGTGTGCTTGGTCCAATCGTTGCCGTTCCAGGACCAGGTGTCATCGAACCGACTCGTCGGGCCGACGCCGCCGAAGAGGACCAGCTCGCGGGTGGCCGCGTCATACGACATGGCAGCGGCCCTGCGTGGTGTCGGGCTCGTGGCGGGATGGAGCTCGACCCAGTTGGCCCCGTTCCAGTCCCAGGTGGCGGCCGAGTCGCCTGTCGAATTCCCGCCCCCGAACAGGATCATCTGTCCGGTTGCCGGGTCGTAGGCCATCGCTGCTCCCGACCCGGGCGCGGGCTTTGTCGCCGGGGCCAACACACTCCAGGTGAGCGCGGGCTGCGACGACGCGCCGACCGGCGACACGACCCCTCCCTCGACCCCGACCATGGCGCTGACGGTCAGGAGCCCGGCCACCGCGCCGCTGACGCCCCACCGCCAGCCGGCTCGCACCCGAGTGCGCTCTACCGGCCTGGCTCCCCCGCCGATGCCCATGTCACTCCTCTTTGCACTCGGCAACGCCCATTCCGAACCCGCCGCCGGGCGGCCGTGTCAAGCGCCGCAGGTTATCACCCGCAGGCACCGATCAAGGTGCCCGAGACCCGATCCGGCAGGCCGCGAAACGGGCGCGGCGGGCGCACCGAAAGCGCGCCGCAAGGCTTGGTGGGACCGGCTGCTCGGCGAGCCGCTCCCGCACCGGCTGGGCCCGGCGCCGGCCGAGTCCTGCCTGGTGGAGGGGGTTCGAGGTCGTGCCCGCCCACGAGCGCTCGAACCCGGTCGTTACCCCCGACCTGCCCTCCGTGGACCGAGGTGCTCGGGTCCGAGCGGCCCACCTCGGCCACCCTCGACCGTCTCACCCAGCGTTGCCGGATCATCGCGGCCAAGGGGGGAACGCAGCCGGCCCACCGACGCCAACCCCCGCACCCGGCCGGCACCGATCGTGAGGTCCCCCCGACCTTTGGACAACACCGCAGGCTCCAGGTACGTTCACGACTGAGTGCGGCCGTCGTCGGTCGGTCCGCGCTCGGGGATTGGATCAGCATTCACCTTCGGCAACCCGGATCTCAAGCAAGGGGGGGACCAGCTGTGCCGAGATTGTTCAGGGCCATGGCGTTGGGCGCGATGCTCGCGGGAACGGTGGTTGCGTTGCCCTCGTTCCCCTCAGTGGCGCCGGCCGCCGCGACCACGGGCGGCTACCACGTCGTCGTCGAGCCCATCTACGCCACACCTGGCCAGGCGGTCTTCGTCACCGGCACACCCAAGTACACGACGGACACAGGCTTCTACGGCACCACCTGCGACAACGAGACAATCACGGCGACTGTGACCTACTACACCGCGTCGGGGACAGTGAAGGTGGTCACGACCGATCTCGGGAAGGCCAGCGGCATCATCGGCATCCCCGAGGCGGTGACGATTCCCGCCGATGCGCAGCCGACCAGGGTCGACCTGCATTACGCCGAGGTGCAGGCGTCCTGCCAGGCGGGAACAGTCGCATCCCCGACCACTTACTCCAGCGCCTCGGTGGCCGTGACCGTCACCGGGAGTGGGGCAACGACACCGACCATCACATCGTTCACCCCGACCTCGGGCACCGCCAGCGGCGGAACCAAGGTCACCATCACCGGCACCCATTTCAGCGGTAGCGGCTCCACCACCACCTCGGTCCAGTTCGGCTCGACAACAGCGACGAGCTTCTCCGTGACAAGCCCGACCCAGATCACGGCGGTCACCGAGGCCCACGCGGCCGGCACAGTCACGCTCAAGGTCACGACGAACCGTGGGGCGGCCACCGCCGGCTCGGACTACAAGTACACGCCCGCCACCCCGACCATCAGCTCGTTCACCCCGACCTCGGGCACCACCAGCGGCGGGACCTCGGTCACCATCACCGGGGGCGACCTCCTCGGGGCAACGGCGGTCAAGTTCGGCACAACAACAGCGACGAGCTTCGCCGCGACAAGCCCGACCCAGATCACGGCGGTGACCGAGGCCCACGTGGCCGGCACAGTCACGCTCAGGGTGACCACGGCCGGGGGGACAGCCACCGCCGGCTCGGACTACAAGTACACGGCCCCCACCCCGACCATCACCTCGTTCACCCCGACCTCGGGCACCACCAGCGGCGGCACCTCGGTCACCATCACCGGGACCGGCCTCTTCGGGGCCGCGGCGGTCAAGTTCGGCACAACAGCTGCCACGAGCTTCGCCGTGACGAGGCCGACCCAGATCACGGCGGTGACCGAGGCCCACGTGGCCGGCACAGTCACGCTCAGGGTGACCACGGCCGGGGGGACAGCCACCGCCGGCTCGGACTACGACTACACGGTCGCCGCCGCGACGACCAGCACTCCTCACGTGACGCCCGGGACGACCCCACCCGCGAACCACTCGACCACCACCGCCACGGTCACGCCAGCCGCGACCACGGCGGGCACGCCGGTGGCCGAGTACCTGGCCCAGACCGGCAGTGACATCGAACTTCTGTTTTGGCTGGGTACGTCACTGGTCTTCTTGGGCAGCCTGCTGTTGGCCTTCGACGCCCGGTGGCGACGTCAGTCCCGCCGCGGGGTCCAACGCCGCTGACCTGCCCAGCGAGGCCGGCGGCCTCGCTCGGCGGGCGCGCCGCCAGAGATGCCTCGGGACCTGCCCCGCTCCGCCTCCTCCCGCGCCCTTCCGCCCCTGCGGCCTCCCGCTACGCCCCTGGCCTGGTCGGCGGCTCCTGACCCGGGTGCCCGCCGTCGCTGCGGACACCGTCCCGCCTGCCCTGCCCCTGGGCGCCGACATGGCGCGTTGCTGCGCCATCAGATGGCGTAGCTCCGGTTCTGCGCACCAGGGTTGGCCACGCCCGGCTTGCCGCGCAGCGGTGCCGGCTGCCTCTGGGCGGCCGCAGTGGCAAGTTGACCTGGTAGGTGTGAGTCCGCGTGGAATGTCGCCGAGAATCCGCGTTCGGTGACATGCTAACGGAAGTTAGCACCTGAAGCCCCAGGTGGGGGGCCTTTCGTCTCGAGAGTGCGCAACTGACGGGTAGCCCTGCTTCGGGCAGGACCACCGCCCGACCACTGGGTCATGACCGCAGTTAGCACCAATACCGTTTACTTACGACTACACCGGTGTTATTCTGTGGCCCATGCCCCGAGCCGGGTGGGTGAAGCCGGAGACCGACCAGCGGTTATCCGATCACATCTCGATCGGCGTGCTCACCCGGGTGTTCCCGCCCGACGTCGTCGACAAGGTGATCGCAGAGACGGGCAAGCTCGAAAAGCGCCAGCGTCTCCTGCCGGCTCGAGTCGTCGTCTACTACGTGCTGGGGCTGGCGCTGTTCAACGACTGCGCCTACGAAGAGGTCATGCGCATGCTGGTCGAGGGCCTGTCGTGGTCCGAGGGCTGGGCGACGACCTGGAACGTGCCGACCAAGGCCGCTCTGTTCAAGGCCCGCAGCCGGCTCGGTCCCGAGCCCCTCGAACTGCTCTACCGTTCGGTCGCAACGCCGCTGGCCACCAAGAGGACCAAGGGGGCGTGGTACAAGAGCTGGCGGCTGATGGCCATCGACGGCACCTGCCTCGACCTCGCCGACACCGAGGCCAACGACACCAAGTTCGGGAGGCCGGGTTCCAAGCGTGAGGGTTCGACCGGCGCCTTCCCCCAGCTGCGCATGGTGGGGTTGGCCGAATGCGGCACCCACGCCATCGTCGACGTGGCGTTGGGTGGGTGTCGTGACGCCGAGCAGAACCTCGCGCCCGGGGTGTTCTCCTCGCTGGCGCCGGGCATGCTCATGCTCGCCGATCGGGGCTTCTTCAGCTACGCGCTGTGGACATCGGCCCAGTCCAGCGGGGCAGACCTGCTCTGGCGCACCAAATCCAACCACGTCTTGGAGGTCAAGCGCCGCTTCGCCGACGGCTCCTTTCTCTCCGAGATCTACCCGAGCCAGAAGGACCGACGTCACGGCACCGCCGGCATCAAGGTCCGCGTCATCGAGTACGCGCTGGACACCCCGACACCGGCAGGTGACGAGGAGACGACCTACCGGTTGTTGACGACGATTCTCGACCCCAGGCGCGCCCCGGCCGCCGAGCTGGCGGCCCTGTACCCCGAGCGCTGGGACTTCGAGACCGCCCTCGACGAGCTGAAGACCCATCAGCGCTCCCCGCGTGTCGTGCTGCGCTCCAAGATGCCCGACGGCGTCACCCAGGAGGTCTACGGCTACCTGTGCGTCCACTACGCGGTTCGGTGGCTCATGCATTCGGTTGCCCACGCAGCCCAAGGCGATCCGGACCGTCTCAGCTTCACTCGGACGCTCCGGGCGGCACGCCGAACGACGGTGTCGCACCCGGGCTTTTCCCCCTGAGGTCCTCGATGACGCCGAACGTCAGGCACACGCCGAATTGCTCTTCGAACTCCTGCCGAACCGTCGACTTCGCGACAACCCCCGGGCGGTCAAGCGCAAGATGTCGAACTTCATCGTCAAGCGTCCCGAGCACCGGTGTCCCCCGGCTCCGCCCGAGCCCAGGCCCCGGGTCCTGACTGCCTAAGTAAACGGTATTGGCCCTAACCCGGGCTACTTACTCGGCGCGTTCGACGGCGCGCTGCTGGCGGGAGTCGCTACTTCTTCTGGGGCTCGGGTGGGAGCCAGGTGGTGCTCCAGCGTGCTTGTTCGTAGACGATCTCCACGCCCTCGGGGGTGAGCACCGGAGGCCGCGAGGACAGCCACTTGGTGACGTTCTTGCGCCGAACGACATGTACGTCGCGGGGCTGCTCCTTGACGGTGACCGATGTGGCGATGACGATGATGACGGGCTCCACTGCGATGTCGAACCCGCACGCCTTCGACAGGACCCTGCTCGCGTGGGCTCCTTCTTTGTGGGATTTCGGGAGGTAGTCGGTCTTGTAGCCGCCGACCCTGAATGTGCGCGGAGCTACCCAGACCTTCTTGCGCAGGTGATTCTTCGTGTTGAGCGAGAAGACCCCGCCTGGCCCGATGACCAAGTGGTCGATGTCGCGCCCTGTCCGGCCAGCGGGAATCGAGTGGATCACGCGCCACTCGGGGCCGAGCCGCGCCAGGCGCTTGCCCACCGACTTCTCGCCGCTGGCCCCGACCCGAAGGGCTCGCTCGTCAGTGTGCACCCCCAAGAAGCGTCCCAAGAAGGTCTTGACGGGGGCGGCTCGCCGGGCGGCAACCGCCAGCTCGGAGATCCCCTGGCCGGGCAGGTTCCCGGCCAGATCGCGCCGGCCCACTTCCGGCGGTGGGACTGTGGCCGGTTCAGCGAGCACCGCGGAGGGCACAGCGGCGGGCTCCGCGGCTGGCTGAGGTGGAGCCAGAACCTCGCTGACGGCAATGTGCGCAGTCCACTGGGCCCCGTCCCAGTTACGGAGCTGGCCCGGCACCCAGGGGTCAGGGTGCCACGCGGCCGGCTGCGTTGCTCGCTCCTCCAACACGCCGTTGAGGCTAACGCACTCTCAGGCCCCACCAGAGCCAGATGGAGCCGACCGGCTGCACCTGATGGACTTTGACGTCTGCCCCGCAGTGCAGCAGGCGATGGCATGCCCCACTTCAGCCGGTGCCTGAGCGTCCTCGGACTACCGGGGTGGCCGCTACCTATGTGATCGTCGCCACCGGTGTCGGAGGACTCACCGTTGTTGTCGAGCAGCCGTGTGACCGCTCGGCTCCGCGGGCGACTGTATCCGCCGCCTTCACATCGGCGTTCGCCTGGGAGACGTAGCCGTTCGTCGTGGAAACCGCCTGTGCGACGGTTCCGTTCGCCGTTGCTATCGCCTTTGTGACAGCTGTCGGGGACGGTTGGTTTGTCGGCACGTACCCGGGCAGCGCCTTCTCCTTTCCCTGGAGTGTCGCCAGCGCTGCCCTGAGGGCCGTGATCCCTGTCTGGACCGTTGTGATCTCCCGCTTCACGTCGTTGACGGAGTACCCGACGGAGTTGGCGTCGTATCCGACGGAGTTGGCGTCATAGCCCACCGAGTTCGCTGTCAGACACGAGCTCACAGTGGTGGCCGAAGACCGCACTGTGGAGAGGTCCTTTGTCTCTGTCGCCAGCGCTCCCTTCACGCCTGTCACCTGCCCGGAGAGTGTCGCTTCATCTGTGGCCAAGTCGTTGATGTCACCGAGCACGGACCCTGCCGCCTGCTTGACGGCCTTCTCAGCTGCGGCTCTGGCTTCTGCTTGCTGCGCTGACACGTTCGTGCTGGTCACTCTCGCGTGCAACGCGTCGATGTCGGAGTTGTACTCCGAGGCCGAGCTGGCGACGAAGGTCACTGGCGCAAGCGTGCCGTCTGTCTGAGGGAAGTTGACCGTGAAGTGCCCTGTGCTGATTGTGCCGAACTCCTCAGTACCGGCTCCGAACTGGAGCGTGATCTGGTTCCCCTTCAGCGTCCCGCTCACAGCCACCGACGAAGATGTGATCTTGAGTGTCGGCGCCGTGCCAGTCAGCCGGGCAATCTGGGCCGTGCCAGAGAACCTGTCTTGTCTCGCGCTCCACTGGATGAAGATCACCGTCGATGTTCCTTGCACGAGCCATCCGCCGCCAACGGGCGGGCGCTGGTAGTGGTGAACCTTGGCCCCGTTTGTCGACGTGGATCCAGTCTTAGTCGTCCCGCCGGAGGTCTTGCTCGCCGTAGGCGTTTTCGCTCTGGTGGCCTGGTAGAGCAGCACGCCTGCGCCGGCGAGCACCATGACCGACAACGCGATCACACCCCAGCCGAGCGGACCCAGTCGTCGTCGCGCCATCACGATTCCGGCAGGAGGCGTCGCCCCACCCGCCCCGTAAGCTCCGGGCACAGCCGCCCCGGGCATTCCACCCCCGGCCGCAGGCTCCCATACACGGAACTGCCCTTCGGCTACTCGCCATCCCTCGTCGGTCAGCGGGTAGCGGGCCACGACGCGCCAGCCCCACGGCCGCTTGCGCCAGATGGCACCGTAGGACTCGGTATGCCCGAGACGGTACTTGGCACCCTGGCGAACGATCACCACTTGCTCTCGTGCCACCAGGGCAGATGCTACTTCCGGGCTGTTCCACGATCACGAGTGAGTCCGCCTGTCGAATCAGGGGTTTGCCGCAAATCCAAGCGAGCCAACGAGCGAGGCCGTGCACCCTGCGCGTAGCCTTCCGAGGATGCCGGGGGCCGCACCTTGAGCAACGGCCCCGAACCAGCCTTCGTGGCCCTCGACGTTGAGACGACGGGGGTCCGGCCCGGCACTGACTACGTCTACGAGGTCGCGCTGGTCTCCTTCGACGTGGCCGGCCACGCACTCGAGTGCTACGAGAGCCTGTGCCGGCCACCAGTGAAGGAGCTCTCGAAGCGCCTGGCCCCTCTCGCCGATGCCCCGAGCCTCGCTGACATAGCTGGTGACGTTCTCGCCCGGCTCGCTCGAGGCACGGTTGTCGGTCACAACCTCGGCTTCGACGTGGAGATGCTCGAAGCCGAACTCGAGCGCTTTGGCGCCTGGCTCCCGACGCTCTCGTGCATCGACACGCTCAATGTCGCATCGTCGCTGAGCCAGTCAAGGAGTAGCCGTGAGGGTGGGCTACCCGGTGGCGCATTTTCACGAGCAGGCGCTCCATCACACGACTCCGCTGACCCTTAAGCAGCTCGACCTTCCGCGCCCAGGAGAGAAGGTGCTCCAGTGAGCCGCGGAAAACCATATCGGTGCCAGGCAAAGCTCTCAGCTTCCAACCTTTGCCGTGACCGCCCCCGGGGCTCAGCGCGTCGAAGACCTGCTGGAAGCCGTGTGCGGAGATTTCATCGGTGCGACCACCTTTGTGAACAAGCGTTACGTGACCGCCGTAGTACTCGACGAAGCGCTCACTGAGGGCCTGTTCCAGCAGCAGAAGCGACAAGTCGTCGACGACAGTGAACAGGTCATAGCAGAGCAATCCGTAACAGAAGAGGGTACGTAGACGCTCAAAGCTCTGTTTGGTGTTGGGTCCGACACCATCAACGAGATCGAGTGTCGCCCGCCACGCTCGATGACCACGAAGGTGACACGTTGCGTGAACACGAATTCATGAGCGTGCTGACGCCGTAGTGGTGATTTTCGATGGCGTGGTCGTCAGGCTGTCGCCGCGGC
>Ga0181536_10006666_pt1 | contig 11526 bp, 9 predicted proteins | sample PEATcosm2014_Bin_41_FD_121105 | JGI IMG/M metagenome (GOLD analysis project Ga0181536, IMG submission 121105) | Peatland microbial communities from MTU Mesocosm Facility, Houghton, MI, USA - PEATcosm2014_Bin17_60_metaG | ecosystem: Environmental > Terrestrial > Soil > Wetlands > Peat | place...
CCAGCTTCGAGGCGGAATGGCTGCCGCGGTTCGGTGAAGTGCTGGCGCCCTCGGGCGAAGATGCCCGCTCCGTCGAAGCCCTGGCGCCGTGCGCGCGGGTGCGGGTCTATCCCAACGCGATTCCTTGGACGCCCGTGCCGCCCAAAACAGAAGAAACAGAAGAACAGGCGATTGTTTTTTCCGGCAACCTGGAGTATCACCCCAATCTCTCCGCCGTGCGTTTTTTCGCGCGCGAGATCTGGCCCGGGCTGCGCGACCGCTGGCCGCACCTGGTATGGCGGCTGGTGGGCAAGGCTCCGCAATCAGTCGAGAAACTTGTGGCGGGCGACCCACGTATTCAATTAAGTGGGCCGGTGGAAGATGCCGTCGCGGAGCTGGCGCGGGCGCAGGTTGCAGTTGTCCCCTTGCTCGCCGGCAGCGGCACGCGGTTCAAGATCCTGGAAGCCTGGGCGGCCGCGCTGCCGGTGGTTTCCACTTCTATCGGCGCCGAAGGCCTGCCGGCGCGGGACGGCGAGCACCTGCTGCTGGCCGACACCGCCCCGGCGTTCGCCGATGCGGTTTCACGGCTGTTGACGTGCAAGAATCTCCGTGTAAGCGTTGGAAATTCCGGCAGATTGTTGCTGGAAAAGGAATTTACCTGGGTATCAGCTTGGCCAAGTTTGGATTTCTGACACAGCCGGGTGACATAATGCTCCGTTATACTGGTACGGTTCATGCGGATTGCCGTTGATGCACATGCCATTGGCCGCCACCTCACCGGCAATGAGGTATACGTCCGAAGCCTTTTGAACGGATTCGCCGCCGCCAACGACCGCGAATGCGAGTTCCTGGCCTATGTGTCTTCGAATGAGGCGTGCAGTTCCTTGCCCGCCGGCATCCGGACCAGTTCCGTCTCCACCAACCCGTTTTTGCGCCTGGGATGCGAGTTGAGCATGAAGCTGCGGCGGGACCGGCCGGATCTGCTCCACGTGCAGTACACAGCTCCCGTGGTATGCGCGGTGCCGGTGGTGGTGAGCGTCCATGACGTCAGCTTTCTGGAGCATCCCGAGTATTTCACCGGGGGCCGGGCGCGGCAGTTGCGCTGGACGGTGCGGCGGACCGTGGACCGGGCGGCGAAAGTGCTCACGGTGAGCGAGTTTTCGCGGCGGGCCATCCTGAGGGTTTACGGCCACCTGGACGAGGACAAAGTGATGGTGGCGCCCAACGCCGCGGGCGCGGAATTCCGGCCGGTGTCGCGCCAGTCGGCGCAGGCCGCGGTCAGCAAGCGCTTTTCTCTCTCCCGGCCGTTCCTTCTTTCGGTGGGCGACTTGCAGCCGCGCAAGAATCAGATCGGCCTGATCCGTGCGTTCGCGGAGCTGGTCCGCGCCTGCCCGCAGCTTGGCCACGACCTGGTGCTGGCCGGGAAACCCACCTGGTTTGCGGATCAGGTGCAGGCCGCGGCGCGTGAATCGGGCGTCGCCGATCGCATCCGCATGCTGGGTTTTGTATCGGATGCCGACCTGCTCCAGCTTTATAACGCCTGCGACCTGTTCGTTTTCCCCTCGTTCTACGAAGGGTTCGGACTGCCCGCGCTCGAAGCCATGGCATGCGGCCGCGCGGTAGCCTGTTCGAACGCCAGCGCCTTGCCGGAGGTGGTGGACAGCGCGGCGATTCTTTTCGATCCTTATCGCACCGACGAGATGGTGCGCGCGCTCAAGGACCTGTTGGTGGACGCGGAATTGCGCGCGCGCATGGAGCGTTTGGGGCAGCAGCGCGCCGCCCAATTCAGTTGGCAGAAAACGGCCGACGCCATTTTGGATGTGTTCCGCGAGGTGGCTCATCAAAGCCAGCCCGCCGCGCTCGCGGCCTCCCGCACCTTGGCGCACCGATGAACCGGGTTGTTGCAGATATCACCACAACCGCTCCCTCACGGTCGCGGCTCCGTACGATGCTGACTCGGAGCCGCGACCGTAAGGGAGCGGTTGCACATTCGACTATGAGGCTTCTTCCCTTCACATGCGCGGCGTTGTTCCCGCTCCTGGCGGCCTCCGCCCAAACCGGTTTCCCCTTCACCGACGAATCGCTTCGATACAACCTGAACTGGCAGGCTGGCACCAGCTTGGGCGAGGCCACGCTCACCGCTCACCGCTCCGCGGTGGGCTGGAACCTGGATGTGACGCTGAACGCGGCTGTGCCCGGCTTTTCAATGGCCGACCAACTGCATTCGGCGGTCGACCCGGGGCTGTGCTCGCAGGAATTCGAGCGCGACCTGACGCAGGGCGGCAAGCGGACCGACGAGAAGACCAGCTTCGATCAGAAGGCGGGCAGCGCGACACGCACGACGTTGTTTCCGGCCGGCGGCGGCAAGACCGATTTCAATATCGCCACTTGCGCTCGCGACGCACTGGCGTTCACTGATTACGCGCGCGTGGAGTTGGGCCAAGGCCGGGTGCCCGCGCCGCAGCAAGTGTACTTCGGGTCGGCCTATTCGGTGACTCTCTCCTACGCGGGCGCCGAGAACGTGACCTCGGGCGGCAAGTCCGTGGCGACGGACCGCGTGCACGCAACGGTGAAGGGACCGAAAGCGGATTTTCAGTGCGACATATTTTTCGCACGCGACGCGGCGCGCACACCGCTGAGCATTCGCATTCCGCTCCCGCTGGGGGTCTTCTCGCTGGACCTGGTGCGCTGACCATGCGGGTGGCGTTCTTCTCGCCGCTGCCGCCGGAGCGCAGCGGGATCGCCGATTATTCGGAAGCCCTGCTCGAACCGCTCCGGCGTCTGGCCCAGGTCGAGGTCTTCTCGCAAGCCTCGCAGCCGTTCGATGCGGCGCGCTTCGATATCGCGCTATATCAGATGGGCAACAACTGCTGCCACGGCTTCGTGTATGAGGCCGCGCTGCGCCACGCCGGCGTAGTCACCATGCACGAATCCAACCTGCACCATCTGATGACGGAGATCACCATCCGGCGCGGCGATTGGGATGCGTACGTGCGCGAGTGCGAATATGCAGGCGGGACGCCAGCGCGCGAGTTCGCCGAACGGGTGCGCAAGCTCGAGATCGGCCCCGATTACGACGGCCTGCCCATGACGCGGCGGCTGCTCGAACGCGCGCGCGGCGTCGTCGTGCACAGCCGGTTCATGGAATCGGAAATCCGCGCCGGCGGGTTTGCCGGGCCGCTGGCGGTGATTCCGCACGGCGCGTGGATCCCGCCAGGCGACCGCAACGGGTTTCGCCAACGGCTGGGCCTCGATGAAACGGTGCCGCTGGTGGGCGTCTTCGGTTTTCTCAAACCCTACAAACGGATTGCCGAATCGCTGCGCGCCTTCCGCCGCCTGCTGCGCCTGGCGCCGGAGGTGAAGATGATTCTGGTGGGCGAGCCGCATCCTGATCTTCCGCTGGAGGGGATGATTCGCTCGCTGGGGCTTTCCGCCAGCGTGCGCGTGCTGGGCTTTCGGCCGATCGACGATTTCACCGGCTACCTTTCCGCCTGCGACATCGTCCTCAACCTGCGCTACCCGACCGTGGGCGAGACCTCGGGCACGCTGCTGCGGGCGATGGGGCTGGGCAAGGCGGCGCTGGTTTCCGAGGTGGGAAGCTTCGCCGAGTTCCCCGACGATGTGTGCCTCAAAGTGCCGGTGGGCGCGGGCGAGGAAGATACCATCTTCGAATACCTCAACCTGCTGGTTTCGCGCCCGGACGTGGCGCTGGCGCTGGGCGGTCGCGCGCGGGATTACGTCGAACGGCAGTGCAATTGGCCGGCGGTGGCGAAGCAGTACGCGCAGTTTCTGGAAGCGGTGACGGAAGGGCGGGAGTGGAAAGCGGCGGAAGAGGCCGATCGCTCCAGCGGGCAGGTTAAGGAGCAACCGGCTTCGGCTGCGCCGGCTGCCGAGGTAGTTGATTCGGCTAGGCAGGCCGGGGGCCTGCCCCACCAAGCGGACTCGGCTGGGCCGGCCTCGGAGCAGATTCCCGCCGAAGAGCTGACGCCTTACTTGCGCGGATGGGCGGTGAACGAGGAATCGGCGAACTACCTGGAGTCGCACCAGACGCGCCTCGAGAAAACCCTGGGGATGATTCCGGCGGGCGGCGCGGAAGATCGCATTCTCGAGATGGGCGCCTACATGCAAATGACGCCCGCGCTGCGCGACAAGCTGGGATACGGCGAGATTCGCGGCTGCTATTATGGCGAACCGGGCCGGGTGGACCATCGCTCGGTGACTTCGGCCTCCGGCGAAACGTTCACTTGCGAGATCGACCATTTCGATGCCGAGAAAGACCCCTTCCCTTACCCGGACGAGCATTTCTCGACGGTGCTGTGCTGCGAGCTGATCGAGCACCTGTTCGCGGACCCGATGCACCTGATGTGCGAGGTCAACCGCATCCTCAAACCGGGCGGCCACTTCGTGCTGACCACGCCGAACATCGCCGGACTGCGCGCCCTGGCGGCAATTCTACAGGGCTACCATCCCGGTTTTTTCCACGCCTATCTGCGGCCGGACCAGACCGGCGAGGGCGATGCGCGGCATAATCGCGAATACACGCCGAAGGAGATTCACCAGTTGCTGGCCAATTCCGGGTTCGAGGTGGACCGGCTTGAAACCGGCGAGTTTCGCGACTTGCCGCATCCCGAATTCCGCTGGGTGGTGCACCTGCTCGAACGCTACCGGCTGGACACGGCGCTGCGCGGCGATGGCATTTACGCGGTGGGCCGCAAGACCGGCGAAGTGCGCGAACGCTATCCGGGATGGCTGTACACATGAAGGCGGCGGCATACCTGAATCAGCGCGTGGAATTGGACGCGGCGACGGGCAAGCTACGGGCGGAGTTCGACATTCGCAACCAATCGGGCGAAACGTGGCGAGCCGCGGAGGGTTTCTTCGTTGGGGTGCATCTGTTCGACGCCGATACCGGAACGCTGATCGTGGATGGCGTGCGGGTGACTCCCGAACGCGACCTCAAGCCCGGAGAGAGCGCGCGGATCGGTATCGAGCTCGACCTGCCCGCGGAAAACGGCCGCTTCCAGGCCCTGATTTCGCCGCTGCGCGAGCACGTTTGCTGGTTCTACGAGCAGGGCTGGCCGTTCCTGCTGGTGGAGGCCGTGGTGCGAGACGGCGTGACGCGCCTGACCCGCGTCGGCGTGGCCACGCGGGCGGCGCTCGGCCGCGAGCAAGCCGTGCGCGCCGTGGGCCGCGCCTTCGTTTATCCGTTCCTGACGCTGTGGCGCAATCGCGGATTGATTCGGGTGATGGTGCGGCGCGACGTGCTGGGGCGCTACCGCGGCTCGTTCGGCGGGTCCTTCTGGACCGTGATCAACCCGCTGCTGCTGATGCTCACCTACTATTTCGTGTTCGGCGTGGTGCTGCAATCGCGCTTCCCCGGCGACCCAAGCCGCGCCGGATTCGTGCTTTACTTCCTGGCCGGAATGCTGCCGTGGCTGGCGCTGAGCGAGGCCGCGGGCCGCGCGCCGTCGATCCTGCTGGAGCACCGCAATTTCGTCAAGAAGCTGGTCTTCGCGGTGGAGACGCTGCCCGTCAACCTGGTGGCCGCGGGTCTGGTCAGCGAATTCTTCGCGGTGCTGCTGTACTGCGGGTTTCTGCTGGCGATCCGGCATAGCCTGCCGGTGACGGTGCTGTGGCTGCCCGCTTTGCTGATTCCGCAAATCCTGTTGACGCTCGGCCTGAGCTGGCTTCTGGCGGCGCTGGGCGCGTTCGTGCGCGACCTGGGGCAGGTCATCGGTTTCCTGCTCACCATCTGGTTTTTCTTGACGCCGATCTGTTACCCTGAGGGATCTCTGCCCAAGGGCGCGGCGGCATTGTTGACGAAGAACCCGCTCTACGTTCTGGTGCGAGGCTATCGCGCGATCTTTCTGGAAAACCGCGCGCCGCAATTCGGCCCGCTGTGGAAACTGACGGTGGTGGCGCTGATAGCGTTGGTGGTGGGCCACGCGTGCTTCTACAAATTGCGCCGCTCGTTCGCCGACATGCTGTAGACGCGTGGGGCAGGTCCCCGACCTGCCAATGGCCGAAGTGGGATCAAGGGTTATCCATTGCTGCACACTCTATCCGAAGCACTGGTCCGGTTCGGCCCGGCGGGGGTGTTCGTCCTGGCGGTGCTCGATTCATCGGGCGTGCCGATGCCCGCGGCGATGGACTTCCTGTTGATGTTCGTGGCCTACAAATCTCCCGATCGCGCCTATTTCACCGCCGCCATGGCCACGCTGGGTTCGCTCGGCGGAAATCTCACCCTGTTTTTGCTAGCGCGCCATGGCGTGCGCCGCTTCCTCAAGGCGCCCGTGCCGGGCAAGCCGCGCAAGTTCAGCGATTGGTTCGACCGTTACGGACTGGTAACGGTTTTCATTCCGGCGCTGCTGCCGATTCCGCTTCCGCTGAAGGTCTTCGTCATTTCGGCCGGTGTGCTGCGCACGCCGCTCGCGCAGTTTGTGGCGGTGATTCTGGTGGCGCGGGTGATCCGCTATTTCGGCGAAGCGTACCTGGGGATCCGTCTGGGCCTGGGCGCGCAGGACTATCTGAAGCACAACGCGTGGACGCTGGCGGGCGTGGCGCTGGGGCTGGCGCTGGCGATGGGGCTGTTGCTCCGGCTGGCCGAGCGGCGGCGCGCCGCGGCGCGCGCGCCGCTACAATAGGCGGGAAGACCCTCCATTTTCGATGCCGAAGCGAATTGCGATCGTGGAAGACGAGGCCGACTATCGCTTCCCTGATGTCCAGCTTATCAACTGAATTGTAATCGCCCATCTCCTTTTGTTCGAAACCACTATTAATCCACGGCCAACCTAGCCCTACGATAGAATCTTCCGTTCGCGCCGCGGTTACTCGGAGGGTCTTACAATTCTTCGAAATTAGTTATTGACATTGAATCGCTGACGGGGTAATAATAACTCCTCTAATAGGCACTAGCACTAACTTTAACCCGCTTTCCGATGTACGAACCCATCACGTTGCCTCATGAGGCGTCGCTGCTTTCGACTTACCTCGGAGGGCGCGCGGATAAAGAGGAGGATTGTGTCCATGGAGTGCCATCCTGCCCCCATTTCTTGTGGCATCGTTTCTTATTCTCGCGCTGGTTTGCGCGGCGTCCGGACAATCGTATCAGCCACAGACGCAGACTGGCCCAGCGCCGGGGTTTATCGCTTACCAGGCGCTCTTCATCAAGGTGGTCTTGCTGGAAAACCGGGCTGCGCAGGAGGATGCGACGCGAGGCGCCGGCAACTCGATGAGCGCGGCACTGCGATCCCAGATTCCCAAGGAGGCCGGCTTGACAGATGCGGATTACGCCGCTCTAGTAGCAATCGCGCAGGACTACGCCAGCCAAAAGGCCGCCTACCAGAGCGCCAGGAATGCGATTCTGAAGCTGGTATACGCACGGCAAGCGGCGGGAGGAAACGCGACCTGGGACCAAACGGTGCAGCTCAGCAGTCTCTTCCAGCAGTACATAGCCATGGTCAACGACCACATCAACCAGCCCGCCAGCAAATTGAGCGCCGCTGGCGCTCAAGCCCTGGCCAACTACGTTAACACCACGGTTGCACAAAATACGTGGTGGGCCAAGTAGAGGGGCCACGGAGGAAATACCGATGCACTTCTCCAAGATTTGCGCACTGCTGCTGGCGGGGGGTCTGCCTTTCCTTGGCCCTGACGCGGCTTTCTCGCAGTCAAGCGGTAACGAGTTTGAGTCGCCGATGTACTGCCAGTATGTGACCAGCTACGCCCAATACTGCTACTTCATGATTGGAGTGTCGTCCCTGACGATCGACTCTTCCGGGGACTTAGCGGTCTCCGCCCTGACCGAGCCGGAAACGGGTTTTCTGATCAACGTGACGCAGTGTGCGAGCGAGGGCGGCGGCGGGTGCCAGCCGCCATTCCAGCCCCAAGTAAGCTCGACAGTGTCAACCCAAATCCAGCCGTACTCGATGGGCGCCGTAGCCAGTTCTAGTGACGGCGAGGCTCAGTTGACTATTCCGCCCCCCGGGAACGCCCTTTACGCGACCGACACTGGGAATTGGCAGGAGCAGAGCCTCCATACGGCGACCTTCAACCCCGGGGGTGGGGCGCAAGGCAACACGCAAGCCCAGGTGTCCTACTGTCCGGCCGTCACCCTATCGTCGACGATGCAGCTCTTGCTGCAGCCAAACACAATCGGCTGCCCTGGCCCGAGCTGCCAGAATTTTCCAACATTCCTAATGGGCATCGGAACCGAGGACGTCATGTTGCTTGGTCCGCCGTCCAGCACTCTGACCTACAACATGGTTTCTGAATCGATGAGCCTCCTAGCCAACAGTTGCCCCTCGTCCGTCCAACAGCCCTGCAACGCCACAGGTGGGTTCATGACCGGCAACGACCAGAGCAGTTACACGACCTTTGGTTATCAAATTCCGGAACTTACTTACGGCAACCAGTTCTACGACCAGCACGTCCTTTACGGTTTCACCGATGTGCTGGGCGCTGCCAACATGAGCAGTTGCCAGATCATGTGCATGCACACGTACAGCAGCAACGGGTGCCCCTCCCTGACCGAATATTTGCTAATCAAGTGGCTGGACCACTCCACAGCGGGCGGGACGCCCGTAACGCCGGTGACGGTGGTTTCAATGTCACAATAGCCACTCGTTGAAAAAAAAACTATGAGACCCTGCTTGGCTTTCTTTTCTCTCGCCGCCGCAACCGCCCTACTGGGCCAGAGCGACGAGGGTTTCCCTGACTTGATACCGGAGCAGCGGGGAGGCGTCACGTATCCGGGAACCATAGAAGGTGCCCTGCAGCTCCACGGCTACGCACTGACTAAGGAATCGCTCCTGCGTGGTCTCCGCGATGCGAATGCCCAAGTGAGATCCATGGCCGCGGACGAGCTCGCCAAGCAGGGCGAAAAGGACGCTGCTCCTGCGATTCAGCAGGCTCTCTCGTCGGAGAAGGCCATGGGCACTCGCGTTCTGATGGCGGACGCGCTCGCCAGGCTAGGCGTGGAGGCTGGGACCTTAGAGCTCCGGGCCATCTGCGAGCCGGCCGCCGCCTCCGACCATGTCCGGCTGGTCGCGGCGAAGGATCTCTTGGCCGCCGGCGATGCAACCTGCAGAGATCAGGTCATCGATATGGTTCGCGCCATGAGTAGCCGTGGAGACGAAGCACGCGAGGACTTGCTGATCTATGGCCTGACGTTGTTCCTCGGGCGGTTCGCTCCCCCGTTTCAGCAGAAGGAGGCAGAGGTCAGGGAAGTGGCCACCACGCTGCTGCGAGACAGCAGGCGTGGGGTGCGAATGGCGGCGAGTAACGCATTAGGCGAGCACGGAGACGCCACATCCCTTGCGGTGCTGCAAGAGGCCGCAGCGGCCGAGACGAGTGACATCGTCCGCGTCCGAATGCTCGCCAACATCAAAATCCTGCAAGACAAAGCGCGTTTGCCCGCTAAGGACAAGGAGCAATAACGGTCCCCCGCAATTGATTGCCCGAGCCTCCCGCGGGTGAGCACTTGGGTGTGCGGGCCTCGCCCAGCGGCAAGGGGCCAGCAGCGCCGCGCCGGCACCCGGCGTTGAGGGCTACCGAATGGTTTCAAGACCCCGAGGCGGTTCCATATTAAGACGTAGTCCGGAGGGCTCGGCAGCCGGCGCACTATCAACTGCGCACTTTCCACTCCCTGAATTGCAAAAGCCGCGGCGAAGAGGTGACGTGCGCCACCGCACGTGCGACGCTACAATAGGCGGGAAGACCCTCCATTTTCGATGCCGAAGCGAATTGCGATCGTGGAAGACGAAGCCGAGCTGGCCTCCCTGATCGATTACAACCTGACCCGGCACGGCTACCAGACCCAGATCCTGCGTGGCGATAAGGGAACGCTGGAGGAGCTGGAGCGCGCCAAGCCGGACCTGATCGTGCTGGACGTGATGCTGCCGGACGTCGACGGATTCCAGCTTTGCCGCGAGATTCGCCAGTCGCAGGCGATGGCCCGCACGCCGGTTATATTCCTCACCGCGCGCGGCGACGAGGTGGACCGCGTGCTGGGCCTGGAAATCGGCGGCGACGACTACATCACCAAGCCATTCAGCCCGCGCGAGCTGGTGGCGCGGGTGAAGGCGCATCTACGCCGCGAACAAATGGACGCCGAACCAGCGGCGGCTGGCATCGGTCCTTTCCGGCTGGATCGCACCGGCCGGCGGGTGTACGTGGGCGAACGGGAGCTGACGCTGACGTCGACCGAATTCAACCTGCTGGAGTTTTTTCTCACCCACCCGGGCCGCGCCTACAGCCGCGATCAACTGCTGGACGCCGTTTGGGGCGAGCAGCACTACGTGACGCCGCGCACGGTGGACGTACACGTGCGGCGCCTGCGCGAGCAGATTGAGGGGCAGCCGGAGAGCCCGCGCTATCTGACCACGGTGCGCGGCTTCGGCTATCGTTTCGAGGGCGTCGATTGACCGGCCGGATTTTCCTGAAGCTGATTGCCTGCGTGCTGGGCCTGCTGCTGCTGGCGCTGCTGACGGTGGACTACTTCACCACGCGGGTGGCCAAGCAGGTCTACATCGACAGCCTGGTGCGGCAAGCCACGGACAAAGCGCGCACGCTGGCGCTACTGCTCGATGACATCGGCGCCGTCGGCCAGCCCGCGGCGCGCGCCATGGCCGCGGCTGCCGGCGGGCGTTTGACGCTGGTGCGGAGCGACGGCCGCGTGACGGTGGATTCCGAGGCCGACGCCGCCAAAATGGAGAACCACGCCTCGCGGCCGGAGATTCGCAAGGCGCTGGCAGGCGAGCCGGGCTGGAGCATCCGGCGCAGCGGGACGCTCGGAATTCCTTTTCTGTACGTGGCGGCGCCATGCCGCGGGGGCGCCGTGCGGCTGGCGGTTCCTTACGCCCAGGTGGAAACCCAGGTGGCGCAGATCCGCGCCAAAATCTTGACCAGCACCGCGCTGGCATTTTTGCCGGCCATCCTGGTGGCGGCGGTGCTGGCGCGCTGGATCTCGCGCCATTTCGCCACCATAATGGCGCACGCCGGCGAGCTGGCGGGCGGCAATTTCCGCGCGCGCCTGCCCGTCACCGGCGGCGCCGAGTTCGGCCAATTGGAGCGCACACTCAACGACACGGCCGCCAACCTGCAGCGGACGATGGAGCAGTTGCAACTCGAGCACAGCGAGCTGGAGCGGCTGGAACGCATCCGCAAGGACTTCGTCATCAACGTCTCGCATGAGCTGCGCACGCCGCTGGCTTCAATCCAGGGGTACACGGAAACGCTGCTCGACGGCGCGCTCGGGGATCCGCAATACAACATGCGCTTCCTCGCCATCATTCGGCACAACGCCGAGCGGCTGGCGCGGCTCACCGAGGATTTGCTCACGCTCTCCCGCGTCGAACAGAAGCGCCAGAAGCTGGAGTTCGAGCCGCATTCGATCGGCGGGCTGATCGAGGAGGCGATGGATCTGGTGCGGCCCATCGCCGCCAAGAGCTCGATTCGTCTGGCGACCGAACTGGACGCCGCCACGCCCGAGGTCTGGTGCGACGGCGAAGCGGTATCGCAAATTCTGAGCAACCTGCTCGATAACGC
>Ga0181536_10006668_pt1 | contig 11525 bp, 16 predicted proteins | sample PEATcosm2014_Bin_41_FD_121105 | JGI IMG/M metagenome (GOLD analysis project Ga0181536, IMG submission 121105) | Peatland microbial communities from MTU Mesocosm Facility, Houghton, MI, USA - PEATcosm2014_Bin17_60_metaG | ecosystem: Environmental > Terrestrial > Soil > Wetlands > Peat | place...
CCCGCCCGCACCGCCGCCGAGTACCCCCCCGGACCGCTCCCAATCACAATCAAATCGTAAGCCACGTTTTCCATTCTACATACTCAAAACCCGCAGACGCGCAGATTTCGAGACCCCCACGTTTTGATGCCGGCCGAAGCTACAATGACTCTAGGCGTGTTTTTCCTTGCTGTTCTCTGCGCCTCGGCGTCTCTGCGGTGAAATGTATTGCCCTCTTGGCCGGTGCAACGGCGCGGCGCTGGCTGCGTCTCTCATCATTGGGAGTGCCAGCAGCTTGCCTCGCAGCCGCGCTGTTCCTGCTCCCGCTCATCGCGCAGCCCCAATCCGAAACGCCAACCTTCGGCACGACCGTAGTCGTCCCGTTCGGACTTCGCGGCCTGATCTATTTCCTTCCGCCGCGCACTTCGGCGCTTCCAGAGTTCAGCACAATGGATGCCGTAAGCGCGATCTATACCGCGTCTCTCAACGTCCCGCGGCGCGCCTTCCGGGAAGGTTTCCCCGGCGTTACCGATCGCTTCGAATGGTTTGCCATTGACTACACCGGGCGGTTCTGGATCGAGATTCCCGGCAATTATGAGTTCCACCTGATGTCCGATGATGGCGCGAAACTCTACATCGATGGCCGCCTCGTGGCTGATAATGACGGCCTTCACCCGCCCCGGCACCAGACGGCTACTCTCAACCTGGCCGGCGGTATCCACCGCATTCGCGTTTCCTATTTCCAGGGCCCGAAGGACCTTCTAGCGCTGGTGCTTCATGTCAGTGGCCCGAACGGAACTTGGAAGATATTCAGCACGGACAATTTCAAGCCGCCGGCCGATCCCGCACAGTGGAAATTCGGCAGCCCGGGCGACCTGGGTCCGGATTCGCCCATCACCGATTTCCAGGCGCCCGCAAAGGCGCAAAAGGCCTTCGTCGAAGGCGCCGCAGATCTGGCAGATGGCAACCTGCATGAAGCGAAAAAACGCCTGGAACAAGCAACCAAGATGTACGAAAACTATGCGCAGGCCTGGAGCGTTCTCGGCAATCTGTGGATGATGCACCAGGATCTCAAACACGCTCGCGAAGCCTATGAGCGGGCAATCGCAGCGAATCCCGATTACATGCCCGCCTACGTACATCTGGCGAACCTCGATCTTTCGCAGCACCGCTACGACGACGTTTTGCGCACAACATCCCGCGCCATCGCCCGCCAGCCCGTCGACAATCCGCTGATTTACTTCTTTGACGCCGTCGCCAACGAGTATTTGAAGCACCTCGACGCCGCAGAAAAGAGTGCCAGGCAGGCCATCGAACTCGATATGGCGCACGAGGCCCCCCAAGCCGAATACCTCCTCGGCATGTTACTCGCCGCCCGGCGTGACGTACCCGGCGCCTTGCAGCACCTGAAAACGTATCTCACCCTCGCCCCAAACTCCCGCGACTCCGACGAAGTACGCACTACCATCAGTTCCCTGGAACAATCCTCCGTGACCACGCACTAATAAATAGCTTTTCTCTGCGTCTCCGCGCCTCCGCGGTGAGATGCTTTTCCCCTGCAACCACTCCGCCTCTACCACGTCTCCTAAGATAAAGATGATGCTGCGCCTTCTCGCGGTCCTACTGCTCCTCGCCTCCGCGCCCACTTTTGCCCAGACCACGAAGACTACCAAGACCAAGAAAAAGGCCCCTGTCAAAACTGCCGAGCCGGACAAGTGGCCCATCAAAACCCTCAGTGTCGAGGGCAATCACAACTACACCAAGGAGCAGATTCTCGCCGTCGCCGGTCTCAAGATCGGCCAGCTCGCCGGGAAAGCCGATTTCGAAGCCGCGCGCGACCGCCTCATCGCCACCGGCGCGTTCGAGACCGTCGGCTACCGCTTCACCGCCGCCCAGGATTCCAATAGCTACGCCGCTTCATTCCAGGTTGTCGAGGTCGGCCAGATGTACCCGGTGATCATCGTGGGCCTGCCCATCCAACTCGCCGACCTGAATGCGTGGCTCAAGACAAAAGACCCGATGTACAACGGCAAACTCCCCGGCACCGCCGAAATGCTGAAACGCTACACCGCGCTGGTCGAGGAATACCTGGCGTCGAAGAATCAAAGCCAGAAGATCACCGGCAAACTCGCCCCCTCGGGCGTTGACCAGTACGGCGTCGTCTTCCGCTCCGCCGCGCCCATCCCCACCATTGCCGAGGTGAAGTTCACCGGAAGCAAGGTTATCGAGGCCACCAGGCTGCAAAACAGAATTGCCGAAGTGGCCATCGGATTCCCTTACACCGAAGAAGGTTTCCGCGGTCTCCTCAACACCTCTATCCGCCCGCTCTATGACGCCCGCGGCCGCGTCGCGGTCGCCTTCCCGAAGCTCTCGACCGAAAAGGCCGAAGACGTCGACGGCCTGGTCGTGGACGTCACCATCGAGGAAGGCGCGGAATACAAACTCGGAGAAGTTAAACTTGTGGGGAATTATGCAGGAAAGAGTACGGAATTACTGAGAATTGGAAAATTTAAATCCGGTGAAGTTGCGAATTTCGACGAAATCAACGCCGGCGTCGAGCGCATAAAGAAACCGTTGCAACGCCAGGGCTACATGCACGTCGCCGCCACCGTCGATCGCGCTCTCAATGGAAAAAACAAGACCGTCGATCTCACCATCCACATCGAAAACGGTCCGCAGTACACCATGGGCAAATTGACCATCGAGGGCCTCGACCTGAACGGGACAGCCGGCATCCGCAAACTATGGGGTCCCCAGGAAGGCAAGCCCTTCGACGCCGACTATCCCGATTACTTCCTCCGGCGCGTCAAGGAAGATGGCCTGTTCGAGCATCTCCACGACTCGAAGGCCACCACCAAAGTCGACGAAAAGAACCATACGGTCGACGTTACTTTGCAGTTCCACTGAGCTTCCACAAAATCTGCCTTAACATCCCCAGCACTACCGGCGCATCGCGAGCAGTTAAGTCCAGCCGCCGTACCAGTCTCCGAACTTTCTGCTCCGTCGACGCCCCCGTCACCGGGTTCACGTACCCGCTTTGCCGCAGCACCTCGAGCAGCAAACTCGTGATCTGCTCCGTCTCCGCCGCGGCGGCCGCCTTCCGCGCCCGAGCGTGTCCCGCCACTGGATCCAGTTCGCCGCGCGAAAGTTCGTACAGGCAAACCGCCACCGCCTGCCCCAGGTTCATCGAGTGCTCCCGGTCCGCCGTCGCGATTCGCATCAGCCAGTGGCAGTGCGCCAGGTCTTCGTTGCTCAGCCCGAATTTTTCCGACCCGAATAGCAGCGCCACCGCCCCCGACTTCATCCGCTCGCGAATCAGCGGCGCGGCCTCTTCGAGCGGCCGCAGCGCATGCTCCAGCTCCCGGTGCCCCAGCGAAGTCGTTCCCACCACCAGGGCGCAGTCCGCTACCGCCTCCGCTACCGACTGGAATTCCTCCGCTGCCTCCAGAATCTCCCGAGCCGCCACGGCTGACCGGGCCTCGCGAAACGCCACGTCATACGGATTCACCACCCGCAGCCGCGAAAACCCGAAATTGAACATGGCTCGCGCCGCCGCCCCAATATTTAAAGGATTGCGTGGGGAAACAAGAACTACTCGAAGATTGGAGCCGTCCATCAAGGTGTCTGCTGCACCGCATCCAACTGGAAGCACTGACGTCCTGTGGAGTGGTGCCAAAAGGCGGCCTGCTGCGGATATTCCAACTCATCCTCGGCGCTGACGGTCGCAAACGTCGCACACAATTCGTACGCCGTGCCTGATTTGACATGATATTCGTAAGGGGCGTGCGTGATCGGATCTTTCACTTGCCGGCCAGACCTCAGCTCGCCGAGCGCAGCAGGCGGGGTGCGGCGGAAGAAGATCTGCAAGGCGATGGCCCGCAGGTCCTCCACCCGGCGTTCGTCGGCGTTAATCGCTCGCTGGCTGCCAAGCGGCCTGAGCGTGTGAAAGCCCAACGTCAGCACCGCCAGCACCACCACTGTGGCCGCCACCGCCAGCGCAAAGTCCCTACGCCTCGCCATTTTCGGCGCCTCGCTTCAAGAAACCGAGGTAGTACCAGAAAATGCTGCCCGCAATAACGATCACCGTCAGCGCCTTCAGAACGAACCGTGACGTCATTTCCCCGCGCAGAAAATACGCCAGAAACGTGATCAGGTCGCCGATCACGATCCCCGCCGTGATCAGAAGTGCAATATAAGTGAGCCACTTGCGCACGCCCGATTCAACTTTTTCTGGATGTTTGTCGACTTCCCGCAGGATGAACCGCATCACCAGCAGAAAGATGGGAAAGGCCACGATAATGCACGCCATCTCGGAGGAAACCGCATAGCGGGAATTCTCGAACCGCTGCTGGACCAGCGGATCGGGAAACCATCGATCGATGAAGGTGAATAGCAGCGATCCCAGCGCGGTCGACCACGTCGCCAGCGTGGAGAAGGCCAGCAGATACAAGAATGCGTCGCGCGCCGACTCCCCGGCTCCCTCGCCGCGTGCGGGCAAAGCCAAACCCGTCAGGCTCTCGTAATGCTGCCGGAAGGCCGCGTAAATCTCCTTCGCGGCCCAACCTTCCTCGCGCAGCAGGTTGACCAGGAACTCGTCCGAAGCCCCTTTGCTTTTGGCGGCTTCGATGAAACCGTTAAGCCTTTCGGACTTGCTGGTCGGCTCCATCGCGCATCCATTCTATCGCGCGGAGCCAGATTGCGCGCCACTACTGCCAGATCGCGCCGTGCACTGTGATGCTCGGCGAGGTGCCATCGAGCGTGTAGACGTTCAGCCGCAGCTTGGCGCTGGTTATGCCGATCCGCAGGTCCGGCGCTTCGTCGCTGCGAAACAGGTGCGTTACCGGCGTGGTGATCGGTCCCTGTAGGGCTACCTCAACTACGGGTATGGCGGCGGTGAACGCGTTGACTGTGTCTTCAAGAACCACGCGTGCTGCGGAGTTTCCGCTGGCGGCCGAAAGCGCCTGCACGGTAATTTCGAGCGTGTAGTCGCCCGTGAGGACGGATATGTCGAGTCCGGTGGTCGGCGCGGCGGGGCCCGCAGCCGTAAGTACTTGAGGATCGGTGGTTAAAGAGGTTGGTATCATCTTGCCCGGAGTGTAGCATCACGCCTTCGCGCGACTGCGCTCCAAACGCCCGGCGGCCTGCGGCAAAAAATGCCCGATCCGGCTGTGTTTTCGTAGCCATACCCCGATTTCAAGATTTTGTCACCTGACTTGTGAACGCTGCGTAACCCATCCGAAACCCGCCTTTGATTCATTCCCACAAAAAACAATTTACAGTTAAATTGTTTTGCGGTATGCTGGTCCTGCTCTGGCCAATCAATTTACCGCGCGTCTATGGATATAGCCGCTCAGATCTCCTTAACTCGTGAGGAGATGGAACAGAGACGTCTCGAGGCAGCGCAAGAGCTGCTGAACGGCCTCTCTCAATCGAAAGTCGCCCGCAAGTTTTCCGTCAGCCGCACGACTGCTTCCCGCTGGTGTCGCGCGCTGGCCAACAACGGAGTCAGTTCCCTGAAACGCCGCAAGGCGACCGGCCGGCCCAGTCGTCTGTCCAAGGAGCAATTGGATCGCGTCGCCCAGATTTATCGCGACCGGCCGATGGCCTACGGTTTTGCGGACGATCATTGGACGACCGCGCGCATGGCGGCCGTCATCGAAAACCAGTTCGGCGTGCATTACGACCGTGACCACGTCGGCCGCCTGCTCTACAAACTGGGGTTGCGCGACCGCAAGCCGCGCGTCCGTCACGCTGCGATGCCATACGCTGCTTCGCCGTATTCTTCGAACCCGGACATTGGACGGTCGGAGATATCCCCCGGCGTGGCCTAAGCGCCGCTGCATTTCAGAACAGCGGCACCGGGTCTTGTTCGCCGCGTGCCGCTCACTCGAATCTTTATTCGCGCTCCGGTCTGGCTGTGCTTGTGGTTCAGGACCGCGAAATTTTGCGTGCCCGGCGGAACGAAGAAATGCCGTACCCTGCCATGATGGTCACAAACATCACGGTCACCACCAAGCGGAGCATGCTGCCTTTTCCGTTTTGCAGCTCGCGAATCGTCTTGATGGCGGAGGGAACCGGAATGGTGGCGAGCGACAAAAACAGGAAGCCAATGACCTCGTGCCAGAGGCTGTGGGCGGGCCGAACGACCGCGGGTACAACGTGACGCACGAACTGATAACCTTGGTGAATCAGGCGGGCTGTACTCACGTTTTCATGGTAGCAAAGGAATTAGACGGCGCCCGGCCATCCAGCCAAGCGATACCTTTCGTAAGTCACTAATGGGACGGGATCTTTAGGCCGATAAATTACTTGTGTGGCGTCACGGGTTTCACTACAATCGGAACGGGCACTGGATCTGGGCTCCGAGGGTGGTGAACAATCTGTAACGTTTCTCAGGTGACGCGCATCCGGTAGTAGTAGGGGTCCTCCAGGCCGTTCGTGGCCTCGGAGAAAGGGGCTGATTTTGGAAGAGCGTTTAAAAGCCTTGATGCAGGAACTCGGGAACGCGATTAACGACTCGTTATCAGATTCGGATCGCATCGCTGAAGCCATCGGCGAGATCAAGCAAGCTGGTTACGACGTTTTTCTGGTACTTGAGGCCACCATCGGCTTCAACAAACGTGACGAGAACGAAGACGCCGACGAGGGGACGGAAGCGGAAGGGCGCCCGGAACCGAAACGCACCTTCGAATCCACGGGCAAGATCAAGTTCACCAACCAGGACCAGCGTTTTCTGCGCGCGCTCAAGATCGCAGTCGACGAAGATCTGAAGTAGTCAGGGCATCTCAACTCGCCGCCAGGGATTGATATACCTTCCAGGTTTCTGCTGCTGCTTTTTCCCAACGGAATTGTCGCGCACGTTCGAGGCCTGCCACGACCAGCCGTTGCGCCAGCATGTCGCCGCTCATGAGCTGTTCGAGTGCTGCCCCGATCGCCTCTACGTCTTCGGGATCCACCAATAACGCCGCGTCTCCGCAGACCTCCGGCAAAGCCGCCCGGTTCGCTGCGATCACCGGAACTCCCGCCGCCATGGCCTCCAGCACGGGCATCCCGAAACCTTCAGCTAATGACGGGAACGCAAAGATCCGCGCCCGCGCGTACCATCGCGCCAGTTCCGCCGCCGAAACGTAACCGGGCAACTGAATATCGGCGCGCCGCGGGCTCGCCTCGATGCGCGCCAGAATCTCACCGGCCTGGTAGCCCTGGGATCCGGCCACCACCAGTTTCCATCCCGGCGGCGTGCGCTCAAACGCCTCTACCAGCCGCGCGATGTTCTTGCGCCGCTGGATCGCGCCGACGGTGAGCACGATGTTCTCGCGCTGCACCGGTTCGGCAACCGCCGCGTGATCCGCGCCGTGGTGTACAACGTGGACGCGGCCTCGCTCCACGCCCAGCAGTTCCACGACCTGCCGCGCCGTAAATTCTGAGACTGTGATGATGGCGTCTGATGCCTCCGCGGCGCGCCGCGCCTGTTCCGCAAACCGGCGGCGGAAATCGGGAGTGGAGTAATCGCCCGTGAGAATGAACAGGTCATGAAACGTGGCCGCCGTCCGGCGAAAGCGGATCGCGGGAAGCCTCTGGTTGAGCCCGTGAAACAAATCCCGAGCGCGCGGGAACAGGGGCTCGTAAAGCAACGCACGGTGCGCGTTTGCCGGCAGCGCAGCGCCGAACGCACGCAAAAACCGGTGCGGCCGGTAACAGAATGCGAATCTCTGCTCGGGGTGGGACGCCGCCAAGGCGCGCAGCAGCTCGCGCGAATACACTCCGACCCCAGACAGATTTTCTCCCACGCTATAGGTTGCGTCGAGCGCGATTTTCAACTGACCAGGCGGTACTCTTTCAGTTTTCGATAGAGAGTGGTGCGGCCGATGCCGAGCAGATACGCCGCCATTACGCGGTCTCCCTTGGTGTATTCCAGCGCGTTGAGAATGGCGAGCTTTTCCATCTCCGTCAAAGGAATGATACCTGATTGCGGGGGCGCCGGCCGCGACGCGCCATTGGCGTTGGCCACTGCCGCCACCGAAAGCACTCCGCCCCGGCGCGTTTCCAGATGCGTTTACAGCGCCGAAGGCAGGTCGCTCGTCTGCAAAAGCGGTCCCGAGTTCATCGCCACCATGCGCTCCACGCAGTTTTGCAGCTCCCGCACGTTGCCTGGCCAGGCGTAAGTGAGGAGCGCGTCCATGCAATCGCTGCTCAGCAGATGCTTTCCGCCCAGCGCTTCGAGGAAACGCCCGACCAGCAGGGGAATGTCGCCGGTGCGGTCGCGCAATGGTGGTAGCCGCAGGCCGACAACATTGAGGCGGTAAAACAGATCCTGGCGGAAACGCTTCTGTTCCACCTCGTGCGCCAGGTCGCGGTGCGTGGCCGCGATGACCCGGATTTCCACCTTGCGCGTGGTGAGCGAACCCACCGGCCGGAATTCGCGCTCCTGGAGTAGCCGCAGCAGCTTCACTTGCAGCTCGAGCGGCAGGTCGCCGATCTCGTCAAAGAATGCCGTGCCGCCGTCGGCCAGTTCGATCAGCCCGCGCTTGGTTTCCGCAGCCCCGGTGAAAGCTCCTTTCGCGTGCCCAAACAGTTCGCTTTCCATGAGTGGGCCCACCAAAGAACCACAGTCGATCGGGATGAAATTACCGGCGGGGTTGGCGTTATGGATGGCGCGCGCCACCACCTCTTTGCCCGTGCCGCTTTCCCCCAGAAGCAGCACCGGGGACCGCGAACGGCCCAGCCTTTCGATTTGCCGCCGGATCTGGCAGATCGGCGGCGATTCCCCCACCAGACCGTAGCCGGAATCCACACACACGGAACCCATGAATGGCCTTAACTGTTTATAGTGTGCGGCCCGTCACGCATTCTCAGGGTTTGCGTGAGGGAAACCATTTGCGCTTGCAAGCGGGTCTTTTGGCGCAGCGCCGTACTCCCACCAAATCATGGTTCTACGAACGTTTTTCCAACAACTACGTGAGACAAGCGCGCCGCCGTGGCAACTAACTGAGCGTAATCATAAAATCTATGTCCCAGATATCCGCCTGCGATCCTACCGCACTGCTGGTTGACGACGATGCCAAGGTGCGCGAGACGATCCATCGAATGCTGCTCAACGAAGGCCTGCGCGTGGTTGAGGCGAGCCATGCGATGGAAGCCCTGGAACTGGTCCGCCAAGAACCCCACGGCGTGGACCTGTTGCTGACTGACATCGAGATGCCCGGCATGAACGGCCTGGCACTCAGCGCTGCGCTCGGCAGACAACAGCACCACCTGAAAACACTGTACGTCTCCGGCTTCCCCGAGCTCATCGCCGAGGCCGACCATATTCCGGCAAACCTCTTTTTGCAGAAACCGTTCACCAGCGCGGACCTCGCCAAGAAAATCCGCGCGGCGCTCAACACGCCGCTGCGCCACTGGCAGTGTCCGGACTGCGGGGGTCGCCAATACCAGGGAGTCGCCGCCGAAAACGATGGCCACAGCCAAACGTTGCTGTTCACGTGCGCGGATTGTGGAGCGGACCACTTCCGGGTGGTCGAATCCATGTACACCGATGACGCCAAGTGCCCGTTCTGTTGCGGGCCCACCGTACCAGCGGGCTATGGCTTCGCCGGGCCCAAGGGCCAGTTCTACCTCGGACATCGCTGCTACAACTGTGAAGCCACCATTACGGAGCACAGCCCGAACTGCCCGGCGATCCCGTGGTGATTTCTTTCGACAAACCGGCTTGATACAATTCTGGCTTCCCGATGCCAGCCGAGCTCCGGCGCACTGTCCACATTGTTTATCTGAGGGTTTTTCTGCCTGACCGCCCGGAGCGCACCGCGGGCGTTTTCGTCCTTGACGATGCCACCGGGAATTTGTACTTCCGCATGCGCGAGGATTGGCCTGAAATTGCGGATCCGGACGACGCCGAGGTGCTCGGGGAAATGGGGGCCGACTTTCGCCGGCGCGTGGAAGCTCTTGATGACGGCGGGGGGGCGGAGTTTCTGGCTTCGCTCGAGGATCAGCTTTCGAACGTTGTGCGTTTGAGCGAGCGCGAGACGGTCGAGATCGACGACATCCGCTCGACGCTCGACCGGCTATTTGAAGAGTGCTGCCGAAGCTGAGGCCGTTCGCCGCTATTGCTGCTTCGGCCGGTCTGCCGTCAGCGCCGGGTCCCCGTGCTCGACGTAGTTCTTCAACCGCGTGAATTGCTCCGTCACAACGCCGTCCACTGGTGCGGCCCACGTATTCGTACCGGCCGGAAAGTACCCGCCAACCGCGTACGTGATTTCCAGCTTGGTGCCGCCCTCGGCTGGGGAAAGTTGGATGGTCATCGAGCCGCTGACGGCGAGCGACTGGAGCGGACCCAGAGCTCCGGTCATGACCAATCTTTCGCCGGGCGCTGCCATCACCACTTCCATGTGACGGACGCTGCCCAGGTTTGGCAGCTTCTCGCAGAAGCATCCCGTGGCTCTTGGGTCGATAGTCAGATAGTGGGCGTCGCCGGAAAAGGTGTGCGCGGGACTCCACCAATCGCCGACGTTGCGAACGATTCGACGGTAAACGTCATCCGGCGCGGCATGAATGTTCACAGTTACTTTGAGCGTGAATCCGTTGGCAGATTGGTTTAGGATTTCCGCCCGTGTCCAACCAGGCGTCATCAGAATAACGGCGGCGGCGAGCGCGGCACTCTTCGTCATGCGGTTGGCTCCTTAGGGTGATTCTGGCAGAGTTGGAGGGAAATGTCAGCGGGAACGCACCACGCTCGCGCAGTCCCCGCAGAACTCCGCCGACTTCACATCCACCAGCTCCACCGAGTGGCTCGACGCCATCACGCATCGCCAGTCATCGCAGTGCCGCAGACCGAACGTGTGGCCCAGTTCGTGCACCGCTTCCTTGGTGAGCCGCTCGCGCAGCTTGTTTTCATCCGCGGGGAGACCGTAGCGCTCTTCGCTGAGCCGGTGGAGGGAGGCGAGCGCGCAGTTGCCCGCGAGCTGCGCCTCGCCAAACACAAACGTGAAGATGGGGACGAACAGATCCACCGCCGTAATGCCCAGAAGCCGGGAAGGCTTACTGGGAGCAAGTGACTGCAAGCGCTCGAGAATAGCGGTTGAGTGATACTGCCCGCGCAGCGGGTTGTGCGCGAACTTCGCGTCCAGCGCGCCTTCCCGCACGCGGCAGGGCACCCGGAAGATCCTTGCGAGTTCCTCCGCCAGCTCGCCCAGCCGGTCCGGCTCGACGCCTTCGCCGACCGTCACCAGCTCGATCATTACTCCAGCCCGTAGCGCTTCAGTTTTTTGTAGAGGGTTGTGCGGTCAATGCCCAGCGTGCGCGCGGCTCTCGAATGATTGCCCCCGGATTCCGCCCAGATTTGCGCGATGTGCGCCTGCTCCACATCATCGAGCGAGCGGCCACTGGCCGCCGCCCCTGCGCCTTGCAATTGAAACGAGAAATCCACCGGCCGCAGTTCCCTTCCCCGGCCGACAACCAGCGCCCGCTCCACGGCGTTCTCGAGCTCGCGCACATTGCCCGGCCAATTGTGGCGGATCAGCAAATCCATCGCTTCGGGCGCGACCTGC
>Ga0181536_10006669_pt1 | contig 11524 bp, 5 predicted proteins | sample PEATcosm2014_Bin_41_FD_121105 | JGI IMG/M metagenome (GOLD analysis project Ga0181536, IMG submission 121105) | Peatland microbial communities from MTU Mesocosm Facility, Houghton, MI, USA - PEATcosm2014_Bin17_60_metaG | ecosystem: Environmental > Terrestrial > Soil > Wetlands > Peat | place...
CGGCACACTATGAACCCATCGGCGCTTATGGCGCCAAGCTCAAACTCGATCTGCTCACCGATCCAGCCTTCCCCGTTCGCGGCAAGCTGATCCTGGTCACGGCCACCACGCCGACCACTGCCGGCGAAGGCAAGACAGTGGTCTCCATCGGACTGGCGCAGGGTCTGGAACGCATCGGATTGAAGTCGATCGTTACTTCGCGCGAGCCTTCGCTCGGTCCTGTCTTCGGCCTTAAGGGCGGGGGCGCGGGCGGCGGCCTCTCGCAGATCGAGCCGAGCCAGAAGATCAACCTCCATTTCCACAGCGACTTTCACGCCATCACCGCCGCGCACAACCTGCTGGCCGCCCTGATCGACGCGCATATCTTTCATGGCAATCCGCTGGACCTCGATCCCACCCAGGTCTTCTGGCCGCGTACGCTCGATATGAACGACCGCGCCCTGCGCCACATCGTTGTCGCCCACGGAGCAAGGGACAAAGGAGCGGGCGAAGGAGCAGACCGCGAGACAGGCTTCGTCATCACCGCCGCATCGGAGATCATGGCCATTCTGGGCCTGGCGTCGGGCCGCGCCGATCTTCGCCGCCGCATCGGCTCGATCATCGTGGGCGTCTCCCGCTCCGGCCGCCCGGTCACAGCCGCCGATCTGGGCGCTACCGGAGCCATGCTGGCACTGCTCAATGACGCTATCCTGCCCAATCTCGTCCAGACCACCGAGGGCACGCCCGCACTGGTTCACACCGGACCCTTCGGCAATATCGCTCACGGAACCAGCAGCGTAGTTTCGCAGCAGATGGCCCTTCGCCTCGCCGACTATGTGGTCAACGAAGCAGGCTTTGCCGCCGACCTGGGCGCGGAGAAGTATATCGATATCGTGATGCGCGCTTCCGGCATCCAGCCTGCCGCGGCCGTGCTGCTGACCACCGTGCAAAGCCTGCGCGCGCAGGGCGCGGGCTCGCTCCAGGCGGGCTTTGCAAACCTCGCTCACCATCTGCGCGTCCTCAAAAACTTCGGCGTGCCGGTGGTGGTCGCCATCAATCGCTTCCCCTCGAACGAGCTTGCCGATCTCGACGCCATTACCGGTGAATGCAACCGGCACGGCGTTCCCTGCTCCCTTGTCGAAGCCTTTGCCAAGGGTGGCCTGGGCGCGGCCGATCTTGCGGAGAAGGTGGCGCGCGCGATTGCAGCCAACCCGTCGCCCGCCATTCAACCAGCTTACTCTCTGGAGGACAGTCTGGAAGAAAAAATCCGCAAGGTAGCCACCAAGGTCTACGGCGCGCAGGACGTGGCCTTCAATGAGCGCGCGCAAGCCAAGCTTCGGAGTTATGCCGAGTGGGGCTTTGCCCACCTGCCTGTCTGTATCGCCAAAACGCAGTATTCGCTCTCCGACGATCCCCGCCTCACCGGCGCGCCCAGCGGATGGACGCTCCATCTCACCGATGCCGAACTGACTCCCGGCGCGGGGTTCGTGGTGGCCATCGCCGGCAACATGATGCGTATGCCGGGGCTGCCGAAATCGCCGCGCGCCCTAGAGATCGATGTCGATGAAGAGGGCAACATCGTCGGCATCTGACGCGGCTTCGCGCCCGAAAACAGTTCTCCGCGTTTACCGCTTCTTGGGGGGGCTTCAGAAAAGGGACTTGTGCAGAGTCTACTTCGCGTACGATTTTCCGTTTTGTAAGCGAAGACTCCACAAATGACGAATGGAACCGGCACAAGGCGAGTAAAAAACAGCGGGGGCAGGAAGCAGGGGGCAGTTGATGCCGCTCCCCGTTTCCTGCCCCCTGTCAGTTGGTGCAACAACCAGCGGTCAAAGGCCTACTGAATGCTGGTCTGTAGTACTCCACCTACGTAAACCGAGCATAACTGGTAGGTTTGGCAACTGACGTTGGCAGCGCCGGCCCCAGTTAACGCGGTCAGGTAGGAAGGCCCGTTGCCGGCGACCCATGAACTGGTCGCGTCGATGGTCAGGCTGACCGTTGCTGCTCCGCTGTTGGCTGTGTTGATGGCGCCAGTCAGCGTGGTGGGAGTACTCGAACCGTCCGCTTTCAGGCTCAAGTTCACCGTGCTGATGGGGTCCACGATGACGTCGCCGACCAGGGTTTCACCGTAGGCGGTTAAGGTGGCATTGCCGCCGTTGAGGTCGACGGTGCCACTGTTGAGCGCCGCTGCGGTCAGCAGGATTCCGTTGGTGGCGGAGTTCGTGTTGTTGGTCACGGCCACATCGGTCAATGTGATGGTGGCCGTGGTGTTGGCGACCGCAAAGAGCGTGGCCAGAGCGTTTTGGTTACTGGTGGTCGCTCCGTTCGCGCAGGATGTTACCAAGCTCGCGTCGCAGTTGTAGGCGATGGAGCCGTTGGTCATGGTGAAGATTCCGGTGCCGGCCGCGGCGTCTTCCGAACTGCCCTCGAAGAAGAAGATGTCATGGTTGTTGCCCAGCGCGCCGGTGAGCGAGGTGTTGCCGGTGCTCGTTACCGTGTTGCCGCCCTCGACCACCACGGCCGTCCAATTGTTTGCCGTGACGGTATCGCCGGATAGGCTGACTGTGCTGCCGTTGCCTGCGGCGTAGACTCCCGCCGCGTTGGTTCCGTTGGTGGTGTAGGCGCCGCCGGTGGACGACACTTGATTGGCGCCGCCAACACCCGACATGATCGCGGCGCTGTTGTTGCCGCTGGTGGTGGCCGTCACATTGTTGAGAGTCAGAGTGCCGCCGTAGGTGGCGTCAAACCCATAGGCGTAGTTTCCGGCGGTGCTGATGCCGGCATCCGTGATGGCGACGGTGCCGCCAAGGGAGGCGAAGACGGCGGAGCTGTAGTTGCCGGTGGTGGCAATGAAACTGGGGTCGCCCGAGCCATCGTCGTTGATGGTGATGGTGGCGCCAGCCCCTGCGGTATTGTTGGTTCCGTAGGCCAGCACGGCGGCGTTGAGGCCATTGGAAAGGGTGTCGGCCGTGTTGGAACTGGCGGCATTGGAGATGATGGTGGGGAAAGTGACGGTGACCGCCGTGCCATCCGCTGGGGCGCCGGTGACCGCGCAGAGAGCGCTCACGTTGGTGCCTTCAGCGTCGAGGCTGGGATCGACCAGGGTGGTCGGGGCCCCGGTGGCAACGTAGATCTGCATGGCGGTGGAGAAAGCGAGATTGACACTGTCCTGCATGCCGCAGGCGTTGACAATAACGCTCGCCGTTCCGGTGCTCACGGAGGCGTAGTTGGTGTCGGTGGGATTGAAGGTCACGCCGTACGACGCGGTGCCGACTGCCGGTGTCGTACTGCTGTTGGTCCAGACGAAGGTGCCAGCCTGGCTGGCAGAGCCGCTGCCTTGATTCAGAGTGGAGCTGGCTAACGTCTGACCGGCGAGGATCGCCGAGGCGGTCGGCCATCCGGAGACCGTCGTCGCAGCCTGATTCACGAGAACATTTGTGTTGCACGTCGCCGTGCCGTATTTCGTCAGATTCGTGGGCGTAAAGGTTACGCTCTCTGAATCTGCGGCGCCCGCGTCAGGCTGTGTGCTGGGCGTGGTCCAGGCGAAGGAGCCGGCTACGCTGGCGGAGCCGCCCAACAGAGTGGAACTGATCAGCGTCTGAGGAACGGTGATCGCGCTGGCGAACGGACAGGCGGTGATCGTCGCCGTCAGCGGGGTCACGGTAATGCTAATGTTGTGATTCGTGGTGGCGTAGTCCGTCTGAAAATTCGTAGGACTGGAGGACGGAGTGAAGGTCACGCTCTCGGAATTCGAGCCGCCCGATGTGGGAACTGTGCCCGAGCTGGTCCAAGTGAAGGTACCGGGCAAGGAGGTAACCCCGTCGGTTTGCAGAGCAGAACCGCCGGTAAACGAGGAACTGCTCAACGCCAGTCCATAGGTGATCGCAGAGGCCGTCGGCCAAGTGATCGAAGGTGTCGCTTTGTTCACGGTAACGCTGACAGTGGTCGTCGCTGTGTTGTAGTCCGCCGCATCGTTTGCCGTGAATGTCACGCCCTCGCCGGCATTGGCGCCAATGGTGGTGAGGATAGGGGTGCCGCTGGTCCAGGTGAAGACGCCGCCCCCGATCGCGTTGGTTGAGCCGCCGCTGAGGTTAGAGGTGGACAAAGCAGATCCATACGTGGTGGCGCTGGCGATCGGTTTGGAGGCAATCGTCGGCGTCGCCTTGTTCACAGTAACGGTTACAGTGGTGGTCGCTGAGGAGTAGTTTGTCGAACTCGTGGGCGTGAAGGTCACGCTTTGGGTGGTCCCGCCCGCCTTCAGGCTGGGGACATTGGTGGGATAGGTCCAGGTGAAGACGCCGAGAACGTTGGCCGTGCCCTGCACCAGATTGGTGTTGGTGCCCAGTTCCGTGCCATAGGTGAAAGCACCGCTGGAAGTTGGCTGGGTGCCGATGATCGCCGGCGCCTTGCCCACGCTCAACGAACCGGCCACGTAAGTGATATCGTAGTTCGGGTCCACTGCTCCGTAGCAGACGGTGGGGTAAGTTCCCGGCGCGCTGCTCGTCGTATAGCTAGGCACGAAGCAGGTCGGCCCGTGGGTCAACGATGCGCTGGTATTGCCGTTGACAAATGTCGCATTGACCGTTGCATAGCCCGGCGTGACCGCCGGTGCGGACTGGCCATAGACGATCGACGCGGGATTGGAGGCGGTGATAACCAATGGAGCCGGATAAACCGTCACCGTCTTTTCTACCTGAGTCGCCACCGTGTAATCGGTGTTCCCGGCCACGTTGGCTGCTACCGTGATCGTGCCAATGCCGCTGGGCGTCAGTGTGGTTGCGCTGGTCATCGTTCCCGGACCGGAAACGACGGTGTAGCTGATCGACAGGCCGGAAGATGCCACCGCTGAGAGCGTAACCGGCGTTCCGTAGGTGGTAGTCGAGTTGAACCAGTGGCTTAACGTCTGCGAAGCCTTGGTTACGCTGAACGATCCGGTCGCGTAGGAAATCGAGTAGTTGGCGCCTACCGCTCCGGAACAACTGGTGGTGTACGGTCCCGGCGCGCTGCTCGTGCTATAGGCCGTGGTGCAGGTCGGCCGCGTGGTCAACCCCGTCCACTTGGTATCCGAGTTGGCAAATGCGCCGTAGCTCGCCGTAATCGTCGGTATGGGCGAGCCATAGGTGATCGAGGCGGGGCTGGAGGCGGTGATGAGTAAGCTAGCCGGACTCACCGTCACGGTCCGTGTCACCTGAGTCGCCGCTGTCCACGAGCTGTTGCCGCGCTGATTGGCGTTTATGGTGCAAGTGCCGGCGCTCAGATAGGTCAGTGTCGTGCCGTTGACCGAGCAGGCGCCGCTCGCCGTGAAGGCCACCGTCAAGCTCGATGTCGACGTTGCCGACAGCGCAGCGGTCGCAGCGCCGTAGGTCACCGGGGAGGCCGGCCCGGCAAATGTGATGGTCTGCGAATTGTTGACGATCACTGGCGCCGAGGAGGAGATGCTGGTGCTGAACTCCGCCGATCCGCCGTTGTAAACTCCACCGTACGAAGCGATGTAATAGTGTTTGCCAGCCGCCGGGGCGCTCGGGAAACTGGTGCTGGCCAGCGTGGCCACTCCAGAACTGTTGACCGTCACCTTTCCCAGGAGTGTGGAGCTATCGTAGAATGTTACGCTCCCCGCGTTCACGATGGCTGTACCCGCTTTCGGCGTTACGGTCGCCGTCAAAGTGAAGCCGGTCCCTTGCGATATGGTGGACGGCCCGGAGGCTGCCACCCCAACACTCGTGGGGGTGAAGACGACCGAGGTGGTCGTGGGGGAGGTGGCGGTGGCGAGGCTGACGGCATAGACCGTATCCGCAACATACTTGGCGGTGAAGGTATGTCCGCCGAGCGCTAGCGACGTGGAGGTGTTAAACGTGGCCGTTCCAGCACTGGCAGTCCCGGTTCCTATCAGGATGCCTGCGTCGTAGAAATCCACGGTCCCGTTCGCCGCTGTGGGCGAAACGGAGGCGGTCAGCAACAAGCTTTCGCCATAGTAGAAAGTGGCTGTCGCTGCCGAGACTCTCAGCAGCGTTATCGACGTGGGAGTGAGCAGCGTGATGGTCGACGCCGAGGAGACAGCGCTGGCGTTATCGGCCAGATTTCCAAAATATTTTGCGGTTATGACGTTGCCGCTGGGGCCGGGTACCAGGGAGCCGGTGAAGCTGCCGCCGGCAAGCGTGGCCGTGGCTGTGGTCGTTTTAGTCGTCGTTCCAGTGGTCGTTCCAGCAACGAGAGTCGAGGTTCCCAGCACGGTGGTGCTGTTGTCGTAGAAGGTTACGAACCCGGTCGCCGCCGTTGACCCGGTTACCGATACGGTCGCGGACAGCGACAGGCCGCTGGCTGTGGCTACGGTGCCTGGCGAGGCTGGTGTGGTCGTCAGCGAAATCCCCGGTGTCGCTCCAGCGATTACTTTGACGAGGAAGGCCGGTGAAGTACTGGAGGTGTAGGACGTACTTCCAGACGTATAGGTAGCCGTCAGAGAATTGCCTGCGGTGCTGACCGCCAAGAAGGAGACGGCGCAGGTGGCGCTCAAAGCGACGGCGGTGCATCCGGCGATCGGGCTGCCTGTGAGGTTGTAGGTCACGGTCCCGGTCGGTGTGCCTGTCGCTGGCGAAACGGGCGCTACAGCCAAGGACAATATCACGACGCTGCCTTCGGCTGTGGAGCTGCCGGAAGTAAACGACGCGCCGTTCACTGTGGCTGACAGCGTGGTTGTCGTGCTGGCTGCCGTAACCGTGTAGGCCGCCGCGGTGGCGGAGATGGCGCTGCTGGCGACATAGCCTGCCGTCGTTGGGGTAAAGACAGCCTCCAGGTAATAGGGTCCTCCCAGCGGCAGTGTCGTGGTGGTGCAGGTTGCCGTTGCGGAACTCACGAGCACGGCGCTGCATGACGCCAGCGGGGTGGTTGTGGTGCCTGCGGAGGTTCCGTATGTGAAGGCCACGTTGCCTGCCACCGCCGCAGTTACGGTCGCGGTCACCGTCACATTGGTGCCAGCGGGTTCAGAGGTGACCGCAACGGTCGGCGCTGTTTGCAGCCCAATTTTCAGTAAGGTGGTTGTAGCCGTCGCATGGGCGTTGGACACGACTGCGAGCAAGAACAGAAGCAGCATTGCTCCGCTGCCGCAGCCCTTGAGTATACTTGTGAAGGTAGCAAGAGCCCCTTTGCGCGTCGCTGCTACTGGTGTCGATTGCATCTCAGACATTTTGAATCCTCCGCTTCGTTGGACAAGTTGGGAATACCGTAGACGTGGTGCATCTCCCTTACTCATATCGACAGCGTTCTTTAATCCATTAGTGCTGAGTTTGGATTATTTAAGATTTATGAAATTAAGTACCCCCGCAACTGAGGCTGCCCACCCTTTACTTTTTTCGGCAAAGGGCAGGATTCACCAATTCTGTCAACAAGATAGGGTAGAAAATTCCGGAAATAGGGAAGGGGTTGGCTTGTTGGCTGGTGGCGCGCCCTAAGTTTTTTGGAATCTTAATTTTCTCTCATCTGACGGCGGGTTATCGCAAAACTCGACGGCTAGCCCTTGCCCCGCATAACGTATTCTTTGCAAGCTGTTCCAATGCGAAGGAATTGCGAAGATAACGAAGTCACGGCGGGGACGATATCCGCTCGAGTTCAAGCAGGAGGCGGCGCGGCTTGTTGAATCGGGCCAGTCAGGCGGCAGCACGCAGCCTGGGAGGGAGTACCTTGGGCAACAGGGTCAGGGAGCATCGCGCAGGGACATTGAAGGGCGCAGCTGCGGGTGTCTGCCGAGCAGATGGAGAACAGCCGTCTGCGGGCAGAGCGTAGCGCGGCTAAACCACCTCTTACGCAAGATGAGCTCTCTGGAAAACTGGCCCTTCTTGGTGTTCAGATAGATAGGGCTGCAATCGCAAAGATAGAAAACAACTTTCGCCGTGTTCTTGATTACGAACTTAAAGCAATTGCCGTCGCCTTGGATGTCAAAGTTGACTGGCTGCTTGGGGGCGAAAGTTGAAAGATCCAACTTCGCAACTGCCTCCGGACGCATACCGAAAGTTCCGATGGAGTCATGCGACATTGGCAATTGCAGTTAAGGCTGGAACTGCACTCCCTCGTTATTGGTCTCTAGGTTGTAGTGACCTGAAGCAGTCCGAAGCACGTCCTGCATACGCACACCAATTCGGTCGCAATAGTGGCCAAGATCCGCAATCGGATCGGAAAGATTTTGTTCTATTCTTTTACATCGGCGGCAGCGTGATTTGAAAACCGAACGGCGCAACAGTTTCACCGGGCACGCAATTTGTGAATCTGCGAATCCGTGACCCGCCGATGCCCCGCCTTGGCACGATAGAATCAAGAGATGATTAAGGGGATTTCTTTCCTTCGTCCCGCCGGCAGCGCTCTGGTCAGTGACCGGCTGGCCGGCTTCTTTTCCGCACTGGGATTCGCTCCCGGCAAGGGCTGGAAGGATGAATCGAGCAGAGGCGCTTCGTTCCTGGCTCCGCTTGGCAACCTGGAGTTTGTCGACGGACAGTTTCCCTCTACCGCCGATGTGCTGGTGGAGGTGACCTCGCTGGACGCCGCGCATCGGGCTGCCGCAGCCTGGCTCCGCATCCAGGGTGGAGATGCCGTGGCTGCCCGCCTCGCGCCCATCGCCGAAACGCCGTGGGGCGCCCGCATCTTCACCGTCGAGCCGGAGCCGGGATTCCTCTTTTCGTTCTGGGCCTGGACCGATCCGCTCAAGGGCAAGCCGGTCGCCGTGGAAGGAGACTTATCCGCCGCCGGAATGCGCTTTGCCATCGTGGTCTCCCGCTGGAATGCAGTGATTACGGATCGCCTGCTCGAAGCCGCGCTGGACGCTCTGCTGCGCAGCGGCGCTAGGCGCGCCGATATTCAAGTGGTCCGCGTTCCCGGCGCATGGGAGATTCCCGCCGCTGCCCGTGCCCTGGCAAATCTGGGCCGGGTGGACGCGATCATCACGCTCGGTTGTTTGCTGCGCGGCGAAACCGACCACTACGAGGCCATCTACAACGAGGTCTCGCGCGGCATCGGCCAGTCGCAGCAGGAGACCGGCATTCCTCACAGCTTTGGCGTACTTACTTGCGAGACCCTCGAACAGGCCCTCAACCGCGCCGGCATCAAGGCCGGAAACAAGGGCTTTGAAGCTGCCGTGGCCGCCATCGAGATGGCGAGCCTCGGCAGCAAGCTGAAGCAAGACCGGCGTCCCCACGGACAGGACTTGGTCCGAGGGGTAGAAGGCGGTCCCGCTTGACCGCCGGACCGCGCCGCAAATCGCGCGAACTGGCCATGCAGATGCTTTATCAGGCGGACATCGGCAAGCAGACCGCCGATCAGGTTCGGGCTACATTTTGGAAGGCCGGCGACGAGGTCGAGCCGGAGGTGCGCGGCTTTGCCGAGGACCTCTTTCGCGTAGCCGTCACCCACCAGGAAAAGATCGACGAGCTGATCGTGGCCAACTCCAAGCACTGGCGGCTGGAGCGCATGCCCGCCGTGGACCGCAACCTGCTGCGCATGGCTGTCGGCGAGATGTTGGGTTTCAAGAGCACACCCTTCCCCATCGTCATCAACGAAGCCCTCGAAATCGGCCGCCGCTACTCCGCCCCCGAGTCCATCAACTTCCTCAACGGAATGCTGGACGCCATCGCGCGCGGCTTGATTGGCAAGTAAGGCGCAGCTGAATATCTACAAAAGTTGCTCGGTTTAATGTTCATACATTTCAGTGGTCTTTTGGTCTTCCGCGATATTTTTCTTGTTGAGAGAAACGATCTGATCCTGCGGGAACTGTTTCACAGGTTCACAGTTTATGTGTACTGTGAAACTGTGCGGAATAAACCATTTATTTTATTTATGTTAGAAGCCGCTCCACGGTTTCACAGTTTAACAATTAATCGACTTCTGTGAGGCGGGCCTGCGCAACCAATTGATTCCAGGTTGGTTCGGCGCGGCTCCACAGTTTCACAGGCAAAAAGTAGGTCGTTGATCCTCACCTGATTAGGGTTAAGAACTTAAGGAGATTCGGGTTAGCGAAAACGCAGCAGCCATTTTTTTCACGATTTCATGCGTGTTTTTCATGATTTCATACGCGGCGACGGAGCTTCCCACCCTAGCGATGAAGACCTGTCGCCGGGGACCCCGGCTTCCCACCCCAGCGACGAAGCCCCCGGTTTGGCTTCGCCGGTCGATGAAGGGTTTCGCACCCTTGCCCTCTATCTACCAGTATGCGCTAGCGGGGACTATTTTCGGCAAAAGGGATCGGAAAAAGTTCGAGGTCTCCCATCCTTGCCGCGTAGTACGCGGCAAGGATGGTGCATCCGGCCATACTGGCGCTGTGGTGAGAAATGTAGCCTGTGTGCTCATACAAAGTAATATTACGTCAGTAATCAATTCTGCGCGACGTATTGCGTCTTTAGCAAACTTTTTTCTTGCTTTAGTAATTTCTTTTAGTTACTAATAGGACGCGGCTTCAGATCGGTTTTCCGATTGATGTTGCGGGAGACGCAGTCGGCGCGACCAGATCGTTGACCATGAGGAGCGCGTCGGCTTTATGCGAAGCAATCGCCTCAAAGACCGTAACCACCATGCCTGAAGTTCAACCAAGGAGAGATATCAATGCCAGATGTAAAAACTTCCCAACCGAGCGGAGAGAGTTCGTTTCTCACGCTAGCCCAAAAACTCGGACAGAGTGCTGCGCGCTTGCAGTCGGGAGAGCCTGTCAGCACCGTGGTTCTCGTTCACTCGCTGGATGAGTTCAAGGATTTATTCGCCAGCCATTTAACCCCGGATTTCCGAGCCAGCTTTAGCAAGGATATTGCAACTCGCTTTCCCGGCTCGCTCAAGGGCGATGCCAGCAGCGATCCCATGCCAAGCCTGGCTAACTACATTTACGGCAATGGCGCACTGAGTGCCGCCGATGCTGAAGTGGCAAAAAGAAACTTCCCCGTCAAGGTTCAGGTTTACTCGCAGCAGGACATGACGGTGACTACCGACATCGTTTATGGGCCGAGTGCGAATCCCGTGGTGCTCAACGTGGGAAAGCTGACATTTAATGGCGGCTCCATCTCAACGCAGAATACCGTGCTGACGCTAATGGCGCAGACTCTGGCGTTTGGCGCCGCACAGAGCACTAAGCCGTATGACATCGGGATACTGGGCGTGAAAGGAGCAACCGGCACTCCTGGCACTCCGGGCGCCCCGCCGAATCCGCCGCAAGCAAAACGTGGCAGTGACTCACAACCGACCAGCCCGGGAATCTGCACTTTTTCCGGTCTAGGCGGTAACGGCAGCAATGGCGTGATTGGCAATAATGGCGGCAACGGAGGAGCAGGCCAGAACGGGCTGCCCAGCATGCCGGCGACGATCATCATAGGAGCCTTCGACACTCCGGCTAAGACGAATTTGCGTCTCTACACCATGTCGGGCGCCGGCGGGATGGGCGGAGCCGGCGGAGCTGGTGGCAGCGGACAGCAAGGCGGCGATGGCGGCAACGGCTGCAATTCCGGCTGCGAGGGTACCAACGGCGGCAACGGCGGCAATGGCGGCAACGGCGGCAATGGCGGCAACGGCAATAATGGCGGCA
>Ga0181536_10006671_pt1 | contig 11523 bp, 15 predicted proteins | sample PEATcosm2014_Bin_41_FD_121105 | JGI IMG/M metagenome (GOLD analysis project Ga0181536, IMG submission 121105) | Peatland microbial communities from MTU Mesocosm Facility, Houghton, MI, USA - PEATcosm2014_Bin17_60_metaG | ecosystem: Environmental > Terrestrial > Soil > Wetlands > Peat | place...
CAGTACCAACCAGGCCGGATATAATCTCACTCCATCCGCCTTGAAAGAGGACGAGCGCCGGGAACTAGAGGCTGTTTCGGCGGCGTTGGGGAATTCTTCCCGGCTGCTTCGGCTAATCACCTACATAGGGGACAAGTACTTCCAGGGGGAAGCGGAAAATCTGCACGAGTACGACATCGCAATCGAAGTCTTCGGGCGCTCAAAGGACACATTCAATGCGGGCGAGGACGCGATTGTGCGGGTAGAAGCCCACCGCCTGCGAAAACGACTGAAGGAGTATTACGCGGGCGAGGGGAAAGATCACGCAATCCATCTGTCGATTCCACCGGGAATCTACGTCCCTGTCTTCACGCGCCAGTCATCTGGCCCAGCAAAGCTCAAGAGCGAAACAGCCATTGCGCAGCCGGACACATGGCGTTGGTCTTATGTAGTCGCGATCGCGGCATTCGCCTTGACGATTCTCGCCGGATACCTGCTTTTTCGGGCTTACAGCGCAAAGAAAGACACCGTTGGTACCGCGTCTTCCAATGCGCAGCAGGCCGCTCCCTCGAATGCCGCACCCTACGCGCAAGTACCCCTGCGCATTCTCGCTGGCTACAGCGGAAAACCGCAGATCGACAGCGCCGGAAACGTCTGGCAGCCCGACCAGTATTTTCGTTATGGCGGGACGTGGGATCGTCTGGACAGCGTCGTAGCGCGAACGAGCGATCCGATGCTGTTCAAGCATTGGCGAAGCGGGGACTTTTTTTACGACATTCAACTGCGGCCTGGCGTATACGAACTGCATCTCTACTTTGTCGCCGTGGAGCCGGCATCCAGCGACTTTTCCACCTTTACCGTCTACGTCAACGGAAACACGGTCTTGCCGGCCTTCGACGTCCGCTCCGATGCATTAGGTGCGAATATTGCTGACGAGCGCGTCTTCCGCGACGTCAGCCCCGCCAGCAATGGATTTTTGCACCTGGGGTTCACCAGCGAGCGCGCCCCGGCCACGCTGAGTGCGATTGAGATTCTGCCCGGTACACCCCGCCGGCAGCTTCCCATCCGCCTGGTTATGCAGCCGAGGTCCTTCACCGACCACAACGGCCAGTTCTGGCACCCGGATGACGACTTTCTGGATGGTTACACCTCGAAGAATGGCTCTCGAATCACGGGAACATCCGATCCCGACCTTTTCGCAGAGGAGCGGTATGGGCACTTCACTTACGCCATTCCGGTTGATACGCGTGATCGCTACACCCTGATCCTCCACTTTGCTGAGTTTTACTTCGGATCCAGCGCGTCGGGGGGAGTCGGAGGCGAAGGGCGCCGCGTGTTTCGCGTCCTTTGCAACGGAAACACGCTGCTCGATAACTTTGACATCTACAAGGAAGCGGGAAGTCTCCATGCCTTGACCAAGACGTTTTCCCACCTGAAACCCAGCGCGCAAGGCAAGCTCAACATTACCTTTGAGCCAATTGCGAACTACGCGACCGTCTCGGGCATCGAGGTTCTGGACGAATCGCAGTAGGACTGCGCACTCGGCCTCCTGCTCTAGCGTGAAAAGACACGATGCCAGCCGCCTGCCGCAAATCACATCCCTGCGTTACCAAGGCAACCATGGCATTTTCGATCTCTACCACTGGACCGCCAGAACAACCACGCTCGATGTTTTGCACCGCACGGAAGCCGAGCGCGGGACTGTCATTCTCTTTGCCGACCGCTACCAGCGCGGGGACTTCAATCTCTTCGAGGACATGAAGAAGAAGCTCATTGCGGCCGGTGTGCCCAGAGAACAGGTTGCCATTGTTCACGACTACAAGAAGGGCAAGGAATTCTTCGGTCTTCAACAGGCAATGCGCGCTGGCCGCGTCCGCGTCCTGCTCGGAACCACGGAAAAATGCGGTATTGGCGTCAACATCCAGACGCGCCTCAAGGCCCTGATCGACCTCGATCTACCGCAGCGGCCCGACCAGTTGGAGAAGCGTCACGGTCGAATGCGCCGCTCTGGCAACACCTTCTCCGAAGTCGAGTTCTACCGGATGATTTCAGAGCCAAGAGACGTGTCATCTCCCAAAGCGCACGATCTTCAACGCGCCCAGCTCCTTGAGCGCAAGCAGACGTTTTTGTCGCAGTTCAAATCCGGCGGTCGCATGGGTCGAAAGATCGAGGACATTGCCGGCGAGACGCGGTTGAGTCCTCAGTTATTCGCACTGGCAAAGGCCCAAGCCACCGGCAACCCTCTGGCGCTCGAAAAGATCAAGTTGGAGTACGAGATCAAGAACCTGACCCTGCTTGCCCGTTCCAACCGGCTCGACCACTACAACAACCGCCAGCAACTGCTTAACGTTGAGTACAGGATTGCGCATCTCCAAGACAGGCTGCCACAACTCAAAAAGGCCAGCGAGACTTTCAAATCGCACGAACGCCGCGATGACGAAGGCAAGCTCCTCAGTCTCCAGGTTCGCTTCAACGGCCTCGAATTCTCCAAACTCAAAGACGCCAACGAATACCTGCGGACGGAGACCCTCTACAACACAACACAACTCACTGTCAACAGCCTCGACATTCCCCTCGCGGTCAGCGACGCGCTTATCAAGGATGAACTCGGCAGCATTACGGACATCACGGCCGTTCGCTACAACCTGGCCGGAGAGTGGTTCGATGTGCCGCGCCCGGAAGCCCACATGACGTAGTAATCCTTCTCAATGACTGCGGGACGCAATCCGCGTCCCCCAAAATGCTCCGCGGCCCTGAGAATTGCCTGCTCGAAATCGGGATGTTCATACAGCTTCATTTCAGTCTTCCACCGGCGTTGCCGACCCGCGCGGGATTAAACTTTCGTCGTACTCGCTGAGGTTCTATTTCTTGTTGGCGATGCCTTTGGCCTGCCAGTGGCTCGCGCCTGGCAGGCCGGTCAAAAGTCCGAAGTCGAACTTGGAAAATGGATTCAGAGAATTCCGTAGCCGCTGGATCACGGCAGACTTCTTTCCGAGCTGTTCGCCAATGGCTCCAAGAATCGCGCGCACTCTTGGGGGTTCAGAGTCGGCCACTTTGAGGAGACGCTCAAAGCGGCCACTTTCAGACAGCAGCGTCACTGTGTGGTCGATGGTTTCCGCTGGCGAGAGTTCGCTGCTCTTTGCCCCCCGTCTCAGGAAGTCAAGCAGTGCGGCATCGGCCTCGGACAGTTTTCCCCACGCTTCCGGTCGCCGGGTGTGAACCACGGTCTCGCTGCCAATGAGTTTCCGGGGCAGGCTGAGCGCGCTGGTAGAGACCTCACAGCGCCGTGCGGTTTGCGTTGTGAAGCCGAGAAGATTCCCGGCGGCGATTCCCGCAGGATAGACCGTCTTGCGTCGGGACGCGAGTTCCTGGATTGCAGCCGGACTTGGCAAGCTCTTCCCGAACGTCGTTGGCCGGGCACTATAGTAGACGCCTTTGCTTAGGCGTTCGATTGCCCCTTCCCGCGTGAGACGTGACAGCGACTGCGCGACCGCCGAAAATGGAAGGTCATCGAAATCCTCAAGCCGCCACAATCGTTCGCCCGTGCGCTCGATCCGGCGACGGACAAGGCCCATGATCTGGCTTGATCCAGTTGCTTGTCTTCTCTGTGTTCTCACAGTGCCAGTATCTTTCATCCGCGCGCTTGTGTCAAGTTATTTTGCAATAAAACTTGACATTATGGCATCGGTTTAAGCTTTGTGGTTGTGCGGCAAGATGTTGATAATACGAGGAAATTGTCATAAGCGCCTGGTGGAAGTCGGTTGTGTCGCTCTGTGCGGCCCTGGTTGTGACAGCCGCGGTTGGGTTGAAACCCTGCGGACATCTGCGGAGCAGATAAGCTGTTCGTTGCGGTTGCTGGGATTCGTTCCGATGCATTCTGATTCTCAGCCGTTCGTTAGGGTTGCGGTTTGGGGCGAGACTTTCACGGCGATAACACGGGTTCAAATCCCGTCGGGGACGCCAATTATTTCAGCAACTTACGCGCTTCGATGATTTTTTCGTACGTCCGTATTGTTCCAATAGCAGCGGTGCTCTCGTTGTGAGGGTTGTCTTCGAGCAACATGCTCACCAGGCTGCTCTGCGCTTTACGCTTCACATCGGTGATGGCCTGCGCGTAAAGATTCATCGTCACCAAGCTATTTGCGTGCCGCAATAATTCCTGCACAGTCTTGACATCTCCCCATTCGCTTTGAGAAGAGTCGCATATGTGCGCCGGAAGGTATGCCAGCCGATCCGGCCCTGGATTCCGGCTGCCTTCACTGCCGGTTGCAAGTGCCAGCGGTTGAGCGTTCCCGGCCAGTACGGCTGTGTTCCTTTGACGTGTGGACTGGCAAAGACCCAATCCTCCGGTTGCGGGTAGGCACAAAGGGCCCGCCAGCGCCACAATGCTTCCGCCAGACGCGCATCCAATGGAACCGGCTTGCGCGATGCCTCCGTCTTGCATTCGCCCACGTGCTGAAGTGAAATGGACCGCGTGACGCTGATCTCGAACTTCTCGAAATCAATATCCTGCCATTTGAGTGCCAGCAGTTCACCCACCCGCAACCCGGTCATCACATCGACCAGAACGGCGGTGTGCGTCGGCTCTTCGAGATAGAGAAGCAATTCCTCGACCTCGGCGAGCGTCAACACGGTGGGAATACTCTTGCGCTTGGCGCTCTGACGCACATGCGTAATGGGATTTCGGTCGTGCCACTCCCAGCGAACTGCGTGATTAAAGACCGCGTGCATGATGTTCCGGATTTTTGCCTTGCTGCCGTTGGAGAGATCGAGCGAACGCAGCCACTCTTCGACGGCAACCGATTTAACATCCTTCAGCCGGTAGTTTCCCCATCGAGGCAGAATCCACTTCCTGAAGTAGCCCTGATACGTTTCGCAGGTTGCGAAGGTTTTGTTCGAGTCCTTGCCCAGTTCTTTTCCCGGTAGTGTTCGACCAGCGTTTGGACACTGAACGCTTCGAGACTGAAGCGCGGACTTTCGGCGTTGATGTTGACCAAAAGCGACGCAACGGCGCGTTTTGCCGATGCCTCGTTCGGATACTGTTCCACACTTCCGACAACCAGACTGCGGCGTTTGCGGCTGCCGTCGGCAAGGTATTCGTACCAGCGATACTCCCAGGCGCGTGGACCGCGCTTGCGCTCCGCAAGCTTGAGGTTGCCTTGTTGATAGCGTGTCCGTCTCATTTCTTCCCCATTTCAAGAGTGGTGAGGCGGCACGGATAGCTGTTCCGAGTTTACCGCGTGAGGCGGACAATGGCGAGATCGGAAGTCCAAAATCGCGACAGGTTGACGACGCGCAGACCGGCAACGAGGCCGTTGCGAGCGTACTGTGGAAGGGCTTTGCGATGCACCTTCACGAGGGCCGCAGCCTGTTCGCTGTCGAGCAGGGGATTGAAAACTTGGTTAAAATCGAACATCATTCGTACGCTCCTATTCCTACGATGCATTGGATTGTCGGGCGCGTCTACACCACGCAAAGGATGCGATTTTCGCCTTGTGAATAATCGCCAAGGCATTATTGGAAACCGAAGTTGCGCCTGGTCGCAGGAGGGAACTGTAGGCTCTTTGAGGAACCATTGGCGCAGGGAAGTTTTGATTTTTATGAAATCGAAATATGGTAGCCCTGGCATAGAATTCCATCTGGAGGCCAGCGGAGGATGTCTGTTTCCGGATGCCCGTCCAAACTGCTGTGTAACCGTGCGATCTCATATCGATATGTCACCGTTCGCTCCCTTTACAAAGTGTCACCGTTCGGTTACTATTCTGATGTGCAGGAGGGATTTGCAGGATGCGCATCCGAACCGCTACCGATTTGGGGGCATTCATCCGGGAGCGCCGAACCAAGCTGGGGATGGATCAAATTGTTCTGGCGAAGAAGGCAGGAACGAGCCGGAAATGGCTCGTCGAGGCGGAACAAGGAAAGCCTCGTGCCGAAATCGGCCTCATCTTGCGCACGCTGAAGAGCCTCGGCGTATCTCTCGACCTGAAGGCGGATTCTTCGCTGGAAACGCCCTCAATCGGCAAGGCAAAATTGCCGGACATTGACAGCGTTTTGGACGCGCTGAAGAAACGGCCATGACGAATCGACTCATTGCGCTTTTGGCTGGCCGCGAAGTCGGCACGGTTCACTACAAGAATGCCAGGCTTTCGTTCGTCTATAGCGACGCATGGAGAGCTGACCACAATGCTTACCCGCTATCGCTCTCCATGCCGTTGGCTTCGGCCGAGCACGGCCATGCGCGGATCGAGGCTTTTTTATGGGGGCTGCTGCCCGACAATGACCGGGTTCTTGAGAATTGGGGCAAGCGTTTCCAGGTTTCGCCGAGGAATGTCTTCCGGCTGATCGCTCATGTGGGTGAAGACTGCGCGGGCGCTGTTCAGTTTGTCCGCCCGTAGCGCTTGGAGGCATTACAAGCAGACACGGCTTCCAAAGAAGTCAAGTGGCTAACCGAGGACGACGTTGCTGAACGATTGCGCGCTTTGCGCGCCGATCACTCAGCATGGGTAGTGCTCAAGACACGGGTCAGTTCAGCTTGGCTGGGGCGCAACCCAAGACGGCTCTTCTTTTCGAGCGCAAACTGTGGGGTGTTCCCTCTGGCCGCGTTCCAACAACGCATATTCTCAAATCGCCCACGGGTGAATGGGATGGTCATGCGGAAAACGAGCACTACTCGCTGCAATTGGCCAGGGCCGCCGGACTGATTGTCCCAAACTCCACAGTACAGCACTTCGGCGATGAGATCGCCATCGTTATAGAGCGCTATGACCGGGTACGCGATGGAAGACAGTGGGCGCGCATTCATCAGGTGGATATGTGCCAGGCGCTCGGCATTCATCCCACGCGCAAGTACGAAAACGATGGCGGGCCGGGGGCGCGGACGATTGTGGAACTGTTGCGGGAGCAGTCGAGCAATTCAGAAGAAGATGTGCGGTCGTTCGTGGATGCGATCATCTTCAATTGGCTCATCGCCGGGACCGATGCTCATGCAAAGAACTACGCACTGCTGCTGGGCGGCGGTGGTGCAGTACGACTTGCGCCCTTCTACGATCTGGCAAGCATTCTGCCGTACCAAACAATCAATCTTCAAAAAGCAAAGTTGGCCATGAAGATCGGCGGCGAATACAGATTGAGATATATCGGCCTTCGAAATTGGCAAAAATTCGCGGTCGAAATGCGCTTGGATGAGGGTTTGCTCACGGAGCGTATCCGGGCAATGGCCGCGTTGCTTCCAGATCATGCCGCGTCTATCCAGAAGGAACTTGAGACATCCGGTCTCTCGCACGGTACGATCACGCGGTTGATACAGAGGCTGCAAAGAAGAGCCGCATCGTGCCAACAGATTGTCCACTGAGTGGCAAGAAAAGCACGTTATCCTCTTTTCCGATTGAGATTCACAATCCTCTGCGCCAGTAGCTATATGCCGCAATCCACTCCGCGCCTGACGGTGTTGGCTTGGGCAGCGGAAGATCGAGGATTTCAATTCTCTGCTTGACTCTCTCTCGCCGACAAACCGCGACAATCCGCCCATCGTGCGTAATATCCACTTTCTCTACAACCGTCTCAGCGCCCAGAATACTGACTATAAACGGCAACGCGAGATTCTCCTCAATCATGGTGAAAAAGCCGCCGGTCTGCTCCTCGTCGCCATAAGCATCGACGATGGCTTCCTCGATCAGAGATTCCAGCTTCGCCTTGCTGAGAGAGGGAAGGTTGGTTTCCGATCCTTGCTTCGTTTTACGAGTATTCACATGGCCGCCTTTCGTTTGCACTTCATCGTTTTCGGCGAGATAATGGATGTGTGAAAACGTGCCTATACTGTACCGCTGAAGCGAACTCGCTGGAGCATGTGCTTCCAGCAGCATTTGGCGAGTTCAAAGACGCTCCGAATCTTAATAATTATATCTGCGCATCCTGCAACAATGGCCCTCTGGGGCTACTCGATCAGCAGATCGCCCGGTGTGGCCCTGAAGCGCTGCTTCGCAAGTTCTACGCTGTGGAAGGCCGTGCCGAGCACACGAAAGTGAATCCATTTGCACGAGGCAGTGCTAAAAGCCAGCGTCTGGAGTTCTCAACGTTCGATCGTGAGCTTGGCGTGGAGGTCAATCTCGAAATCGAAAATGGCAATGTGACGCAGTTGTGCGAAGTGATCTTTGTAGAAACGGCTTCTGGCAAGGTACATCATCTCCCGCTGAGTGAAACAATGACACCCGCACAGTTGCGAGAAGGAGTCGCTAGTCTCGAAGTTGTTGCGCCTTTTGAGACGCGGATATCGTATTATCCGCACGAGAAAGCGCGGCGCTTATAAAGGAGGTGTGGCCTGAGGTCACCCTCTCCGAAGGCAAGCTGATGAGTAATATCATCGAGAGACCGGTTGCAAAATTTGTTATGGGAGAACGATATTTCCGAGCAATTGCGAAAATCGGCTACCACTACTTCTTGACTCAGTTTCCAACGTACAGTGGACAGGAAGAAATGTTTAAGCCGATCCGCGAGTTTGTCTATCATGACACCGACAAGCCGATTGCGCATATCAATCTCTTCCGGGTCTGATTCCCCGCCGCTTGCGGCGTAAAGTCAAATCGGGTTTTCAGGATACCTCGCCGCTTGCGGCGAGGTCGTTCATTGGTTTGCAATGGCGGCCGCTCAGGGCCACGCATTGGCGCGGGATGACGCGGTGCCTGTTCTCTCGCCAGTTCAGTTGCCGATGGCCGCGCCGTGGAGATGCCGAGCAAGTCGCGCAACTGCTCACGGTCACTGGTTACCACAACGATTTCTTGGCGGCCACGCGAGGCACCGACGTAGAACAACTCCTGCTTCATCGCATCGGCGGAGAGAATTACCGCGTCCACCGTCTTTCCCTGGCTGCGATGCGCGGTGACAGCATAGCCGTGATCGAACTCGTGATAATTGGTAGGCAGCGTCCGGCCATCTTCAAGGTGAATGCGGCCACCATCGACATCGCGCACTTTCACCAGTTCGCCATTGGTGGCTTGGAAGTCCGCAGCGCAGCGATTGCCCGTCAGCAGCAACTTGTCGCCGGGAGCCACCTCGATCTGTTGGCGTTCATGCACAGAAAATGAGCGCGCCTGTGTTGGACTCACTATGCACTCCATGCCATGCTGGTCCCTGGCAACTATGCAGGACTCTTCTATTCGCTCGACGGCGAGTGCCTCATGCTTTTCGATCCCACGCGAAGAGCGATGGAAGAGCAGAACTTGCCCTGACTTTTAGTTCATCAGATCTTTCTTTTGCGCCTCGGTCCATTGCAGCGACACAAATCGCTCGGAGACAATGCCGCGATCCAATTCGCCGCGCTGCTTCATATCCTCACGAATGGCATCGGTAATCTTGCCGATCTCCTCATGTGTGCCGGCAACCACCAGAACCGTGCGGTCTGAGTTCGATGTGAGCGCCCAATAGGCGGATGCCACCGCTTGTGCGCGCTCCAGGTACGGAACCTCACGAACAGCGCCAAGTTGTTCCAGTTTTTCAAATCCCTGTCCCGGCGAGTGCCGCAGTGTCTGAATGGCATCCCGATATTCAGCCTGCGTCTGCCGTTGCACAGCCATAAGCGACACACTCTTCATCCGCGATTCCTGTTCCAGAATTCGCAGGGCATCCGAGGCCTCGACGCTCTGAAGTTGCCGCGTGTCGCCGGAGAGCAGAATCCGTGCGTCTTCGCGTTCTGCCAATTTGAGCAAGCCTTCCATCTGACGGCCTGAGACCATGCCCGCTTCATTCACGACCAGCACTCTGCCGTGCAGCGCGGCCTGTGCCTTTGGGTCATCCAGCAATCGCGAGATCGTCATCGCATCGCGAAATCCAACCTTCTGCAACTCCTCAACCGCGCCGCGAGTTGGTGCAACCGCCAGAACTTCACGACCTCCCTCGCGTAAACCGCGGGCGATTTCCGTGAGCGTAGCAGTCTTGCCGGTCCCAGCGGCTCCGCGCAGATTGACGGCAAAATCCTGCGAGTTCAAGATCTGATGAACGGCCAGCTGCTGTTCCTCCCGCAATCGCTCTGAAGGCCTAAATTCGCGCTTCCCGCCCAGACGTTCGTAACGCCCGGTGCCGCCGTCTATCGCTGCAATCATGCGCTGTTCGCGTTCAAGGCTCTCGCGTGTAGCCAGATTATTCCCGGCCCGGATAAGAGAACCCTGCGACTGTTCCAACTCCAGAGCACCGCGCAGTTGACGGCGATCAATCTTCTCGCGCCCGTGCCGCAGGGCCTCGGTCATCAACTCGTGTTCGCGCACAACTGAGCTGCGCTCAAAGAGATGCTCTTTCGTGTGCTGAAGCGACTCCGCTGCCTGAGTTAGTTCATTCTGAATTTCACCGGCACGATCAACAGACTCTTCATGCAGATGCTTCAGCGTATGGCGTTCTTCATGCAACAGCCTTGCCTGCTGCTGTTTCCTCAATCTCTCCGTCGAGATTTCGGCCAGTTTGTCGGCGCGGGATTCACGGACGAGTACGGCGACTTCGTTATTGGTCGGCTTGCGGCCATGCTCAACCGTGAATTGCTCGATGGCGGCATCCCGCTGCGCGCTACGCACGCTGTACTTTTCGAGCAACTGATCCGAGATGCCGCGAATCTTAAAGCCGTGATCTCGTCCCTTGGAATCGCGGCGCGGCTCAATTTTATATCCCAGGCCACGTACTTCCCGTGCCAGCGCATTCCGGTAAACCTCAGTCAGATACGCACGGCGCTCATACAGCCCTGATGCTTGCAATGCCTTCCAGCGGCCCTCTACACCGTCATAAGTCAAATTGGCCGTGACAGCATGAGTGTGCAATTGAGGATCGAGTTCACGGCTGGTGTCGTGCTGGAATGCGGCCACAATCCAGTTGGCAGTCGCCCGATCCTCGTTCGCACCATTCAGCCGAACGCGCGCGGCGGCATAGTTCTCTGCCTCAGCGAGTGCCTCCTGGACAGCTTTGTCATGGGCGGCAATCAACCGCTCATCACCGCCGACGAGTGCCTGAATCGAAATCGACTTCGGCGCAGAGAAGGTCAGATCGTACAGGAATCTTCCTTTGCTCTGTTCGCTTCCATTTGCATCAAGGCGGTCAGCACTGTGGCGAGGCCGGAGGAATTCTCTCGTCTCTGGATGCAACCCCTCTCGAACTGCTTCAAATTGCTTCCGCGTAACCTCTCCATGCAGACCCAACAACTCCGCGCCCTGGCCATGCCATTCACCTTGAACACGACGGCCTTCATCGTAATAGTCGCGGTGTTCCAGATGACGTTGAGCATATCCAGCACCACCCGTCATGGCTCGCAATGTCAGCACAACTCGACGGTAACCCTGTTCGAAATCCGAATGCAATGGCCTGTGTCACGATAACCGGCGGGGAACATACATATGAAGGAACCCGAAGAGCGCATCATGCAATTCCTCATGCACTCGGGCTAAACATGGAGATGCAGTAAAGGCCAATCCGCGATACCGCGCAAAGCCTGCAAACCCTTGACCACCTCCTGCACTGCCGGAGTAGCCGGCTTCACGGCTTCCGTGATGGACTGCTCCAGCCGCTTCACCC
>Ga0181536_10006675_pt1 | contig 11520 bp, 15 predicted proteins | sample PEATcosm2014_Bin_41_FD_121105 | JGI IMG/M metagenome (GOLD analysis project Ga0181536, IMG submission 121105) | Peatland microbial communities from MTU Mesocosm Facility, Houghton, MI, USA - PEATcosm2014_Bin17_60_metaG | ecosystem: Environmental > Terrestrial > Soil > Wetlands > Peat | place...
AAGGTCATCACACCCGTGTCGCCCCATTCGGCCGGCCAGGCGACGAGACCAAATCCGGCAATCATGCGGCCGTTGATGATGTAATTATACTTGCCACCCGGCGCGTGTTTTCCCTGACGGGTCAGGATTTTGAAATAATAGCCGTGATAAGGCGCCTGCTCGTCATTCAGCATTTTGGCCGTGCGCTGATAACCCTCCACGCGCGCCTGCGCGACCAGCGGTCCCAATGGACTCAATTCCTCGCCCGGTTGATTCGTCGGCCAGAAAAGGCCGTCGTGGGTGCCGGGCGTGCTGCGCAGGAACTGGGCATAGGCAAGCACTCCGTCTCCCATCCGATCCTGACTGGCATATTCACGTTGCGCCACCACATACGCGTTGCAGACATTGAGCGCACCCATTTCGTCCCTGCCGATGCGGCGGGCGAGAATCTCTTCCCTGCCGGCGGCGGTGTCGAAGTGCCATTGCGTGCCCTCTTTGACGAGCGGAATGGGAAACGGCCAGCCGTCCGCGCCCAATTCCAGCGTGGCATTGGATTCGGAGTTGTTGATCAACTGCCTTTTTTCTGTCAGCCGTTGCACAAACATTTTGAATTCTTCGGTGGCTTGGACGACATCGGGCGAAATCAACTCATGTCCTACCGGTCCGAAAATTAAATGAATGGCATTCGTGTCATGATTCGTAGCCGCCGCCACCAAAGCATTAACGGCATCGTTCGGTGAATTGAAAGTCTGTTCCTCGGACGCAGAAACACAAACTGGCAGTGCCAAGCCCAGTCCCAACATCACCATCGGAGCCTGACGCCAATAGGTCAGCAAGTTCATTGTCATCGGTAATATATTTTTGAAAATCATAGGAATGAAAATTAATGTTTGTCGCCGCCACCACGGCCGCCACCACCGCCACCGCCACCGCCGCCGCCGAAAGATGGTGTTGAATGAGAAACCGGTGCTGAATGGGTGACCGTCTGCATGCTTTGCTGGCCGCGACTGCTATAGGTTCTGGTGTCGTGCGAACTCTGGATGCCGATGAACGCGCCGCTTGATTCCGGCCGGCTGACAGGTTGAGAATGTTGAACTGGAGCTGGCGTGGGTCGGGTGATGGACGTTGAAGCCCGGGTTGCCGGCGCTTCCGGGCGGGCCGCCGGGGCCGATGTCTGTCGCGGCGCCACTGAATCGGACACGGACCGGCCTGCCGTGGCAGCCCCGGGTCGGTTATAGGGAACACCATAGCCCCGGTCGCCACGATTCACCGCGACTGCGCCCGGATGATTGTTAGACCGCCAGACTGTCGTGTGACTCGTGTTCCGCTGACGTGAAGATTCATGCCACCAATTGGACGGACGCGGATAGCCGTGACCCCAGACGATGATATTGAAGTTACCCCAGTCAAAATCGCAATCCAGCCACAACCCAATCGGAAAGCCGATGCCGAAGGTGATAAAGGGCGGGCCATAGCAAGTTTGATAATAAACCTGGTCTGGCTGATAAACCGGCACATAAATCACCTGCGGGTCAGCCGGAACAATTTCAATGTTGCCGCCGTCATTAACCACCTGTTGCTGCGGTGTGGATTGCAGGTTGCCAACTTTGGAAGCCGACGTGCGCAGCCGTTGGACGGAAACCATCACATCCTGCTGTTGATTAATAAAAGCCTGTCCCAGATCCGTCGTCCAATTCAAGTTATCATCCATCCATTTTAAAACAGTTGGGTATCGGGCCAGAGCCTGGACGCTGGGGTCCCATGGCTGCTGGCCAATCTGGTTAGGGTCGCCGCCGCCAGTGATATAACGGTCGGCCAGCACGATTTGCGTGGGCAAGGTGGACGCCGGCAGAATTTGGGCAATCAACGGGTCGGGATAAAGCGCAATGGGCCCCAGCAACTGATCAAGTTGCGAGGCGGCCATCGGTTGATAGGCGGCCATCGGGGGCGGAACTGCCGTTTGCGCCTGCATGGATATGGTCGAGCCAGTCAATACACACAGCAAAACAGCGATTTTAAATAATAGTTTCATCCGGGTATTGGCAAAATTCGATCATCTCTTTGTTTCTCATCAGGCGACAACTGTAAGCCGTAATCCCTGGCTGACGCTATGGGGTGTTCACCCCATAGAAAATTCAGAAACGGGAAGGTTCAGGTCAACTTGACCACCATCTTGCCGATATTTTTTCCTTCGAAGAGGCCGATGAACGCACTCACAGCTTGTTTAATTCCTTTCACCACGGTTTCCTTGTTCTTCAATTTGCCGGCCCGGATATAGCCGCCCACTTCTTTTTCAAATTCGGCCTGACGATCCAGCCAATCGCGAACGATCAGCCCCTTCATCGTCAGCCGTTTGGCAGTCATGTTAAACAGATTGGAAGGGCCGGGGCGCGGCTTTTCCGCGTTGTATCCGGAAATGCCGCCACAGGCGATGATCCGGCCATGCACCCGCAACGCCGAGAGTGCCGCTTCGAGCGTTTCGCCGCCCACATTATCGAAATAGACATCAATCCCGTCCGGCGCCTCCAGATTCAGTTGTTCGAGGACCGGGGCGGTCTTGTAATCAAAGGCGACATCAAACCCGCACTCTTCCCGCAGAAACATGACCTTCTTCATTGAGCCGGCCGACCCGATGACCCGGCACCCGCGCAATTTCGCCAGTTGCCCGGCCACACTGCCGACGGCCCCGGCGGCTCCCGAAATAAAAATGACGTCGCCGGCTTTGACTTCCACCAAATTCAACCCGGCCCAGGCGGTCATGCCCGTCATGCCGAGAGCCCCAAGGTAAACCGAGAGCGGCTGAAACTCGCGGCTGACCGGATGCAACTCCTTCGGCGAAGCCATGAAGTATTCCCGCCAGCCAAAGTTGGAAGTGACGGCATCGCCCGGCTTGAACTCCCTGGCGCGCGACTCGATGACCTCACCGACTACGCCGCCGTCGAGCGGTTTGCCTAATTCGAACGGCGGAACATACGATTTCCCGGCATTCATGCGACCGCGCATGTATGGATCCACCGACATGAAAAGATTGCGAACGAGCACCTGCTGGTCTTGAAGCGGCTTCAGTTCGACCCGTGCCAGCGTAAAGTTGGCTGCGGTTGGAATTCCCTTGGGGCGGGAGGCCAGCCGAATCTCGCGGCTCGCAACTTGTGACATAAACAATGATGCGATTTTAACTGTCTCGCTTCAGGCTGGCTTGGTGCATTTGATCCTGCTCCGCTCCGGCGATGCCTTCTTCAACCAGCCTCTCATTGTCGCTTCGCCCCTCGTCGTCCTCATCGGCACTGGGGGCCGCTGGCACTTTGTGTCCGATCGAGCCGGGCACCGGATCCCAGCGTTCAGATTCAGGGACGGATTCGAGAATCGTTTCTTTAGGGTCGTTGTCCGGTTCACCCGTCAATTCCCGTTTGGCCTGTTCCCAATCGGATTTCGACACATCCCGGGCAGCACGGCCGTTGATGACCGCCAGTTCAACCGCACGCTTCCGCACCATCTTACGGTTTACCGTGCCGATGCCGGCGGAATTTTCGGTCAAAGCGCCTTCCTTCAGGGGATTTGTTTTCATGGGATAATAATTACCGTCCGTGCGAAAATGTTTGTGAGTTATGCGTTGTTTTTATTTCGCGCTGACCCCGATCCTCGTGCGTGTCGCGGGATTGGGAGAAAGTGTTGTCCCGCTTTTGACCTGGAGTGGCTGCCTGGGGATTTGGCCGCAGCCGGTGATGTGTTTGTGGGAAAACAGGCGTTTGAGGTGTTTGCGCGAGTTTGGTTACGGATGCTTTCATAAATTTCGTCTTCCGTTGGTGATTGAGGATTGGGTGTTGTTTGGCGGAAAGCAGAAAAACATTACACGGACTTGCGTCTGAAGCTCGCGCGGTCGTCCGCCTCGAGCCAGTCGAACGTGGTGTTCGTCTCCGGATTCAGCGCGAGCCTGGAGCAGCTCTCAATGAAGTAAGCGCGCTTTTCTGGATCTTTGAAAAGGCTGCTGGCTTCCATTTCATCCGACCAGGTCTTGATTCCAGCCGGCGTTTTCGTCGTGCCGTTGGCCTGCAGCCAGGCACCGACGTCTTCATAATTTTTCGAGGCTTGAACGGCGGCTTTGAATTGCTCGCCGGTGATGCCCTTGAAACGGAAGAGCAGGTTGTCCAGCGGACAATCATAATGATATTCGCCGAGCGTCCCCGCCAGGCTGGCGCGGCATTTGTCCACGGCACGGCTGGCGATCGCGAATCCGGCGATGCGTTCGCGCGGACTGTGCGGGGCTTGTTTGGTCAGGTCACGGGCAATGATGGGAGTGGTCATAATTTTATCGTTTTCCTGGTTTGGCCGGTTGCCTGGGAATTTTGTTTTATGTCTGGTTGTGAAACCCATGAACCCGGGTGCGTTTGCGTTCCGCGAGCAATTGCGCCTCGGCCGCCAGCCAATGCTGCACTTCGTGCCCGGGCAGCGAACCCTCGTTCACATAACTGAAGTATGCCTTTCTGGCCACTTCGTCCGGTGATGGCACAAAATCAATTTCGCTTTGGTTCAAGGCCGCAGCCACAGCCGGCCGTGGTACGCCAGCGGGCTTTGGGTTTTGGTTCCGGGAGAATCTATTTTGTTTCATAAAGAAGAGAGAATTGGCTGGGCGGGGGCGACCGCACCGATTGAAACCAGATGTTGTTCGGGACTTTGTTCGACGGCATCCTTGGTTAAATTTATGAACACCGTGGATTCGTCGAAACTGATCCGGGCAACTTTACTCGTCGGGATCAGCACCTCTTTGCCGGAAAACCGATGGCCGATTTTGATGACCAGTTGACCGATCGCCCAGCTTTTATCGTCCATCATGAAATCGCAGACGTGGCCGATGATTCCATCGGTGGCCTGAAGGTGGTAACCGTTCACGGCTTGCGTGTTTCGCAGATGCGCATCGGCACGTTCGGGTTGCGGGCCACTCGCAGTGGCTGGCTCGCTCGGGAGAGGTATTGGCGGCAGCTCCAATATCGGAAAACCGCCCATGCCCCACAATCCGCCACCCTGCCAGTAGTAGGGCCAGCCGTAATAGCGGTGATACTCCTCTTCATATTGTCGCGACACCGGCTTGTGCGACTCAATCGAAGGGCTGCCCTCAATCTGTTTCCGGGTCAGGTTCACGCGCAGGACTTTTTCGGTCCGATCGAGGCTGCCAAAGGCATGGGGCGAGATGAGCACCTGCCGCTCCGGCAACCACGAGCCTGTGTCCGCGACCACATAGCGCACCGCCCAGTTCTGATCGTTAAAATAAAAATCCTTCACATGGCCGATTTCGCCATCTAACGCACCGAGTTTATCTCCGTACAACTGTTTGATGCTTCGTAACATAAAATCTGCCTTTCTTGATCATTGCGCGGGCCGCCACCCAATAAGGTAACTTGCCCGGCGTTCGATCCATTCAACTGCCAGCCCTTGCTGCCGATGCAGCACAGTCCATCCGGTTCAAATTCTGCCCAGCAAAAGCAGGGCAACCAGAACAACCACAAGCAAGCCCAGTCCGCCGCTGGGGTAATAGCCCCAATTCTTGCTGTGTGGCCAAGTAGGGAATGCGCCGACCAACATAAGAATGAGTACAATCAATAGAATAGTTCCTAACATAATGTTCCTTTCAATGTGCGAATATGGTTCGCCTGGTTATTTTCCGTTATTTTGTCCGTGATCGTCGTGCTGGTCGTCCTTCGGATTTTGACCTTGGTTCGACGCGGACGGCTTCCAGTTTTTCGGATACTGCTTAACCACGGCGGCGTGATGCTGTGCCGGGGAATCGTGGAAATCCATCTTCACGGACGGTGAAGCCAGCAGCACATCAGCCGAGACACCCGGCGGCGCGGGCCGCGCCACCCACGTATTGCCTTCCCGGTATGCGTATTGATGCCGGCTGACGCTGTAATAGCATTCATAGTTTGGGTAATAAACGTAATCATCCTGCACCGCGAACGCATACGGTTCCACCTGAACCCCGGCGCGCGGCCCATCAACGTAACCCACGCATCCGGTCAGCATTACGAGGAGCACAGCACCCAACAGAAATCCAGCTTTGTCGGCTTTGAAGAAAAGTTTTTTGTTGTTCATGGAATGAGAATAATCCAAAAGCGTGTGGATGCTATGGGGTGTAACCCTACCCGCGGATTTTACGAATTAAATTCCGTCCCGACCCCGACCTTGTGAGCGGAACGCCTGCCAGACGGTGGAAATCAGTCCTGTGCCTTTGAGAATGGTCTGCAGCCTGGAAGGTTTCTGTTCCGCGGGCGCGGACTTTTTGCGACGGAACGATGCCAGACCCGCAATCAACGAGGCGGCAGTTGAAGCGATGGAACCGATGGATCTGGCCCGGTCGGCGACCGAGCGAACTCCGTCAGCCATCGTCTGCCATTCCTGAACCAGTTGGGCGCGATTGAGCTCGCTTTCGGCGATCAATAATTGCTTCCGCGATTCCAGCGGGTTCAGGCGAGGTTTTTTTCCAAACATGCACGGTCCTTTCGGAGTTGGTCGAGCGAGGCGGAAAGCGTCTGCCAGTCACGCAGCCGTCCGGTGAGCCGCCGGCAAAGACAAACTGCCGCCACACCGTAGAGGCCGGTCAGGGTCAGGAGAACCGCAAAGGGTGAGTATTGCCACAGCAGAACCGCGATGGCGGCGGTCAACGCGATGGCGGCGAGCAGACTGAACGCCGCCACGCCGAGGGCCAAAAGGAAGGCGTGTAGGAGACGCTCGCGCTCCTCCTGCACTTCCACCGTCAACAATTCGAGGCGGTTTTCCCCGATGGTCAAAAGCCGCCGCGCAAAATGTTTCGAGGTCGCGGCCAGTTGCCTGAAGCTGACAGTGGATTCGTCCATAACGGAATCAATCGCCGTTGCGGGAGCACCGGCGGGCGACAAGAAAGCCGATGAGCGCACCGACACCGAGGGCAATGCCCATGGCTTTATAAGGATGTTCATGCACGGCTTCGTCGGTAGCTTTCGCACCTGCGACCGCTTTGTCGCGGACACGGCCCGCGATTTCCTTGGCGCTTTCCAGCGCGGCGGCGAGACGCTTGCGGGCTTCCCCGACTTTTTCTCCGGCCACGTCGGCGGTGGCGGCCATCAACGCGCGCGCATCTTCAGCGAGCGTACCCATGTCATTACTGGCTGCTTGTGTATGTTTGTTCATATTTTCTGTGATTTCTGTTTGTTTGCGTTTTTCAGCGGTAAATTTGTCGCGTCGTCGCGATGGGCTGCTTCCGGCGAACTGGCCACCTTCAAAATCGAGTTTCTCCCGCCGAACGGGTTGGGCACGGATTCTCTGGCGAGCGGGTCGGGCATCCATTGGCCGTCCACCACCAGGCAGTATTCGTAGGTACCAGGCGCCAAAGCCGTTTCCTTCCACCAGTGACCGCTGCCTGTAGGATGCAAAGTCTTGGCTTCGGGCTGCCACTGGTTGAAAGTTCCCGCGATGCAAACAGTGGTGGCCGTCGGATGAGTGAATTCAAAGCGAACCGGCACGAGTTGGGGGTCGGCGCTGCGGACGTTGTCATGGTTATGGTTGTATTTCATAATTGATGGTTCATCAGGACGGTTGACTTTCGTTTTCGGAAAAAGGTTTCATTTCACATCACCACAATGCACCCGAAGACCTTTCGAGGGCTATGGGGTGTTACCCTACCAAACATTTATGAATCCAGCCTGGCGAGCAGGCTGGGATGATTAGAGTGATTCACAGAAGTCATTTCCAAATTGGAGCGCCGGTCTCCGACCCGGCGCATTGGAGTTGCCTGCAGTTCGTGCCGGGTCGGAGACCGGCGTTCCGCACCTGCGGCTTCATTCCGGAACTGATTTCTGAGAAATACCCTAAAGAAATCGAATGGGGAGTTTCAAGCCGACCGCTGGCGGTGACACGGCGAAGATTCTGCGCAAGGCCAGGTGGGTGGGAAGAAAGAAGACGAGCCACAGCACGCCAAGCCACAGGATGACATAAAGGTTTTGGTTGACCCAGTGTTGCGGCTGCTGGTCGTTGAAACCGTAAAGATAATTGATGTTGATCGGGAGGTTGGGGTTGGCCAGATGCGCGCCGGCAGGTGGAGTAAAAAAATAGCAGACGAGTACCAACCCTGCGGCCAGGCCGGTCCAGGCGGACAATGCCCGTTTGTCGTAGCCCAACCGGAACAGGAGCCAGACGAGCAGCAAAGGCAGCCAGCCATGAAAAAGCGAAAGCCCGCGGGTGAAAAGCGGCAACTGGCGGTCGAACATGTAACTGGTCAGGCCGATCAGGTGAAACCCCAGCAGGTTGCCGCCGAAGTCCACGAGCCAGAGGCATTGTGGAAGCAGAATGCCCACTGCGCACATGCTGATGAGCAGGGAGCTTTCCCACCACATGCCCGCCACCGTGAGAAGGAGGGCGGCATCGCAGAACCATAAAAAATTGGTCGGCCCATAGGTGTGCAAATAAATCGGAACGAGGACGGCAAGAAAGACGGTACCGGCCACTTTGGCGGCCAATGGAATCTTGTGTGGTTGAACTGCGATCAGTTCGCCGGCGGTGACCGGAATAACGAAGGCGACAGTCGCGGGAGCTTCAGATTTCATGGGCGGAACTTTTTCGCAAGCGCTCCTATGATGGACGGGAAACCTTGCCGGTGCTATGGGGTGTTACCCTACCAAACATTGATAGTGTCGTAATTGGGCGACCGGATTTCGCCCGCACAAGGCAACTCACCCTTTCGCCTTGTTTTTACCAAGCGCGAATGGAAGAAAAAACCCGCGAGTTTGCGGAGAAGGGAGACGAGATTTATGCGAATTGACGCGAATGGCTGCTTGTCGCGCCGAAATCGGATGAAGGCGGAAGCACGGCGAAGGCGGAAGTAAACGAAGGCGGGTAGCTCCTGGCTTCTGAATTCTGACTCCTGAATTCCTTGCCGCGTCGTCGTGCACGAAGGCGGGCATCTTCGGCCCTCAGAGAAATGTGTCACAATCCGGGACCGACCCCTTTTGGAAACCATGGGGTTAAGACCCCATAGCAACGGAAAGGTTTTCGAGGATATATAATGCGATTGAAAATTAAAAAGAAAGTCGAGTTGACGTTCGGTGACTGGGGCAACCCGCTGACCATTTCCATAACGAGAACTGTCATTCAGTTGCGGCGACAAATGTGCCAGCCGTTGTCCTTGCCGGAACCACCGTGAGGGTTCAGACCGTGAAAGATTTAAAGGAGAAAAATGAATTTCGAAGGACTTAAAGTAGTGTTTCGCACCGAGGGTACATTTATTTCGGCCGGATTAGAGCTTGAAAGCCAGCGGGCTTTTGCCGTGATATTCATATATGGGCCCAGAGGCACGAAGGATGTTATCGGCAAGGAAAGGATGGAGATTGATGTTCGGTTCTTACAAAAAATGAACGAATCCGAATACTTCTACAAAAAACTGGTTGAACTTCCAAAACTGAGCCACTTCCGACCGGTCATGTTCAACCCCGAAAGCAACCACGATTCGCAAAGGGAACGTCTCTGGTCGGACCAATAACTTGTGGCTGCGTTGGGAACGCAAACTGAAATGGAGTTTAAACTGATCCACATGAAACGATGCCTGACTCTCGTCGGACTCGTCGGAATTATTTTGCTGATGGGAGCCGTTCTGCATGTGCAGAAGCCCCCGGTGGCAACCAGCAAAAGTCACTTCACTTCACCTGAATTGACGTACGCAAAGATGGAAACACCGCATCCGGCAACGAATAGCGGCTTCCTGGACAGCATAAATATATCGTTCGACCCACCGGTAAAATTCCACGATCCAGACCCTTATCACGCAAGTCTCAACTTTCAAAGAGACCTCCCATCAGGAGGTTTTGACAAGTTACTACCCCGGCCTGGCGATACCACGAAACCCGCGCTCACGGTGGCGGACCGGAAACTCAACTACGAACTCTTCAGCTCGGAAGGCTTTGCCTTGAAGCTAAATTTAAAACCAGCGTATCCATATCCGGAGGCGACGATCCCAACGGGCCTGGATCCGGGCCTCGGCATCAGCCTTAAATTCTAGCCACATTCGCCGGGCACAAATTTTGTTTGAAGTGCGCGCTCCCAAATGGTGCACTTCCCTTCGCCATGAAGAGTTTCTTCCGTTTTTTGCTCCAGGTCATGTTTCGCTTCCGGGCTTACGACCTGGACGCGCTGGAAACGCCCGGCCCGGTGCTTTTGGTTCCGAATCACCTCTCCTGGATCGATTGGCTGTTTCTCTGGGTCTGCCTGGATGAGGATTGGAAGTTTGTCACGTCGAGCATCTCGGCGCAGACGAGCTGGCTGCATCGGAAATTGATGATCAACCACTTCACCCTGCCCATTGACACCAATTCGCCTTACGCGGTGAAGCACATGGCGGAGTTTCTCAAAGGCGGCGGGCGGCTCGTGCTCTTTGCGGAAGGCCGCCTGTCGCGCACGGGCACCTTGATGAAGCTCTTCGATGGCACTGGATTTTTGATTTTTAAAACGAAGGCGAAAGTCATCACGACTTACCTGCGCGGCGCCGGATGCCTGCCGTTTTCCCCCAATCCGTGCTGGAAAAAGTGTTTTCCCAAAGTGACCGCGCATTTCAGCGCCACGCTGGCTGCGCCCGAGTTGGGGGACATCAGCACCGGCCGCGCACGGGCGCTGTTGACCAGCTGGCTCCGCGATCAGATGGTGCGACAGCAGTTCGAGGTCGAGATGGCGTTCGGCGCGCAGAATGTCCTCTCGGCGGTGGCGGAGATCGCCCGCAAACATCCCGGCCATATCATCCTCGAAGACACGACGCAGCAAAAGCTGACCTATCGGAAGCTCATGGTGGGGGCGGACGTGCTGGCGCATGCCTTGCGTGGCGCAGTTGCGGGTGGCGAGCGGATCGGCCTGTTGATGCCCAATGTCAACGCCACACCGGTGGTCATCCTCGCGTTGTGGAGCCTGGGCAAAGTGCCCGCCGTGCTGAACTTCTCCTCGGGCACACCCACCATGCTGGCGTGTGCGGAACTGGCCGGACTGAAGCACATAGTCACCTCGCGCGCCTTTTTTGAACGTGCCAAATTCAAAGAGGACGATTTTGTGAAAGCGGGCGTCAGTCTGATTTACCTCGAAGACGTGCGCACCGGCATCAGCGGCTACCGGAAGTTCCTCACGCTGCTCCGCCATGTTTTTCTTCAGCCTTCAGCCTTCAGCCTTCAGCCTTCAGTCAGCTCCACGGCCGTGATTGTTTTCACGAGCGGCTCCGAAGGCGTGCCCAAGGGTGTCGAGCTGACGCATGGCAACCTCCTCGCCAACATCCACCAGATGCTGGCGGTCACCGATATCACCGACGGCGACCGGCTCTTCAACTGCCTGCCGCTCTTCCACAGCTTCGGCCTCACGGTGGGGGCGTTCCTGCCGCTGGTGCGCGGGATCTATGTCTTCCTCTATCCTTCGCCCTTACATTACCGCAACGTGCCGGCCGCGCTCTACGAACATGACTGCACGGTGTTTATCAGCACCAACACCTTCCTGAACGGCTACGCGCGCAAGGCACATCCCTACGACTTCCGCAGCATCCGGTAT
>Ga0181536_10006680_pt1 | contig 11513 bp, 14 predicted proteins | sample PEATcosm2014_Bin_41_FD_121105 | JGI IMG/M metagenome (GOLD analysis project Ga0181536, IMG submission 121105) | Peatland microbial communities from MTU Mesocosm Facility, Houghton, MI, USA - PEATcosm2014_Bin17_60_metaG | ecosystem: Environmental > Terrestrial > Soil > Wetlands > Peat | place...
ATGGGCAAGGACGACGACAGCCTGCGCTTCCTGGTGAGCGGCGCGCCCGAACTCACGCTGGCGCGGCTCGCGCTGGTGCAGGGCGTAGCCTTCGTCGTCGCCTCGGGGCTCCGGGTCTTCGGCGTCGAGCCGGTCGAGGAGATGCGCTGATGTCCTATCGGTTTGACGTCGAAACCGACGAGGTCGAGGCGCGCGAGCCCGGTCGCCCTCGCCGTGGCCGCAGCCATCCGATCTCCGCTGTAATCGCCGTTCTCATCCTGCTCGCAGCGATCACCGCCGTGCTGTGGGTCGGCTACCACGTGATGAGTCGCCGCGCCGGCGGCGAGGTGCCGTTGATCCGCGCCGATCCGCGCCCGATCAAGGTTGCGCCGGCGCAGCCCGGCGGCATGGAGGTCCCTGACCAGGACATCTACATCCTCAACCGCCAGAAGCCTCTCGATTCGCGGGTCGAACAGTTGCTGCCGGCGCCGGAAGCGCCGCTGCCGCGGCCGACGCCGCCGGAGCCCGCACTCGTCGATACGCCGGCGCCGGACGAGGCGCCGGCACCGGTGATTCAGCCGCCATCGCCGCCCGTCAGCGCGCAACCAGCGTCAGCCGCGCCGACGCCGCCCGCTCAAGCCGTGGCGCCGGCCGCCGCGCTTCCGCCGCCGGCACCAACGGCCGCTCCACTGCCGGAATCCGTCCCACCGCCGACACCGCCTGCACCGGCACGCACGGCCAGCCTGCCGCCGGCGGAAACGGGGTCGGGCTATCGCCTGCAACTGGGCTCGGTGCGCTCGGTCGAGGAGGCGCAGCGCGAATGGGACCGGCTCAAGCGGGTCGAGCCCGAACTCCTCGGCAAGTTCAAGGCCGATGCGGTGCGCGCCGATCTCGGCGAGCGCGGCGTGTTCTACCGCATCGAGGCCGGGCGCTTTGCCAACGCCGCCGAGGGCGACCGCCTCTGCGCCGAACTGAAGCGCCACGACATCGGGTGCATCCTTGTCAAGCCGTGAGCCGCGCGCGGTGATCTTCGGCCTCGGCGGATTGGAGCTCAACGAGGAAGAGCGCGCCTTCTTCCGCGCGACGGCGCCGCTCGGATTCATCCTGTTTCAGCGCAATTGCGCGACGCCCGAGCAAGTGCGGCGCCTCGTCGCGGCGCTGCGCGACTGCGTCGGCCGCGATGATGCTCCGGTTCTGATCGACCAGGAAGGCGGCGGGGTGGCGCGTCTCAAGCCGCCTCACTGGCCGGCCTATCCGCCGGCGGCGGCGATCGGCGCGCTCGACGCCTCGCTTGCGGCCGAGGCGGCGCGTCTCGGCGCCCGTCTCATCGCGGACGATCTCGCGTCGCTCGGCATCACCGTCGATTGCATGCCAGTGCTGGACCTGCCCGCGCCCGGTGCGGACCCGGTGATCGGGGACCGCGCCTATGGCAGCGACGCGGCAATAGTGACGACGCTTGGTCGCGAGGTCTGCGAGGGACTGCTCGCGGGCGGCGTGCTGCCGGTGCTGAAGCATATTCCCGGCCACGGCCGGGCCGCGGTCGACAGCCATGTCGCGCTGCCCGTGGTGACGGCTCCCCTCGCCGCGCTCGAGGCCAGCGATTTCGTGCCCTTCCGCGCGCTTGCGCGCATGCCTTGGGCGATGACCGCGCACATCCTCTATGCCGCGATCGATGCCGGGCATCCCGCGACGCTGTCACCGCGGGTGATCGGCGAGGTCATCCGCGCCGGCATCGGCTTCGACGGCGTGCTGCTCTCCGATGATGTCTCGATGCAGGCGTTGCCCGGCGCCCTCGGCGCGCGCGCCGGCGCCGCACTCGCCGCCGGCTGCGATGTGGTCTTGCATTGCAATGGCGCGATGAGCGAAATGATCGAGGTCGCGGCAGCGGCTGAGCCGCTCACGGCGGCGGCCAAGCGACGCTTGGCGGCGGGGGCGGCGCGGCTGCGCGCGCCCGAGCCGTTCGACCGGGCGGCGGCGCAACGGCGCTTCGCGGCGCTGCTGGCGGGCGCGCGATGATGCCCTTCAACCTTTCCGCCCTGGTGCAGCAGGTCTCGGTGCTGGCGCTGCCCGCAGTCTTCGCCATCACCTTTCACGAAGCGGCGCACGGGTTCGTTGCTTACCGCTGCGGCGACGACACCGCTTGGCGCATGGGCCGCGTCACCTTCAATCCGCTGCGCCACATCGACCCCGTCGGCACCATCCTGATGCCGCTCCTGCTCTTCCTGGTCTCGAACGGACAGTTCCTCTTCGGCTATGCCAAGCCGGTGCCGGTGTCCTATGATCGATTGCGCCGCCCGCGCCGCGACATGGTCTGGGTCGCGCTCGCCGGGCCCGCGACCAACGTCGTGCTGGCGCTCCTCTCGGCACTGCTGATTTACCTCGTGCCGTTCGTGCCCAAAGTAGTACAGCTCTGGCTGTCGATGAACCTCGCCTATTCGATCCTGATCAACGTGATCCTGGCGGTCTTCAATATGATCCCGCTGCCGCCGCTCGATGGCGGCAGGGTGGCGGTCGGCTTGCTGCCGGATGCGCTCGCCCTGCCGCTTGTCCGACTCGAGCGCTACGGCCTGCTGATCCTGCTGGGCCTGCTTTTTATCATCCCGATGATCGGCGTGCGCATGGGACTCGATCTTAATATCGTCGCGCATGTCATCGATAAACCGGTAGACTGGATCCTGAGCGCGATCCAATGGGCGACGGGGGTCAACCTATGACCGAGACCGAGCCGTTCGAGCTGGCGAGGGCGGAGCCGGTTCCCGAGGCGGCGGAGCTGGTCGTCGATCTCGAAGGCTACGAGGGGCCGATCGACGTGCTGCTCAACCTCGCGCGCGAGCAGAAGGTCGATCTCACGAAAATCTCGATCCTCCGCCTCGCCGACCAGTATCTCGCCTTCATTACCGCCGCGCGGCACCTCCAGCTCGAGATTGCCGCCGACTACCTGGTGATGGCGGCATGGCTCGCCTATCTCAAGTCGCGCCTCCTACTGCCCGAGCCGCCGGCACCCGACGAGCCTTCCGGGGAAGAACTCGCGGCGGCGCTGACGCATCAGCTGCAGCGGCTCCAGGCGATGCAGGAGGCGGGCGTGCGGCTGATGGCCCGCCCGCAATTGGGCCGCGACGTCTTTCCCCGCGGCGCGCCGGAAGGGCTGCCGCAGGTCTTGATTCCGGTCTATGATTTGACCCTTTACGAGCTGCTCAAGGCATACGGCGACGGAAGGCAGCGGCGCGAGCGCGCGGTCCTGCACATCGCGGCGCCCGAGCTTTATTCGATGGATGACGCCTTGCAGCGGCTTCAGCGCCTCTTGGGGCGCATGCCGGAATGGCGGATGCTCATGAGCTTCCTGCCGCCGGCGCTGAGCGGCAGCCTGGTGTGGCGCTCGGCCGTCGCCTCGACCTTCGCCGCCAGCCTCGAGCTGGCGCGCGAGGGCAAGCTCCATCTGCGCCAGGACAGCCCCTTCGGCCCCATCTACATCCGCAGCCCGCCCGAGAAACCATGAACCCAGAGACCGATCCTCACCCCGATCACCTGCGGCTCGTCGAAGCCCTGCTTTTCGCTGCCGCCGCGCCGCTCGATGAAGCGAGCCTGCAGCAGCGCTTGCCCGAGGGCACCGACATCGGAGCCCTCATCGCCGAACTCGAAGCGCACTATTGCGGCCGCGGCGTCAACCTCGTGCGCGTGGCCAACGGCTGGACCCTGCGCACCGCGCCCGATCTGGCGCCGCGGCTTAACCTCGAGCGCAAGGTGCCGCGCAAACTGTCGCGCGCCGCGGTCGAGACGCTGGCCATCATCGCCTATCACCAGCCGGTGACGCGGGCGGAAATCGAGAGCATCCGTGGCGTCATCATCAGCAAGGGCACGCTCGACACGCTCATGGAGATCGGCTGGATCGCGCCCAAAGGCAGGAAGCAGACGGTGGGCCGGCCGGTGACCTGGGCGACCACGGAGGACTTCCTGCTGCATTTCGGCCTCGCCGACATTGCCGATCTGCCGGGCATCGAGGAGCTGCGCGCCGCCGGCCTCATCGGCGGGCGGGCGGTGACGACCCTGAGCGAGACGGTGCGCCCGACCGAGGTGGCGAGCGACGACCGCGACGAGGACCAAGACGCGCGCGAACCGGAGCGCGAGCCGCGCGGCGAGGACGACGGCGCGCCGGAGGACGAGCTGGCCACCGCGGCAGCCGCGCCCGATCTGGGCGCTGTGGATTGATCGCTCCCGGCTTTAGGCCGCGCGCTCCTCGCGCAAACGGTTGAGGCCGGCCAGGATCTCGCGATCGGTGAAAATGAAGACGTGCGCCGCGGCGTTCGTCGCCGCCGCGAGTCCGTGCGAAACGCGCCTATGCGAGTCGACGCGAGGGGAGGCTTGGGCCCACGCCGGTGCCAGCCCATCTCCGGCAAAGCCGCGTTGCGGGGCGGGCCTCGTTCTGCCATTATCCGCGCCGCCGTGCGAGGGCGGGCGGCGGCATCCGGACGAGCCGGAGTGACGGACGAATATGTTCGATTTCGCGTGGTCCGAACTGGCCCTCATTGCCGTGGTGGCGCTGATCGTCATCGGCCCCAAGGACCTGCCCCGCGTGTTGCGCACCGCCGGCATCTGGGTGCGCAAGGCGCGCGCCATCGCGCGCGAGTTCCAGGGCAGCGTCGAGGATATGATGCGCGAGGTGGAGCTCGATGAGGTGAAGCGGCATGTCGAGCAAGCAACGCGCTTCAACCTCGAGGAGGAGTTCACCAAGACGGTCGATCCGCAGGGCGAGTTGCGGCGCTCGCTCGCCGAGCCCGTGCTGGCTAACCCGCTGGCCGATGCGCCGCCGCCGAGCGAGCCGGCGCCGGTGCAGACGGCCGAAGCATCGCCGCTGCCGGCGCCTGCGCCGCATGTGAGAGAACCTCAGCACGCGGAGCCCCCGGAATCCCCGGGCGGCGCGGCCTGACGCAAGATCATGACGGACCCCGAAAGCGAGCTCGAAGCGGGCAAGATGCCGCTGCTCGATCATCTGATCGAGCTGCGCCGGCGGCTCATTTATTCGGCCGTGGCCTTTCTCGTGATGTTCGGGCCGTGCTGGTATTTCAGCAAGACGATCTACAATTTCCTGGCGCAGCCGCTCTATCACGCCATGGGCGACCAGGTCGGCCGCCACCTCATCTACACCGATCTGACGGAAGCCTTCTTCACCGATCTGCGCGTCGCCTTCTGGGGAGCCTTCTGCCTCGCCTTCCCGATCATCGCGAGCCAGATCTGGATGTTCGTCGCGCCCGGGCTCTACAAGCAGGAGCGGCGCGCCTTTTTGCCGTATCTCGTCGCCACGCCCGTCCTCTTCATCATCGGCGGCGCGCTCGTCTATTACGTGATCTTTCCCGTCGCCTGGCGCTTCTTCCTGAGCTTCGAGACGCCGGGTGGCCAGGGCACGCTGCCGATCGAGCTCGAGCCCAAGGTGAGCGAGTATTTGACCCTGGTGATGCGGCTGATGCTCGCCTTCGGCCTGGCCTTCCAGCTGCCGGTGCTGCTCACCCTCATGGCGCGCGTCGGTCTCGTCACCGCGGCCGGGCTGGCATCGAAGCGGCGTTATGCCGTCGTCATCATCTTCATCGTGGCAGCGGTGCTGACGCCGCCCGACATCTTCAGCCAGGTGTCGCTGGCGGTGCCGCTGCTGCTGCTCTTCGAGATCTCGATCTTCTCCTGCCGTATCGTGGAGAAGAAGCGCGCCGAGCGCGAGGCCGCCGAAGCGGCCGGACTCGGCACGTGAGCCGGGCCTGAAGACAGATGTTCGACCTCAAATGGATCCGCGACAATCCCGAGGCCTTCGACGGCGGCCTTGCCCGCCGCTTCCTGCTGCCGCAATCGGCGGAAATTCTCGACCTCGACCGGCAGTGGCGCCAGGTACAAACCCGCGCCGAACAAATCCAGGCCGAGCGCAACCGTCTCTCGAAAGAGATCGGCGCCGCCAAGGCCAAGGGCGCGGATGCCAGCGAGGTGCTGAAGCGCGTCGCCGCGAGCAAGGACGAGGAAGCGCGGCTCGAGGGCGAGGCCCTGCGCCTGCGCGCCGCGATCGATGCGGCGCTGGCGCTCTTGCCCAACATTCCCGCCGAGGATGTGCCGGACGGAGCCGACGCCGCGCACAACGTCCTCGTCCGCACGCACGGCACGCCGCCTGCTTTCGCCTTTCCGGCAAAGGACCACGTCGCCTTGGGCGAGGCGCTGGGCATGATGGACTTCGCGCGCGCGAGCAAGCTCTCGGGCGCGCGCTTCGTCGTGCTGAGCCGCGATCTCGCGCGGCTCGAGCGCGCGCTCGGACAGTTCATGCTCGACCTGCATACCCGCGAGTTCGGCTATACCGAGATCACTCCGCCGCTCTTGGTGCGGGACGAGACCGCGTTCGGCACCGGCCAGCTCCCGAAATTTGCCGATGATCTCTTCCGCACGACCGCCGGCCTCTGGCTCATCCCGACCGCGGAAGTGCCGCTGACCAATCTCGTTGCCGATGCGATCCTCGAGGAGGCGGCGCTGCCGTTGCGCTTCACCGCCTGGACGCCGTGCTTCCGCTCCGAGGCGGGCGCCGCCGGCAAGGACACCCGCGGCATGATCCGCCAGCATCAGTTCAACAAGGTCGAGCTGGTCTCGATCGCCCATCCCGAGCGCTCGGCCGCGGAGCACGAGCGCATGACCCAATGCGCCGAGGAGGTGCTGAAGCGGCTCGATCTGGCCTACCGGGTCATGCTGCTCTGCGCCGGCGACATGGGGGCTGCGGCGCGCAAGACCTACGACATCGAGGTCTGGCTGCCTGGCCAGAACGCTTATCGCGAGATCTCCAGCTGCTCCAATTGCGGCGACTATCAGGCGCGGCGGATGAAGGCGCGGTTCCGTCCGAGCGGCGGCAAGGGCACCGCTTTCGTCCATACCCTCAACGGCTCCGGCCTCGCCGTCGGCCGCACGCTCGTCGCGGTGATGGAGAACTATCAGAAGAGCGACGGAACCATCGCGGTGCCCGATGTGCTCAGGCCCTATATGGGCGGGCTCGCGGTGATCGGCGGCAATGTCTGAGCCCGCCTTCGACCTCGCCGCGGCGCGCATCCTCATCTCCAACGACGACGGCATCGAGGCACCCGGCCTGAAGCTCTTGACGCGGGTGGCGCGCACGCTCGCGCACGACGTCTGGGTGGTGGCGCCGGAGACCGAGCAGAGCGGTGCCAGCCACTCGCTGACGCTGCATCGGCCGCTGCGCATCCGCAAGATCGGGCCGCGGCGCTTTGCCGTCGATGGCACGCCGACCGATTGCGTGCTTCTCGCGGTCAACGCCATCCTGCGCGACAAGCGGCCGACCCTGATGCTTTCGGGCGTCAACGCCGGCGGCAACATGGGCGAGGACGTGACCTATTCCGGCACCGTCGCGGCGGCAATGGAGGCGACCTTGCTCGACGTGCCGGCGATCGCCTTGAGCCAGCACATCGGCAACGGCGGCAGCGTCCAATGGGCGACCGCTGCAGCCTATGTGCCCGAAATCATCCGTCGGCTGATTGCGCTTCCTTGGCCGCGCCAGACCCTGATCAACGTCAATTTCCCGGACCTGCCGCCCGACCAGGTCAAAGGGATCGTCGCGGCGGCGCAGGGCCGGCGCAAGATCGGCGACCATCTGAGCGAGCGCGTCGATCCGCGCGGGCGGAGCTACTATTGGATCGGGCCGATGCGCGACGAGGCGCCGACACAACTCGGCACCGATGTGCGCGCGGTTGACGAGGGCAAGGTGGCGCTGACGCCGATTTTTCTCGACCTCACCAATACAAAGGCGCTCGCCGCGCTTAAGCAGGCCTTTCCGTGACGGAAGCGGTTTCGGAACAGGCGGTGCGTCTCGTCATGGAGCTGCGCCGCGGCGGGGTCGCCGACACCCGTATTCTCGGCGCCATCGAGCGCGTGCCGCGCGAGCTCTTCGTTCCCGCCGCCTTTCGCGACCGCGCCTATGAGAATGTCGCGCTGCCGATCGCGCATGGGCAGACCATCAGCCAGCCGCTGGTGGTCGCGCTGATGACCGAAGCGCTCGAACTCGACAAGCGCCACAAGGTGCTCGAAATCGGCACCGGCTCCGGCTACCAGGCGGCGGTGCTGGCCAAGCTCGCCCGCCGCGTCTTCACCATCGAGCGCCACCGCGGCTTGCTCAAAGAGGCGGAGCAGCGCTTCGCGGCGCTCCGGCTCCACAACATCACGACGCGATTCGGCGACGGCAGCAAGGGCTGGCCGGAGCAGGCGCCGTTCGAACGCATCATCGTCACCGCCGCGGCGCCGGAGATGCCGCAGAAGCTATTGGACGGTCTCGCCGAGGGCGGCATTCTCGTCGCGCCCATCGGCGAGGAGCGTCGCGATCAGCAACTCGTGCGCGTGCGCCGCCAAGGCGGCGGGTTCATCACGGAGGAGCTGGGGCTGGTGCGCTTCGTGCCTCTGGTCGAAGGCCTGCCGCGGCAGGCGGCGGCGCGTCCGCCGGCCAGGTGAGGTTGGCGGGCAATCGGCGCCTCGCCTAGACTGCGACCCATGTTGCGCCTTGCGCTTCGTCTCTGCCCGGCAATCGCGGTTCTCGCGCTCGGGCTCGTGGGCTGCGCGCCGCGCCAGGGCGGTCCTGCGCCGGTCGAGTTCCATGGCCTGCCGAGGGCCGCCACCGCGCCCGCTCCACCGCCGAGCGCCGCGCTGTCGCGGGTGCTGTCTCCGGACAAGGTGACGGTGGCGCCGGGCGAGACGGTCTATGGCCTGGCGCAGCGCTATCGCGTGCCGGTGCGTTCGCTGATCGAAGCCAATGGGCTGCGGTCGCCGTACCGGCTTGCGGCAGGCTCGATTCTGGTCCTGCCGCGGACCGGCTCTCATGTCGTTCGTCCCGGCGAGACGCTCGAAGACGTCGCCAGGCTCCACCACGTCGAGGTCAGCACACTGGCCAGCACCAATGATCTGGCGCCGCCCTATGTGCTCCGCGGCGGCCAGTCATTGGTCCTGCCGGCGCCGGTCGAAACGGCGCGGAGCGCGCCGCCGCTCCCGGCATCGGCACCGCCGCCTGCGACACCGACAGCGAATGCCCCGGCGCCGGCGCCAGCCCCGGCCGGCGAGCCTCTGCCCCGCGTCGAGTCCGCGGCGCTGCCGTCCGAGCCACCTCCGCCGTCAAAGGAAGCGGCGCTGGGCGAGGGCTTCGTCTGGCCGGTGCGCGGCCGCATCCTCAGCGGCTTCGGCCTCGGCGCCAACGGCACTCAGAACGACGGCATCAACATCGCGGCGCCCGCCGGCACGCCAGTGCTGGCGGCAGAGGCGGGTGTCGTCGCCTATGCCGGGAACGAGTTGCGCGGCTACGGCTATCTCGTGCTCATCAAGCACGACAAAGGCTTCATGACGGCCTATGCGCACAACGCCGCGTTGCTGGTGCAGCGTGGCGACCATGTGCGCCGCGGCCAGCCGATCGCCAAAGTCGGCGCCACCGGGGCAGTGCAAGAGCCCCAACTCCACTTCGAGATCCGCCGCGGCATCCGTGCGCTCGATCCGACCGGATACCTACCGTCGCTAAGCGCTGCGGCCTCGCGATAGAAGTCGCCCGGCCCCTCCCCTCTAGGCGGGGAGGGGACCAGGAGCTTCGGCGCGGGATTGGTCAGTGCATGTGCGCTGCCGCGTTCCAATATTCGGTCGCCATGTATTCGCTCATCATCTTGCCGCTCGGCATCTTGGTGTCCGAGGTCAGATAGGCCTTGCCGCCGGACACCGTCACCATCAGCGGCTCGGTGGCAGCCTTGGAATGACCGAGCACTTCCTCGGTCATCTTCTTGTCGAGCGGCACCGTGACCATGCGGCCGTTCGGATAGACCGTCAGGGTATAGGACGGCATCTCCTCGGCGAACGCTACACCCGCGGCGGAAACAGCGAGGGCGACGGCAGCACCCATCATCGCGACACGCAGCATCTTCTTCTCCGTGTTGAAGCCCGACCTTGCGTCGGACAAGCGCGAGTATTTCGGAGGCGCGCGCCGCCGTCATGACACTTCGCTTCACGAATTTGCTGACCCGCGTGATCGGCGGGCTTCTATCCCAGCGTCTTGCCGAGCCGGCCGGCGAGATCCTGGATGAATTGCCAGGCGACGCGGCCGGAGCGCGCGCCCCGCGTGATCGCCCATTCGTTGGCTTCGGCGCGGAGTTGCTCGGGCGGCACGGCGAGGCCGTAGCGCTCGGCATAGCCGCGCACCATCGCGTGATAGGTCTCCTGGTCGCAGGCGTGGAATCCCAGCCACAGGCCGAAGCGGTCGGAGAGCGAGATTTTTTCCTCGGCGGTCTCGCCGGGATTGATGGCGATCGAGCGCTCATTCTCGATCATCTCGCGCGACATGAGGTGCCGCCGGTTCGAGGTGGCGTAGAGCACCACGTTCGCGGGCCGGCCTTCGATGCCGCCTTCGAGCACCGCCTTCAGCGACTTGTAGCTGGTGTCCTGCTGATCGAAGGAGAGATCGTCGCAGAACAGCACGATACGCCGGCGCGAGTCGCGGAGCAGCGTCAAGAGCCGCGGCAGGCTCGGGATGTCCTCGCGATGAATCTCGACGAGGACGAGCGAGCGCGGCTTCTCCGCATTGACCGCTTCATGCGTCGCCTTGATGAGCGAGCTCTTGCCCATGCCCCGCGCGCCCCAGAGCAGCACGTTGTTGGCGGAAAAGCCGGCGGCGAAGCGGCGGGTGTTGTCGAGCAGAATGTCGCGCACGCGGTCGATCCCCTGCAACAGGTCGAGATCGACGCGATTGACGTTGGCGACCGGCTCCAGATATTCGCGGTCGGCGTGCCAGATGAAGGCATCGGCGGCGTCGAGGCCGGTCGCCGGGGGCGGCGGCGGCGCGAGGCGGTCGAGCGCGTCGGCGATGCGCTGCAGCAGCGGCTCGATGATGCGACGGTCGGTCATGCTGTGCCGCAGGTCTCGCCGGGGGACGGGCGCGGACCCTAGCACAGGGCGAAATCGGGTCAACCGCCGATGCCGGCGCTTGCTTGCTCTTTCGGGGCTGTTCCAGTAGGAATGCGCCGGCGCAGTCCCCCCGCAGCTTGAGCCCGAGGAGCAGCCGATGTTCATTTCGCCGGCCTATGCGCAGTCGGTCGGATTTTTGGGTGACACCAGCAGCCTCATGCAAATGGCGCCGCTGGTGCTGATTTTCGTCGTCTTCTATTTCTTCCTGATTCGGCCGCAGCAGACCAAGGCGAAGCAGCATAGGACGATGCTTGAGGCGCTGCGGCGCGGCGACCGCGTCGTGACCGGCGGCGGCATCATCGGCAGCGTGACCAAGGTGCAGAACGACCAGGAAGTGACGGTCGAGATCGCCGACAACGTGCGGGTGCGGGTGCTGCGCAGCACCATCACCAGCGTGCTCGCCAAGACCGAGCCGGTCGCAGCCAAGGAGGGGGCCAAGGACGAGGAGAAGACGCCGCCGCCCGCCGCCGCCAATGCGGGGCCCGAGGATTCGAAGCTGATGAGCGGGCTCAAGCGGCTGATCGGCGGCAAGTAAACGAGGCAGCGGGGCGCATCCCCTATGCTTTATTTTCCGACATGGA
>Ga0181536_10006684_pt1 | contig 11510 bp, 16 predicted proteins | sample PEATcosm2014_Bin_41_FD_121105 | JGI IMG/M metagenome (GOLD analysis project Ga0181536, IMG submission 121105) | Peatland microbial communities from MTU Mesocosm Facility, Houghton, MI, USA - PEATcosm2014_Bin17_60_metaG | ecosystem: Environmental > Terrestrial > Soil > Wetlands > Peat | place...
GTGTTCAGCTTGATGCGTTCTAGGTGACGAAGATCGTAACAGCTCCGGTCAAGCTGCGGTCGCTCCACAACGGCAACCGCCGTGTAATCCCGCTTCTGACCAAGATCCAAGCCGATGAAGAAATCTGGCATGTCGCCTCAGTAGTAGAATTCGTAAGTGAACTGTGGCCTAGTTAGTTCGTGCGTCGCAATTGCGACGGCGAATAAGAGGTCATCGTTCTGGAGCTCGCGCCATGTGTCCACCGTGAGCGGGGCATTCGGTGTTTTGCGGCCTCGATAGTTGACAAGCTCATCCGCCAGTTGCTGAGCGGCAGGCAAGCTCTCGGCAATCTTCAGCCTCCCGGTTTCGAGCAGCACTTCCAAACCGCCTATGAGCGTTTGCTTGGGGATGCGGTCGATGCCGTCTGAAGACGTTTCGGCCTGATTCCCGGAGATGGCCACGCGTCGCGCAGAGAGCACACCAGCCTCCCGCAAGATCATGTCGGTAACCGGTGTGCCGACCACCGTCTGATCCACAATCAAATCCACTCGGGCGATGATGCGCCCCAGAGCGCCAGAGTCGGCGTGCTCCTTAGTTGCCGTCAACTCTACCGATTTCAGCACCTCCGCGAGCCCTTTTCCGATTTCGCGGTAGTATGTTCCCGGTGGAAACCGCCGGAGTTGTCTCACCTGAAGTCTTGCTTTTTCGGGAGGACATTCTCTCAATCCATCCCACCCAGACGGGTTCAGGCGCTCCGCCACCGCAATGGCTGTAGTCTCCGCCGCCTTACCCAGGTCTACGCCCACAGCGAAATGTCGTCTTGTTGGTTCGATGATCACGTGTGCCTCTAAAAGAGCGGCTTGACCTCGTCAGTGAGTGCTCCCATAACAAGTGAGTAACTAAAAACCTGATCCAGCGTCTCCACAAATTCACACAGGTATTCCTGACGGAACCACCATTCGCCGAGGCTGGCCCGCTCTTCTTCAAGGAAGCTCTGCGGGATGCGTGGGCAGTCCGTGGCCTTGACCTCGATGCGCTCCCACGCGGGGCCGCCGTCCATCCACTCAGAATGAAAATGGCCCCTGCGGCCAAATGGGGTACTCATGAGAACCAGCCGCCCGCCGCTTACGGCTAGCATTGGCCGCATGGTCTTGTAGAGCAAGTCATCCACGCGACTGGCTTCGTCCTCGATAATCAGCGACGCGCCACTGAAACCGCGTACCGTAGCCTCTTTGCTGGGCAGGCTCACGATTCGGGAGCCGTTCTCCAGTTCCAACGAGAGGCGATTGTCTTCGACCATGTTTGGCTTTAGCGCGAGGCGGTCCATGAATCCTGAAACCTTGCGAAAAAGTTCCGACGACTGCCGTAGCGATGGGCTCACGAGTAGGATGAGGCTATTCGGATAGAACACCGCCCGATGGAGGGCTAGAACTGATGTGGTTGTGCTTTTACCCCATTGCCGGGAACAGTTCAAAAGCAGCCGCTTCCCAGGCCACCGCAATACCTTCGTCTGCGAAGGATCGGGATGAAAGCCCAGTGCTTCGACGGCAAAGAGCACGGGGTCAAGAGCGGAAGCCAGATCATGCGCTAACATTTATTCTCCGCAGCTAGCGTAATAAGACCGAACGCCCCTCCTCCAGGCTGCGTTGACCTCCTCCCGCGCGAGATGTAGGAAACCTATCGGACAATTGTAGTAACGAGGAAGATCGGCTTCATAAAGAAGCTTATAGCCCCAACTGCAGTCCGGGTCTGGGTTGCCAGGGAAGTCCAAGACCCATTCGACCCATCCGTCTGACTCAGTGGAGCGAAAAGTCCCGAGTAGGTGGCAAACGATTTTTCGTCGCGGCTCGCCTTCAGGATTCGGAATTTCCCAGACCGACCAAATCAGGTCTTCATGCTCCGAATGAGCTATCGACTTCCTAATTATGCTCTGGGTCCGATCTTCTATCACGGCCTGGATAAGTTCTGCTTTGGTGCGCCAGAATTGTATTGGCATTTCGTTTCTCCTTTTAGCTAGCACTATTCATTCGATGCGCATGGCCGTCCCCGCAATCCTGGCTGGGCATTTATCAGCCCACGCGCTTGCGGGCGTGATAAGCACGAACGCGCATTCTCCATCCTTCGTCAGCAACTGGGGCGAGATCTAGAAAGCTGAGGGGACAATCATCAAACGGGGGATGATCCCACTCGTAAATTTGTTCGTAGCCCCAACCCCAATCGCCAGCCGAGCCGGGTACGTCCAAAACCAACCGATCCCCAGGTTGCCTCAGATTGAAACTTCCAATTAAGTTGCAGATTATAGTTCGGTGTTGCGGGCTGTCCGATTCCACGACGGACCATAGAATGTTTCCAACCAGCTCATGAGCTATGGTCTTGCCGAACAAATCCATCTCAGTCTGATTTTCTATCAACGTTCGAATAACATCGGCTTTGTTAGGCCAGTGTTCGGTACTACATAGACTCTTCCCAAACATGCTCATTTTGTTTACCCTCTCCCTCGATACAACACAATTCATTCGATGCGTTCAGCAGGTGCATCGTTCCGCAGTGCTGCCGCGACGGCCAATCTCGCCGGCGGGAACGGTTCCAGCGCGGCCATGATCCTGGCGCGCAGGTTTTGCCACTCCGGGGTGACCACGACGTTGACCGTCGATCCTTCCTTTAGTTCTCCCAACAGCCTGCCCTCCAATTCCAGCTGTTTTTCTACACGAGCGATCGCCTTGAGTGCCAGCTCATTGTCCTTTGACCCCGCAGCCCGCGCTTCTTGGAGGATCGCGGCCGTTTCCCGGTTTAAGGCCTTAAGGCGATCCAGCAGATTGCCCGCCTCCACCACTTCCGCCACCGCCGCCGCCTTCACCAGCGACGCAGGCAGGTGTTTGGCCTTGTGTCGCTGGAGCGCGCTGGCTGTCAGGCTGAATCGATTCGCAATCGCTCGTATCGATTCTGTGGAAATCAGAGCGGTGTTGATTTCCTCCCGTTGCGCGCTGGCGCAGACTGTGCAAATTCTCGACATTGTCGCTAACCTTGGAGTTTCTTTATCCGCCGCTTGGCTCTTCGCAGTTCGGATTGAAACCGCATCCTCCGTGCCGCAAAAAGCATTTTTGCCCGTTTGAGTCGATACAACTCTAGCTGCAGACGCAAGTTTGCAATCTTGGTTTCGGTCTCTTGAATGTCCGAAGCCAATTCCGCTGGTTTTCTTGCGGTTTCGGTCCAGTGTTCGTCACTTGTACAGATCCAGTGTTTTTTGCTTGTGGAGATTCGACTTTCGCTCATATTTCTGCCTTTCCTTTTATTCGATTACTTTCAAATCTGGCCGACGCGCGCGGTGTCGCCACCGATGAATTATTTTTTTTGCATTTTCCGGCGCGGGAAATAATTTCAAAGTTTCCATTTCCGTTTTACCGGGCCAGTCGCGCGTTTTTACTTGGACTAACACAATATCGGTTGAACCCACGCCGACGATGTCCCATTCGCCGAGTGATGCCGCGCTCCGCGTGCACCTGTAGCCCGCCGCCTCCAAGAGGGCGATGCTCCGGTGTTCGTTGCGGTTGCCCTTGGACTTTCGGTTAATCAAGGTCGAGCTCCAGATCAATCCCAATCGGGGACATAGTGGGACATCGTACGCTATCGGACACAGGGGGCGGCGCCTTAGGTGTTGTCTCAGCCTCAACTGGAGTCAGGCTGATATCGGTGCCCGCGGAGCTTGCAGGTGGACAGGCTGGGCACGTGATGCTCGTGACCACCGCAGGTTCCGGTTTCACTTCCGTCAACCCGTCAGGGTGTGCGGCCCGGAATTCCTCCAGGGCCTTCTTGGCTTTTGCGACATAGTTGCTCATCGTCTGTTTTTCTCCTTTACGCGATAAACGCGTTTAGTTCAAATCAACATCGGCTGGATTCGCCGCTACGGCGTAAACCGCGTTTTCCGCGTTGTGCGCCAATGGAAACCACATTTCCGTGTCACGGCCGCCAGTGCCGGGGCGCTTCTCAGAGCGAACCAGCCCGTTCGCCTCCAAACTATGCAGAGCGTGGGATATTTCGGCGGCCGACTTGTTTCGTTGAAAGTAGTCGCGGATTTCGTTGCGCGACATGCCTACTGACCGCTGGCGTAGTTCAAATAGGATGTGATCGGCGGTACCGTGTCCAAGCGTTTGCCCAAAGATAAATCGCGCGGAGTCCTCACAGTACCCCCAAACCCAGAGTGCCGCCAGCATGTGAGCCACGCGGATAACCGAGCAGCTGTCGAGCAGGGCGTAGATACAAGCGAGCCGCATTGTGTGAGCAGCTGCCCTCGACGTTGCCTTCCCCAGCATGCCAGGCATCCCGCCTGTCAGATCCGGATATACGGCGTTCCAAATGGCCGCGGCTTCTTGGTCTCGCTCCATGAGTCCGACCGTGCGCGCGAATGCCACCAACTGCTTCAGTCGTGTGGTGAACGCCGCAAGCGTCACTGGGTCAAGATTTCCGCCGTTTGGCAGACATTTTGATCTGGTGGTGCAAACCCAAAGGAATCGATTAGCAAACCCGTTGCAGACAGCGGTTTTTGTCAAAAGCTGCCGGAGTTCTTCGTCGGTGATATGGCCAATTATTGAAATATGCGGATTGGTCGCACACGCCGGATTGTTCTTCGCCATAGTTCTTAAATTGTTTCCGTCCCAAGCCTCCCTCATTACCGCTGAGAGCGTGTTGGTCTGGCGCTCGGCAGCCTGCAGCACGCTACCGAACTCTTGCTCAATGACGAGGAGCCGCTTGTCATCTACGCCCGGATCGATCACTTCCTCGCGCATGATACCGGTCTTTTTCTCCTCGACCATCTTTGTTACCTGGTCGCGAACATTCGCCACCAGACCCTCGCCGCTGACCAGTCCATGCGCGATGCAATGCTGCTTCCACTTAGGATCAATGTCAGCGACAATTCGCTGAACCCAGCCCAGCGCAGTACCTTTCCGGCCGGCCGCGGTCTGGCCCACCAGCACCGCGAAGAGGTTGAGAAAGTGGGGGGTCGATTCCGCACAGAAGTGAGCGCAGCGGCCAATAATGTTCCCGAACACAACGAGGAACTGAATCAGCAGCGCAGCGGAGTCAGCCTCGGTATGTGGCTCAATCGCCTTTACGATTTCGCCCGCGATGCCGTGGAACGCTTCATCCGGCAGTCCGTCAGGCCAGCTTGCTTCGTTGGTGGTTTCGAGCGGCGCGTAACTCGCGACACTCTTAGCGATGTTCTTGACATCCTGCTGCGACAGCGGCGGCTCGCACTTTTGCCGGTTCTCTACAATCAACGCCGCCTCGATTGCCTCACGCGACATTCCGCGCCTGCGCATCGCACCGCCAAGCGCTGTGAGTTTGTTGTTCCGCTGGCCTGGTTTCCATTTGGTCTCGGCCATCGCCGCGCCTCCGCGCGTGTTGTGGCCCACGGTCACGATGTGAGCCAACATCCATGCCGGTGGAGCCGCGGGTTTGAGTAAAGCCTTGGGGCCTTCGGCATTCTTCAACTGGTAGCAACCGCCACTCGGGTGGATTGAGGGGGCAGCGATGACATAGCCGCCGTCCCCTTTGATGTCGATCCCCGTCGCTAGCTCTTTTGGCAGCGTCCCTCCGGAGTGACTAAAGAACAAATGACTCCCACCACCGCCGGTCGTCTGTTCTGCTGTCACTGGTAAGGGACCGTATTTTGCCGTTAGTTCGTCCAGCGATTTGTCGCCGCCGTTTCGTGGATCAACGTCCAAAACGAACAGTCCTGAAATCGCACCCGTCGGCAGGCCAATGTTGGCATCCGGCCATTGCCTCCACCAGTCACGAATCTTGTCCGGGTCGGTCGTGGCGTCTTTGAACCCGTGCTGCGTAAGCGGCTCCTTCCCGCGAGGCTTACACGGGAAAACTGGCAAGCCCAGCGTCGCGTATTCCAGCGCTGCCGCCGCCACCGACATGTTTGGCTGGCTTACACTCCGGGAGTTATCAAGAAGCACGGGAGTCGAATTTTCTTGTTGTTCCTTCATCGCGTTTTTTCCCGCGGCGTAGTCCCGCCACCCGTTGGGCGCGCGTCTAAATACGACCGCAGATCCTCGGGCCGGTATCTGACTGAACTGCCGATCTTCAAATACCTAGGGCCACCGCCTATCAGGCGCATGCGGCGGATCGTCGCCAGCGATACGGCCAGGTGTCTTGCCACCTCTCGCTCTCCTAGTAGAGACTCAAAAGTCATCGTGCTTTCCATGTTTCTGTAAGTTCGATCCTGTTCCGAGGGATGGATTTCCGCAAAGCTCACGGTTGTTCACATTTACCCTCTATATACACGTAAAAATCAATCAACTAACAGAAACTAACTGTAACTAACTGGAGATACGGATCGGCTTGTGGTGTGGCGGAGACGCCATAAACGCGGTTTACGCTGTTTCTGGCTTGGCGACACGGTGGGTTACTTGGTTAGCGGCGGCGTGACAATCCTGGCCGCGTGGAAGCCGCCAGGCACCAAAGGTACTTTGTTGTTGGGTCGAATGGGGAATTACGCGAAACGCAAACCACTGTGCGGCGTCTCGCACCCCAAGTGGGAGAGTGGTCTCTGCTTTCATGGTCGACATCCGTGCACGATGTCTTGCCAACGTACCGGGTACCGATACTGCAGCTCCAGTAATAAAGCTTCCTTTAGACGTTTCCCGGTCTTCCAATCCCGCACTGCCCAGATCAGATAGTCGATAGGTAGCTGGTTGACTTGACTTCCCTTATATATTCCACGGGGCATTACGACAACGGCCGGATCAGTACTATATGGTCTCGCCATGTAATAAGCCTCCGTGTGCGGTTAAGATGTCTACATTCATACTTCCTCTCCTCAGTGGCCGAGTTGATGTCCGCCACACTTCCAATTATTTGTTTAAGAGTGAGTTCTGTGTCAATCATGGTACTCTGCAAATGGTCAGTTCGCGGGCACCGCCGTTGAATCTATTCCCCTCTGGCTCGGGAATAATCAATGCAAAAATAAACTTTGCCGATGCGATCTTGCCAATAGTACGAAAGGTCAGATGGCTCAAAGTTGTCGGGAGCGCCGTCTGTTCCTTACCACGCCCTCCTCCGGTATTTGCTCAGCCTCAAAATCGATGACCGTTTCTTTGCCATCTCCGTAGAACTTGCCAATGCTGGTGATCCGCATCTGCATTCCATGGTCCCGGAATACTGATCCTACCCACATCCCCGAGGCAATCCACCTCAGGAGGCTCTTTTCTGCCATCGTGTACTTTCTCGTTAGCTTGGCAACATCTCGCGCGGTCAAAGGTGGCTTAGCAGACTTCGGCATTATTTTTCTCCTTGGGGCCATGTTTCATGTTTGGGCCCACAAATAACGTCGTTACTAAGTCCTCAACAGCAGTGAGGAGGGCAGCGGCGTTAGCTGCAGGCCGAGAGTGACGCTAGTAGAAACATTCGCGGGCCTAACCTCTCAACTGCCGGTCTCGCGGCGCCGCCTGGGGACCGGGGCCGGGGGGCCAGCATCCAAGACCTAGAAACTTTTAAGCAAATGATCGGCGGGGGACGCCCGGCCTCGATATAATCGGCAACGTAAACTTTTTTCGACTATTCCAGGACAATCCTCAGCTCAAGCTCTTCGTCACGTTCCGTGGAGTTGGCGGCGTGGACGCGCTAGAAAGCTCTGGCGGCGGAATCCGAGTCCGTTTCGTCGAACGGGCGGCCAGATAATTCGGTTCTGGACGATTTGGCCTACGGTCGCCTCCGCTCCACTGGTTCTGATCAATGGGCCGTGCATGTGCCGCTCGGTAAACTGCAGAAAGAACGCATGGTTCCGGTCGATCGTATCAGCTGAGGGCTACAACACAATCGAGATTGTGAACAGCGGCTATATTGCCATCGAAAACCTGCGCATTGACAGCCTCGGCATACCGGGGGCCTTCGGAATCAGCGCCAGGGGTCACGAAGAAAACGTGACTCACCACATCCGCGTCGAGGGCAACACCCTGGTGGGCCAGAACGGCGGCCAGCAGACCGACGGTATTGCCACAAAGACACCCCACCTGGTCGCCGCTACAAGGCCGGAATGCGGATGCAATCCACTTTGGTGGATTCTTTGGCGTGACTCCTTAAAAGTGGTTGGTAAGTCGTCATGAGTGTGAGCAACGACGAGCAAATAGCCGCTCCGTCTCGGTGAAAGCAGTGTCGTAGAAACATAGTTCAAATGAGTAATTTAGAGCAACCCTTCGGCACTGCTACTAAGTCTTCTAGCCGTACGATTTATAGCCACTTAGGTAGCTGTTAACCGAAGGGTTGTAGGTTCGAGTCCTACCTGAGGAGCCAAATGTTTTCAAAGACTTACGAGCTGTTTTCCGACCCTTCCCACCACAAAAATTAGCCGACTGTAGGGACTTTTGTAGGGACCCCTCTTCAACCCGCTGCGCATCTGTGGTCACTGGCGAGTTGTCCTGAACTTGAACCAGAGAATCGGACGGCTTTTCTAGGATCGATTCGAGGGCCGCTCGTTTCGCCTGCATGCGGATGTGGCTATAGTGCTTGAGCATCTGCTTTGAGACGTGGCCTGCAATGTCCATAATCGTCTGGTCCCCGGCGCCCTTCTCTGCTAGTTCGGTGATCAGCGTGTGTCGGTTGTCATGCCAGCGTCCTTGGACTTTCGCCCTCAATCGCAGGTTTTTCCAAGCTGTCTTCAGCGTGGTAACAGGGCGAGTGGGGTCGTGCGGACGCGGCGTGCCGAACGGAAACACGTACCACTCGGGACGAATTTCACCAAATCGCTCTCGGTACCACGCGCTGTAATCAACGAGAGCTTGGTACAGGACCGAGTTCAGCGGAACCGTCCGGCCCTCACCAGCTTCAGTCTTGCTCCGCCCGACCGAGAGGTAGCGGTCATTGAGATCCACCTGGGCCCAAGCGAGGTTCTTCATTTCGGCATCACGCAAGCCAGTATTCAGCGCAATCATCAACGCGGGATAGATGTGCGGAGAATGCGCCTCCTTCGCTGCAGCGATCATGCGCGCCTTCTCGTCGGCATCGTAGGCCTTGCCCACGTGGTTTCGAACCTTTAGTTTCAAGAGCCTCTTCTTGCGGAGCCGCACTCGAAGGAGATCGCCCATATCACCCAGAAGCCTTAACAGGAAGCCGACCTCTTCGTTGATTGTCTTGGGAGCCGCCTTCTCTTCCAGTCTCTTGTCTTGAAACTCTTTGACGGTCTGCTCATTTAAATCGACGAGCATGCGGTCACCCAACAATCGCTGAACATGCCTCACCGCGTAACCTGCATAAACGGCCGACTGTGGGTTTCGTAATCTATAGCTGGCCAGATACTCCTCGCCAACCTCGCGGACCGTGCGGACCCGTTCGTGACGATTATCGTCGACGTTATTGAAGCCTTCCTCCAGCTCGCGCCGGCGCTTTTGCTCGGCCGCGCGGGCCACGGTCTTCGATGCGGATCTGGACGACTACTCCTGGATTCGCTGGCCCGCGAACCAGAATTCATACCACCAAATCTTTCCACGCCTGATCAGAGACATCGCCGGTATTCTCTCATTTCGCCGCACTCAGGTGGAGCCGCCGTGGAGCGGTGGGATTCGCGCCTCCAGTTGGCTGGGAAGCGAGCCACGCCTCCAGTTCTTCCGGCCGGTATCGCACCAGGGAACCCACCTTTATGAATTGCGGTCCGCGCCTTTCAAGCCTCCATCGTCTCAACGACGCGATGCTGACGTGCAGTTGTTTGGCGACATCTTCCTCAGTTAGCAGCGTTTCCATGGTTCCCCCTTCGTCCAGTTTCGGATTGCGTCTCTGCCCATAGCTCGACCGATTAAAGTCGAGCATCATCGAGTTTAAGTAGTATCGATACGCTTGTCAATACGCTATTGCAAAATCATCAATCATGTGCCACAATCAACCCCAACCGTGTTCAAAGACCGCAAATCACAACAGCAGACATTGTCCATTCGCGTCTCCGAGGAGGTTCGTGCCTTCCTCGAGCGTGCGCGCAGGCAGTTCTCCGATACTCGCGGTTCCAACGTCTCGATCTCCGACGTAGCGAAGGTGCTGCTCGAAACCGCCATCGACAGCCGTCTGGACGACCGCCTGGAAACCGTCGATCTCCTATCAGATCCGACGGCTGCCCTCTTCGCGATTCGCAAGAAGTGGGAGGATAATCAGCAGCTCACGCGGGCAGAATGGATCGTAATCGGGCACTACGTCCAAAGCGGATGCGAGCATCTCTCATCTGATCCCGAGTTACCGACCCGCCAGTCTTTCGCGCAATTGCTTGAAGCGCTGCTGGCGATTCGCGAACTGCGGCGTCATCCCGCTCTAGAGCTTGATCACTTCTACGTGAGCAACTTGTCGGGATGGTCAGATCATAGGGTTCTGACGGCCGGCCCGCAAGCTGCCGAGATCCTACCGGCCGTTGTGCGGCGGATGATTCAGGATCTCGAGAATGGCACCGCGCGACACCCATTCGTCGGACGAACCATCTACGTAGCGCTGCGCGATGAGCAACTGGAAAGTGTCGACAGTCTCAATCGCGTACTCTGGCCATTTCTTCCTCTTCTCTATCGCATTGCCGCGCGCGGACACTGGCTCGTGGAACACAGACCGATCCGCCAGAAGCGCAATCCTCGGGCACCTCTCGGAGCTTTTCCTCCCGTTGTAACGCCAGTGGAAATGGACGATGTGACGGTCTCAAGCTCCGTAAACGACGAGGGTGAACTGAACATTTTACTCACCCTAAAATCGAACAGGGTCTTGTATCCCTTGGGGCCTTTTCCACAAATCCGTGAGTTTCACAGCATGGTGACAACGATGGCTCTCGGAGACACAGCCACATGGGATGGCCAATATTTCTTTGCAAACACATCTGTTTCGGCTGTCGAGGAGCCACCGCTGTTCACGTTTGCCTTTCGAGAGTTTGGAAAAGGTGTGGAGATTGAATTCAGCGAGAAGCAGTGGAACGCGCTGCGAATCGCACTGGACCAGGTGATGAGTTTGCCTGAGTTGAAGCAGACGCTGAACGAGCTGGCGTTGGCGTATGGGGATGTCTGAGAAACAGTTTTGGAGATGAAAATGGCCAACAGAAAGCGAGCAGGCGACAGCGGGGAAATGAACGGGACGCTGATTACGGCCGAGAAGCGCGTAATCCTGTCCATGGGAGGCAAAGGCGGGGTAGGTAAGACCAGCGTGATGGCGGCCCTGGCGGAATGGTTCGAAGCTAGCGAGATCCCCGTGAAGCTGCTGGATCTCGATACTGAGAACAAGGCACGCGGATCGCTGACGCATTTCTTCGGTGGCGGCGTGCCGAAGGTCAACATCCACACGCCTGCGGGACTGGACTCATTCGTCGACCAACTTTCAGACGGTCCACCGGTGATTCTCGCAGATATGGGAGCGGGCGCAGGCCAAGTCACCTACGACTGGTTCGAAACGATGTATCCCGACGTGTCCGATGCCGGAATCGTGTTCACCGCTATCGGCGTCGTCACGGCGGACCCGGCCAGTGTGGAAAGTGTTCTCGGCTGGGCGTCGCGGCTTCAAAATCGGGTCGAGTA
>Ga0181536_10006686_pt1 | contig 11510 bp, 7 predicted proteins | sample PEATcosm2014_Bin_41_FD_121105 | JGI IMG/M metagenome (GOLD analysis project Ga0181536, IMG submission 121105) | Peatland microbial communities from MTU Mesocosm Facility, Houghton, MI, USA - PEATcosm2014_Bin17_60_metaG | ecosystem: Environmental > Terrestrial > Soil > Wetlands > Peat | place...
ATGCTGCTGATCGGCGCCGGGCTTCTGATTCGGAGCTTCGTGCGCCTCCAAAGCGTCCCACCGGGATTCTCCACGGACAACGTTCTCTCGATGCAAGTTGTGGCCAGTGACCCGAAATACCGGGACGAAAAAGCGGTGGTCCAGTTTTATCAGGAGATCGGAGATCGCATCACCCACCTGCCCGGCGTGAAGACAGAAGGCCTGGTTTCTGCGCTACCTCTGACCGGATCGGTGGGGTGGGGCCAGATCAATGTGGAAGGCTATGCGCCACCGCCGGGGCAAGAACTACAGGTGGACCTTCGCCTCGCGAGCACTGATTATTTCCGGGCCATGGATATCCCCTTGCTGAAGGGCCGGTTTTTCTCCGAGCACGATACCAGTGATAGCCCGCAGATAGCGATCATCGACGCAAAGTTCGCCGAGCGCTTCTGGCCGCATGACAATCCTATTGGAAAGCACCTCTGGTTCGATCCCAAGAAGCCCTTCACGATTGCCGGCGTAGTAGGAGTGACCAAGCAGTACGGTCTCGATATCGACGGCAAGATCGCGGTCTACTTTCCTCATCGGCAGCAAACCTCGAACGGCATGTACCTGGTCGCGCGCACATCTTCGGATGCGGCGGCTCTGGCAGGCCCGATTGTCCGTGAAATTCATACCGTCGATTCCAACGTAGTGGTCCACGATGTGCGCACCATGCAAGACCGGCTGTACGATTCGCTCGCCCGCCAGCGCTTTTCCACCACCATGCTGGGAGCGTTCGCAGCCTTCGCCCTGCTGCTGGCAGCGGTGGGTGTATACGGGGTCATGTCCTACCTCGTCTCGCAGAGCACGCACGATATTGGCGTGCGAGTCGCTCTAGGCGCGCAGCCGGGGAACATCCTCGGCCTAGTGGTCCGGCAAGGAATGGAATTGGCGGCGATCGGCATCGTGGGAGGCTTGACGGGCGCACTCGTGCTGACCCGCGTGATGGCGAGCCTGCTGTTTGGCGTCAGCGCAACCGATGCGGTGACATTCAGCTCGGTAGCCATGATCCTAGCGGCCGCGGCGTTCGCCGCCACGGTGATTCCAGCGCACCGGGCCACAAGGGTAGACCCGATGGTCGCCCTGCGGGAGGAGTAGTTCCGTTGGAAGCGTAGTACTAGCGTCAAGGAGGAAACGACGAATGCGGTTTTGCACGATCGCTTTGCTGATGGCGGCACCACTCGTCGCCGCCAAGAACGAGCCAGTAGAGCGCCTACACGAAGCCGGGGCGGTATTTTCGGAAATCATGGCCGCGCCGGACAAAGGTATCCCGCAGGACCTGCTCGAAAAGGCGCACTGCGTGGTAATTGTACCGGGCTTGAAGAAGGGCGCTTTCATCTTTGGCGCCAAGTACGGCAAGGGTTTCATCGTGTGCCGCAGAGGTACGACAGGTTGGTCGGCACCGGCCGCGGTGCGCGTCGAGGGGGGCAGCTTTGGTTTCCAGATTGGCGGGTCGGAGACCGACGTCGTGTTACTGGTAATGAACGATCGTGGAGCCGACCGGCTGCTTTCCAGCCAATTCACACTGGGTGGCGAAGGCGAAGTGGCGGCGGGGCCCGTGGGGCGGTCAGCAACGGCACAGACCGACGCCATGATGACGGCGGAGATTCTCTCGTGGTCACGTTCGCGCGGTGTCTTCGCCGGCATTTCCCTGCAAGGCGCGACGCTGCGGCAAGACCTGTATGATAACGCTGCCCTTTACGGCAAAAAGCTGGACAACAAGGAAATCGTGAGGGGACACGTGGCGGCTCCGAAGGCAGCGGCGAGGCTGCTGGGCCTGCTCAGCAAGTACTCACGGCACGAGAAGGCTTAGACACCGGCGGCCATATCCGGGGCGCCGGAGCCGATTCGAATGACCCCTCCGGTAGGGTACACTGGGCATCTCTTGCCATGTCCGCACCCATAAGACTTGCTGTCGCCGGGATCGGCCGCATGGGGATGATCCATGCGCTCCATGCCCACGAATTGTCCCAGGAAACCGCAAGCTGCGTGCTAGCGGCGCTGGCCGACGCGAACGTCACACGCGCGCACGAATTCGCGGTTCAGATCGGCCGCAACATACCGGTATTCGCGTCGATTGAAGAGTTGGCTGAAGCGGGTGTCTGCGATGCCGTAGTCGTGGTCACGCCAACTCCGGATCACAGCAGGCACGCCACCACGCTCATCGAAGCGGGCCACCGCGTTCTGCTCGAAAAGCCGTTGACCGGCGCTCTCGAAACGGATCGCGAGTTCGCCGCCAGGCTGGACCGGGATCATCCGGAGGCTCTCATGCTCGCGTTTCAGCGCCGGTTTGACGCGCCCTTGATGTACGCGAAGCAGCTCCTCGATACTGGCGCGATCGGCCGCGTTTTCAAGATCTATTCCGCCCTGGAGGATTCGTTTCCCGCGCCCGACGGATATAAGAGCGGCGGAATTCTGCCCGATATGTCGGTGCACAACGTGGACGAGATCCTATGGCTCACGGGGAGCATGCCCACGGCCGCACTTACGATCGGTTCTCGCATCTATAGTCACAGTCTCACCACCTCCGAGGAAGATTTCGACGACGCGCTTCTCTACCTCTGGTTCGCCGATGGCGCCGTGGCGCAGGTCCAAGTGAGCCGCAATCACGTTTCCGGCTACCGTGTCGAAACTCTGATTTTTGGCGAACAAGGGCAGATTCATGTCGGCCGCTTCGACCAGAAGCCCTTCGAGATTGTCGTCGATGCGTACGGCCGCCGGGAACGTGAAGAACCGCTCGCCCACCTTACATTCGCCATGCGGGAGTATGGCCGGGCGCTGCCCGAGTTTGTCGACCGGTTTGGGCCGGCCTACAAAGCGGAACTCGCCACATTCATCGAATGCTGCCGTTCAGGAGCGCCCTTCCCCACGACGCATCGAGACGGTCTGCGCGCGCAACAAGTGATCTCCGCGGGGATGGAGCGGGTAGTGTCGCAGGACCAGGCAGCGCCAGTCGGCTGATGGTCACGAAAGGCAGTAGTTGCTGGGCGGGAGCGCACTAGCTCCCCTGCCCGGCTGCCGGTCCGGGCGATCGTTCAGTCCGACCTCACAATACCTGATGTACAGGAGCTTCTATTTCCGGATTGGCTGAAGGCGCGGTGACCGAATTTTGGCCGTGCTGGTTCGCCATCTTCGCTAACTTAAGTGGAATTGGCATACCGCATCAGTTTCGAAACAATGAGTTAGATGGTCCTGTCTCGCTTGAGGCGCAAGCCACCTGATGGCGGCCGGTTGCCGGCGTGGTCGGTTTTGCTTTGCGTGGCTGCACTTCTGTTCCCGCTGACACTCTCCGCTCAACAGTATCGCTTCAAGTACTACAGCCATCGCGACGGCCTGAAGGAGCCGGAGGTGCACGCGCTGCTGCAGGACCGCACCGGCTTTTTGTGGATTGGCACAGCCGGTGGGCTATTCCGCTACGATGGAGCACACTTCACCCAGTTCGGCGGCAACGATACATCGGCGAGCGGTGTTGAGGCGTTGGGCCAAACGCCGGACGGGACCCTGTGGGTAGGAACGCCCAACGGACTGGCGCGACTCCGCGGCGACCACCTGGAGTTCGCTGATCCTCCCGGACACGTGCGCGTCAACGGCCGCTCAGGGATCGCAACTGACCAACGCGGTGGAATCTATTTGGCAACCAGCGACGGGCTCTACGCCGGCCATGCCGGCGGTGCGGGTTTCATCTTCCGGCATTATCCGAATCCCGCTCAAGTCGCGGACCAGGCAGCCCACAGCGTTTATGCGGACCCAGCGGGGGTTGTGTGGTTTGGATGTGGGGACCGCTTGTGCAGCCTGGCAAAAGAGGAAATCCGCGTCTATGGCAACGACGTTGGAATTCCGCCGGACCGGTGGGATGCGATGTTGGCGGATCAAGAAGGGAACCTCTGGATTCGCAGTCTGCAACGTCTGTTGATGCGGCCCAGCGGCGCCAGCAGTTTTGTGGCGCGAGACCGCGGCCTTCCTCGGGCCATGGACTTTGCGTCCCTCTATCTGGATCACGAGGGGCAGCTCATTGTCCCGACCGAAGCCGGGATCAGCCGGCTGACACCCCGAGGCTGGGAAACCATCGGGATCGATCAAGGTCTTCCGACGAATCCGACTTGCTGCGTGCTCGAAGATCACGAAGGTTCCATTTGGGTCGGCCTGAGCGGAGCAGGCTTGGCACGTTGGGTGGGCCGGGACCAGTGGCAATCGTGGACGCGTGCGGAAGGGTTGGCCGGGAACAATCTGCAAGCCATACATCGGGACAGCGCAGGCGTAGTTTGGATCGGGACGGAAGGCGGCTTGCAGCGCTTCGGCCACGATGGGAAGCTCTCTGCGCCGTGGACCGCGGCACAAGGCCTGGGTGGCACCAAAGTTCGCGCCATCGCCTCGACTCCCGATGGTGGAATCTGGGCCGGAAGCAGCCCAGGAGGAGTTTCCCGGCTGGATCCGCGTAGCGGCCGCATTCGACAGTATCGGCTGGGCTCCAACGGCCCGGACAACCAGGTAACCGGCATTATCCTGGACGGCGAGCAACGCCTCTGGATCACCACAATGGGCGCGCTGTTCCGCAGCGCAGGCCAATTTCCCTCGGTGCAATTTGAGCGGCAGATTCTGCCGCTCAGTTCTGCCGAAGAAGTGTTTAGTCAGATTTTGATGGATTCGAAGGGACGGCTGTGGTTTGCCGGGTCTTCCGGACTACTGCGCATGGACCACGGTCAGTTTCGCCGTTTCACCACGAAAGATGGCTTGTTGGGCCATGATCTGGACACACTCGCCGAGACTCCGGACGGCAGTATCTGGATGGACTATAACGATGCTCCGGGAGTCTCCCGGCTCTCCCTTGACGGAGACAAACCCCGCCTGGAACACTTCTCGGAACGAAATGGGCTGAACTCCGACGGAGTGGCTTCGCTCGCCACGGACACCCGCGGATGGCTCTGGGTGAGTTCAAACGACGGGGTGGACACATTCGATGGCCAGCGATGGCATCACTATGGGCAGGAGCAGGGACTGCTGTGGGAAGATTGCGTGACCCGGTCCCTATTCGCCGACGCCGAGGGAAGCGTCTGGATTGGCACTAGCCGGGGATTGTCCCGCTTCCACCCGTCCATGCGGCTTACGCCGACAGTTCCTCCGCCCGTGCTCATAACGTCCATTCAGTTCGGCAACCGCGTTGCGACAGTGTCCGATGGCCTGGAGATTCCTTACCGGGAACACTCACTGGTGGCCGGTTTTGCGGGCTTAAGCTATCTCAACGAAGGCGGCGTACGCTTTCGGTACCGGTTGAAGGAGTTGGAGGAAACCTGGGTCGAGACCGGCCAGCGGGAGGTGCGGTATCCCAGCTTACCTCCGGGAACGTACACCTTCGAAGTGATGGCTCGCAATCCGGACGGAGTGTGGAGCGCGGCGCCGGCGAGCCTGCGGTTTTCGATTCTCCCGCCCTGGTGGCAATCGTGGTGGGCCTACGTGTCTTTCCTTGCCCTGCTCGCTTCCGGCATGCGCCTAGTCTGGGGACGGCGCGTCGCCCGATTGAAACGCGAGCAAACCCGGCTGGAGACCGCCGTGCACCAGCGAACCAGCGAGTTACAGGCGAAGACCAACGAATTGGAAGTCGAGAAAACCAAGGTGCTCGAGGAGAAGGCTCGCGCCGAACAAGCCAACCGTCTCAAGAGCGAGTTTCTGGCCAACATGAGCCATGAAATTCGTACTCCCATGAACGCCATCCTTGGTATGACCGGGCTCGCACTGGATACGGAGTCCCGCGACGAGCAGAAGGAATATCTAGAAGACGTAATGAGCTCGGCCGAAACACTGCTGTCGCTGCTCAACGATATTCTGGATCTCTCCAAGATCGAGTCTGGCCGCATGGAGCTCGCACCGATTGCCATGTCCGTCGCTGACCTCGTGCAGGAGGCTACACGTTTCCTGGGCACCGCTGCCCAGCGGAAAGGCCTGGAAGTCGGGTATGAGGTTGACCCGAAGATTCCCGATCCGCTGTTAGGCGATCCCCTGCGGCTCCGGCAGGTGCTGGTCAACCTGCTCGGTAACGCCATCAAGTTTACTGAGAAGGGTTTTGTTCGTGCAAAAGTTCGGCTTGAGTCGGAAAAGGCAGACAACGTCTACCTGCGATTCTCCGTTCAGGACAGCGGGCCGGGCATTCCCGAAGACAAGCAGTCCCTCATTTTCCAGTCGTTTTGCCAGGCCGATGGCACCATCAGCCGGAAGCATGGAGGCACCGGCCTGGGGCTAACCATTTCCTCCCGGCTGGTGGAAATGATGGGCGGCTCGATTGAAGTGGAAAGCAAGTTGGGTGAGGGAAGCACTTTCCATTTCACTGTGCGGCTGGAAAAAATGGTGAAGGACCGAGAGCCCTTGCCCACTGAGCGCGATGAGTCCGCGCACGAGCCCGGCCTCGATGCAGAAGCCAGGCGTGAGCTCGCTTCGCTCCGCATCCTCGTGGCGGAGGATAATTTCAGTAATCTGAAAGTGGTGACTCGGATTCTCGAAAGCTGGGGACAGAGGGTAACCATCGCCGTGGACGGGCGCGAAACGCTGAAACTCTTCGATCAACAGACCTTTGATCTGATCGTGCTGGACATCCAAATGCCGGAGCTGGATGGACTCGAGGTGGCGGCGGCCATTCGGGACAGCGACAACAAGAAACACAGGCACACGCCGATACTGGCGTTAACCGCTCACGCCGGAGCGGAGATGCGCGAACAGTGCTTCGGCGCCGGGATGGATTACTTCTTGACGAAGCCCATTCAACCCCGCAAGCTGTTCGAAGCGTTGCAAGCGGTGAGCGTTTCCCAGCAGCAGCGAAGCTGAAAGCACGCTCGTTAATCTTTCCTGTTTACCACGGCCGTGGCGGCCATATTCGTGAAGCGCATTCCTGCTGTTCGGAATTCGTAGTACTCCGTACGAACCGCGGTCGCCCTGGTGTTGGCATCACAACGAACGATGCGCCCGCGCATTACCAATTTCAGTCCGCAGGCGCCCTGAAGCAGGAACGGCCATTGCATCGCCAGTTCCACCGAGCCACGCGCCGGCAATGGATCGTCGGCCTTAAAAAGAACGCCGCCACTGCTGATATTGAGCGTTCTGCCGGATCCCACCCGCTCAATCCGGCTTCCACGCAGCAGTTTGTACTGGAGTTCTAGGGCGAGCGGATACCGGCCCTTGGAACGCTGATCCGCTAGCGGCTCTGCACATCCACTCCAGGCTTCCGGCATCACAGCGCATGCACTGGCCATGTTTCCTCCCGTGGAAACACCAACGCAATGCAGGGTCCAAACTCACCCACGGGCAGCGCTCCGGCTCGCCGTAAACCGTGCGCCCGTGATTTGTCAGGAGATACAGGTTCTCGCAAGCCGCCGTGCCGGGATTCGATTCTTCCGCAAAACCCGCCAGATGCTAACCAGTGAGATAGAGCGGCAATCCAAACGGATAGTGTTCCGCGGAACCCCGCTCGGTGAGTTCCAAATTCGGTCTGATAAACTTGAGGACTGAAAGCAGGTATGAACGATGTCCAGACGCAACGGAGACAAGTCGCAGTTCGGTCGACTACGCAAGCAAAAGATTGCGCGCCGCGTGCGCAATCGGGAATTGCGAAAGCAGCTCACGGAGAAGACTGGAATTGATCCCCTGCGCCGCACGTCTTAGAGCGCCCTCCGCATTCGGCCGTGCGGCCCTGGCCATTCGGACCTGTGCAGCCGTCATCGTTACCCTGGCCCTGCTGCGTTGGCGCAAAGTGGTCGTCCATCGGAAGTCGACTGGCCCGTGCATGGTCACGATTCTGGGGGCTCGAAGTATTTCCCGCTCTCGGACATCAATGAGGGCAATCGCAAAGAGCTGGCAGTGGCCCGAACCTTTCACTCGGGCGGTATCTACGACCCGAAGAGCCATGCCGGTAAACAGTCCGCCGTCGAACGTACGCCCCTGTTCATTCCCGATAAATGGCGATCATAGGAGGGTCACATGCGAAACTTCGACAGTCTCTCGGAACGCGAGATGCTCGCACTCGCCATCTCGTTGGAGGAGGAGGACGAGCGCGTGTACGCCGACTACGCCGAAGGCCTGCGCGAGAATTTTCCCGCCTCGGCAGCCGTGTTCGACGGTATGCGTACAGAAGAATCGTCGCACCGGCGGAGGCTCATTGACCTTTATCAGCAGAGGTTCGGCGAGCACATTCCGCTCATCCGGCGGCAGGATGTAAAGGGTTTCGTCAGCCGCAAGCCGATGTGGCTGGTGCGTCCCCTGGGCCTGGACACCGTGCGCAACCAGGTCAGCGCCATGGAGGTGGAGAGCCGGCGCTTTTACGAGAAGGCCGCTGCGCGTGCCCAAGACGCAGGTGTGCGCCAGTTGTTGGACGACCTCGCGCAGGAAGAACGGACGCACGAGGATCGCGCCGAAGCGCTCGAAAAAGATAAGCTGCGTCCGGAAATCAAGCAGCAGGAGGACGAAGCCAACCGCCGCCTGTTTGTGCTGCAAATCGTTCAGCCCGGTCTAGCGGGCCTCATGGATGGCTCGGTATCCACACTGGCGCCGGTTTTCGCCGCGGCCTTCGCCACACGGAGTAGTTGGGACGCTTTTGTCGTGGGATTGGCGGCTTCGCTCGGCGCCGGGATCAGCATGGGCTTCGCCGAAGCGCTCTCCGACGACGGCAGCCTCACCGGCCGTGGCCACCCATGGGCACGCGGCCTGATTTGCGGCTTGATGACGGCGCTCGGCGGCGTGGGTCACACTCTGCCCTTTTTAATTCCCGATTTCAAAGTCGCGATGGCCGCCGCCGTCGTTATCGTCTTGATCGAATTGGGCGTCATCTCGTGGATTCGCCACCGATATATGGAAACGCCTCCGCTCTCGGCGGCCCTACAGGTCGGCTTGGGTGGCGCCCTGGTTTTCCTGACCGGCGTGCTGATCGGCAGCGCGTAACGGCTGGTCACAGAAAACGCATAGATTCTGGGTCCTTCCGCCGCCTCGCTTCATCCAACAAGCAGCGATGTGTTCCAATGAGTGCCGCGCGCTCATCGCGCAGTTGAACGACCTCCTGGACAAGGATGCGCTAGCTCACGTGACGCCGGCTTGTCTTAACCATCTTCGATCCTGCCGGCGCTGCGCTTGCCTGGTTCGAACTGTCAGAAAGACGATCGAGCTGTACAGAAGCTCCGACCCGCCGGCGATTCCCGCCGGACTGCACAGCCAGATCTGGGCGGTATTGGCCCGGCACAGGGATTGATCGGACTTCGCGTTGGACAGCGCCAACAAGCATGTGACTTGACCACACGCTATCTTCTCAGTTCCGCGCTATGCTCGACGGTCACTTCCACCAAATTGTTATCATGTTCGCTTGTTTGAGCTCCAAACGGACAACGCTGCGCAATATTTGCGTTCGCACTGCATCGCCAGCGACGCTCTGCGGGTCACCGAGCTGGGCGGTGGCGTTTCCAACACGGTCTTGCTGGTTGAGGCCGGTGAACACCGCTCGATTCTGAAACAGGCGCTGGGCAAGCTGCGCGTCGAGGACGATTGGTTTTCCGACCGCGACCGCATCTTCCGCGAGTCGGCTGCTATGCGCTGGCTCGCGTCCCGTCTGCCCGCCGGCAGCGTCCCCGAAATTCTTTTTGAAGACCACGAGAATTACTTGTTCGCGATGACCGCAGCGCCCCCGGACGCCGAAACGTGGAAATCACTCCTCCTGCGGGGAGAATTCGACTCCTGCGTCGCCGAACACATCGCCCGGATGCTCGCGGCGATCGTCTCGGCAAGTTGGGCCGACCCAGGATCCGAGCGCGCATTCGGCGACCAAACCGTTTTTGACCAATTGCGCCTCAATCCCTATTACCGCACCACCGCGGCGCGCCATCCCGATCTCCGCCCGAACTTCGACCGGCTCATGCATGCATCCTCCGCACGAAGAGTCAGCCTGGTCCACGGCGACTGGAGCCCCAAGAATTTCCTCGTCAGCACCGGCACGGTGATGGCCATCGATTTTGAGGTGACACACTTCGGTGATCCGGCATTCGATTCCGCGTTCTTGCTCAATCATCTCTTATTGAAATCGTTCTATCGTCCGCAATGGCGCGCCGAACTCACCCAGCTCGCCCTGCGTTTCTGGGAGGTCTACCGCGCCGTGATCCCGTCCGATTGCGATTGGATCGAAACGGCCACGCTTGCTCACCTCGGTTGCCTGATGCTCGCGCGCATCGACGGCAAGTCGCCCGCTGAATACATCACGGATGTCCCACTGCGCGAAAGCATCCGCCGCTTTGCACACAACCTGATACTTTCTCCGCCCGCGCACGTTGCCGATGTCTTCGAGCACGCTCAGAGGTGTGCAACATGAGCCTCACCGTCAAGGGTCTTCGCGCACTCGAAATCCTGGACTCACGCGGCGACCCCACGGTCATGGTCGAGGTGGAGCTTTCCGATGGAACAGCCGCCAACGCCAAAGTGCCCTCGGGCGCCTCGACCGGGTCCCACGAAGCTCGCGAGCTTCGCGACGGCGATGCCGGGCATTACGCGGGAAAAGGCGTGCGCAGAGCGGTTGACAACGTGCACTGCGTGATCGCTCCCGCGCTCCAGGGCGCAAACGCCGAAGACCAGCCCGCGATTGACCAGCGACTGATCGACCTCGACGGCACGCCGGATAAGTCCCGGCTCGGTGCGAACGCCATCTTGGGTGTCTCCTGTGCCGTTGCGCGCGCCGTCGCCCGTTCGCACGGCGTTCCATTGTGGCGTCATCTTGCGGGCCATCGCAGCGCCGTCGTGCCCGTCCCCATGGTCAACATACTCTCCGGCGGGCTGCACGCGGGCCGCAACTTCGAGTTCCAGGATTTTCTCGCCATCCCTCTCGATTTCCCTACGTACGCTGAGGCGCTCGAAGCAATCGTCGCCGTGCATCGGGCCGCACGCAAGGTGCTGGAGAGGTACGGCTACCTCCTGACGGGTGTCGCTGATGAAGGTGGCTGGGGCCCGCATTTGCCAACCAATGAAACCGCCCTCGACATGATGCAGGAAGCCATCGGCGCCACACAACATCACGCTGCTGGGAAGATAGCCATCGCCATCGACGTGGCGGCGTCGCATTTTTACAGCGAAGACAAATACGAACTTCGCACTGAGGGCCGGTCTCTTACCTCCGGTGAGATGATCGGCCTCCTCTCCGCCTGGGCCGATCGTTACCCCGTCGTCTCCATTGAAGATGGCCTCGCGGAAGATGATTGGACCGGTTGGCGGAAGCTGACGGAAACAATCGGATCAAAGGTGCAGCTCGTCGGCGACGATCTGTTCGTCACGAATCCCGCCCGCCTTGATCGCGGCATTCGCGAACGATCCGCCAACGCCGTGCTGGTAAAGATGAATCAGATCGGCACGCTGAGTGAAACACTGGAAGTTATCCGAATCGCCCAACGCGCCGGCTATCGCACCGTGGTCAGCGCCCGCTCCGGCGAGACCGAAGATGATTCCATGAGCGACCTGGCCGTGGCCACGGGGGCGGGGCA
>Ga0181536_10006689_pt1 | contig 11506 bp, 5 predicted proteins | sample PEATcosm2014_Bin_41_FD_121105 | JGI IMG/M metagenome (GOLD analysis project Ga0181536, IMG submission 121105) | Peatland microbial communities from MTU Mesocosm Facility, Houghton, MI, USA - PEATcosm2014_Bin17_60_metaG | ecosystem: Environmental > Terrestrial > Soil > Wetlands > Peat | place...
CGATGTGTGCCTTCACCACCCGCAGCAGTTGTGAACGCATCCTTTTTAGCGTTTTTGACCGTATGAATATTTACTGGGATTTACATCCTCTTAAACCTTTTACACAAAAATCGTGACACTACCGCAACTTTTTCAGCCGCGAAAGAAAATCAGCCAAGTGGCCAGCAGCATCGGCAACAGGAAGGGCAGCGTGAATTTCAAAACGAATCCGGGAAACGTCGGCATGCGGATTTTCTGCTGATCGGCGACGGCCTTAATCATGAAATTCGGCCCGTTGCCGATATAAGTGGCCGCGCCGAAAAACACCGCGCCAACACTGATGGCCAGCAGGCTCAAGGCGTGCTGGTTCAACAATTCGCCGATGGACCTGGCGCCGGTTGAGCCGAAAAGCGCGTCCAGGAACCCGAAATACGTCGGCGCGTTGTCCAGCACGCTGGACAACCCGCCCGCGCCCCAGAAAAAAATTCCCGGCGCCGGATTCTGGCCGAGGAACTCGTGCGCATTCTGATTGAGCCAGTCGAGCGCGGGCATCATCGTCGCAAAAATGCCGGCGAACAAAACCGCCACTTCCCGAATCGGATGGAAATTGAAATGGTTCGCCTCGTGAACGGATTTCTCCGTCGTGAAATAAGAGCCAATCGCGGCGGCAAGCATCAGGGCTTCGCGAAGAAAAACCGGCTGGTCCACAAAAACGGCGGCGAGAATGACGGCAAGGAAAAAAAGATTCTGAAGGCCGTTGACCCGCCAGGTTTCATGCGCCGTTTCCCGCTCGCGCACATCACGCGGCGCGCGGGCAAAGTTGATTTTGTCCACGACATAAAACATCGCGAGCAAAATGCCGACGCCCGTCGCCCACATCGGCCAGCATTTTTCCGCCGGCCACCAAAATGGCACGCCTTGCAAATAGCCAAGATACAGCGGCGGGCCGGTGGGCGCGAGGCAGCCGCCGACGTTGGCCACGATGAAAATGAAAAAAGCGATGTGATATGCCGTGATGCGGTATCGGTTCATCCGGATCCACAAGCGGATCAGCAACATTGACGTACCCGTCGTGCCCAAGACATTGGCAACGACCGCGCCGATGAACAAAAAAATGACGTTGGCCGACGGCGTGGCTTCGCCCTTGACGCGGATGTGAATGCCACCGGAAACGACAAAGAGCGAACCGATGAGCGCGATGAAACTGATGTAATCGTGAGTGGTATGCCACACGCGCGCCGATGCCTGCAAACCCAGGAAATAATAGCCGAGCGTGATCACGCCCAGGCCGAGCGCAACTTTTGTGTAATGCCGCAGCCACCATCTGGCCGCCAGCAGTGGCGCGAGCGCCATCGCGCCCAGCAACAGCGCAAACGGCAAAATCATCCACGGGCTTGGCGCGATGACTTCGTGGCTCATGCGCCAAAAGATTGCTTAGGCGCACCAAAGCGGGTCAAATAGAAACGACTCAAATTTGCTTGTTCCCCGCCGGCTGATTTGTTCCATTGCCGCCCATGACGCAACCATCCGTCGCGCCGCCGGCCAGCCAGACTCGACTTTTCCAGCGGCATTGGACCTGGTGGTTCATGGTGGCGGTGCTGGTGGTGGTCGCCGTCGCCCGGCTTCGTCTGCTGAATTTTCCGCTCGAACGCGACGAAGGCGAATACGCCTATGCCGGCCAGCTCATGTTGCAGGGCATTCCGCCCTACCAACTCGCCTACAACATGAAGTTTCCCGGCACGTATGCGGCTTACGCGGTCATCATGTGGTTGTTTGGCCAGACTCCGGCGGGCATTCATTTTGGCGTGCTGTGCATGACGACGCTGACGGCGCTGATGCTTTTCTGGCTGGGCAAACAAATTCTCGACTGGACGGCAGGGATGGTCGCCGCCACTTCCTACGCCGTGATGGCTGCCAGCCCGGCAATGCTGGGACTGGCGGGGCACGCCACGCATTTCGCCGCGTTCTTCGCCACCGCCGGCTTGTGCCTGATGTGGAAGGCGCGGCAGAACGCCAACTGGCTGATTGTGTTCACCGCCGGTTTGCTGTTCGGAGCTGGCGTTTTAATGAAGCAACATGTCGCTTTCATTGGTTTGTGGGCGGTGATTGCTTTTATCGTTCAGCTGGTTCACCAAACCCAATTACCACCGGCCAGATGGTTTTGGCCGGTTGCGGCGTTTGGCGTGGGAATGATTTTGCCGTTCAGCGTGTGCTGTTTGATGCTCTGGCACGCGGGAGTTTTTGAAAAATTCTGGTTTTGGACGATTCGCTACGCGCACCAATACGCCTCCCTCATCCCCATCAGTGCTGTGCCGATGGTCTTTTTGAAAACCTTTTACCTCGTCACCGTGAATGTTTTTTTGCTGTGGCTGGTTGTCGCTGCCGGGCTGGGCCTGGTGTGGTTCGATCAGCGGCTGCGGCCAACGCGGCTTTGGCTCCTGGGATTCAGTCTGGCATCGGCATTGACCATTTGCCCCGGCTTTTATTTTCGGAAACATTACTATCTTTTGACCCTGCCGGCGGCGGCGTTGCTCGCCGGTTGTGCGGTCAGTGGAGCCTGCCGGCTTTGGAGTCAGCGGGCAAAAAACTCCAGGCTTGGCGACTGGCCGGTCTGGTGCTACGCGCTGATGGTGGCGGCAACGATCATGGCCAGGAGCGATATCTGGTTCGTGAAGACACCAGTGCAAATTGCGCGCACCATGTATGGCGCCGATCCGTTGCCGGAATCGGAAATCATTGCCAGATACATCTACAACAACTCGGGGCCGGATGCGTGCGTGGCCGTGCTCGGCTCGGAACCGGAGATTTATTTTCTCGCGCACCGCCATTCCGCGACCGGCTACATTTACACCTACGCGCAGATGGAACCGCAGCCGTTCGCCTTGAAAATGCAACGTGAAATGATCAGCGACATCGAAACGCGCAAACCGGAATTCGTCGTCTTTGCCGACAACATCATGTCCTGGAACCGCCGACCCGATTCAGACCCGAAAATTTTCAATTGGTGGGATTCGTATCAAACCAACTACACCCTGGTCGGAATGGCTGACATCATTTCGCCAACGCAAACCGTTTATGCTTTGGGTGCGAAATGGGTTGCGCGCTACGGCAAGGATATTCATGGGAGCGGCCTGGAGGTTTATCAACGTAAAATCACTGTGAACAGTCATTGAATAAATCATGGCCGCCCCGCCTCAAAAAACTTTTTTACGCCAGCCTGATTGGGTCATGGCCGTTTTAATCACCGTCGCCGTCATCTGGCTGCATGGTTTTTTTTCGATTCACGCTGGCGGCCTCTGGCGCGACGAGGTCAATCTTGTCAATTTGGCCGGCCGCCATTCTCTCAACGAAATGGCCAGGGATTCGTTCCCGGTCTTGATGCCGTTGATCGTCCGCGGGTGGTTGGCTGTCGGACCTGGCCGGAGCGATGAGAGCCTGCGTTTTCTGGGAGCTTTGATCGGTCTGGGAATGGTGGCGGCGCTTTGGGTGTCCGCGCGGATGACCCGAGGTTCGCCGCCACTGCTGAGTCTCGTGTTGCTTGCGCTCAACAGCACGGTCATTTTTTACGGAGATTCTCTGCGCGGGTATGGTTTGGGAAGCCTGCTGATTGTGCTCACGGTGGGGGCCGCCGGTGCTTTTCTCCGCTGTTCCTCGCCGATACGGGCAGGCTGGCTGGCGTTGTCCGCGGTGTTGAGCGCGCAGGCGCTTTACCAAAACGCCGTTTTTGTCGGAGCCATTTGCATCGGCTCTTGGGCGGTGTGCGCGCGGCGCAAAGCGTGGCGTGCGGCGACACTGATTCTTGGCGCTGGTCTGGTTGCGTTCGTATCGCTTTTGCCCTACGTGCCAATGCTTGTTTCCGGGCGATCTTCGGTGGAGGTGCTGCGAACCGACCTGCACTTCAAATACATCCTGGATAACCTCGCTGTCGCCACAGGTTTCCCGTTGGGAATATATGCCTGCGTGTGGGTGCTGCTCGCGATAATGGGCATCGCCTCTGGCGGCGCAGTGCTGTGTCGCAAAATGGAAGCGCCCCAACCCGACCGCGATGTGACGGCGGAAGATGCGCGCTTGTTTGCCGGAACGACGATGATTACCGCCTGCGCGGGGTTTGCGGGCTTTCTTTGGTTGGCGGGGTTGCCAACCCAACCATGGTATTTTGTTCCGCTCATGGCTTTGGTGGCGGCATGTTTTGATGCCGGTTTGCCATCTTTGCCCCGGCTTGTGCGCGTGGCGTTCTTTGGTTTTGTTGCGGCAACTGCTTTGATTGCCATTCCTGTCGCTCAACGGGATTTGAATTATTCTCGTTTCACAAATGTTGACTTGTTGTCGCGGCAATTGACCGCGGAAGCCTCGCCGGAAGATTATGTGGTGGTCACGCCCTGGTATTGCGGCATCAGTTTCGACCGCTATTTCAAAAGTTCGACGCCCTGGACAACGTTGCCGCCGCTGGCGGATCATTTGACGCACCGTTACGATTTGGTTCGAATCCAAATGCAAAACACGAACGCGATCCAGCCCGTGCTGGACCGAATCGCAACGACGCTTCGATCCGGCCGGCGCGTGTGGGTGGTTTCCGAGGCGGGTTTGATGGATGTTCCCGAGCCGGGAACGCCATCGCCATACAATCTGCCGCCGCCGCCGTTGAAATCCTGGGGTTGGTCGAGCTTGCCTTACACGCTGGAATGGTTGTCCCAAACCGCCCACTTCCTCGGCAATCACAGCCGTCAATTCGAGCGGGTGAAAACCCTCACGCCGGGGAATTTGCATATCAATGAAAGTCTGGATTTGTTTGTCGCTGGCGGCTGGCAGGTTTCAATGCCAACGAATTCTCCGCCGGCAATCAAATCCAACCTGAAGGAAACGTATGGACCAGACCAACAGTAATTCCAAGCTGAACGGGCTGTTCTTTGCGGTGCTTGTCGCCGGAGTTGTAGCCAGACTGTTGGTGGCAACTTGCGGCCACGATTACGACATGGATTCCTGGCAGCTCGTGGCGAACATTGCCGATCGCGGAGACAATGTTTATGCCAGCACGGATCGATATAACTTTGCGCCGGGCTGGTTCCACATCCTGCACGCCTTGAACCTGCTGGCCGGACACAACCCAACCGCCTTTCGCTACCTTGTGGCCGGCTTCCTAAGCCTGGGGGACGTGGGAATTTTTTTCATCTTGTGGCGCAGGTTTGGAAGGGCAGCGGGCTGCTGGTTCTTTCTCAACCCCATCTCGGTCATCATCACCGGCTACCAGTGCAATTTTGACAACCTGGCGATTTTTTTGGGCCTGCTGGCGGTGTCGCTGATGGGAGACGAATTTGACCAACCCATAAACCGGCGAAAGTTCTGGGGATTGTTTGTTCTGGGACTGTCGCTGGTGATAAAACACGTGTTTTTTGCCTTTCCCTTCTGGCTGGCGGTCAAGCAAAAGGGGATGCTGCAAAAGCTGGCGGTGGTTTTGATCCCCGTTTCCATATTCGCTTTGAGTTTTGTTCCCTACTGGCATGCCGGCAGCCAGGGAATCATTCAAAATGTGTTTAGGTATCGATCCTTCACCACCGCATTCTTCTACCGCATGTTCGTGCCGATGTTCCTGCAGTTCATGTTTAACAGCCAGACGGTATGGTTCTTCCTGCTGGTCATCTTTGCCTTTATTTGCAGGCAAAAGCGCACCGTTGAATTCCTGCTTTTTTACACCTGCGTGCTGGTGGCGGCATCTCCGGCAAATATCAATGAATACCTGGCCATCCCCGGCGCCTTTGTGGCCACGCACTTAAACCCGTTCACCATCCTGTACACGGCCGTTGGCACTTTGCATCTGCTCGTGGACGTCAATGGCCTTCATCTGACCGGTTTGTCCCGGACAATTTGTATTGATATTGCCATCTACCTTTTGTGCCTCGGGCTGGTCTGGGTCATCTGGCGCCAGCACATCATGGCCTTGCTTAAACGGTTGCTGGAATGGTGTGTCTCGGAGGTGAAAAACCAATTGGGTCTCAAAAAATAAAAAATGGCCGCCTTTCCTTCATTCCGGCCGGGAGTGACTTGACGGGGCCGTTTTTCACTGCAAGCTTTATTTTGCTTGGCGCAAAACGCGGCAGCGTCGGCGACAAGCAGTTTGTTCGCTGACATCTCGCAAGCTCCCGCTGTGCAATCCCTGGCGCGGCGACTGGAGCATGGCGGAGTGTTGACTTGCGCGGGTGTCAGTCAATCGGCGCAGCCGTTTTTTGCGGCCCTGCTCCTGGAAATTTTCCCGCGCCGCCCGATTGTCGTCATAACCGACAACCTCAAGACGCAGGAAAGTTTTCAACAGGACCTGGAGACATGGCTCGCGTTGAAGTGCGAAGCGCGAAGCGCGAAGTGCGGAGTCGGTGTGTCATCCTCCATCCTCCATCCTCCATCCTCGCCGCTGTTCTATCCCGCTTGGGACGTACTGCCGCACGAAGGCAAACTCCCGCATGCCGACACCATCAGCGACCGGCTCCAAACGCTGGTTGCCCTGTCATTTGACGCAACACGCAACACGCAACATGCGCCATTGGTCGTCGCCAGCGTCACCGCACTTTTGCAGAAAACTTTTCCACCCGGTGAAATTCAGAAACGCACCCGCGCGCTTGCCCGCGGCGATAAAATCAATCCCCTCGACCTGATCGATTGGCTCGAAGAGCAAGGCTGCGAACCGGAAGCCCAGGTCACGCAAAAAGGTGAGATCGCCCTGCGCGGCGGCATTCTCGACGTCTGGCCGCTTACCAGCCCGTGGCCGGTGCGGCTCGAATTTTTCGGCGACGAACTTGAATCCCTGCGCCATTTCGATCCGCTCACGCAAATTTCGCGCGAAGAAATTTTAAGCATCACCCTGCCACCGGCGGGTGAACTCGGTCTTTTGAAGCGCGAAGCGGAGCGCGGCGTTCACGCCGCTTCAACGCCCGCAGAGCAGGCGGCGACTGAACTTTCTTCACCGCATAACAACCTCGCAGCGAAGCGGCCTCAAGGCCGCGCCCCACTCGCCACCTTGATGGATTATCTGCCGCCGGAGACAATTTTTCTCCTCTGCGAACCGGAGCAACTCGCCATCCGTGCCGATGAATACGCGCAGCAAATCCCTGAAAACGACCCATTTTTCATTCCGTGGACTGATTTCCTCGCCCGACTCGACCGGAAAGTCATGACGCGGCTTGAGGTGAGCGAGGCAGATGTTGGAGTTCAAGCTCCAGCTTGTTTCCCAGGCAGGCTGAAGCTTGAACCCCGACCCGCCGAATTGGAATCCGGCGTGCCAACCTTTTCCTCGCTCGATGCCTTTCGTCCGCTCGGCGAACGCGCGCCTGATCCGCAAATCGCCGAGGCGCAACGCCGCGAATTCTTCAACCAGCTTCACCGCTGGCTCCGCCAGGACTGCACCGTTCACGTTTTCTGCAACAATGACGGCGAGCGGCAACGTTTCACGGAAATTTGGGATGAACTCGTAGGACAGGCGTCACGCCTGTCTCCATCTGAACATGAATTGAAAGACAAAATCGGAGACAGGCGGGAAGCCTGTCCGACATTGCACATTGGCACGCTCGCCCGTGGATTTTTTTGCGAAGCAGCAAAGTTTGTCGTCATCACCGACGCGGAAATTTTTGGCCGCTACAAAATTCAGCGGCCACGCCGGTTGAAATCCCCGCACGCGCTGGCCACCCATTCCGCCCTCGACATTGATTTCACCGAACTGGAGGAAGGCGACTTCGTTGTCCATTTGCAGTACGGGATTGGGAAATTCCTTGGCCTGAAAACCCTGCCCTTAACTCGGGGCAATCGGCAATCGGCAATCGGCAATCAACAAACTGAAACGGAGTGCCTCGTCATCGAATACGCGCCCCGCCATCCTGACGACGAACCGCCCAAACTTTACGTGCCCGTCACCGAGGCACATCTCGTCGGCAAATACGTCGGTGCGGGCAAGGCGCATCCGCCGCTCAATACGCTCGGCGGCACGCGCTGGAACAAGGCGAAGGAACAGGCCGGGCGCGCCGTCCGCGATGTCGCCGCTGAATTGCTGCAAATCCAGGCCGTGCGCGAATCGCAGGCCGGCCATGCATTTCCACCGGACGTGCCGTGGCAGCGCGAATTCGAAGGGTCGTTTATTTTTGAGGAAACGCCGGATCAGCTTCGCGCCATCGGTGAAACGAAATCCGACATGGAACGCCCCAAGCCGATGGACCGCCTGATTTGCGGCGACGTCGGTTTTGGCAAGACGGAAGTTGCGATTCGCGCCGCATTCAAAGCCGTGATGGGCGGGAAGCAGGTTGCCGTACTTGTGCCCACGACCGTTTTGGCGCAACAGCATTTCAACACGTTCCGCGAGCGCATGGCTGATTACCCGGTGCGCATCGAACTGCTCTCGCGCTTTCTGACGCATCGCGAACAACAGCGCGTCGTCCGGGATTTGGCAGCGGGCGGGGTGGACATCGTCATTGGTACGCACCGGCTGATCCAAAGCGATATCAGGTTCAAAGAACTCGGGTTGGTGGTGATTGACGAGGAGCAACGCTTCGGCGTGCTGCACAAGGAAAAATTCAAGCGGCTGCGCACGCTCGTGGACGTGCTGACGCTCAGCGCCACGCCCATCCCGCGGACGCTTTATCTCGCCCTCACCGGCGCGCGCGACATGAGCACCATCCAGACGCCGCCGCACGATCGCCTGCCGGTCGAGACCATCGTGGTGCAGTACGACGAACGCGTCATTCGCGACGCCATCCAGCGCGAGCTGAATCGCGGCGGGCAGGTTTTCTTTCTGCACAACCGAGTGCTGACCATCGAAACCATGCGGTCGAAATTACAGATGCTGACGCCCCACGCGCGCATCGTCGTCGGCCACGGCCAGATGGAATCGGACGAGCTCGAGGAAGTGATGACGAAGTTCGTCAACGGCGAAGCGGACGTGCTGCTTTCGACGACCATCATCGAGAGCGGACTCGATATTCCAAACGCGAACACCATCATCATTGACCGCGCGGACCGCTTTGGTTTGAGCGATCTTTACCAGTTGCGCGGTCGGGTTGGGCGTTACAAGCACCAGGCGTATGCCTATCTGCTGCTGCCGCGCCACGCCAGCCTGCTCACCGACGTGCGCAAGCGCATCAGCGCCATCCGGCAGTATTCCACGCTCGGCAGCGGATTCAAAATCGCCATGCGCGACCTCGAAATCCGCGGCGCGGGCAACCTGCTCGGCTCGGAACAAAGCGGCCACATCACCGCCGTCGGCTTTGAACTTTACTGTCAGTTGCTCAAGCAAAGCGTCAGCGCGCTGAAGGGCGAGAAGGTCAAGCCGAGGGTGGAAGTCAGCCTGCGACTTGATTTTTTGGAGCCGCAAGACATAAAACGTGACACGTGTTCCGTGAATCATGCATCACACATCACGCATCATGTATCACTCCCTCACCACTACGTTACCGAACCGCAGCACCGCATCGAAATTTATCGCAAGCTGGCACAGGCCAATGAAAAATCCGCGCTGGAAAATTTGCAGAAGGAATTACGCGACCGTTTTGGCCCGCTGCCACCGGCGGTGGAATTGCTGCTGCAAGTGGCCGAACTCAAGATTCTCGCCAGTGAAAAGGCCGTGACGATTATCGAGGTCAAGGACGACAAGCTGATGCTCACGCGCCACGGCGATTTCATCACGCTTGGCGGAAAATTCCCGCGCCTGACAAAGAAACAAACCGGCGCGCGATTGAAGGAAATCAAGAAACTGTTGCTGGCGATTTGAAGCCGGGGCGATTTGAGTGTTATTTTTCCGGGTAGAATCTCTTTGGGGAATTAGCGCTGGGGACGTATCCGCCTGAGCGGCTATGTCCAGTTTCCGGCCCTAGGTGATGAAATCATGGCGGCATGGATTCATCAAAAACTGGATCAGGCCGGCGGCGTTGGACTTCTAAACAGCGTCAACTGTTGCTGATGCTAAAAATTATTAAGCACGTCGCCTTCCCAAAACCGGCCATGAATTCAGGGGGCGAGAATCAACCGGTAAAATTTTTGCGAATAATTGACGATGTTGGTATCCGTGAACTTCAGCGAGTTGGTTTCAGCCAAAATACGGCTGCCCACATCAATCCAGTCCGGTTGTGTAAGGTTGGTCTTGTATTGGAGCTGATAGAACGCTCTGGTCGAGGCGGAAAAGGTAATGTCGAATGAGACGGGCGTGCGGGTGACAGCTTGGATTTTCGGTGTTTCCACGGATTTCACGCTGATGTCGTCCAGACCCAGATAATACAGGTCGTCCTGGAAACCAAATTGGAGGAGCGAACCGGAATTGGTCGCCGTGACGTAAAATTTCAAGTTAGTCCACTTGCTGAACGGAAGGTCAACACCGTCGTAAATCGTGGCGCCTTCCCATTGGACAAGAAATTCATTCGGAGTCGCGCCATAGGGATTCTGGGGATTGTCAATCCAGAGCGAGAGCAGATAAATATGTCCAGCAGTCGTGGGCAAGGTTTGCGAGAGATAACCCAGCGTGCCAGGTTGTCCCAGTTCAGCACCATAATGGCCGCTGTGAACCAAGCCGCGGAGACTGCCGACCTGAGTGGAAGCTGCGTTCAGGTTCCAGCCGCTAAAATCGCCGGTTTCAAAGCCGCCGTTGGAAACAATGTTCTGGCCGATGCGCAAAGTGAACGGCAGTTTCTGCACAATTTGATTTTTCTTGTTCCGCACCGACACGGTGGTTTTGTAAATGCCGGCGGCCAGCTCATTCGCTTTTTCGGTGAGTGTCACGGTGAAATTGGTCTGACTGCCGGCCGCCACCGTTCCGCTGGATTGGCTGACCGCAAGCCACGCCTTGGATCCCACAACCTTCCAGACGGCCGGGGTGCCGCCCAGATTTGAAATGGTAAAATCCTGCGCGGCGGGAACGAACGGTCCGCCCACCGGACCGGTCGCGGTGAAACCGGTTGCAGGCAGCACGGACAACACCGGCAGCACCTGAAGCTGGAAGGTGACAAGCTGAACCGTAGCCGAGGTCCGATTGGAAAATTCGAGGCTGGCCGAGTAATTTCCAACGGCCAGATTGGTGACCGCAGCGGTGAAATTAAGGATGACATTGGTCGTCGCCTGCGGGCCCAGTGTGCCGCCGGCCGGGGAAACTTTCAGCCAAGTCACCGCATTGGGATTGACCAATGTCCACGTCAGCGGGGCTTTGCCGGAGTTGGTCAGGATGATGACGGAAGCCGGAGAATTAAAAGGTCCGCCCACCACGCCCGAGGTGCCAGGCACCAAACCGGAAATAATTCCCAGCGAATTCGCCGGCGAATTTCCCTGCGCCACCAGGTCATCAATGAAGTTTTGCCCTGCCGGCGTGCCCCAGCCGGTGCAAAGATCGTATCCTTTAACGGCGTAAAATCGTGACGGACTGCTGCTCCAGGTGTTGTCACCGGTAGTGATGTCATGAAAATCCTGCGCGTAATCCGAGCCCGTGCCAATCGCATAAACCGTCGGGTTGACGAAACCGACCGCCGGTTTGCCGGTCGTGGCCGCCTGCTGATTCGCCAATGCCGTCAAC
>Ga0181536_10006694_pt1 | contig 11503 bp, 9 predicted proteins | sample PEATcosm2014_Bin_41_FD_121105 | JGI IMG/M metagenome (GOLD analysis project Ga0181536, IMG submission 121105) | Peatland microbial communities from MTU Mesocosm Facility, Houghton, MI, USA - PEATcosm2014_Bin17_60_metaG | ecosystem: Environmental > Terrestrial > Soil > Wetlands > Peat | place...
CGGTGATCACCGTGGCCATGCCTGGCCCCACCATCTCACTGAAGCGCCACCAGCACCGCCCGGCGCACCGTCAAATCGCTTGATCGCCGGATTTACACGGGTTCAGGCCGCCATCGACAGGCCCTTCCACGCGCGTCAGCACGGGCCTCAGTACCGCCTTTGTCGCTACCGTCACCTCCATGCAGCGTGCCGCCAGAGGGGCAAGGAAGCGGGCACTCCAGATCGCATCTCCGAGCCCTTGTTCGCTGACGACCAACACCCGCCGGCCATGCAATGCTGTGTCTGGCCACGGAACGCGGTCGCGCACCGCCGCCAGGCTGCCGCGCGCCGCCATGCTCGACCAATCGCCGTTCTCCAAGCGGGCTTCATACAAGGGTAGTCCGGCCTCCCAGTCACCATCCCCCAGGAGGGCCAGCGCCAGATTCAGTCTCTGCTTCGGTGCATCCGGCATCAGGCGCGCCGCCTCGCGCCAGTGACGCAGAGCCCCGTCGAAATCCCCGAGCGCATCCAGGACGCCCGCCATAACGCTGTGGGCGTTGCCGAAGCTGACATCGGTTTCCAGCGCAAGTCGCGCGACGGAATGTGCGAGATCGATCCGCCCGATATCAAAAAGCTGCCGCGCGCACTGTGCCAGCAACTCCGTCGCCACGGGATCGCGCTCAGCCTGGTTGGGTCGCGAGAAGCTCATGCAGCGTCACCGCCCGGCCACGAGAGATCAGCTTATTGATCTGCCCCTGTGCAAATCCAACCACCATGGGTGATCGAACGCCAGGAACAACCGCGATATCGTAGAGTTCCTGCACGATGCCGCCCAAACGCAACCAATGCACGGGGAGCCCGGAGGCGAGGTCGATGACCTGGATGGCGCAGTCGGGCGCCTGTCTCGCCTGCTTCAGGCGGTCGTCCAGCGGCAGGCCGACGAAGTCCCGGTGCCGCCGCGGCAACGAGAGCCCAACCAGAGCGAACCCGCCATGCAACGCGAGGCCGCGGGGAAAGCCTGGGCAAAATGCCAGTGGCTGGAACCGGCCCGAGGCCAGTTCGACCTCACCGAGCTCACCGGTGCCGGCGTTGCACAGATACAGCCGTCCTCCGGCGAGCCGGGGCGAATGCGGCATCGTCAGCCTGCCGGCCACAATCTCATTGCTGGCGACGTCAATCAGACAGCCATGGCCGACCCGTTCTTCCCGCCAAGACCGTGCGGTGTCACCCATTCCGGCCGCGGTTACATAACGCGGCACGCCACCAGCCATGGCCACCCCGTTGAGGTGGCAGCGGTCCTCCGGGGTGAGCGCCGAGACGAAGGGCGGTGTCCAGACCGGACGGAAGCTCGAGGTCTCATCGACGGTCGCGAGGCAGGAAAACAGCGTGTTGACAAAGATTGGCCGGCCAGACGGCAGCACGCCGACATCATGCGCGAAGACGTCGCCGGTATACCAGGCAACCTGAGGCACGAAGACGGCATCATGGCCCTCCAGCGCCTGACCTGGCGGCACGACGTTCTGGAAACGATAGATCGCGTTGAGGCCGGCCAGGATGAGCGACTGGTTGGTCACGGCCACGCCGAGGCAACGTTCGAATGTGCGCTCGGTCACGCTCAGCCGATCGGGTGTCGGGGCGCCGATCAGGAATAGTTTACCGATCTGATAGGTCGTCACGGCCAAGGCCGCTCCGCTGGCGTGCAGCCATGGGGCGAATCCCTCGGACGCATCGAGACTGTAGGGCGGGCTGGAATCTCCGGCACTCTCAATGCGCATTGACCTGATGTCCTTCGGCTGGAGGATATCAGCCGGCGCGATGATGTTGGTGGTGCCGGACGGAGAGGTCAATCGAGGTCTGATCGTCCGGTTAGCTGGTCATGCGATGAATCGCCTCCGCGTCAAAGGAATCGGCGAGGGGATTCGGCTGGCGGCCCGCTCATACCGTTTCCGCGGAGGAAGGAAGTCGATGATCCTGTTCGAAGGGATGGGCCGTGGCCGCGCTGATCGATGTTCGCGGCCGCGATCGCCGGGCCGTCTGTCTGTCGAAACAGCATACTGAGCCTCATCCGGTGATCGGTGACCCTCGCCTTCGCGGGGGCAGGCTGTGGCGGCCGGGCAATGGGCGGATCCCTTCGGTGAGAAGATCCATCCACAGCGCCGGCCGGTCGCGATTACCTGACGATGCGGTCCGCCAAAGCCGCTTCCTCGCGATTTGTCGCGTGACATTGTCGCACCGATCGGCCCAGCGGTATCCGTGCGACGCGGCAACTGCCATCTGACGTCGGCCCAGGCAGGGCCACAGCAGATGTAGGATTTGGGACACAATCAGCGTATAAGAGATGGTGGAGACCTGACCGATCCAGCCCATGACCGATACCGCTCAGCAGCACCAGGCCTTCGCACTGAAGGGACACATCCAGCCCGGGGACACCGCGCCGTGGTGGAACCAGGGCCGCCATAAGTTTGTCTTTGATCGAGTTGCCGGCCGTTACATCGTGATGGGTTTCTATGGCACGGCCCGTGACGCCATTGGTCAGGCGGCACTGCGCGCTCTTCACGACCATCGTCGGTTCGTCGACGATGACAAGGCTAGTTTCTTCTGCGTCTGCATGGACCCGAGGGACAAGACGGAACTCAACGTCGACAAAAATTTCCCCTCGCTGCAATTCGTTTGGGACCTTGATGGCGCGGTGCACCGTGCCTACGGGATTGCCCACCGGATATGGATCGTCCTGGATCCAATGCTGCGTGTTCTCGAAGTGTTGCCATTCAGCGCGGACGGCGCTGACATATCGCAACTCCTGACTTTGCTTGAGAGGCTTCCGCCGCCTTCCCGTTATCTTGGCTTCGAAGCCCCGGTACCGGTCCTCGTGCTACCCAATGTCTTCGAGGCGGAGTTCTGCCGGCATCTGATCAACTGCTACGAAGCGAATGGCGGTAGAGATAGCGGTTTCATGCAGGAGATGGGCGGAAAGGCGGTCGAGCTTTACGACCCCGAATGGAAGCGTAGGAGGGATTTCACTATCTCCGACGAAGCGCTGATCGACCTGATCAAGGCGCGCATGGCGCGCCGCCTCGGAGTGATGCTGCGGAAAGCGTTTCATTTCACTTTCTCGCGGATGGAGCGGCACCTTATCGCTTGTTATACGGCGGAAGAAGGCGGCCATTTTGGCCCTCATCGTGACGACACCGTAAGAGCGACGGAACACCGCCGGTTCGCCGCTTCCATCAGCCTGAACAGTGATTTCGACGGCGGAGAGGTGAGCTTCCCCGAGTTCAGTCCGCGTCAATTCAAGGCGCCGACCGGCGCGGCGTTGATTTTCTCTTCCTCACTTCTTCATCGCGTCAGCACGGTAACGCGTGGTCGCCGTTATGTCTTCCTTCCGTTCTTGCATGATGAAGAGGCAGAAAAGATCCGCCTCGCGAATCTTCAATTTTTATCACCTCCGGTCCCCGCGCATGTCGAACCCAATGGATGACGGTGGTTCCCTACCGACCTGTCGCTTGGATCCACCGGAGCTCTCGACAAGGGCCAGATCAGCGTGGTGAACCCGCTCACAGCCTGAAACGCTCCGCCGTGCCGCTTGGCACCATGCCAAACACCGGAATTATATCCCCAAACGCCATCATCCGGTCATGACCTGGCCGGCGTACGACGCGGCATCGCGGCAACCGGTGTCATCCGCGCTGTTGCCGCCCTGATCTTGCGACTCCAGGCTCGGCACGAACGTGACGAGCAGGTACTTGAGCCCTCTCCATAGCGGGAGAATGCGGTCGTCCGGGACCAGATGCCGGGCGAGCGCCCCGTGACCCTGCTCAGGGTCGCCGTCGAACCCGATGTGCTGAACGAGGAAATGCCGAAACGCCTTGATCGTCGGGTTGTTCCATTCGGGTGCCCGCAGGAACGCTCGGAAGACACGCTCGAGCCCGCCGTCCTCGTAGCTTGCAATGCTTAATGCCCGGGCGACCGGATTGGTCGCCCGGACACCGTCCAGATAACGCTTGCCGGCCGCCTCGAAGGAGCGGCGCTTTTCCTCACTGATGGACGTGAGAAGGAGAATACGCCGCATGAATTCGTCATGGTTCATCTTCTCACCCGCGACCGCGACCCCGGGCCAGGGTGACAGGTTGTCGGTCGTGCATTCTTCCCGCTCGAGTTGCCGCAGCTTGCAGTCGTCCGGAAAGAGACCGCGCGCGACCGCCAGATTCTCCCGAAACTGGATCGAGAAAAAATAATAGGCCCAGGCGACGTCGACAAATTCTTCTTCCGTCAGATCTGTCCAATCCAGATCACAGATACTGTCGAGCACAAAGGCATAACCGTGTTTCTCCGTGTGATTCATCGTTTACTCTTCCAAATGGGTCGGGCCGACAAACGAAACCGCTGGGCGCCCCTGATGAGCGGGTGCCTTTCAGCGACGGACCATTGATTAAGACGATTGCTATCAGAGAGACTGTAACGATTATCCAGATAGCTAACAAGATCTAAAATTTGGAATATGAGATGAAAATTAGAATTTGACCTGATTTCCCAAAGCCAAGGCGTTCGCTGGGGCTCCGGACATAGCTGGCTGCTGACGGCACTCATGCCAACCTCTCGGCTCGAGGTTGCGGTCAAGCCCCGAAACCGCGAATGGGGGCGTCGAAGACGCCGGGTTTGAGGGCAGCCTTGAGCCGAGGAATGACCGGTCCGGCCGTTGGTTGCCTGGCTGGATCAGCCTTGGCCGACCGGGGGAGCGCCCTGCGACTGAGGCCGCGGGCGAATCCCGGCCGCGCGTTGCGATGCCACGATCGCGTCGGCCCGCGCGCCGATCGTCTTTTCATCCTCGGCCGGGTCGGGGACCGGGTAGGTCACGCACGCGGCGACCACCGACCCCGGCCTGGAACCTGGATCGGAGTTGACAGAAACCCGCGGTCAAAGCGCTTATGCAAATTCGGGCTCGCGATCCCGCCCAGGCCGCGAGGACCAGCCGCGATGACCGTCGTACATATGATCGGCAATGCCCATATCGACCCGGTCTGGCTCTGGGGCTGGCAGGCCGGCGTCGATGAGGCATTGGCGACACCCTCCGCCGCCGCCGACCGCTGCGACGAGTACCCCGGCTTCATCTTTACCCGCGGCGAGGCCTGGCTTTACCAGCAGGCCGAACGCCTCCGCCCCGACCTGTTCGCTCGCATCCGCGAGCGGGTCGCCGACGGCCACTGGTTCATCGCCGGCGGTACCTACGTCCAGCCCGACCTCAACCTGCCTACCGAGATGGCCCTGCGCCGCCAGATCCGTCACGGTCAGGCTTGGTTCCAGGACCGTTTCGGCGTCCGCCCCCGCATCGGCTACAATGTCGATAGTTTCGGCCATCCGGCCTTCCTGCCCGATCTGCTCGCCGAACACGGCTACACGGCCTACGTGCTGGGCCGCCCCGACCCAAAGCAAATGGACATCCCATTCGCCGCCTTCCGCTGGCGCGGCGCGGGCGGGGCCGAGCTGCCGGCGTTTCGTGTCATCCCCGCTTACGCCTACAGCCTGCCCGACCTGCATGATCACATCATGCGGTCCCTGGCGCACGCCGACCCCGCGCTCGGCCACACCATGTGCTTCTACGGCGTCGGCGACCACGGCGGCGGCCCAACCAGGATGCAGATCGACTGGATCCTTGAACACCGCACGGCTTTCGCCGGCATCGAATTGCGCCTGTCCAACCCTCAGGCGTTCTTCGACGCGATCGCGGCTCACCACGCCGCGCTTCCATTGGTCGAGGGCGAGCTGCAGCATTGCTTTCCCGGCTGTTACAGCGCCATGGGCGACGTCAAGCGCGCCCAGCGGCACGGCGAGCACCTGCTGGACCAGGCCGAACGCGCGACCGCCGCCTTCGCGACGGACCCCGCTGAACGCTCCCGCCATCTGGCGAAGATCGACACCGCCTGGAATGACCTGCTGTTCACCGCGTTTCACGACATCGCCGCGGGCACCGCCACCCCCTCCGCCTGGGCGAGTTGCCGCGCCATGCAGGGCCGTGCCCGGATCGCGGCGGAAGAAGTGTTGCTCGACACGACGCGCGCCTGGGCGCATCGCACGCTGGCGCCATGCCGCGAGCCCCAGATCGTCGTGATCAACACCGATGATACGCCCTTTGACGGCCTCGTCGAATGCGAAACCTGGCTCGATGAGGATCTCTGGGAAGACCGGTTTCTCGTCGCCGCCGACGGTACGTGTGTCCCGTTCCAGCAGGTCCAGCCCGACGCGATGGAATGGACCCCCCGCCTCCTGTTTCCCGCTCGCGTTCCCCCCGGCGCCGCGACAACCGTGCTGATACGCCAGGGGCCGCCGCCAGCAACTCCAGATGCCGCCACCGACCTCACGGTGTCTCCAGTACGCCTCGCCAACTCGCGGCTCGCGGTGGCGCTCGGCCCCGCCGGGATCTCCGGCATCGCCTTCGACGGCCGTCCCCTGTTGGGAGCCCAGGGGATCGCTTTACAGTTGCGCCACGATCACACCGATACGTGGACGGCCGACACCGACCGCTGGACCGAGCCTCTCTCCGGCAAGCTTTCCGAAGGCGTTTGGGAGGTCGAGGAAACCGGTCCACTGCGCGCGACCCTGCGCATGCGGCACCGGCTTGGCACCTCCCGCCTGCGTTGGACCCTTGGCCTGCGGCGCGACGACCCGCGGCTCTTCATGCGTCTGGAGATCAACTTCGACGAACGCCTCACCCTGTTGCAGCTTGGCATCGATCTCGCGCGTGCTCCGCTTCGCCGCACTGACGCCGTCCCCGGCGGCGCTATCCGGCGCCCTCTCTCGCCGGTCGAATACCCCGTGCAGGGCTGGTCCCGTCTGAGCGGCGCGGATGTCGAAATGGCGCTGCTGACCCAGGACGCCTACAGCCTCAGCGTGGACGGCGGATCATGGCAATGGACGCTGCTGCGCAGTCCCCGCATGGCCTGGCAGGGCCGCGATCCGCCGGTCTATCATGGCCGTGACACCTACACCGACCAAGGCGTGCACGACCTGACGTTCGAGTTGCATTTCGGCGAAACGCTGCCGGACGCCACACTGAACATCGCGGCTCGGCGTATGGCGCAGCGGCTGATCACATTCGATCGCACTGAAGGGGTCGGCCGCCCGCTCTCGCTGGAAGACAAGCTACCATGAGGGACGGCATCGAGATCGCCCGCCGCGGCGGCGCACCGAATGGTCGTGGCTGGTACTGCCCTTCGTCCGCCGGAGAATGAGCATGATACCGAAATCGACAGGTCCTGGCTTCGTCGGCGAACGTCTCGGACAGTTCGTCGCGGCGTCGCGCTGGGAATCCCTGGGGCAATCATTACGGCATGAAGGCAAGCGGTCACTGCTGAATTTCGCCGGGTGCGCCGTCGGCGTTGCCCGTACACCGCCGATCGAGATGGCCATGCGCGTGCTGACGCCGCTATCCGGCGCCGATCGGGTCATGGTGATCGGCCGCGCGGAGCGGCTCGATCCGCTCGGCGCGGCATTCATCAATGCGATCGGCGGGAACCTGCTCGACTACGACGACACGCATTTGAGGACGGTCATCCATCCCACGGCGCCGGTTGCTCCGCCGTGCTCGCTCTCGCCGAACAGCGCGGCCTCGCCGGAGCGGCGGTCCTGCACGCCTTCATCCTGGGCGCCGAGGTCGAGCGCCGGATCGGCAACGCCGTCTCGCCGGGTCATTATGCGCGGGGTTGGCACATTACCTCGACCTGCGGCGTGTTTGGCGCCGCCGCCGCGAGCGCGAAGCTGCTTGGCCTGGACGCCGAACAGACCTGGCACGCGCTTGGTATCGCCGCCAGCCAGTCCGCCGGGACGGTGGAAAACCTGCCCAGCGCGGCGAAGAATGTGAGCGTCGGCAATGCGGCGCGCAATGGACTGTTCGCCGCGCTGCTGGCGGAGCAGGGCTACACCGCCGCGCCGGCCGCGATCGAGGGCGCGCTCGGCTGGGCACGCGCGATGGGCGACGAGCCCGCGGTCGCGGACATAACGGACGGTCTTGGCGAGCAGTGGGAGATGTCGCTGAACACCTACAAGCCGTACCCCTGCGGGATCGTGATGCATGCCGTGATCGATGCCTGCCTGGCGCTGCGGCGGGATCATGCGGTGACGGCGGCGGAGATCGCGGAAATCACCGTGTCCGGCGACCAGTTGTTGCTCGATCGTGGCGATCGCGCGGTCGCCAATGACAGGGACGCGCGCGTCAGTATCCATCACTGCGCCGCGGTGTCCTTTTTGTTCGGCACCGCCGGGCTGAAGGAGTTTTCGGACGAAACAGTCCATGATCCGGCCGTCGTCGCGATGCGCGCGCTGACGAAGACCCGGCTTGACGCTGGCAGCCCCCGAGGTGCCGCCACCGCCACGGTGCGCACCGCGTGGACGGGAGGCTGCTGACATCGACCGTGCGCCATGCCAGAGGCAGTGCCGAGCGGCCGCTCTCCGACCAGGACATCGAGGCGAAGGTGCGCGACCTCGCTCGCCATGGCGCGTTCCAGGGATCGGTCGAGGACGTCATCGCGACGGTCTGGCGGCTGGATACGATGGCGACGATCGATCCGCTGGTCGAGGTGCTCGGCCGGAGGTAGCGCGGCGGTCGCTGGCCGTTACCTGGCCCTGACGGTGTGGTTGCACCTCGGGCGCTGTTCCGCTAGCGTCGAAAGATCGTGTCCATGAGTTGGAAATATGCTGGCGGTGGTCATTTCGAGGGCATCTGGCCGATGCTTGTCGCATCGCGAGGAACGCGGAACGGCATCACACTCCGGGCCGCGACTCTCATCGGCCGACGGTAACGGCTCTCGCGCCCGGCGGATCAACCTCGCTTGTTTGCTCCGGAAGATCACTCGTTCAGGTCCGAGGTGAAAGGCCTGGATGAACCGATCCCGGCGAGCGAAAATTCCGGCCGGTTCCCCCTGGCTCGCGGCGGCGGAGGGGCCTGTGCTTGCCGGATGACCGGGAGTTGACCCAGTGGTCCCGATGGAAACGTCCGTGGACATAGAGCCACGGGTTTCGCCCCTGGATCGGGTGCCGCGACAGACCGTCACCGCCGGCGCGGAGACTGAGTCGCGAGAGCCTGGCGCCGAAAGAGACGTCTCACCGGCTCAGACGGACGTAGCGCGGGTTCGGGGCGAGGCAGCCGTCGGCCGCGTGGCCGGGCCCTTCCCTCCCGCCTGCCGCGATCCAACGTTGCCGCCGTCTGGACGGCCGCGCGTCTATTACGACGCGACGCTCGTTATTGGCTTCGGCCTGGAGCCGCCGGTCGGCGTGGTCAGAGTCGATCGCTATGTCGCCGAGTTGCTCGCCCACGATCCGACACTCGACCTCAGCTTCGTGATTTTCGATGCCGCTTCTGGCGGCTTCCGCGATCTTACGAGCCACGAAGCGGCGCTGCTCGATCGCATCCTGTTCCACTGCTACGAACCGCCAGTCGCGGCGGAGGTTCCACAGCCGCCGCCCTTTCCCCCAGAACCTGAGCCCGGACCTGAGCCCGAACCCGAGCCTGAGCCTGAGCCCATCACGGCCCGCCTGTTGCTCCGCCGCCTCCGCACAGCCTCGACGCTACCGGCACCCGAGTTCGACCGCATTTTAACCCAATACGCCGCACGGTTGCTTCCCGTAACGCCGCGACAGAGCCTGGGCCGCCGGGCCGCGACCCGCATCGCCCGCGGAATTGTCCTGTTTGGCGCGCGACGCGGACACTTCGTTGTTTATCGCCCGACCGTCGCGGCGCGATCTGTCCGCGCGGCCGGACGCCACCTGATCCGCCCCGATCCAGCTCCGGCCCAGATTTCGGCGGGACCGGACGATCCGCCGCGGATCGCCGGCGTCGCGCCGGCCCCGTGCGATGACCCGGCGGCCGGGTCGCGATCGGGCGAAGCTGATCCCAGGCCGCCCCCGTGCGCGATCGGCTTCCGCGAAGGCGACGTATTACTGTCGTTGAGCAATGCCTGGGACTACATGGACTACGCCTACCTGCACCGCATTTGCAGAGATGACCGAGTTCGTTTGGTGTCCGTCGTGTACGACGTGATCGCGATGCAGTTCCCATTTTCCACGCCAGGACCGATGCACATCTATCATCGCCACTGGATTGAGATCGGACACAGCGCCGCGCACCTGCTGGCCATCTCCAAATTCAGCGCGGACCAATATCTTGAGTTTATCGGCGAACCGAATGGCCTGTTCCCGCCGCTGAGCTACGCCTATCTCCCAAGCTTTCCGCGACCCCGCGCCGACGAGATCGGTGAAGCCCCGGTCGTCCAACTTCTGGGCCGCCGCTTCGTGGTGTTCTGCTCAACGATCGAGACGCGGAAGAACCATCAGCTCCTGCTGCAGCTCTGGGACCGCTTGCGGCTGGAATTCAGCCACGACGAACTGCCCATCCTGGTATTCGTCGGCAGATGGGGTTGGGGAGCCGAGACCGTCCGCTTACAGAGCGAGCGCAACTTCCATCTGCGCGGCCATTTGCTGATCCTTAATCACCTGAGCGACGCGGAATTGATCTGGATCTATCGCAACGCTCGCTTCACGCTGTTTCCCGCGCTGTCCGAGGGCTATGGCCTCGCGGCGGCCGAGAGTCTGTCCTTTGGCACCCCGGTGGTCATCTCTGATTGCCCCGCCCTCGTCGAGGCCACCGAAGGGCTGATGCCCGCTCACGATCCGCTCGACTTCATGGCGTGGCTCGCGGAGATGCGCGGCCTGATCCGCGACGACCTTCGGCTTGACGAACTGAGGGCCGCCGCGGCGCGTTACCGGGGCCCCGCCTACGACGCATTCGCCAACGCCATTCGCGCGATCGCCGTCGCGGTCTCCCAACCCGCGGCACAGCTGGTTGAGGCCGATTAATGCCTTGCTGCCTGATGCTGGCCCCATTTCCCGTCGTCATCCCGCGTCATGGCGGCCAGGTCCGGACCGCGACGACCGCGCGCGCGCTGTCACGGGCGGGTTGGCGGGTCGACGTGGTTGGCCTCTATCACGCGGATTTCTACCCGGCCGTTGAACGGGGCGTGCTTGATATCGTCATCAGCGACCCCGTGGTCAGTCGCCGGGCGACGGACGATGTACTGTTCGGCGACCTGCACGTCGCCAGAGCCGCGGCGGGCGACAGTCGCGTGGTCGATCAGCTGCGGATGTTGCTGGCGCGGCTGCGGCCGGATGTCGTGCAGGTCGAGCATCCCTGGAGTTGGCTGGTTCTGCGGACCGCTCTGCCGCGCAAAGGGGGGCCTAAAGTCGTTTACTCCAGCCACAATATTGAATGGAACCTTCGGCTGCCCTTGCTTGGCCTCAATCTCAATCGCCCCGGCTCCGATCGGCTCATGGAGGCAACCCGGCTGCTGGAAAGGGAGGTCGCGCGTGCGGCGGACGTCACGCTGTCGATTTCCGACATCGAGGGCGCGCGGATCCAGCAGTTCTCATTTTACCAGACCGGGCGGTTTTCGCGGCTGTTGCCACAGTGAACGGTTGATTTTGAGTTTGGCCTGACCGCCTGGGTGAGTCTCAGATGCAACAGTTTCGGCGTGATCGC
>Ga0181536_10006695_pt1 | contig 11502 bp, 9 predicted proteins | sample PEATcosm2014_Bin_41_FD_121105 | JGI IMG/M metagenome (GOLD analysis project Ga0181536, IMG submission 121105) | Peatland microbial communities from MTU Mesocosm Facility, Houghton, MI, USA - PEATcosm2014_Bin17_60_metaG | ecosystem: Environmental > Terrestrial > Soil > Wetlands > Peat | place...
ATTCCCGTGGGCGTCGCCGGGTTTCTGTTCAGCAAGCAGGCTGAGACCGCCTGGCGCGCACCCGAGGTCATGGGCTGGGCGCTAATCTCGGTCGGCATCCTCATGTGGCTCGCCGAAAACGCCAGCCGGAAGATCCGCGACCTGGCTTCCTTGAACCTGGCCGATTCCGTCGTTATCGGTGTTGCGCAGGCGCTGGCCGTGGTGCCGGGCACGTCGCGCTCCGGCATCACTATCTCCGCCGGGCTGTACCGCAACCTGACCAGCGAAGCGGCCGCCCGCTTTTCCTTTCTGCTTTCGGCCCCGGCCATCGGCGGCGCGGTTGCCAAAACCCTCTGGGACATGCACAAGCAGCACCAGTTGCACTCGTTGGTCGATGCCCCATTCCTCATCGGCGTCATGGTCAGCGGCGTCACCGGCTGCGCGGTCATCGCCTGGTTTCTGCATTATCTGCGTCGCAATAGCTTGCGGCCCTTCGTGATTTATCGTCTGGTTTTTGGCATAATAGTGCTTGCTCTGGCTTTCATCCGCCGGCCAGCGTGATGAAGCTCTTATCTCCGACACAGCACAAGAGGTGGAACGAACTCACCGGGTTCCTCCTGCTTTCCAGCGGTCTGGTGATTTTGCTCAGCCTGGTTTCGTACCACGCCCAGGACCCCTCCTGGAATACCGCCGCCGGCTCGCGCCCTCTCAACCTGATTGGTTATCCCGGCTCTTACCTGGCCGATATCCTGTTCCAGGCCTTTGGCGCCGCGGCGCTGCTCTTCCCTCTGCTTATTTTTCTGCTGGCGTGGCGATGGATCCGCTCCGAACAGATTGAGGCCGGCGCGGTGAAAATGCTCGGCTCGGTTCTGCTCACGCTGGGCGCTTGCGCCGCGCTTTCCTTCCTTCCCTGGAGGATGTTCGGCGGTAGTGTCACCGTGGGCGGCGCCCTGGGATTGGTGCTGGCCCGCTACCTGGTGGAGACTTTGAACCTGGCGGGCGCGCTGCTGGCCACCGTGACTACCGTGGTGATTTCCATTTACCTGGTCTCCTCCTTTACGCTGGCGAAGCTGCCGGAATGGTTCGCCCGGCCGATCGCCTGGTTCGAACGGCGCGGCGCGGCCTGGCAAGCCTGGCGCGCACGAATGCAGGCCCGGGCGGTGGAAAAAGCGCGCGAACTCGAACGGCGCCGCCGCGAGCAAAAAAAGGAGCAGAAGGAACGGACCCGCACTCCGATTCCTGCCCGCGAACCCGAGCCCGCTCCAGCGGCCGCCGCCGGAATCGATACGCCGCCGTGGGAAGCCGGCGAAAGCGCGACCAGGGGGTCGCGCGCAGACGAGGGCGTCTGCCCCACCGGGCAGCAGGTGGGCGCCGCCTACGCCCCCATCGAAGAGATTCCGATTTGCCCGGTGGAAGATTTCCCGCCGGTCGAGCCTCCCATGCCCGCGGCTCTCTCGACGGCCGCGCCCGAACCGGCATTCCACGCCGTGTTCCATTTGCCCAATACCGATTTGCTGAACGAAATCCCGGCCCGCAGCGCTTACGACGAGCAGGAACTCAAAGATACCGCCGTCCGCATCAAGTCCAAGTTCGAAGAGTTCAACGTCCTCGGAAACGTGGTGCAGATCAACCCCGGGCCGGTGGTGACCACTTTCGAATTCAAACCCGAGGCCGGCATCAAGTACAGCCGCATCATCAGCCTCAACGAGGACCTTTGCCTCGGCCTGCAGGCCGAAAGCATCCTCATCGAACGCATCCCCGGCAAGCCCACCGTGGGCATCGAGGTCCCCAACACGCGCCGCGAGGTGATCGCGCTGCGCCAGATGCTGGAATCCGACGAGTTCGCGCAATCCCACTCGCGGCTGACCATTCCGCTGGGCAAGGATATCAACGGCCGCATCCGCATGGCCGCGCTCGATACCATGCCGCACCTGCTGATCGCCGGCTCGACCGGCTCCGGCAAGAGCGTCATGATCAACTCCATGATCATGTCGATCCTCTATAAGGCCACGCCCGACGAGGTGCGGCTGATCATGGTCGATCCCAAGCGCGTCGAGCTGGGCATGTACGAGGGCGTTCCGCACCTCCTCACGCCGGTCATCATCGATCCCAAGAAGGCCACCAACGCGCTGCGCAACGCCGTGCTCGAAATGGAGCGCCGCCTGCGCCTGCTCGCCGAATACGGCGTGCGCAATATCGAGCAATACAACAAGAAGATCCGCAAGCTGCAGGAAGAGCCGCGCGATCTGTTCGGCGACCCGGATCAGACGCAGGAAGAGTTGCGCCCGCTGCCCTACATCCTGATCCTGATCGACGAGCTGGCCGACCTGATGATGATCGAAGGCCGCAACGTGGAAGAGAGCGTCACGCGCCTGGCGCAGATGGCGCGCGCCGTCGGCATGCACCTGGTGCTGGCCACTCAGCGCCCCAGCGTGGACGTCATCACCGGGCTCATCAAGGCCAACTTCCCCGCCCGCATCAGTTTCCGCGTCGCCACCCGCGTCGATTCCCGCACCGTCCTCGACGTGATGGGCGCCGAGCACCTGCTGGGCAAGGGCGACATGCTCTTCCTGCCGCCCGGTTCGTCGCGCCTTACCCGCGTTCACGGCGCTTTCGTCACCGAAACCGAAATCAACCGCGTGGTCGATTTCTGGAAGACGCAGGCCGCGCCGGAGTACGACCAATCGTTCCTGATCGCGCCGCCCAACGAAGAAGACCCCGAGGCCGCCGGCGATGGCGCAAGCGTTGAGCACGACCCCATGTATGAAGAGGCCGTCCGCCTGGTGCTGCAAATGGGCAAGGCCTCGACTTCCACCTTACAGCGCCACCTGCGCCTCGGTTATGGCCGCGCCGCCCGCATACTCGACATGATGCAGCGCGACGGCATCATCGGCCCTCCCGATGGCAGCAAGCCGCGCGAGGTCTTAAAGCCGCCCGATTGGCTGCGCGAGGTAGAGACCCAGTTACGCTAGGGCACGCTTCAGCTTGCCAACGCCCGCTTGTCGGGCGCAGCTTCACCCTGCCAGCTCCGCGCCGTCATCGAGCGGCCCTTACTCCGGCAGCTTGACCCCGATGCTTTCGAGGAAGTGTTCGTCGAATTCGACAGACTCTTCCGGGCGCGGGCATTCCCGCCAGCAGTCGGCCAGTGGTTTGCTGGCGTACATGGTTTTCTGGCATTCATCGCACCACCAATGGATGACCAGCTCCCGCTCGTCGGTGACCCCGACTTCGTCGATCCGCGCCGGCACGGCCCCGCATCCGCACCTGAGTGAAAAGTGACGATAGCTCATAGTGACAGCATCTACCGTTACTTATCGCATTAACGGGCCGTCCCGATACAGTCCCAAATCCAGACTTTTGTACTACACGCGTACCGAACCACACAGGACAAAACTCACAGCCGGTTGCAACTGTAAACTAGCGGCGGGTCACCGGCCCAAGCCGAATTCGCCCGCGGCAGCCGGCGCGCGCGCCCTAGCGTCTCCCCCTCAGATGCAAGAACAAAGACAGATACCGTTTTACGTTGCAGGTGATCAGGAATCCCTCTCGCACGTGCTCGTGGCCTTGCGCTCCCAGGCGCGCGGCCAGTTCCGGATGCGCCAGCAGATAGCGAATCTGGTAGGCCGTGCCTTCCACCGAGTGCGCCAGCAGACCGGTGTGCTTGTGCACCACTTGTGTCGGGATGCCGCCGGCGGCTGACGCCACGACCGGCTTCTTCTTCCACAGCGCTTCCGCCACGGTTAACCCAAAACCTTCGCGCAGACTTTTCTGAATGACGATGGTGGCCGCGGTCTGTAGGGCATTTATCTCCAGCGGGCTGTCGGAAGGCAATTGCAGAAGGTGGATGTCGGGATCGCCTGCTGCAGCCTCGCGCGTTTCCTCCAGCACCTCGGCGCCTTCCGGATCGTCGTCTGCCGTGCCTCCCGCCAGCACCAGTTGGCAATCGAAGTATCGTCTCACGATTTTGTAGGCTCGCACTACGCCCACCGGATCCTTGAGCCGGTCGAAGCGTGAAATCTGCACCAACAGTTTCCGGCCCGGATCGACCCCATGGCGCTCCAGCACCGAGCGCACGAAGGACGGCTCCAGCGTCCGATTCTTATCGGCAAGCGGATCGATCGACGGGTAGAACAGGTACTGCGGACAAGGCAACTGCCGGGCGAAAGACGGCGATGAGAAAATCGCCGCGTCGTAACGTACTACCCACGGCTGCAGGAACTCCCACACCTCCGGGTTCGGATTCGACAGATCGATGTGGCATCGCCAAACCCAATGGCCCGACTCGGCACGCCGGCCATCGATTGAGGCCACCGGTTGCGGATCGTGAATCACCACGAATTCGCGGTCCAGCTGCAGGCGCGCCAGGTTCCGTTCGCTGCAGGAACGAAACACCTCGAAGGCGGCCGGTCCCCCGTGGAACGCTCCGCCATGCAGCGCATTGTGAAAGGCCTTGGTAACCTCGAAAAACTCCTTGCCGCCGGCGAATACTTCCCACTCCGCGCGCAGGTTCAGCTCCTGCATCAGCGGCACTACGCGGCTCAGCAACTCGGCGACTCCACCGCCCACCGCCGTCGAATTGACCATCAATACCTCCGCGCCTGTCAGCGGGCGGGCCAGCGCGCGCAATTCCTCCACCTCGTTTCCCAACAAAGGCACGTACCGGTCAAGCGCGGGGCCCAATGCGATCATTGCCGTTGCGCCTCCCGGTCGATGAGGCTTACAATCTCTTCCCGGGCGCTGTCCAGTGTATTGGTGTAGATGTCGATACGGTTCACGCGCCGCGCCAGGTCGTCGGCTCCCAGGCTGCCGGAAAGCCACTGCGAGAAATCGTTGGTGCGCAACTGCAAGCGAAGCCGCGATGCGATGAAGTGATAGTAAAAAGACGAGTGGCTCAGGTGCGCCAGGGAACCTCGAAACTCTTCCAGCGTATGCGCTTCCCAACCGAGCGGCACGGCCACCTCCACGCTCTCGCAGAAATAGAACGGCTCGAACGCCGTGACGCCGGCTTCTGCCGGATGCGCGTCGCAGTACTCCGCGGCCAGCCGCCGCAGGTCGCCTCGCAAATCCTCGAGCGAGACGTAGTCGCGGACATCCAGCCCTCCCAGCCATTCGGCCAGGATGGGACGGTTGAGCGCCGCCATCACCCATTGCGCAAAATCGTTGGAGAAGCTTTCAACCAGAAAATGGTGCCGGCCCAGGCTCTGGAAGGTGTGGTAGAAGATGGAGGCATCGCTGGCCTGATCCAGGCCAGCGCGCAGCTCGTCCAGACTGGATGCTTGCTGGTTGTTGATCCGCGTCAGGTACGACGCGGCGACAAATCCGAATGGCGTCTCCGCGGTTTTCATGGAACCTCCAGGGCGAGCTTTTCGAGCACCCGGCAAACCTCGGCCGGATTGCGCAGCCCGAAACCGGCGCGTGTCCGGCGCGCCACGCCGACGCGGGCCGTAATGCCATGGGAAGCGGCCGCGAATGCGGATTCGTCGGCATCGTCGTCTCCGATGTAGACCGGCAGTGCGCCGGCTCGAGCGTGGCGCAAGTGCAGGCGAACCGCGTCGCCCTTTCCCCGCAGTTCCCGCGGCATCACCTCCCAGACGCAGTCTCCGGCGGTTACGCTCAGCCAACGGCCGAGCTCCCCGCGCAGTCCCTCGATTGCCGCGCGCCCACGCTCCAACGCGGACGGCTCCGCGCCGCGGCAGTGCAGCGCGAAGGTTACACCCTTGTCTTCAATCCACAATCCAGCGGACCCATGCAGCCTCCCGGCGAGGGCGCCCCCGGCCTCCGCCAGCATCCGCAGGTTATCGTGATGCAGGCCCGGTAAACGCCCATTCTCCCAGCCGTACAATCCCAAGCAGAGTACACCCGGCACCGCTACGCGCCGCGCCACGTCCGCTTGGCGCCGTCCGCTGATCACCCGGATCCGTACCCGCGACCGCCCGGCCAGCCGTCGCAGCACTCGCCGCGTGGGCTCCGGCAAGTGCGCTTCCTCGGGCCGCGCACGCAAGGGAGCCAGGGTGCCATCGAAATCCAAGAAGAGCTCGATCGATTTGGCGCTCCGCAGCCGCTCGACCACCACATTCCAGTCCTCCAGAAGGTAACGCATCGCCCAGCCCTCAGCTTCCGGCCGCCACCGACGCCAACTCCGATGCCACCGGCTGGATGGGGCCGCCGTTACCCGGCGTCTTCACCCGGATAGCCGCCAGCTCGGCGATCAAGGTGCCTGCCCAACGGTAAACGTTGTGTTCGCGCACATACGCGCGCATACGCGCCATGCGCGCGCGGCGTTCCTCCGGAGCCATCGCGAGCGCCTTGTAAATCGCGTCCGCCAGCCCCTCCGTATCATATGGGTTCACCAGCAGAGCGTCCGCCAGCTCGTGACTCGCACCCGCGAACCGGCTAAGGACCAGCACGCCCCGCTCATCATTGTTCGCGGCCACGTACTCTTTGGCCACCAAGTTCATACCGTCGTGCAGCGAGGTCACCAGACACAGGTCGGCCGCGCGATAGTACGGCAGAATCTGACTGTGGCTGTGGTGGCGCGGCAGAAACAGGATCGGCTTCCAGCCATTGCTCCGAAAGCGCCGGTTGATGCGCTCGGCTTCGTCCGTCACTTCTTCCATCAGGTCGTGGTAGCGGCGGATGTTGGTCCGGCTCGGCGCGCCGATCTGAACAAAGGTGAACCGCCCCACATAGCTCGCGTGCTTCTCGAAAAAGGTCTCGAGAGCTCGAAAACGCTCTGGAATCCCTTTCGTATAATCGATGCGGTCGACGCCCACGCCCATCATCGCCGCCTCCACGCCCAGCGCCCGCAGCATCCCGACCCGCTCCAGGCAGCCCGATTCGGCTGGCGCCTGCCTGGCCGCCTCCGCGCCGAAAGGCACGCTGATTGGAAACGGCCGCACGTAAGTGAATCGTCCGCCGCGGTTCACCGCGAACCGTTCCCGGTCGATGCGCGATTCCAGCAGGCGGTCCACCGTATCGAGGAAGTTATTGCAGTGCGCTTGCACGTGGAACCCCACCAGGTCCGCCGCCAGCAGCCCGTCGAGCAGCTCCGCCTGCCACGGGCAGATGCCGAAGGCTTCCGGATTGGGCCACGGAATGTGCCAGAAAATCGCCACCCGGGCGTCCGGCCGCGCCGCCTTGATCAGTCTCGGCAGCAACGCGAAATGATAATCCTGCACCAGCACCACCGGGTCTATCTCCCCGGCGATCTCCTCCAGCACAGCGTCGGCGAACCGCTGGTTGACGGCGCCGTAGAACCCCCAGTCCTGAGAGCGGAAAACCGGCCGCGTGTGTGCGATGTGGCAGAGCGGCCACAGCCCTTCGTTGGCAAATCCGAAGTAGAATCCCTTTTCCTCTTCCGGAGTCACCCAGACGCGGCGTAGCGAGTACTGTGGATGCTCCGGCGGAACGCGCACACGCCCGTGCTCGTCCACGGTTTCCCGGTCGGCATTGCCGGTGCCCTGCGCGATCCATGTCCCATCCGACGCGCGCAGGATGGGTTCAAGCGCCGTCACCAGCCCGCTGGCCGGCACCGAGCATTCCACCGTGTTCCCTCGCCGTGCATGCTCGTACGGTTCGCGGTTGGAGACTACAAACAGGCGGCTGCCCTCCAGCCTGGTCTGAATAAAGGCCCGCAGCCGCTCCTCGGTCCAAAGCGATTCGCCGGCATCCCTCAGCCGCGCCTCTTCCTCCGCTGCGGCGAGCGCAGCCGTCAGCGTGGTCGCCAGGCGCGCGGCCTCGCGCTTCAGCGGAGCGAAGTCGGCTTCCTCGGGCAAGTCCGGGCCTTCCAGCACCGCGCCACGCCGCAGATCGCCCAGCCACTTCTCGAGCCGCGCCAACGGACGCCGCAAGCTCCAGCGAAGGAGCAGGAGCGTCACGCACACGATCATCAGCGTCTGCACTGCCACGCCCGCCAGTGCTCGCCGCCACAACGAGATCTCCTGCGTATCGATGTAATCCGCGTCCTCAAAGATGGCTAGCGTCCCGGCTCGCCCGCTTTCGCCCATAATCGGCAGCGCGAGCACGTGCATCGTTCTTGAGTCCGCCTGGAAAAACGCCTCGCTTCGGCCGCCCGATTCGAGCGCACGCCGCAGGGCCTCGGCTCCGGGCATCCCCAGTTTATCCAGGCTGGGAGTCGTCGCTAACGGCTTCTCCTGCGTATCGTAGACGGCGACGCCAGCCAGCCGCTCGTGCTCTTGAAATTGCCCAACCAACCGCTCAATTCCGGACGTCGAATGTCGTTCCAGCAGCGGCGCCGCGGATCTCGCCAGACTCTCCGCCACGACCAGCCCACGGCGCTCCAGTTCGCGCCGCAAGCCGCGCCGTTCCGCCTGGGCTTGATACAGTGCCAGACCCAGCGACACAACAGCTACACCCGCCACCAGCGACACAGACAGACGCGTGCTCAGCCGCATGTGTCGGCAAGTGCAATGCGCGGGCCATACAGAAAACCGAACGGCACGCGCTGGACTTAGCCCGCATTCCTGGCCTGAATTACGGCTCCGCTCGCCGGCAGCGCCATACTTTCCAGGCAGAAATTACACCCCGGCGGGTATGCAAACGCACAGTCTTGTGGCCGCCTGGCACGCCGCTACCAAAATTCCAGGTTCGCCGCGCACGTGGTCAGTGCTGATCCGGGTCGCGTAACTCGAGCGTGGTCTCGCGTTGGCAACACACGCAAGGTCCCGGTAAGTTGCTGCGAATGTCGCAGACATCGCAGTAGTAAGTGATGAGTTTGAGCTTGCCGTCCTTGCGCGCCATTAATCCGCGAGTGTGAAATGGATCGATCAGGAAATGTCCCGGCGCCGTGAAACGGCCGCGCGCCTCCACCTCGAACCCGTTGAGCCGCTGGTCGGCGAGCACTTTGCTGGTGGATTCGTCACCCTCCAAAGTAATGCGCCTGTGGTCTTCGGTCTCGACCACCGCCGGACTCCCCGCGTGCAGGATGAGCTTCCCGCGCACCGTCGCGCCGCCCGGAGCGTCGGCCGCCCACAGCGCAGCCCCCGCCAGCACCGCAACCCACAGACAGACTCGCATTGCTTCTATCTTAACCCGTGAGGCGCCTGGCAGGACTTGCCGCAAAGCAGGTGCCACCTGCGCGCGAGCAATGGTCCGTCAGCCGGTGTAACATGAAGCCGATGCGATGGGTCGCCGCCGTTGCCCTGTCAAGCGCAACTTTGTGTTGCGGCCAGGTTTCTTATAATTGAGAACGACGAGCCATGGCCCTCGTTTGCACGCTCGGCCTTCGCAGCACGCCTGGATTCGCAAAAGGCGCTGCGATGGCCCACGTCGCGCGAGCAATGGTTGGCGCGCCGTTGTAACATGGAGCCGATGCGATCGGTCGCAACTGCTGCCCTGCTGAGCGCAACCTTGTGTTGCGGCCAGACCATGCTACAGGATCCGCGCAAGATCGCCGATGCGGAGAAGCTGCTGGAAACTCTGCAAGGGGACCGGCTAACGTGCGACGTGACGCCCGCCAAACCCACGGTCCACTTCAGCCTGCGGCTGGAGGCAGGCTATATTTACGAAGTGCCGATGAAACAATATCGGGGCAACGGGCACGGCTGGGCGGTTCTTACGCGCGTCACGCCGGAAAATGGCAGCCCCGTGTACCTGGCCGATGGGTTTCAACTGCCGCCGGTCCCGGAGACGGAGAAAAAGATCGAGGCGCAGGGAGGCGGGTCTTTCTTCGTCGGTGAAGGCCGCTACCTGGTGAAGTGGCTGCTCTTCGACGACAAGGGGCGCACCTGCCGTAAGGAGTGGAAGATCGATGCGCGCCTCGGTTCCGCGGTTCGCAAAATCGATCCTTTAATGCCGCCCGGCAAGGTGGCCGGCCTCTCCTGGAGCGCGCCGTCCGCAATCGAGCGCTCCGCGGACCCGCCCCTGTCGCGTCTCACGATTCTATTGGATGTTGCTTCCAGGAGCCCGCTTCGGGTCATGCACAGCGCGCAGGACACCGGAGTGCTGCTGGATGCGCTTTGGGCGTTAACCGAGGAGTTGCCCGCCAGGCAGGTCAAGCTGGTCGCCTTCCACCTGGCCCAGCAGAAGGTAGTGTTTCGGTCCGACAACTTCACGGCCGACGCCATGCCCGATCTCGCTCGCGCCATCAATGAGCTCGATCCCTCGCAGGTGGATGTGAGCGTTCTCGCGCGGCCCAGAGGTGAAGTGGATATCGTCGAAAGCCTCGCCAACACCGAAGCTTTGGCCGCCCAGCCGCCCGGCGCGGTGATCTTCCTGGGGCCGAGGGTGATGTACGCCGACCGTGTTCCGGCAGACCGCTCGGATCTTCCCGCCGTTATTCCCCGATTCTTTTACGTGCAGTGGGCAGGCCCGCCATCCCGCGTGGACCGAAGTGTCCTCATGAGAGGCCAGTGCTTCTACAGCCCGAGCCCCGAGATGCCTGATTCCGCAGGCGCGCCCGACCTGATTGAGAACATAGTCGCGCGCATGAAAGGCAAGACCCTGAACGCCGGCTCGCCAGAGGAGTTCGTCAAGGCTGTTTCCGAAATAAGACGTGTGATCCTTGCTCCCAACTCGAATGACCATGTCCCTCCCCGGTAGCGCAGCCATCGCAATCGCGCTCGCCCTGTCGTGTCACGCGCAGGTCGAAATCCAGCCACGGCCACGGCGGCCCAGCCCGGACGCACCGCGGCCAAACCTGCGCGTCGACACCAATCTGGTGCTGGTCCCCGTATCCGTCACCGACCCGATGAACCGCAGTGTCACCGGTCTGGAACCGGAGAATTTCCGTGTGTTCGACAATGGCCTGGAGCAGACCATCAGCCGGTTCTCCAGAGACGACGAGCCCATCGCGGTTGGATTCCTGTTCGACACGAGCGGCAGCATGGGTGGCATGCTGGACCGCTCGCGGACGGCCACCAGGGCGTTTGCCAAATCGGCCAACCCCGAAGATGAGTTCTGTCTGGTCACCTTCGATAGCTCCGCAAGATTGCTCACGCCGCTGACCCGCGATATTGGGGAAGTGGAGAACCAAATCCTGTTTTCGCGCTCCCATGGCTGGACCGCGTTGCTGGATGCGATCCTTCTGGGGCTGGCCGAGGTTCGAAAATCCAAGCAGAACAAGCGGGCTCTGCTGCTCATCTCCGATGGCGGCGATAACAACAGCCGCTACTCGGAGAAGGAAGTGCGGAGGGTGCTGCAAGAGGCCGACGTTCTGATTTACGCGATCGGAATCTTCGGCCGCGCCAAAAGCCCGGAAGAGGCGGAAGGCCCGGCACTGATGAATCGCATCGCCGAATCCACCGGCGGACGCTTGTTTAACGCAGACTGGGCCGAGATTCCGGATATTGCGCGAGCCATCAGTCTGGAGCTGCGCAACCGCTACGTTCTTGGCTTTTATCCACGGGATCTGAAGCCGGACGGCCGCTACCACCGGCTGCAAGTCAAGATGGTCTCACCGCGCGGCCTGCCCCCGTTGCAAGCCCACTGGCGATCCGGCTACTACGCTCCGGTGCAATGACCCGTGGGGCAGGCGCCCTCGCCCGCGTCGGACCCCCTGGTCCG
>Ga0181536_10006700_pt1 | contig 11495 bp, 13 predicted proteins | sample PEATcosm2014_Bin_41_FD_121105 | JGI IMG/M metagenome (GOLD analysis project Ga0181536, IMG submission 121105) | Peatland microbial communities from MTU Mesocosm Facility, Houghton, MI, USA - PEATcosm2014_Bin17_60_metaG | ecosystem: Environmental > Terrestrial > Soil > Wetlands > Peat | place...
GATCCCCACTCGGACGAGGAGGGCTGCTTTGGTTGGAGAGGCGAGCGCATCGAACGCCTGGCGCAGTTTAGTTTTGTGGACGGCAGGGGCGGGGAAGTGGCCGGCGGCTCCGATAGCCCCCGGTCTCGCGCGGGAAGAATGGAAGAGCAGGGTGAATCAGAGGGTGAGGACCGCCGCCAAACGACGAGCGAGGAGGATTCTGATCTTTCCCGATTGGCACAAACTGTCTATGCGGTGTTTTCTTACCTGGCGATCTTCCTGCTGGGTGCAGTTTTGGCCTGGTATTTTATCCCGCGTATCGTTGTTGTGCCGGTCCCTGTAGACCCGCAGACCGGGCAGCCACTGCAAGTTCGGCCGGATAATTCCTCTACCATTCCCCCAACACCTGACTCGTCTTCTAAAGAGAAGAATCCGAATCGCCTGCCCGACAGTTCCGACCAATCCAAGTCTGGCGACACAAAGAGGGACGATGCCCACAAGTAGAAACGGGGAGCCTCTCAAGATTACTTCGGAAGAGCTGGCCAGGGTGGTCCTGCCAGAGGATTCGCCCACACCCGTCGCCGCGTCCCAAACTCCAGGCGCTAAGTCTTATGGCACAATCACCGACGCGGCCGACAAAGCCCCCGCCATCACGGAAGAACGTGGAAGCCTCCTGCTGCAAGGATGGTTCTATCTTGGAGCGGCAGGGCTTCTCGGCGCGGTGCTCGGGTGGGGCCTTTGTGAGCCGGGTTTCGTCGATCCGCCCGGGGGACATCGCTGGGGCAACATCTTGATGATTCCCGTTATTATCACACTGATGTGTATCGGATTTGGGATTGCAGAAAGTCTTGTCGAGCGATCCCTCCGCAAGGCCCTTCTCCGCGGCCTCCTGGCCCTCCCGTTGGGGATCGTACTCGGCTTCATTTTCGAGTTTATTGCCAACATCATTTACAACATCGGCCTCGCTATTTGCGCAGAAGCGGGTGTGCAGTCCTATCGAAATCCCATGGCCTGGATCGCCAGAGGAATAGCCTGGGCTGTGTTTGGAGCGGCGGGCGGAACGATCTACGGCATAGTCGGACAGTCGCTCAAAAAAGCCAAGTACGGGATTATGGGCGGGATGATCGGAGCTGGAATTGGGGGGACTATCTTCGACCCCATTTCTATGGCAACCAATGGTGGAAGTGTGAGCCGCGCCGTGGGATTCGCCCTCGTAGGCGTGGCCACGGGGATGGCCATGGGCTGGGTTGAAAGCGCGCTCAAGGACCGTTGGCTGTATGTGACAGCCGGGCCACTCGCGGGAAAGCAATTCATCCTCTATAAGGATCGAACAACAATTGGAAGCCGGCAGGAGGCAGATATCTACCTATTCAAAGATGCGAACATTTTGCCCCAGCACGCCGTGATCGGAATCAGCGGGGCACGCGTGCAATTCAAGGCGTTGGGAGCAGCGTACGTCGGGGGAAGTCCCATCCAGACGCGCGTCCTCCAGGATGGGGATCTTCTGCAGATTGGCCGGTACGGCTTTCGGTATAAGGAGAGGCACCGCGCATGACGGCTCCCATTTGCCCCTACTGCCGAGCAGTGATTGAGCCGGACAGCGGCAATGAGTTGTTGTGCGCGGGTTGCGGCACGCCGCATCACGCGGATTGTTATGCGGAAAATGGCGGATGCACGGTGTTCGGTTGCAGCGCTGCGCCTGGGGAAGAGCAAAAGCTCACGCTAACCGGCGTGGACTTGTCCGGCACGCCGCCCTCTGCGTCCGGCAATATCCCGGAAATGCTGCCGGGCGTTGGCCTGATGCCTCCCGGTTGGACTCCAAATTCTCCGCCCAAACCCGTGAAGGCGCCACCCCCTCCGTTGCCACCGGGAGCGTCCGCGGCCCGGGCCGCCGAGGCTGCGCCCGCAGCGACAGCCGTGCCACGTTTCGGTACAGGGAGCGTGCTATTTGGGAGTCAGCCCGTGGCTGCGGTCGCCTTGGCGCAGGCGCACACCCCCACAGATTTTGATGAGGTTCCAAACCCCGTTGCAAAAAATCGCATGACCTTTATTGTATTGGGAGTTCTCCTGGGAGCATTCGGCGCACACAATTTTTACGCTGGTTATCGAGGGAAGGCCATCGCGCAACTCTGTATCAGCTTGTTTTCCCTGGGTTTCGCAAGTCCGATGAGTTGGGTTTGGGCGGTGATTGACGTATGGACAGTGGATCGGGACAATCAGGGCATCAAATTCAAATCGTAGGGGTCTGACTTCATGAACTATACGGTAAAACGCGGTGAAGAGAGATTCGGGCCGTACACACTGACTGATCTGCAAAAGTATTTTCAAGAAGGGCGGGTACTACCCGGAGATTTCGCGCAGAGCGAAGGAATGACGGAATGGGTGCCCGTCTCTCAAATCCTGGGCAACATCCCATTGCCGGCTTTGGCGCCCGCCGCCGGCGCTTCAACTGTACCCGCGCAAGAGCTTGTGCCCTTGCCGCCTAATCTACATTGGGCGGTTCTGCTCGTTCTCTTGGTGATTGTAAGGGTGCTGCAGAGCATGTTGGCGGTGCTGTTTACTTGGGTATGGGCACTGATTCTGGCGAATTGGGCACGCAAGTTGAGCGGGAATAACAAGTCGATGGTTCTTGTGGCGATGTATCCGGCGGGGTTTGTCGCCGGGGTGATAGCGATTGGTTTTGGGACCACCTCGCACGAGCCGGGGTTCTCCGCGCTGGGAGCAGTGTTCATTATTGCGGGTGTGATCGCGTATATTTTCGGCATTTTCAAGATTCGCGATGCCATGGAGGAGTATTACAACTCCCGCGAGAATATCGCGCTTACGCTGAGCGGAGTTATGACGTTCTTCTTCAGCATCATTTATCTGCAGTACCACGTAAATCGTATCGCGCGTTGGAAGAAGACCGGCATTCTATCCTGATCACCGCGGATTGATCATGCCATCACCCCGAACCCGCCGACTCCTCCTTGATCATCAGATTCTGACGGCGCGCCTGTCTGACTGGCCGCTCATCCAAATCACCGGAACCGCGGGGATTCCGCCGGAAATCTACCGTTTCACTTACAATATTCGCGGGCTCTATGTTTCGAGCACAGGAGAAATCCTCGAGCGGAACGTTCATGTGCTCGAGGTCAACCTCTCTCTCGGGTACCCACGCCGCGCCCCGCAATGCCGGATGCTCATACCCGTGTTCCACCCGAATTTCGATGACGCCATGGTCTGTATCGGCGACTTTTGGGCGGCGTCGGAGGGTTTGGATGACCTGGTTATTCGCATCGGCCGAATGATTGCCTACCAGGAATACAACACCAAGAGTCCTTTGAATGGGCTGGCGGCAAAGTGGGCCGCGCAGAACACTAATCTGCTCCCGATTGACGCGCGAAGTATTTCTCCGCCCTTGAGTGATGCAGCGCCTGTCGCCGGCCCGAATGCAGCGCCAGAAGCTACTGCAAGCGACAGTAATCCCAAGGAAACGCGGGGCGATCCGTGGGCGGAGAAAATCTCCATTGCCTGATTCCTTGACGTTTTATGCAGCGGACAAGTCTTTTGCGTAAGGCATGGGGAATAGTCTTCCTGCACCCTTCGCTTTGGCAGGGGAAGCAACCAGAGAGGTGTGGACGCGAAAGCCAAACGGGCCCCAAAACAGCGCTGCCAGTTGAAACTTTTCCTGCCCGGCAGCCGTATCCACCGTATAGGATTCCGGGTAATCACCAATAAAGTCAGGCTCGCTTTGAGAGCCAGCAGCACCGGAATGGTCGAGGTCTCTCCGTTTCATCGCACGAGGTCAACGCAATTGAAAACACCTGGAAGATTCCTCTTCACCTTCGCTGCAGTCCTGCTTCTTGCCCTGATGGCGCTGCTGGCGGGCGGGGCAGCGAGGCATGAATCCGTGACCTTCGATGAAATCGCGCACATCGGCGCTGGGGTGAGCTATCTCCAGAAATTAGATATGCGGATGAACGAGGAGCATCCCCCGTTGGCGAAGGTAGTGGCCGCGTTGCCGCTGGTTCTGCGAGGAGCGCATGCCGACTACTCCCAGATCTCCTGGACGATTAGCCACAAAATGTTCTACCAGTTTTTGGGCGAGTGGGTGTTCGGACACTGGTTCCTCATGCGGTGGAATGATCCTTATTCCACGGTGCTTTGGGCGCGAGCGCCCATGTTGTTGATGACCTTGTTGCTCGGACTCACTCTTTTTATTTATGGCACGCGGTTAGGCAGTCCCTGGGGAGGCTTGCTGTGCCTCTCTGCGTTCGTAACGATGCCGGCGTTTATCGCATTTGGCCCGCTGGTGATTACGGACATCGCAGTTTCGTTGTTCTGGGTGCTGACGGTTTGGCAACTCCCGAATATGTGGCGTTCTCCCACGCGAGGAACAGTCGTGAAGTTTGGCCTGGTGCTGGCCGGGGCTTTGCTATCGAAGTTTTCGTCGGGATTGTTGTTCTTCGTGTTCGTCGGCTTTGCGCTGAGTTTGCGATTCAAGCCGCTACCGGAGCAACCGGTTGAGAAGACGGAACTGCGCCGCTGGCGCCGGCGGGCGTGGCGAAATATTGCAGTGGGGACTCTCTGGTCTTCATTATTCGTTTACATCGTGTATTTGGTCCTCTCCTGGAACGAACCAACAGATTCGTTCCAGATCATCCCGCATTTTCCCGCCTCGCCGATTCTGCGGCGACTGCTCATGCCCGTGTGGCTGTACCTGCGTGGTTTAGCCGGGTTTGCCCTCAGCGCTTCGAGCCGGCCCACGTTCATCCTTGGCCATGCTTATTCACACGGAGTGTGGTTTTATTTCCCCGCGCTCTTCCTTTTGAAATCGCAATTGTCGTTTCTTCTGCTGCTCCTTCTTGCCGCCGTGGCGGCCTTGCTCGTGAGGAGCCGGTTACGCGCGCAGCCGGCGATCCCAGCCGGCAAAGGCCTGGAATGGCGCAGCGTGTGGGTTTCCCTGGTGGTTTTCGTCGCGGCCTGCATGCTGAACCGGTTGGACATCAGCATCCGCCATTTCTCGATTGCGCTGGCGCTTATTGTCTTGCTGCTCGCGCCCCTGCCGCGCATGCTGAAACTGCTGCGGGACGCGAACCCGCAAGCGGCACGCATCGGGAGCTGGCTGGCGATTGCGCTGGTGCTAGCTTCCATCGTTACGGCCATACGCACCTACCCGAACTATATTCCTTACCTGAACATACTCAGCATGGGACGGCCGGGGTACACCCTGGTCAACGACTCGAATCTCGACTGGAACCACGCTCTTCCGGAAGTTGAAAGATTCGTGCGGCAGCACGGTGTGCAGCAGGTGCTACTCGATGAGTATGGGTTTGCAGAGCCTGCCGCTTACGTTCCCCAGGCGGTGCTTTGGAGTTGCCAGCGACCTGTGCCGCACGACGGGGGTCAATGGGCGGTAGTCTCCGCCAACTATATGATGGATTCTGGAAACTGCATTTGGCTGATGCAGTATCAGCACCAAGCGCTTGCCGGTGGCAGCATGTACGCGGTGCAACTTCCGGAGGTCATTCCCGCGGCGGGCCAGCCCGGCGGGCCACCGCTGCCCGCAGACTACCGGTGGCTCGGAGGCACGCGAGAATTCGAACCGCTTGAAATATTCTCGAAATGTGTTCGCGATCCGCAGGAACTGCAGTCGACCATGGACCACTTGATGAAGATGGCGGAAAACTCCAGAAAGAATAAATAGGGAAGGGAGAATGTAGAAACGGAAGGCGGAGCGAGGCTCTGTCAAACGCCGCAAACGTGTGAACAATCTACTGCATCGTGGACATCAGCATAATCGGGAGCTGAACCGCAAACCGTAGCTGATGTTCCGGCAGACTGCGTGGCAAGAGACGGCGGCTTGGGAGGCTTACGAGCCGGCGTAGAGTTGAAATGGGGCCCAATAAAACGGTTTGGCGAAAACGGTGTGGGCGTTTGATTTGAGTAAGGAGAGCTTGGCATTGCGGAGGGCGGCCGCAGGGTCCTCCCCGTGGGTCAGCCCTTCATACAACGCGTCCATGATTCGCGGGGTTGAGGAGGCATCGCTAACCTCCCAGAGGGAAGCGATGACGTTGTGAGCGCCGGCGCGCAAGAAAGCCCAGGAGAGGCCGACGAGGCCCTCGCCGGCATAGGCGCGGGTGCCGGCACCATTGCAGGCGGAAATGGTGACGAGTTGCGCCTGCAAGGGATGTGCCACGAGAATTCAAAACAAGTGAAGCAACTCCTGGCACCATACGTAGATCGCTTTTTGCGTACACGCAGGTTGGCGGCATTCCTGTCAACAAAGTAACGCGTTCAGTCCGGAAAACTGGAGCGGGAAACTGCCCCGGGGGGAAGTCGAGTCGAGCAGCATTGAAAAAATTCAGGCGTCGCATTCTCAGGGACAGAAAAAAGCGGCGCTAAGAGCGCGCAACACCCTGAAAACGTCGCGGGTTGTAAATCGAATACACCGCTAAGCGTGGGGGGCAAGGACATGGTATCGGCAAAACCGGAATGCAAGGTGAGTTATTGTGCAAAGCCGGCAGTCACTGACCTGGCGGGACAGGATCTGTGTCTCGATCATTTTCTTGCCAGTTGCTACGAACGGCTGGATAGGCTGGAGGCCGTGGTTTGCAGGCCGTCATTGGAAGCGGCGGAAGACCTGGCCGCCGGTGCATTCCTGGAAGAGTGCTCGAAACGCACGCTTTTCATCTGTCTCCGCCACGAGTACCTCTCCAACCTGGATCGTTCGCGCTTGCTGAACATTCTGCTGCAGGCTGGCCACCTTCAATTGCAGTTGCGCAAACCAGTGGTCAAACGTCCGGGTCCGGTTTCCGGCCTTTCGGCAATTCTTTTTGGAAAGACTCCCGGCAAAACCAATAGTGTGGAAGACCGGAAGGACTATTGATCCGAGGGCTGGATCTAACCGCCCTGGAGAACCTCAACAAGGGAGGATATTCGGTATCTCCTGGACGGGATTCAGCTCGAAGATGCTCAGTTGAAGGGGGTCGTTGCTTCAGCCCAGGCCAGGGTCGAGCAGATCAAAGACAATCTCGCTGCTTCCTACGGAGCTTTGCGAGCATCATTTCAACAAGCCTATACCAGGAAAAACAAGCTTTTGTGATCGTGTTGAATTTGCTCGGAGTCGCTCTTCTTAACGCGAATCTCGTTGTCCTTTATGAACAAGTTTCATCAGATCAGGCGGCACAACAGGCGATCGTGGGCAAAGCTGCTGCGGTGAGTGCCGAGCCAGTCGCCAAGAATGGAAGCGACCAGCAGCAAGAGGATTTGGGCGCGGCCTATTCCCATAGTCGGGACCAGCTTGAGAAGGCTATCGAAAGTTAGCCATTTTGATCAGAACTTCTAAATTTTCAGACGACTTCAAGAACCACTCTTACACTGAAGTGCCTGGATTGCTGCTGATGGGCTTACTCGTATCGAACGGAATTTCGGGCCCATCTCGGTGAGTTCTCTTCCACCTGATGTTCACTAGGTTCCGAAGAGCAAGCGTTCGAGTATAGGGCCGAGAGCCAGGGCCGGGAGATAGCTGAGAGCCACCATGATGATCAAACAGGCGGTGAGCAGGACGCCGAACAAAAAGGAATGTGTCGGAAGGGTTCCCGACGAAGAAGGAGTATTTCGCTGTCGAGCAAAGAGAGCAGCGAATGCCAACGCTGGAATGGCCAAAGCAAATCTCCCCGCCATCATCGCTAATGCGGTGGTGAGATTGTAAAACGGAGTGTTCGCGCTGAGACCGGCAAAGGCTTGGCCATTATTGGCGAAGCAGGAAGCGTAGGCAAAAAGAATCTCGGTCAAGCCATGCGGGCCACTGTTGGTCGTCAACCCGGATAGTCCAACTCTAGTGCTCACCGCGATGGCGGTAAGCGGGAGAACAAACAGCGGCGCGGCCAAAGCGTACAGCATGATCATTTTGTTTTCGGCGGGCCCGATCTTTTTTCCCAGGTATTCCGGTGTACGCCCAACCATCAGTCCCGCCAGAAAGACGGCGATCGCGGCAGTCATAACCATGCTGTAGAGACCGGTCCCCAAACCACCGAAAACCAGCTCTCCCAGCAGCATGTTGACCAGCAAAACCATGCCAGCGAGCGAGGTGTAGCTATCATGCATGGAATTGTAGGATCCAGTGGCGGTGTTGGAAGTGACGACGGCCGTGAGCGTGGAGCCGCTGATGCCGTAGCGTACCTCCTTTCCTTCCATGTTTCCCCCAGACTGGTGCGGGCTACTCTGAAAATCCACACCGGCGAGACGCGGATTCCCCTTCTGTTCAAGGTGATGAACGAAGAGCAATCCGCAGGCGAAGAGAAACATCATCACGCAATAGAAAAGCCAACCCTGCCGAGGCTGACCAACCATCCGGCCGAAAGTGTTGGTCAATGCGGCGGGCAGCAGAATGATCGCTAACATTTCGAAGAAGTTTGCAAGCGGCGTCGGGTTTTCATACGGATGCGCTCCGTTTGCGTTAAAGAAGCCGCCACCATTCGTGCCAAGATTCTTGATGATCTCCAGTGCGGCTACAGGACCCTGCGGTATGACCTGCTGGGTGCCCTCAACGGTCCTGGCGATCACATAGTGGTGGACGTTCATCGGAACGCCCTGCCAAACGAGCAGCAGAGCGCCCAGCAATGCTCCCGGCAACAGGATCCAGAGCAGGCTCCGTGTCAGGTCAACCCAAAAATTGCCGAGCGTGCCGGAGAGCTGTCTGGCAAGGCCGCGGATAAAGGCAACACCCACCGCTAACCCCGCAGCGCCTGCGAGGAAGTTCTGCGCGCAGAGTCCTACCATCTGGCTGAAATAGCTCATGGTGTTCTCGCCAGCGTAGGCCTGCCAAGTCGTGGTCGTCGAAAAGCTAATCGCCGTGTTGAAAGCCAGGTCTGGGGATAAGGGCGTCGTGTGATACTGGGGGAAAAACCAGGGAAGAAACTGTTGCATTCTGAGGATTCCATAGAGAAGAAGCGTGCCGGCAAGGCCAAAGAGCACGAAACAGGTCGCATATTCCTTGCCGGTCATCTCCACATCTGGATCAATCGCAGCAATGCGATAGATAAGCCTCTCAACCGGAAGGCATAATCGATCAAGCACAGTCTGTTTCCTGGAAAAGACCCCTTCCATGTATCCGCCCAACGGCTTCACTAGAGCGGTGACAACGGCCAGGAACAACAGGTATTGAATTGCGCTGAAAAGATCCACCGGCCCTACTCAGGAGCGGGTCGAACGAAACGTTGCACTGTGCTCAGGGACATTCTCGATCCGGCCCTCACCTTGATTCTCCACTGAAATCGTTGATGAAACCTCGAGATTCGCTGAACTCCCCAGGAAACCAGTGATCTTGCAGTCTTCTCGCGGGCAATACTCTCACGCCGAATGCATCTTAGGCTACCCTTGGTACGTTGTGGTCCCGTTCCCACAACCCAACGCGATTGGGGACTTTCCTGATTGCCTCCCCCGCAGGCAACATTCCGGAAGCTTACCACGTAAGAAGAATCGCGAAACGCTTTTCGGAAAGTCCTGAGGGAGCCATAAGAACTTCATAAGTGCCTCAATCTAAGTCGCGGGAGAAACGTGCGCTTATCGAAAACGCCTCGGATCGAGATCCCCGCTCAGCCCTTGCAGCCTGGCCCGAGGCGTTTCCGATCAAGGCAAGCGACCACCCGGCCAGAATCCTAGGATCCTCCGCGAAAGGAGTGAACGCCGAACTCCGAATGGCCACTTCAATGGGTAGCCCGGAAGCCGTCACTTCCGACGGATCGCCTGAAATCGGAATGAGTAGCCGATCCCGATCAAATGATCCACCGCGGCAGACGATAAGCCCACGCCATAGTGGAAATCGAGCTGATGCCGTTCCGCGAGCTTGATGGCTGTTCCGAAATGCAGCAGGTGTTGCGGCCCACCGCGTTCTCGAAAGTCACCCGCGTACTCAACAAACACATCCCAGGGTCCTGTCAATTGCCGATCCAAGACAAAGGTGGACTCGCCGGTCAGATTTCGCGTACGGCCCTGCGTCGGCCAGTACAAGGAGAACATTCCAGCCGCCGTCCATTTGGCGGACAGCGCGCGCGACCAAGGCACCTGCAACCCAGGATCGTACCCACCGGAGGACACGGTATGGGCACCGGTCGGGAAACTGAGAAACAGGATCGCGGATACATCGAACCCACTCGGCGTGGCGCCAAGCTGTTCCTTTACTCCGAGGGCGAAGTCGCCGAATCCCGAGTCGCTGCCGCCGGCGGTGTCCAGGTTGTGGTAATAGTCCGGCATCGTGAAACGAAACTCAGTCCTTGTGGTGACGCCAAAGCGCACTAAGGTCTCCGGGCCGCCAACGATGCTCTGTCCCTGGCTGCTGGTTTCGAGGAAGCCATTCTCCGCCTGAATACTGCCAGCCGGGACGACAACGCTGGAGTTCGTAACTGCCGGACGATCCGTAGCGATCGGTTCCGGAGCAACAGCACTTGCAGGCTGATCTTGGCCATGGAGTGGCACCATCCCGGCCAAAACGAACGTCAGCAGAGCGGTGGAAATACGAGTCAGCATTGGCCGAGTGAGCGTTCCTGTGTAGTCTTGGCAACCACAGTAGCACGTAGCAATATCCGCAGTTCAATGATGCAGCGAATGAGCACAATAACCCTTTGCCGATGAAGTTGAAGGTTCCGCAGGGAGGCTAATCCTGCCATAGTCTTGCGCCATCCGCAATCTGCTTCGAAGGCGTTGCGACGCCTGCCTGTCACGCAAGATGCCCGCCCAGAAGGAGATCCACAAGCGTTATGCCCTTATGAACTCCTTAGGCTTGCTTGAAGAGTCTCTTATTGGCCGTTCATTACCATTGCGAAAGCTGTGGGCAACGCGACAGATTCCTCGCTCGCGTTGTTGGGGCACACAGAAAGGCCGCACGGCCATGAACAATGCAACCCTTCTCGTGATAGACGAGACGCCCTCGGGGGAACGCGAGTCGAAGAATCGCTAGCCGCGGCCGTGCTCTTTTTGAAGTGACCAGCGCGGGAGCGCCGGATTGCCCAAGGGTATGTCGTGAAGGCGCTCCCGCAAAAAAAAGTTTTCCCGGTCGAGGGAAGGAACGGAAAAATGTCCGTACCAACCGCAGCGCAGCAGGCCCAGCTCAACACCCTCTGGGCGACGTACCAAGCGAATCCCACGCCGGCGAACCTCTCGGCCTTCGTCAACGCGCGAGAAATGTATTGGCGGGGCGAGGCGTTCAGCGGTTGTTTGGACGACGGCATCAACGGCGGCAATCCCGCCACGGGCTATACGCAAGGGCCGTGGGGATTCTCACAGGTTTGATCGGTGCCCTCATTGGCCTCGTATCGATCCTCAGAAAATAAGCCCCGGAGTGCTCTGCCATTGTCCTCAGGTGATCTCATGGATTAACAGCGCAAGCACGCGATTCTCTTTGCCGCGATGCTCTTGTGCGCGCGAAAAATGATCGACTGGATGGAGATCGACAAGCCGACGATTGCCAAGCAGATCTGGGTGGACAAGGCGATCGAGGAGGCGGAGTTCATTTTGGAAAAGATTGATAGGGA
>Ga0181536_10006701_pt1 | contig 11495 bp, 10 predicted proteins | sample PEATcosm2014_Bin_41_FD_121105 | JGI IMG/M metagenome (GOLD analysis project Ga0181536, IMG submission 121105) | Peatland microbial communities from MTU Mesocosm Facility, Houghton, MI, USA - PEATcosm2014_Bin17_60_metaG | ecosystem: Environmental > Terrestrial > Soil > Wetlands > Peat | place...
GGCCGGGTTTTGGCTGCCGACAGCCAAAGATCGGCGGCGGATTTTATCCAGGCGGCAAACCAATCGGGGCTTCCACTTTCTTTGTCGTCATGATCCATGTTTCACCTCCCACTTTCCGGCAAATTGACGCAATGCTCTTCTGATCTCAAAATCTCCCATCGGTGATGCCCCTGATGTCTCAGGGTCTTTCAAGAACCATGGCCATTCCCTGCCCACCACCGATACAGAGAGTCGCCAGTCCGAATTCCAGGCCGCTGCGCACCATCTGGCGCGCAAGAGACAGGATAATGCGGGCCCCGGTACAACCAATGGGGTGGCCAATGGATATGCCACTTCCAAGGAGGTTCGTTTTCGCCAGGTCGATCTTGAGCTCTCGTAAACAGCCGATGGCCTGCGCCGCGAACGCTTCGTTCAGCTCGATGACGCCAAGATCATTGAGGGAAAGTCCCGTTTTTTGAAGGATCTTTCTTACGGCGGGAATCGGACCTAGGCCCATGAATGCCGGATCCACCCCTGCCGACGTATAAGCCTTGATTTTGGCCAGCGGCTTCAGCCCAAGCTCCTTTGCCCTCTCTTCCGACATGAGCAGGAGCGCCGCCGCGGCGTCGTTAATGCCGGAGGAGTTTCCCGCGGTCACCGTCCCATTCTTCTTGAAGGCCGGCGACAGCTTCGCCAGCCTCTCCAGGTTTGTGTCCATCGGCCGCTCGTCTGTATCGAAAACAATGGGGTCCCCCTTCCTTTGGGGTATCAGGACCGGCACGATTTCATCTTTAAACAGACCCTCGGCAATTGCCTTTCGCGCCCGCTGGTGGCTTAAGACCCCCAGTTTATCCTGCTCCTGCCTGGAAATCCCGTATTTTTCGGCGATACTTTCGGCGGTATTCCCCATATGGTAGCCATAGAAGCTCTCCTGCAGCCCATCGAGGATAAGGAGGTCGGCCATGCCTACATCACCCATGCGGGCGCCCCACCTTGCTGTCGGCATCGCATAGGGAACCATACTCATGTTTTCCATGCCCCCCGAGAGGACCACCTCAGCGTCCCCGTTGCTTATGGCCTGGGCCCCCAAGGCCACCGCCTTCATCCCTGAAGCACAAAGCTTGTTTATGGTAAACGCGGTGGTTTCCTTGGGAATGCCGGCCCCAATCAGGGACTGTCTGGCGGTATTCTGGCCCTGTGCACCCGGCAGAGCATTACCTATTATGACTTCGTCGATTTGAACCGGTTGCAGGGAGGCATCATAGTCATAGGCTTTCTTTTCCAGGTCTGTTAGCCCCAGACCTTTCAGAGCGTCGGGTTCAAACCCTTGCCGCTCAGCCCCTGTTTGCGGACGCAACCCCACCTTCCTGAGCGCCTCTTTCAAAACCAGAGCACCCAACTGCACCACGGGCGTTGATTTTAGACCTCCCCCAAAAGCTCCCACCGGCGTCCTCGCACCGGAAACAATGACAACATCTCTCATATCAGCGTCCCCTCAAATTGGTTGAAGCATTGAGATTTATAAAGAATTCGCCTATCCTTTCGAACCCAGGCGCAGACCCCCATTAATGAAATACACGTCACCCGCGATGGCCTCATTCCGGTAGAGGTCCCCGACCAGTTGGGCCACTTCCTCCGGTTCAACCAGGCGCCCTATCGGCACATCCGCCAGGATTTTATCCAGGGCCTTCTGATCCATACCCTTGACCATGGGGGTGGCAACGTATCCGGGAGCAATGGCAACGCAGCGAATTTTGTTGGCCAGGCCGCGGCGGAAGAACTCCGCCGTGATCACTTTGGGCATGACCGACATCGCAGCCTTCGAAGACGAATAATTGATCTGCCCCGCCGTTCCCAAAGCACCCGTAGAGGAAACCAGGCAGATCAGACCCTTGCAGTTATGGTTGATCATGCGTTCGGCGCATTCCCGCACCGTCAAAAAGACCCCGGTAAGATTGATGTCGATGACGAATTGGAAGTCTTGCAGGCTCATCTTCCTGGTGACTTTCCCGGTCTCCCGGTCCGGAGAAACCATCATGCCATCCCTGATGATCCCGGCGAAGGGAGTCACCAGGTTGATCTGACCGAAGGCCTCGATGGCGGCGTCCGCGAGACGGGCGCAGTCATCTTCTTTGGTCACATTGCAGACTACGGTGGCAACCTGTCCTCCTAGAGCCTCCAGTTCAGCCCTGGTCTGCGCCAGCGCCTCCTGGGCCATATCCCCCAGGACTACCTTGCCGCCATTCTCAATCCAGAACCTGGCAACACACTTGCCGATTCCCATGGCGCCGCCCGTAATTACCGCTACAGAATCTTTGATGTTTAGCATCGTTATCCAGATCGGCAACTTGTGAGTTTAAGATGGGAAAGCTCCGTCCTTGTCTTCATCAATTGGAGCACGATGCGTGCTCGGGGATTTGGGTAGAAACAAAAGGTGGATCTAGTGACGGAACGATGTTCCTCTCCATCTCTCCGTTCTGCCGAAATCTTGGCGTTTAGAACTGCGATCTCTAAGGGCAACGCAAGGAACCTACTAAAGCTGAATGTGATGCTCTTTTCATTATCACTTTAGAATAATCAAAATCTGTGCCGAAGAGGCAGATGATGGCACTCATTCCATATTGTGATGGTATAACGTAAGCTTAAGGCTGAGCGGGCAGTCTCCTGGCCTATGGCCGGCAAGAAAATGAGCGTTGCATGCAACGGAAGCGTTGCATGATTTCTGTATCACATGCAACACTTCAACATCGGGAGTTAGTGAGGTTGTATCTTTTGATTTTCCAGTAGAGGGTCGCACGATCTATGGACGAAGGCATGCTCCATGGTGTGATCGAGCTCCCGCTGATTACCGGGCCAGGGATACTTGAGAAAAGCTTTCGAGATATCGGAGGATATCGACTCAATCGTTTTCTTGAATTTGACGACAACACTTCTGTTGCATGCAACACTTTTTCTGTTCAAGTCCACAACCATCGACGCGTCTCATCCTTCCGTAAGTGTCTATATAAATTGGCCAAAGGAAAAATTCGACCCTTCTCAATCCGTCGGGCATAGAATTTGCTCAAAGATTGTGCGGCATAGCTCACGGCTCCTTTATCCTGCTCCCCACCGTCGTCCCGTATTCGATAAGGGACAATAGCCAAGAGTTTAGATGGCGGGGCTCGCTTGATTCCGAGGAGGAATGTGACATGAAGAAACGTTTTCTCACGAGCCTTCAACTCCTGACTTGTCTTTTGTGCGCTTTACCGTGCTATACCGTTTACGGTTCTCAAGACCAGCCGTTTCTTGCAGGATCACAGCTTCCCCGGTTCACCCTGCCGGCGCCGGACTCGCAACAAACATTGAGTTATCTTGGCCTGAGAACGATGGACCCTTGCACCATCCCCCAGATAGATGCAAAACTTGTTTTTATCGAGATCCCGAGTGCCTTATGCCCTCACTGTCACGCGAATGCACCTGTAGTCAACAGGCTCTACCAGGAGATCCGGAAAGACGCTGCTTTGGCCGGGGACGTGAAGATCATAGGGATATGCGTCGGAAACGACAAAAAGCAAATAGATGCTTTCAAAAAGAGCTTCAAGGTGCCTTTTCCGTTGTTTCCTGACGAAAATTTGGCCATTGCCCAAGCCGTGGGAGTGATGGAAACGCCGACCATGGTCCTGCTAACGCTCAACGGCAAGGTGCTTGCGAGCCACAGCGGGGTGATCCAGGATTTCGACAGGTTGCTAAAAGATCTGAGAGAAAACCACTAGACGCAGTAGAGGACAATGACCGAGAACGATAACAAAGTGAACATCCTGATGATGATATGGGGACCATCCTGATAATACTCTTATTGCTTGTGCTCTTCGGCGGTGGCGGAGTATACGACTGGTCGATGCGTGGCCGTTAGGCGCCCAGATCCTAGACGGTTTAATATTCTGTCCAGTCATACCTGCATAGCTATTTCTAAAAGGACTTCCTGTGAGTAAGCCATGAATATGGCCTACCTGAAGCTGCCGATGTGAAGCCTCCAAGGGGAATTTTAGGTATCCCTTTGGGGGCCATCTTGCCTTTTTTCCTAAGTGAATAGCTTTAACAATCGTGTTGTCGGCATTGATGACGGTCATTCGACCGACCAAACCGCTTTTTCTCATGGCATTCTTTGATGTTACGACAGGGACCGCATCCGGCCGTCAGTCCGGAGAGCCGGCGGAAAGGGTCTGTGCCCACAGAGGAAAGGTTTCGCCTCATCTTTAAGTCATAGGGATCGAAGTTGCTTTGCCCAATATCAGAAAACGAGAAAGGAAAGGAGGAGAGCATGAGTCTATTGTCTCTTTTGGAGCACCCAAAAGATCAGGCACAGAAGTTGGATCGACGGACATTCATGAAAAACCTCGGATTAGCTGGAGCAGCTGCGGCAACGACAGCAGCTTCGCAGGCAGTTTGCGCCCCCCACGTTTGGGCGCAAGGTCAAACTTATAATTGGCGCATGGCCACGACGTGGCCCAGAGGGCTTGCCATTTTTCACAGCGGTGCAGAGCGTTTCGCCAAGGAGGTTGAGGCGAGGAGTGAAGGGCGTCTCAAGATACAGGTTTTTGCAGGTGGTGAACTGGTGCCGGCTTTTGACACATTCGATGCCGTTTCAAAAGGCACGGTAGACGTAGGACATTCGGTGTCCTTTTACTGGGAAGATAAAATCCCAGCGGCCCCGTGGTTTTCAGCCGTCCCTTTCGGGTTCAACGCACAGGGAATCAATGCCTGGTTTTATTCAGGGGATGGCCTGCAACTGTGGGAAGAGGTCTACGCGCCGTTTAATGTCGTGCCTCGACCGGTGGGGAATACCGGCGTGCAGATGGGCGGTTGGTTCAAGAGGAAGGTTATAAGCAGTAAAGATCTCAAAGGAATGAAAGTGCGGATGGGAGGGCTTGGCGCCAAAGTGCTTACCAGGGCCGGAGCCACCGTGATGGATGTTCCGGGCGGCGAAGTTCTTGCCGCGCTGGAAAGTGGCAAGGTCGACGCGGCTGAATGGGTCGGGCCTGTTCACGACCTCCAAATGGGTCTGTATAAGGCTGCAAAGTACTACTACTACCCGGGATGGCATGAACCAGGATCGGCCATTGAAGTGCTCTTTAACAAGAAGGCCTATGATTCCCTTCCCGGGAACCTGAGAAACATTCTGGACGATGTTGCCATGGGGAATAACCTCCGGACCCTTTGCGAATTCGAAAGCCAAAACTTTAGGGCTCTCCAAACCTTGGTCAGTCAGCTCAAGGTTCAACTTGTGCGCTTTCCAGCAGAGGTGCTTAACAAGCTCAGAAAGTTCTCGGAAGAAGTGCTGGAGGAGGAGGCTGCTAAAGATCCTGTGGTCAAAAAGGTCGACGCATCTTTCAAGGCTTTCAAAAAGGATCTGGACAACTGGGGGTACATCTCGGAGAGGACCTTCTATGAATTCATGGCAGCCAAACCTGAAACCCTGGAGCCTTGGATTCATGAAACAGGTGAAATCTGATTAGGGTTTTGGCTTATCCATGAACCTCATGCCTGACACTCAACCCAAGGAATCAAAGTGCGCAGGGTCATAATGCCCGTAATGGCTGCCAGACTCTCCATTTAATCATTCAGTGCTGGTGACAGGAATAAGAGAAGCAAAGACAAATTAGGGGAGTAAGGAGGTAAAAAAATGGACGTATTTGGTATTGTACTTAGCCTGTGTCTTCTGATGTTCATGGCATATATGGGATTTTCGGTGATCCTGTTTGCCCCGATTTTTGCTCTGCTCGCCGCCTCCGTTCAAGGGCTTCCGGTCATGCCGTCATATACTGAGCTTTTTATGTTCAAGGCGGCCGTTTATATTAAGGCGTTCTTTCCCGTGTTTCTGTTGGGTGCGATCTTTGGAAAGGTAATGGAAGATACCCTTCTCGCAAAAGGGATATCTAAAGCGATCATGAGCACGTTGGGACAGAAGCGGGCCATGCTGGCAATCGTTCTATCCTGTGCCATATTGACCTATGGTGGTGTCAGTCTGTTTGTGGTTGTTTTCGCCGTGTATCCTTTTGGCGCGGCACTCTTCAAGGAAGCCGACATACCCAAACGTTTGCTTCCCGGCACTATCGCTCTTGGGGCTTTCACCTTTACGATGGATGCGTTTCCGGGAACGCCTCAGATCCAGAACATCATTCCCACCAACTTCTATGGCACAACCCTCTACGCAGCTCCCATTAGCGGTCTCGTGGGTGGCACACTAATTTTTGTCGTTGGAATGCTCTACTTAGAATGGCGCCGAAAGAAGGCGGCAGAAAGGGGTGAAGGCTACGGCGATCATATCCTGAACGAGCCAATTGCTGCAAAAGACGTCGAACTCCCCAAATGGTATATAGGGATTCTACCATTGCTTGCGGTACTTGTTATCAATTTCATTCTATCCCGCGTATATACCTGGGATCCTGAAATAACTGCACCTTTAGCCAGCATGAAACTCCCACTGCTGGTGACGGACGTAAAAAAGGTGATCGGAATCTGGTCGTTGGTGATTGCCCTTGCCATCGGCATCAGCCTTGCTGTGGGCTTAGGGTACAAGAACCTTCCTAAAGGCGGCGGACTGCAGAGGGCGCTTAATGTCGGCGCCATCGGTTCATTGCTGGCCATCATGAACACTGCATCCGAGGTCGGATACGGAAATGTCATTGCTGCACTTCCGGGCTTCAAGGCGATTGGGAGTTTCTTGCTAGGCATTAAAGTTGGAGCAACACCGCTCGTGTCAGAGGCCGTTTCGGTTACAACTCTCGCCGGCATCACGGGTTCCGCATCGGGTGGGATGTCCATTGCCTTGGATCTCATGGCTAAAGACTGGTTGGCGTGGGCCAATTCTATCGGCATGTCGCCGCAACTGCTCCACAGGATAGCTTCAATGGCTTCCGGAGGTTGTGACACTCTGCCACACAACGGCGCCGTTATAACACTCCTGGCGGTATGCGGACTGACTCACAGGCAGTCCTATATTGATATCGGTGCAATGACCGTGATCAAAACAACGATGGTTTATGTGGTCATTTTGCTCTACACCTTTACCGGCCTCTACTGAATGAGCGGAAAAGAAGATGGGCCGATGAGAAGTGAGCGTTCGAGGGTCATCTGTCAGCAAGTTGAACGAAAACCAAAAATGACAAATCGAGATTGTCGGTTCATTTGGCCGGCGCCCGGCAAGTGCTTGTTTGTGCAACTTTGAGTTTTGCAGAGAGCCGAAGGCTGGCAGCCGAATTCTAACTGAACCCAAAGGAGGTGTACTATGAACGAGAATGCTTCCGTAAAAGAATCTATGCACCCCATTCTCTCCAGGCTACTGCCAGACACACGGCTGAGAAAAGGAAAGATCGTTTCAGCGGAAGAAGCTGTCCGCATCATAAGGGACGGTGATACTGTGGCAACTGAAGGCTTCGTAGGGGCTGGATTTCCCGAAGAAATTGCAATCACACTCGAAGAATATTTTTTGAAGACTGGAAACCCAAGAAATCTCACCCTCGCCTACGCAGCAGGCCAGGGAGACGGCAAGGATAAGGGTTTGAATCATCTCGCTCACGAAGGTCTCGTGAGGAAGGTCATCGGCGGGCACATTGGGCTTGCGCCAAAATTGCAGCAACTGATAAGAGAAAATAAGATCTTCGCTTACAATTTCCCGCAGGGCGTAATCTGTCATCTGTTCAGAGACATTGCCGCTCATAAGCCCGGATCCATAACGACCGTGGGTTTGGGAACCTTCATGGACCCAAGGGATGAGGGCGGCAAGCTCAATGACCTTACCAAGAAGGAAGGCGAAGATCTGATTGAACTGATCCATCTGAACGGCAAAGAATATCTCTTCTACAAGGCCTTCCCGATCAATGTGGCCATCCTCCGCGGTACAACGGCGGATACGGACGGCAACATTTCCATGGAAAAGGAGGCATTGACGCTTGAATCCCTTGCCATGGCCATGGGTGCGAAAAACTCTAATGGATTCGTCATAGTGCAGGTAGAGAGGATAGCGGACCGTGGCAGTATAAACGCTAGACAGGTAAAGATCCCCGGCATTCTGGTCGACTGTGTGGTTATTGCAAGACCTGAGAATCACTGGCAAACCTTTGGTGAACAATACAATCCCTCCTACAGTTGCGAAATAAGAATGCCCATGCAGTCCATCTCACCCATGGAAATGAGTGCAAGAAAAGTCATTGCCAGAAGGGCTGCCTTCGAGCTTGAACCCAACAGTGTGGTCAACCTGGGAATTGGCATGCCGGAGGGTGTGGCCCAAGTTGCCAATGAAGAGCGGGTTATCGAATACCTTACCCTGACGGCGGAACCTGGCGTGGTCGGAGGCTTCCCAAACGGAGGCCTCAACTTCGGAACAGGGACGAACATCGATTGCCTGGTTGACCAGCCCTATCAGTTTGATTTTTACGATGGCGGGGGGCTGGATTTGGCCTTCCTGGGATCAGCGGAGATAGACAAAGAGGGAAATGTTAATGTGAGCAAATTTGGCCCGAGGTTTGTTGGTTCTGGGGGTTTTATAGACATCTGCCAGAATTCAAAAAAAGTCATCTTCATGGGAACCTTTACTGCCGGAGGGTTAAAGGTTTCAGTGGAAGACGGCATTATGAGGGTTGATCAGGAGGGCAGGGAAAGAAAGTTCATTGATCAGGTGGAGCAGAAGACCTTCAGTGGAAAATATGCGGCAATGAAAAAGCAGCCGGTTCTCTACGTTACCGAGCGTTGCGTTTTTTCTCTCCGTGAAGAGGGGTTGGAGCTGATCGAAATTGCTCCGGGGATAGACCTGGAAAGAGATATCCTTGCCAAGATGGATTTCAAGCCCATTATCAAAGAACCCAGGGTAATGGATGAGAGAATATTTAAACCTGCAGCAATGGATTTAAAGCAAGACCTGCTGACAATCCCTCTGGAGGAACGATTGACTTACCATCCTGAGGAGAATCTCTTCTTCGTGAATTTCGAAAACTTTTATATCAGGTCAAGTGAAGATATTCAGAAAATAAGATCAATGGTCGAAAAAATGCTTTCTCCACTGGGCAAGAAGGTCTTCACGATCGTAAACTATGACAATTTCAACATATTACCAGAATTGGTTGATGAATACTCGGACATGGTGAAGTATGTCATGCGCTTTTATGAAGATACGACCCGATATACTACCAGCACATTCTTGCGCATGAAATTGGGCGATGAACTGAAAAAACGGCATTTGGCGCCCCACATTTACGAAACGAGAGAAGAAGCGCGAAAAGCTCTCATGGGGAAATGAACGCCCATCCCATCTGGGTTGTGAACGATTTCAGTCTTCGGGCGGTGGCTCATAAGTTATCAGAGCGTCGTGTCTTAACGTTGCCCTTACGGATCGTAGTTCTAAACGCCGAACTTTCGGCAGAACGGAGAGATGGAAATGGGAACAATTCTGCTCATTGTATTAATTGTTCTACTCGTTGGCGCACTCCCTACCTGGCCACACAGCCGTGGATGGGGATACTATCCAAGTGGTTTGCTGGGACTGGTCCTTTTGATCTTGCTCGTGTTCCTGTTAATGGGCCGTATCTGACAGGAGTGATGGCATCGAGAAGTGGCGGGACATCAACGGCAAAGGTTGGAACCGAGTTGCTCTGGTTTCGGTCAGGATTAGCCGGTCAGTGGGTGGAATTACCAAATCACAGGCTGAAAAAGCGGTGGACGGATTTGTTGCGGCTGTTTCCGGCGCTCTGTCCGGCGGTGATAAGATTACGCTGGTAGGTTTCGGGACTTTCAGCGTCAGTGCAAGGTCTCCACGTGAAGGCCGAAATCCACGGACCGGTGCAAAGATCACAATTCCAGCGTCAAAAGTTGTCAAGTTCAAAGCAGGCAAGACTCTGAGCGAAAAAGTCAAATAGCAGGATTAAAAGCATTGCCGCCAGGGTACCAATGCCTTTGAAAGCTCGAAGTTTTTTAACGCTTGGGCCATAGATCTCGGAGCGGCCGATCTCTTCGATCTGAGAGTCGAGATGGCTAATCCTGGCCTCAAGGTACTCAAGATGCCCGTAGAGTTCAGTGAATACAATTTGTACGCAAGATTCAGAGAAATTTGTCTTGGAAAGCCACTGTCGATGCTTCCCAGTCCATTTGCTTTTTTCCCGGTGCAGGTCGTGAGCCAGAAGAAAAGTATTGATCTGGAGTTTTGCCCTCTTTTGGCGGAAGTCATCCGCGTTGGGTACTGTACGGGAGGCCTTCTGATCGATAATAATGAGCAACTTACTTTTTTGCCCATCCCTTCGATCGCATGCAATCATCGAATGCCCTCATTTCGCTCATACCCCAGCCGACGCCCCCAGGACCGGTGAATTCCGGAGATCGAAGGCTTACCTCCCGCATGCATGCGGTCTGGTCTTGATTGAGTTGTTCCTGGGACTTGCCTTCCATGGATACCCAATTGAAACCCAAGTCGGGCACGTGCGGCAATTGCATCCCGCACCCGGCAAGCATAACTGCGCCAACGGCCAACAATAAGAACAGTTTCAAGATAACACCCCTTTTCATTCTTGCCGGGTGAAAATCATCTGATAACATCCACCGGATCGAATTCGGACACTGCGCGGTAGATGTCCTGAACGATCTTCCCTGCTTCATGCCTCCACCTGGTGGGGAAAAGCTGGTTCAAAACTTCAGCGGCTTCCTCGATGGGCTTGCCGCTCATGAGACTGTAGTAGGCGGCCTTCATCGCCAGTGAAGTGGTCAACTCCGGCTCGCGCCTCCGTGCGCTGCTGCGGGCCTCATGAACGGCATCATGAAGCAGACGCGAATAAAACCGGCTGAATTCACCAACTCGATCCGCCCGCCAGTGTCCATTATCAAAGACGAGCAGGCGGGTCATTGCGGGAGAATCCACGAATGAGAACTGAATCTGCGAGTCTTCCGGCCCATAGTAGGCGAACTGCCAGTCATAGACTCTTATGACCTTTCCCGGTACGCCCTCCGCCTGGGTGAATTTTGCTTTTCCGCTAGTATGCCCGAGGTCTACCATATCCAGCGAGGTCCTGGGGCCGCATTTGGTGGCGATGAAAAGAGTTGTGCAGCAATGAGCACCGCCGGAAAAGCAATAGGCCAGAAGCATGAGGCAATTAGGAAGGGGTGTGTTCGGGACAGTTACCGGCTTATGCGTTTTGAAAGCACACTCGCCGGCAAAAAGCTCTTCACTGCCCTTTGAGAACTTAAGAAGATAGTCGCCGTCCGCCGATAACTCGGTGATGCAGAGCGTAAGCTCACCCAGCCTGAACTGCTTGGTTCCTTCTCCGCAGCCGTGCTCTTTATCCTCTGCAAAGGCGCTGTGCAGGGGAATGATGGCGATTGCCAAAAGAGCGAAAATGGCTGCCAGCTTCTTGATCACGTGAGCCTCGCATCGGGAATCGGATTCAACTGTCAGATATCAATCTCCACGCCCCGCGAGGTGTGTGGATCGAGCGCCGCAGAAACTGACAAGAACTGCGGACACCTCCTATATAAACTCTTGAACTTTTATTGCA